>ERZ772986.1845-NODE-1845-length-11875-cov-7.963536_pt1 | contig 11875 bp, 10 predicted proteins | sample MGYA00511898_ERZ772986 | MGnify/ENA primary metagenome ERZ772986 (study PRJEB29015, sample SAMEA2737934) | human oral metagenome | biome: human oral; feature: human-associated habitat; material: dental | place: China | collected 2148 ... | reverse complement strand
GGCTCCCCCGCGGGCCGGGCCTCAAGCGGGCAGCTCCCCTCCCGCGCGCGCGGACGGGGCCAGGGCGCTGGCGCCGCGGCCGCGCATGGAGGCGACCAGGGCGCCGACGCCGCCAGCGGCGACGAGGACGCTCATGATCCGGACGAAGGGCTGGAACACCGTGTAGCAGCGCATGGTGCGCATCATGCACATGGGGCAGATGCCGCCGGGGATGAAGAACGTGACGGCGGCGCCGACCACCCCGAGGGCCTGGAGGGCGAGCCGCAGGGACCGGTTCTTGACGAACGCGGAGGCCCCGAAGAGCAGGGCCAGCCCCCCGGCTCCGGCCGCCACCGTGTTCTGGCAGCTGTGGCACTGCATCCACGAGCCGTCGGGTTTGGGGTCGCACGCGGCGAACACGGTCGTCCCCCCTGCGACGAGCAACAGGCTCAGCACTGCGGGGACCAATGGCGCGAGGGCGCTCTTCTTCGACACTGGGTTTCCTTCCTCGTCCGCGCGCGGACGCGGACCGTAGCTCAGGGATAATCGCATAGCTAAGCCTAACCTTGTTGGGGCGCCGATGCCCTGGATCGCCCCGGGAACGCAGAAAACCGCAGAGCACGTGGCCCTGCGGTTCCAACGTCGGGCTGGCGGGATTTGAACCCACGACCCCTTGACCCCCAGTCAAGTGCGCTACCAAACTGCGCCACAGCCCGTATCTAGCTCGCCGCTCGCGGCGACCTTGGATAGTGTAGCCCAGCATGTCGACGGCACGCCAATCCGCGGAAGCGATCCACGTCACGGCAGTAGAATCGGCCTATGAGCGACGACGCGACCCGCCCGGCCGGCCCGGGCCTGGTGACCCCATGGGGCGAGGACCTGGGGGACGCCCCCCTGCCCGAGTACCCGCGCCCGATGCTCGTGCGGCCCCAGTGGCGCAGCCTCAACGGGTGGTGGCGCTACGCCGTCGTCGGCAGGCGCGCCGCCCAGGGGGCCGAGTCCCCCGTGGACGCGTGGCAGGGGCGCATCCGCGTGCCGTTCGCGGTGGAGACCAGGGCATCGGGCGCGGCCAGGCCCCTCAGGCCCGACGAGCTGCTGTGCTACGAGCGGGACATCGCGGTCCCCGGGCAGTGGCGGGGCGGGCGCGTCGCCGTCGTCTTCGAGGCGGTGGACCACGAGTGCCGCGTCTTCGCCGACGGCGAGCCCATCGGCTCCCACACGGGCGGGTACTGCCCCTTCCGCGTGGAGCTGCCCGACACGGGGCGGGCGCGGGTCCGCCTGCGCGTCGAAGTGGCCGACGCGACCGACACGACGGACCAGCAGCGCGGCAAGCAGTCGCTGGAGCCCGGCGGGATCTGGTACACGGCCACATCGGGCATCTGGCAGACCGTGTGGATGGAGCCCCTGCCCGACCGGGCGATCACCCGGGTGCTCACCCGCACCCGCCCCGACCTGGCCACCGTGGACGTGCGGATCCTCGCCGAGGGAGGCCCCCGGCCCGTCACGATCACCATCAGCGACCAGGAGGGCGCCGTGGTCCGGGCGTCGGGGACCACGGGAGCGCCCATCGCGGTGCGGATCCCTTCCGCGCGGCCGTGGAGCCCCGGCGATCCGCACCTGTACTCGCTGGTCGCGGACACTGGGGCCGACCGCGTGGAGTCGTACTTCGGCGTGCGGACCGTCGCCGTGTCCGCCCCGGAGGGCGGGAGCGCGGCCCGCGTGCTGCTCAACGGCGCGCCCGTCCTGGTCAACGCCCCCCTGTGGCAGGGCTACTGGCCCGAGTCCGGTCTGACGGCGCCCAGCGGGGCGGCGGTGGAGCACGACCTGCTGGCGCTGAAGGGCATGGGCTTCAACGGGGTGCGGGTCCACGTCAAAGTGGAGAGCAGGCGCTTCTACGCCCTGGCCGACCGGATCGGGATGATGGTCGTCCAGGACGGCGTCAGCGGGGGCAGGGCACCGGCGTCGATACGCCAGTCGGGCCTCATCCAGGCGACCGGCTTCACGTGGCCGGACACCGGCCGCGCCCTGCTGCGGCGCACCGGCCGCGCCACCGCCGCCAGCCGCCGCGCCTTCCTGGAGGAATGGTCGCGGACCGTGCGCCTCCTCCAAGCCCACCCCAGCGTGGTCATATGGGTGCCCTTCAACGAGGGGTGGGGGCAGTTCGGCGCGCGCCGCGTCCTGGAGCTCACCAGGCGCATCGACCCCACCCGGCCCGTCGACGCGGCGTCGGGCTGGTTCGACCAGGGGTGCGGCGACTTCAGGAGCCGCCACCGCTACGTGCTGGCCCTCGTGGCGCCGCCCGCCAACGATGGCCGCGCGTTCTACTTGTCGGAGTTCGGCGGCCACAACCTGCCCGTCGAGGGCCACCTCCACTCGTCCGGCCAGCCCTACGGCTACAGCTTCCACCGTGACCGCGCCTCCTTGGAGGCCGCACTGGTACGGCTTTACGAGCGGGAGCTGATCCCCCTGGCCGCCCGCGGTCTCGCCGCCTGCACCTACACCCAGGTGAGCGACGTCGAGTCCGAGACGAACGGGTTGATGACCTACGACCGGCGCGTGACGAAGGTCGACCCCCTGGTCATGCGGCGCCTCAACCACGCTCTGGAGGAGGGCTTCCAGGCTCCTGCGACCACTTGGTAGGCTAATGGGGTACCAGAACGCACCACTCGTCATGGAGGCGCACGTGGGAACCAGACGAACACTCGCCATCATGGGCGCCGCCACGGCCGCGCTCGCGCTGGGCGCCGCCTCAGCGCCCAGCGCGCATGCCGCCATGGAGAACCGGGTCGCCGAGCAGTACATGATCCACCAGTCCGGGAAGGTCTCGTGGACGGTCATCATCGCCGACTACCAACAGACGCTCACACAGGAGCAGTGCGAGGAATTGGGCACCAGCGCCCAAACCGTTTTCTCCACCAACGAGGAGGCCTCGATCTCGTTCACGCAGTCCTCCGGCTCCGGCGCCTCGAACAGGTGCACGGCGACCCTGAGGGCCGAACTGAACAAGACCGCACTGATGCAGACGGCGGGAACGACGAGGACACTCACATTGAGGACCGCGATCCCGGACTCCATCATGGCGGCCCTGGGCACGACCACCAGGAATGTCTCGGCCACTGTCTTCGACGCCGGAATCGTCGAGAGCTCCGACGGCGCCGAGATCAAGCACGACTCCGAGGGCAACGGCTGGGAGACCGCGGAATGGAAGAACGTCAGCGGAGACCTCAGCATCACTTACGATAGCGCCCTCGGGAACCGCAACGGCAGGGCGGGCCCCTCCCCCACGCCCGGTTCACGGTCCACGCCGAGCCCACGGTCCACACCGAGCGCGTCGGCGTCCCCGAGCAACAACGCCGCCGGGCAGAACCCCCCTGGGAACTCGGATGACAACACGGTCCTGATCGTCGCAGCCATCGTCGTGGGCGTCATCGTGATCGCAGCCGTGGCCGGCGCTGTGGTGATCGTCATGAGGAGCCGCAGGGCATACACTGGCCCCGGCGGCTACGCGGGGGTCCCGTACCCCGACGGGCAGGGCCCCGGCGGGCTCCCCGGCCAGGGGCACGGCCGAACCCCGGGCTACGGGCAGGCCCAGGACTACGGGCAGTCGTCGGGGTCGGCGGTCCCGGCAGGGCAGTCGTTCCCATTCGGCGCCGGAGCGGTTCCCCAATCCCCTCCGGGCGCCTCCGCCGGCGCGCAGACCGGGCCCTCCGCCGGCGGCTCCGCTTCCTCCGCACTGGGCCTCCCCCCTGTTCCCGCGCCTCCGAAACAGCGCTCCCCCTTCGCCCCGGACGAGGACTCCTGACAGGGCGTGCCGAACGCACGACACCGGATGGAGGCGCACATGGGACTGGGGAAACCTGCGGGTATCGCGGCCGCGGTGCTGCTCGCCCTCAGCGCGGCGGCCGTGCCCGGCGCCCGGAGCGCCTCCGCCGCCGAGGCGGGCGCCTCGGAGGAGTACCGCGTCTCCGGCTCCGGCGTTCTCACCTACTCGGCGCGGATCACCGCCAGCGAGGACTACCTGACCAAGCGGGTGTGCGACGATTTCGCCGGCCACCTCCGGACGGTGTTCGGCCTCGACAAGGACCCGAAGGCGTCCTACACCGGAGCGACGTACGACGGGGGGACCAGCGAATGCGCCGTTCGGCCCTTCGACATCCACCCCACGGACTCCGTCATCACGGAGAACGGCTCCGAGCGCACCATCGCGATGTCCCCCAGCACTACCGGCCCCGTCCTGGAGGCCATTGGGTTCACCACCAGGAGCACCACGGCGACGGTGAGCAACGCCATAATCACAAGCGCCTCGGACGGTTGCGCCATTGACCACGACTCCTCCTCCAGCGGGCAGGAGACGGCGACTTGCGCGCACACGGCCGATGACTCGTACGTGACCTACGACGTGGCAACGGGAGCGACCTCGTCCGGCGCGGTGCGCGGCGCGCCGACCCCGGTGCCGCCCGATCCGGAGGCCAACGTCAAGCCGCAGCGCACGGGCACGCCGGGCGCACCTGCCGCGACGACGACCACGGGACCGATCACGGCCCCCGTGACGGTCGGGACCCCCGGCCAACGGACCGGCGCGCCCACTCCCACCGGGAGGTCCTCGGACTCGGACGACGGCAACGCGTTCGTCGCCATATTCTTCCTCATTCTCGTCGTCCTGGTCCTGTTCTGGATCATCTCGATGGGCACGATGCGATCGCAGTGGAAGAAACAGTCGCGGAGGCCGACGCGGTCGCGGGCCACCCCCACCCGCCGCCCCGCGGACCCCGCACTCCCCTACGACACCTCCAGGACGGCCGCGCCCGAGCCGCACGACTCCCCCGCATTCCCCTACGACAGTTCCAGGACGGCCGCGCCCGAGCCGCACGACTTCCCCGACCCCGCCCCGGGATCCGCGGGTCCGTCCGAGGCGGCCGCTCCCCGATCGGATTCCCGTTTCGCCCCTCCCAGCGGTCCCGCTTGACCGACCAGGACGCCGAGGGCGCCCTCAGCGGCCTGGGCCCCCACCCCGTCGGAGCGGTTGCCAGGGCCCGTGGCAGGGCGGTGATCCGTCCGCGCCCCGGGTCCGACCAGTTGGTAGGATCGGGGAGTACCGAACGCACGACGGCCGATGGAGGCGCCCATGGGACTGAGGAAGCCGGTGGGGATCGCGGCGGTGGCCGTGGTGCTGGCGCTCAGCGCAGTGGTCGCGCCCGGCGCCCGTCCCTCCTGCGCCGCTGGGGGCCACGCGACTGAGAACTACCGCGTGACCGGATCCGGGCCCCTGTACTACTCCGCCATGATCATTGCCGACGGCGCCGTCCTGATCAGGCGGGTGTGCAACGAGTTCGGCGACCACATCCGGTCCGTGTTCGGCCTCCCCGCATCGCACCAGGTCGTGACCTTCACCAGAGCGCGTTCCAAAGGCGCCCCGTCCACATGCGCCGTGGACGAGTTCAGAGTCCCTGACCACGCCCCCTTCCTCGCCGGGAACGGGCCCGCGCACACCATCACAATGCCCTTGCACGTCACGGAACCCATCGCCGGAGCAACGGGGTTGACGATGCGGATGGTCAGGGCGTGGGTCGGCGATGCTGTGATCACAAGCGTTTCGGGCGGGGGGCTCGTCGACCACGATCCCGACTCCAAGGGCTGGGAGAAAGCCGTGTGGTACCAGGACTTCGAGGACATCACCCTGGACTACGACGTTTCAACGGGCACGACGTCCACCGGCGCCGTGCACCCGCCGTCGAACAGCGACCCGCCGGAACCAGAACCCGCCGACGATCCCCAGAGCCCCCAGTCCCTGGCGGGCGCGTCCCCGTCGGCGGGGGCCTCAACCCCGGCGAGCGGGCGCACTGGCGCGGCGAAACGCGGGTACAACAGGAGCGGGCTGCGCTCGCCCTCCCTTTCGGACCAGCCGTGCCTGGACTGCGACGCGAAGAGCAGGATAGCGTACGCCACGCTGTTCCTCATCATCCTCGTGGTGCTGCTGCGGCTCATCGCGAAGGGGGCGGGATGGCCCCGCAGGCCTGGGGAGGCGCGGAAAGCCCGGCGGCCGGCGCGCTCCCGCGCCCCCGTGAGGCCGCGCCCGGCCGAGCCCGAGGACCCGGCCTTCCCCTACGGCCGGGCCGGGCCGGGATCCGGGCCGCGCGCCTCCTCGGCCGCCCCGTCGGCGCACACGGAACCGGAGGGAGCGGGTGGCGCAGAACCGGAGTCCTCCGAGCACCCGCCGAAGACCGCACCCAGACGATCGGGACGACGATGACGCCCCGCCCGCGCCCGTCCCCCGCCACGACGGCCCCGCCCGCGCCCCGTGGGCCCCGCATGGCGGCCGCGGTCTTGAGGGGAATGGCGGGGGCGGCGTGCTCCGTCGGCATCGCCCTCGCCCCGGCGCCCGCCTCGTACGCGGCGGAGGGCGCCGCGGTCTTCGAGCACTACTCCTTCTTCGGCTCCGGGACCATCTCCTGGACGGCCTCCGTCACTGACGCCGACGGCGCGCTCACCGCCCAGCTGTGCGACGAGTTCGGCGCCCACGCCCGGGCGGCGCTCGGCGTCGCCCACAACCCGTCCACGGTCTTCACCCCGTCGGACGGGGCCGCCCCCTCCAGCACCTGCGTCGTCTCCGTGAGCGCGTCCCTGCTCGCGATCAGCGGCGCGGAGCAGACCATGTCCCTGCCGTCCGCCCCCACCGCTCCCATCGCCGACGCCATCGGCGCCCAGGTCCGCACCGTCGAGGCGACAGTCTACGAGGGCAGGATCGTGGAGGCGTCGGAGGGCGCCCAGGTCGACCACGATTCGGAGCGCAACGGCTGGGAAACCGCGGTGTGGACGGATACCGACGAGGACCTGGAGCTCACCTTCGACACGTCGACGGGCTCCACCTCCTCCGGCGCCAGTGCCGGGGCGCCCGGGCAGCGCGACGACGAGGGCTCCTCCGGTCCGGGGTTCTACGCACTGGTCGGCGCGATCGTGGTGCTCACGATCGGCGCGCTCGTCGTGGCGTTCCACGCATGGGCGCGGCGCACCCGCGGCCCCAGGGCCCGGTAGCGCGCCAGGCCCCGGCGCCGGCCCCTCGGGGACGGACGCGGGCCCCTCACGTGAGCGTGACGAGATCCAGGTACGACTCGTCCCACAGGTCCTCGTCGGCGTCGGGCAGCAGCAGCACGCGCTGCGGGTCCAGCGCCGTCACGGCCCCGGGATCGTGGGTGACCAGGACGACGGCCCCCTCGTAGTCGTGCAGCGCGGCCAGGATCTCCTCGCGGGACGCAGGGTCGAGGTTGTTGGTGGGCTCGTCCAGCAGCAGGACGTTGGCGCCGGAGACCACCAGGGTCGCCAGTGCGAGCCTGGTCTTCTCCCCGCCGGACAGGACGCCGACGGGCTTGTCGACGTCATCGCCCTGGAAGAGGAACTGGCCCAGGATGTTGCGCACGCGCGTGTCGTCCAGGCCGGGCGCCGCGCCGGCCATGTTCTCGCGCACGGTCCCGGACACGTCGAGGGTCTCGTGCTCCTGCGCGTAGTACCCGATCTTCAGGCCGTGCCCGGCCACGACCCGGCCCGTGTCGGGTTCCTCAACGCCCGCCAGCAGGCGCAGCAAAGTGGTCTTGCCCGCGCCGTTGAGCCCCAGGACCACCACTTTCGAGGCGCGGTCGATGGCCAGGTCCACGCCGGTGAACACCTCCAGCGAGCCGTACGACTTCGACAGGGACTCGGCGGTGAGGGGCACCCGCCCGCAGGGAGCGGGCTCGGGGAAGCGCAGGCGGGCGACCTTCTCGCGGACCTCCGCCTCCCCGGCCCGGGCGACCAGCTCGTCGGCGCGGCGCAGCATCTGCTGGGCGGCCACGGCCTTGGTCGCCTTCGCGCGCATCTTCTCGCCCTGGGCGCGCAGCTGCTCCGCCTTGCGCAAGGCGCCCTCCCGCTCCTTGCGCCGTCTGCGCTCGTCCTCCTCGCGCTGTTCGAGGTAGGCGCGCCAGCCGAGGCGGTAGATGTCGATGCGCGCGCGGTTGGCGTCCAGGTAGAACACCTGGTTGACCGTCTCCCCCAGCAGCGCGGCGTCGTGCGAGATCACCATGACGCCGCCGGGGAACGTCTTGATCCAGTCGCGCAGCCACAGGACGGAGTCGTGGTCGAGGTGGTTGGTGGGCTCGTCGAGCAGCAGCACGTCGGCGCCCGAGAAGAGGACGCGCGCCAGTTCGACGCGGCGCCGCTGCCCGCCGGAGAGGGTGTCGAGGCTCTGGCCCAGGACCCGGTCCGGCAGCCCCAGGGAGTGGGCGATCTGGGCGGCCTCGGCGTTGGCGGCCCACCCGCCCTGGTTGGTGAACTCCTGGTCGAGGCGCACGTAGCGCTCCATGGCCCGCTGCTGGCGCGCGCCCTCGGTGGTGGACATCTCCTGCTCGGCGCGCCGGATGCGGGCGATGATCTGGTCGATGCCCCGCACCGACACGATGCGGTCGCGGGCCAGCACCGTCTGGTCGCCGACGTGGGTGTCCTGCGCGAGGTAGCCGATGGTGCCCGTGGTGGAGATCGTCCCCGTGTGCTCCGCCGCGCCCCCGCGGTCGGCCTCCCCGGCCAGCAGGCGCATGGTCGTGGTCTTTCCAGCGCCGTTGCGCCCCACGAGGCCGATGCGCATGCCCTTGTCGACGCGGAAGCTGGCGTCGCGCACGAGTTCGCGCGCTCCGATTCGCAGTGAGAAGTCCTGGACGTTGATCACGGGTAGATCCTAGTGGGTGTGTGCGAGACTACCCGCGCGCTCGCGGCGCTGCGCCGCCTTTGCGTGCACAATGGGAGCGACGTAACACCCGCAGGAAGGCATTGATGAGCACGCCCACCGCCCCTTCGCGCCACCCGCGCGTCTACGACATGATCGCCGTCGCCTTCGTCGCCGCGCTCCTGATCTCCAACGTCGCGGCCACGAAGGTGACGGCCCTCGACTGGGGGCCCGTCCACCTGGTGTTCGACGGCGGGGCGGTCCTGTTCCCGCTCACGTACATCCTGGGGGACGTCCTGTCGGAGGTGTACGGTTTCGGGCGCGCCCGGCGGGTGATCGTCATGGGTTTCGCGGCCTCCATCGCGGCGTCGGCGGTCTTCTGGATCGTCCAGGCCGCGCCGGTGGGCCCGGGCTACGAGAACCAGGCGGCCTTCGAGGCGGTCCTTGGCTTCGTGCCGCGCGTCGTCGCGGCGTCGGTGATCGGCTACCTGGCGGGCCAACTGGTCAACGCCCTGGTCCTGGTGGGGATCCGCAGCAGGTGGGGGGCCCGCCGCCTGTGGGCGCGGCTCATCGGCTCGACCCTGGTGGGCGAGGCGGTGGACACCGCGCTCTTCTGCACGATCGCCTTCGCGGGAGTCATCGAGGGCGGCGACTTCGTCAACTACGTCGTCACCGGCTACGTGTACAAGGTCGCGGTGGAGGTCGTGCTCCTGCCTCTCACGTACCGCGTGATCGGGTGGGTGCGCGGCCTCGAGGGGCTCGAGGGCTCGGAGGTGTTCCCCGCATGAGCGCCGATTGGCTGGCCGCTCCCCCCGTTCCCTTCGCGCTTCCCACCGCCCCGCCGTCGGGGTGGCGCGACCGGGGCTTCGAGGTGGGTGCGCGCCTGGCCTCGGGCAGCGGCCTGGGGCGCACGGGCACCATCCACACGGCGCACGGGATCATCCGCACGCCCGCGTTCATCCCGGTCGGCACGAAGGCGAATGTGAAGGCCCTGACCCCAGAAATGGTGGAGGCCCTGGGCGCCCAGGCGGTCCTGGCCAACGCCTACCACCTGTACCTGCGGCCCGGCTCCGACGTGGTCGACGAGGCGGGCGGTTTCGCGCGCTTCATGAACTGGCGGGGCCCGACGTACACGGACTCGGGCGGGTTCCAGGTGCTCTCCCTGGGCGCGGGCTTCAAGAAGGTCCTCTCCCAGGAGTTCTCGGGGGCCGCCGACCCCGACGACCCGCGGCTGTCCGCGCAGGCCGTCCGGGCCTCGAACGCCGTGGTCGATGACGACGGCGTGGTCTTCTCCTCCCACATCGACGGCACGAAGCACCGCTTCACGCCGGAGGCGTCCATGCGCATCCAGCACCAGTTGGGCGCGGACATCATGTTCGCCTTCGACGAGCTCACCTCCCTGCTGCACCCGCGCTCCTACCAGGTGGAGTCCTTGGAGCGCACGCACGCGTGGGCGCGCCGCTGCCTGGTCGAGCACGCGCGCCTCACCGAGGAGCGCCGCGGTATGCCCTACCAGCAGCTGTGGGGCGTCGTCCAGGGCGCCCAGTGGGAGGACCTGCGCCGCCGGGCCGCGCGGACCATGGCGGACATGGAGGCCGACGGCCAGCGCTTCGACGGCTTCGGCGTGGGAGGGGCGCTGGAGAAGGAGCGCCTGGGCACGATCGTGTCGTGGGTGTGCGAGGAGCTCGGCGAGGACCGGCCCCGCCACCTGCTGGGCATCTCCGAGCCGGAGGACCTCTTCGCGGGGGTCGAGGCCGGGGCCGACACCTTCGACTGCGTGAACCCGTCGCGAGTGGCCCGCAACGCCGCGGTCTACACGCCGACGGGCCGCTACAACATCACGAACGCGCGCTTCAAACGCGATTTCTCGCCGTTGGCCCCCGGCTGCGGGTGCTACACGTGCACGAACCACACGCGCGCCTACGTCCACCACCTGTTCAAGGCGAAGGAGATCCTGTCCTCGACGCTGGCGACGATCCACAACGAGTGGTTCACACTGCGCCTGGTGGACGCGATGCGCGACTCCATCGAGCGCGGCTGCTTCGAGGATTTCCGTGACGACATGCTGGGCCGCTACCGCTCTGGCGGCGGCCGGGAAGGCAGGAGCGCACAATGAGTTTCAACGACAACATCCAACTGGACCCGTCGCGCGTGCGCACGTCGGCGGGCAGGCGGGCAGCGGGCATCGGCGGTGGCTCCGTGCTGGGCGCCATCATCGTCTTCGCGGTCGCCCACTTCACGGGCATCGACCTCTCGCAGTTCCTGGGCTCCTCGCAGCCCGGCCCGGCCCCGGCGGGGCAGACGGTCGACGTGTCGGGCTGCACGAGCGGCGCGGACGCGAACGCGCGCGTGGAGTGCCGCATGGTGGCGACGGCCTCGTCCCTGGACGAGGTGTGGCGCGCGCAGCTGGCCTCCCAGGGAGGGGGGACCGACTACCAGTTGCCGGACTTCCAGATCTTCACGGGCTCGGTGTCCACGGCCTGCGGGAACGCGACCAGCGCGGTCGGCCCCTTCTACTGCCCGGGGGACTCGACCGTGTACCTGGACCTGGGGTTCTTCGAGCAGATGGTCTCCGACTACGGCGCCTCGGGGGCCGCACTGGCGCAGGAGTACGTGGTCGCCCACGAGTGGGGCCACCACATCCAGAACCTGCGGGGCGTCTTCCGCGACCACAACACGCAGGAGCGCGGCGAGCAGGGCGCGGGCGTGCGCTCCGAGCTCCAGGCCGACTGCTACGCGGGCGTGTGGATGCACTGGGCGTCCCAGACCGCCGACCCGAACACGGGCGAGCCGTTCCTGCGCGTCCCCAGCGCCGAGGAGATCGACGGCGCGCTGACCACCGCCCAGGCCATCGGCGACGACCGCCTGCAGCAGCGCTACCAGGGGAGCACGAACTCGGAGAGCTGGACGCACGGGTCGGCGGCGCAGAGGTCGCAGTGGCTGCGCACGGGCCTCGACTCCGGTTCCATCGCGGCCTGCGACACGTGGAGCGCGGCGCGCGTGTGAACCGCGCGGCCGCGGCACCCGCACCCCGCCGCGGGTGGGCGGACCGGGCCCGCCGACGAGACGGAGCGCAGCGCCTACTCGCGCACCGCCACGAGCCGGCGGACCGGTTCCGCGGGCCGGGTGCGGTCGGCCGCGCCTCACCCGCCAACACCGCGAAGAAACCGGCTCCGCGCGCGAGCGGGAAGCCGCATCGGAGAGAAG
>ERZ772986.1841-NODE-1841-length-11884-cov-2.811818_pt1 | contig 11884 bp, 8 predicted proteins | sample MGYA00511898_ERZ772986 | MGnify/ENA primary metagenome ERZ772986 (study PRJEB29015, sample SAMEA2737934) | human oral metagenome | biome: human oral; feature: human-associated habitat; material: dental | place: China | collected 2148 ... | reverse complement strand
TTGCCGAAACGAACGAGGCAAAAATACGGGGGTATACCCCTGGGCGTTTTTCGTTTAATGTCAAAGGCGGCAGGTGCGAGGCTTGTTCAGGCGATGGCACGCTTAAGATTGAGATGAACTTCCTGCCGGATGTGTACGTACCGTGCGAGACCTGCCACGGCAAACGTTACAACCGTGAGACCCTTGAGGTGCACTACAAAGGTAAAACCATCGCCGATGTGCTTGAAATGCCGGTAGAGGAGGCCGCCGAGTTTTTTGCGGCTTTTACCCCTATCGCCCGGCATTTAAATACCCTGGTGGATGTTGGTCTAGGGTATATCCGGTTGGGGCAGCCCGCCACTACGCTGTCGGGCGGTGAAGCGCAGCGTGTGAAACTGGCGGCCGAGCTGCAGAAACGTTCTAATGGTCGTTCTATCTATGTGTTGGATGAGCCGACTACCGGGCTGCATTTTGAGGATATCCGGAAGCTGCTGGCGGTTCTGCAGTCGCTTGTCAATAAGGGCAACACTGTTATCACTATTGAACATAACCTTGATGTGATTAAATGCGCTGACTGGATTATTGATATGGGGCCGGAAGGCGGCGATGGCGGGGGTACCGTAATTGCCGAAGGAACCCCCGAGTCTGTGGCTGGGGTCGCTTCCTCACACACCGGCCGTTTTATCCAGGAGGTTCTGTGAACGCCGCACATGCACGTGGTGCCGTCACCACACGCGACCGTGCCCGGCATATGATCGCCGCCCAGTTAGAAGCCGATTTTTGTTTGCCGCACGGTTCAGTCGCTAAGGCTCACGGACAGGGGACAGGGCTACTCGCGCAGCTGCAGCTGCCAGCGGATAAGATGGGCTCATCCCGCCGCCGCAACGACGATATTTGGGAACTACGAGTCGCTAACTATGCCGGGGTGGGGCTATTGTGCGCAAAGCACCCGCGGGTGCTTGAAAAAGCCCGCGAGTATATGGCGGGGGATAACCCAAACTGGCTGGGTGATTACGCCCAGCTACGCCAGCTTAACGAGCTTCTGACCCCCTACAGCCAGCAGGTGAGCGGAACCAGTATCTACTACACGCCCACGCGTGCGCTGCTGGAGTCAGTAGTACCTGAAAATCTTCCCGCTCAGGAAGTGAAATGTGCTGTTCCGGGGATCGGCATGATGCGCCGTGTTGATAGCGCATCTCTTCGCCATGCACTATACGATCAGGTCGCGGGGGAGCACACTATTGTAACCGCCCCCAATGCTTCAGCGGCAGCTATCGAAACCAGCCCGGAAGATACTGCGGGCACCAAGCTGCCGGTGCGGTTTGAGTTTTTAACCCCGCAACAGTGCGAGCGTTTTCGCGGGGATGCCCGGTACGCAAACGCCCTGGGGTTCAGCTGCTGCCGCCCCGACATAACAGTACTAGCCGCATACGGGGTGGAGACGGAGGCAACCGATCCGATTGCTCTGGTAGGTGCAAGCGATGACTCGCCGCTCATGCGTCAAATAGGTGTGGACGTGCTTCCAGAATTTCGGCACTACGGGTTGGCTTCACGGATGATCCGTGAGGTGGCTCGTATTGTACTCGCAGAAGGGTACCTGCCGTTTTACGGGACAAGCCCATCACACATACTGTCACAACGCACCGCAGCGGCGGCTGGTCTAACCCCCACCTGGTGGGAATTTGTTTCAACCAGCCTGCACGATATGCAGGTAGACTAAACGAGACGGAAATACTTGTTAGGCGCACGCGTTATATGGTGCGGATGGGCTGAGGCTGCCCAAGGAACTTTTCACGGAAACCCGCTACTAGAAGGGGAAAACAGATGAGCACAGAACCAGATTTGCACGCGATCGGCATTGATGAGAGCGTCGCTGAGACCCGTGAACGCCTAGCGGGACGAAATGTTCCTGTGATTGATGATCCCACTGGCGCATCCTGGGGCGTGTACACCGACCCGTCCGGCGCGAAGGTGGCTTTTGGCAGGGCGGAAGACGGCACGGAATACACTGATGCGAACCTAGAGAGCCCACACGCTTACCCGGCGCAGGGGTACCGTGTCTCGCATAACCTGGCGCACTTTGACCTTCTGGAGGGCGGAGACCGTGAAGGCCGCTTCCTCGCGTATGTGGATAACCCCACGGCCCTTACCCTGACCGAGCCGAATAAGGTGACGGTACGACCCGCCGCTCTTGGCGCTGAGGTTGTGGTCTATGCTTCGGAGGATGAGTATAAGCAGGCCCAGTCCGAGCATGATGGCCTTACCCTAGACGCGAAACATCTGAAATCACCGTGGCTTCTGGCGCTGCACAGCGGGGATGCCACGGGGGATGAGGCAAGCTCGGTAGCAATGTTCGCGGCGGTTGTTCAAAGTGCGCAGCTGCGCACCAATGAGCTGACCGGGAGGGAATTCTGGTATGTTCTGGGAGAATCAGTAGTGCCGATGGCTATTGCTCTTCCTGCGGAGACGGCGCAAAACCTGCATCCCGGTGCCGTGATTGCCGGTGCGTTCATTATCGTTGCCTCCCTCGAGGCATAACCACCCCATAAGCGCACAATCCCGCATATTTAATCAATGTGAAGGCAATATAAGAGCCCTGACTAATGAGTAAATATGCGGGATTGTTTGTGTATTGTTGGATGCCCTACAGCTCGGCCCCGTTGGAGGCGATCACACGGCGGTACCAGTCGAAGGACTTCTTACGGTACCGGGCCAAGGTTCCTGAGCCGTCGTCGCTGCGGTCCACATACACAAAACCGTAGCGTTTTGACATCTGTGCCGTCGAAGCTGAAATCATGTCGATACAGCCCCACGTCGTATAGCCGAGCAGCTGCACACCGTCTGCAATAGCCTCCCGAACCTGCAGCAGATGTGCACGCAAATACTCAATACGGTAGTCGTCCAGCACCGTCAGCTCGCCGTTGGCCTGCACCAGCTCATCGCGAGCCCCTAAACCGTTCTCCACGATAAAGAGCGGTTTCTGCCAGCGGTCCCAGTACTGGTTCAGCACGATGCGCAACCCCACCGGGTCAATCTGCCAGCCCCACTCCGAAGCCGACAGGTGCGGGTTACTGACCCCGCCGAGCACATTGCCTGCCTCACGCTCCCCGCGTGCCGGGTTGCCGCTGGCGCAGGTAGACATGTAGTAGCTGAACGATACGAAATCAACTGTGTTCTTCAGATCCTGCCGGTCCTGCTCCGTGATCTCAAGCTGCACACCCTTATCCGCCAATTGACGCATAAAATAGCCGGGGTAGGCACCGCGCACATGCACATCACCAAACATATAGTTGGCTTGCTCAGCGTGTAAGGCTGCGAGCGCATCATCGGGGCTCGGGGTGAGCGGATAGGTGGGCATTGCCAGAATCATGCACCCAATACGCGCATCCGGGGCAAGTTCGCGTGCTAACCGGGTTGCCCGTGCTGAAGCGACTAGCTCATGGTGAATCGCCTGGTATAGCTGCTGCTCTGTCAGCTGCTCCTTAGGAGTGTTAATACCCCCTGACATAAACGGCACATGAAGGACTGAGTTAATCTCGTTGAAAGTCAGCCAATACTTTACCCGGTGCCCGTACCGTTCAAACAGCACCCGGCAGTACCGCTCGTAGAAGCTAATCAGCTTACGGCTCACCCACCCGTTATATTTCTCGGCAAGGTGCAGAGGGGTCTCGTAGTGGCTAATGGTCGCTAAAGGCTCAATACCGTATTTTTCGAGCTCATCAAGCAGACCGTCGTAGAACGCTAGACCAGCCTCATTCGGTTCCGTTTCATCACCGTGCGGAAAAATCCGTGACCAGGCGATGGAGAACCTGAATACTTTAAACCCCATCTCGGCAAGAAGTGCAATGTCTTCCGGATAGCGGTGGTAAAAGTCAATGCCCTCAAGCTTTAGATTGTCGGGTGTGGGAGTTGCTGTACGCGGGTTGAACCCGCCGCGGGGAAGCACATCCTGAATGCTGGGGCCTTTCCCGTCTTTATCCCAGGCGCCTTCACACTGGTTAGCGGCGGTCGCCCCACCCCACAGAAATCCCGGCGGGAACTCAGCATGAGGTTTTACCATGGGGATAGGTTGCGTATTAAGGGTGTGAGTAATGTTCTGCTCTTGATGCATGAGAGGAGCCCTTCTGCAGCGGTAGACGCACCCGATAAGAACACCATCGTAGCGCGGCAGAACCCGCGGATGCGTGTGACAATAGCCTTGATTTAAAGCCTACCCCAGGCGTGATTTCGTGACCACCTACACCGGGCGTGTAGGTAATACTTCGGAGCCTCGGTTATGCTTTAACAACGGGTGCGGCACCGGCCACGGCAAACGCACCTTCGCCGATATTTTTTGACCCTGAAAGGAGCGCCGACGGTGGCTCTCGACCCCCAAAAAATTGCCATGTACCGGCAAAATCTGCAACAGCTGGACTCCCGCCGCGTCCTCAAAAACAAGATAGAGTCGGGTATGTCTCCGCAGGAGGCGAATGAGAGCGCCGGGTTTAGCGAAGAAGAACTGAACACCAATATGCAGGCGCTGCCGGGTGTGCGACCTGTGAAACCTGGTTTTTCGGGTGCTGGCCCCGAGGAGATCTGCACCCGTTACGCTATTGGCGCCCTGACCAACGAGCAGCTGGCCGACGAGCTGACCCGCTGGGACTACAACGTACACGCCCAGTGGAACCCCTACCACGAGTTCCGGTTCTTTATGCCCGGCAGCTACGACGAGCTGGTGATGGCGTTCTATAAGAACCTCATTGACCCCACCGATCTGCAGGCGCTCGCCGCGCGAGGTCTACCGCTGCCTGCTGATTTGATTGAAGAGTGGGAGCAGGAACGAGAGCTTTTCGGGCACGTCACGGCGATTTACCGCAAGATGTTCTCCACCGCCGGTGCGCAGCGGCAAGCGCATGTGGTGGTGGGCGCCCCGGGGTCGGGTAAAAGCGAGTATATTGCGAACACTATTGAGGGGTGGAATGAAGACTATATAGTGATTGACCCCGAGCTTCTTGACCGGGCGTTCTTGCGGCAGTACCTTGCCGAAGGCTGGTATGAGGCTCTAAAACCTGAGCCTGCACGTGAATTTGAGAAGCAGGGGAATAAGCTGTTCCCCATGGATATTGCGACGATCGCCCGTGAAGATTCAGCGAAACTGGGGAGTATTCTTCTGAGCACGTTCGCGGATGAGGGGATGAACCTGATCCTGGAGGCAACGTTCACCCCGGGGTTTGTGGCGCAGCAGCTTGTGGACTATCTGAGCCGTAACGGGTACAGCATTAATGCGGTACGGCTAACTATTGAGAAAGAACAGGCGGTTGAACGGTGCGAGGCACGCTATGAGCGGGAATACGAACAGGCTTTGACGCAGGGGCTTGATGCCCTGGGTGCTAAGCCCGTTGACACGGCGTATATTGACTATGTTTTTGAGAACTACGCTGAGGCTGAGGAAGCTCAGAAAGCGGCTGCTGGTAAGTAGGGTCTGGGCTTCAAAGACTGCTGTGGCGGGCACCTTCAAAGGTGCCCGCCACAGTTGCATAAATAAAGGTGGGGTTGGCTGTTACTGCCCGTACCCGAGGGAGAACATCCAGACAGTACCGATGAGACCCCAGATAATAATATTCACGACCGAGGCAATAAAGCCCAGCCTGAACCATTCGCCGGTCTTAATGTACCCGGATCCGAAGTACACCCCGGCAGGCCCGGAAGCGTAGTGGGTGATGCCGCCAATCAGGTTACCGGCGAAACCTAAGAATAGTGCCGCAAACATGGGCGGGGTACCTGCTGCAATAGCTGCACCGAGGAAGACCGCATAAAGAGCCACAATCTGCGCGGTATTAGACGCGAAGAAATAGTGGATGTAGAAGTATACGAGCGCCAGGACACCAAACGCTAAAGGCCACGCCATTCCACCCACACTGCTGGCGACGGATGCGCCGATCCATTCAACCACTTTAAGGGTTTTGAGATGATCGGCCATGCCTACCAGCACGGCGAAGAAGATAAGCGTGGACCAGGCGCTTGAGTTAGCCGCCATATCTTTCCAAGTCAGCACCTTGGTAACGAGCAGAATAGCGATACCCAAAAATGCGGCCGCCGTAGCATCCACCCCCAGGCTGGAGCCTCCGATCCACAGGATAAGCAGCACTATAAAGGTGCCAAGCATAATCCACTCGGGTCGGGTCATCGGCCCAATGCTTTTAAGCTCTTCCCTGGCGTGTGCGGGGGCATCGGGGGTTCTCTTAATGGTGGGAGGGTATATCTTCGACATCACCCACGGCAGCACGATGAGGGCGGCTAGACCGGGGACGATAGCGGCCAACGCCCATGTTCCCCAGTCCAGGTGCACGCCTTTATCTTGCGCGAATTTCACGGCGAGCGGGTTGCCAGCCATGGCGGTAAGAAACATTGCTGAAGTGATCGTGTTAACCTGGGCCTCTGTCATGAGCAGGAAAGAACCAAGTTTTCGGCGCGATTCCGTGCTCTCATTGGTGGAGCCATTCACCTCAGCAAGGGATTTAATGATGGGGTAGATAACCCCACCTGCGCGGGCCGTATTGGATGGGGTGGCTGGGGCGAGCACCAGGTCGGTAATAGCCATACCGTAGGAGAGCCCCAAAGAAGACTTACCCAGAAGAGACACAAAAAGAAGAGCGATGCGTTTGCCTAAACCGGTGATAAGGAACCCGTCGGCGATAAAAAATGCCGCAACAATAATCCATATGGCGGAGTTGCCAAACCCGGCGAGCGCCTCTTTTTTAGCTGTCATCGTGCCGGTAATCATGGCTATGGCTAAACCAGTGAGCGCTATGGATGGGGTAGGCAGCGGCTGGAGGATGAGCCCCAGGATGGTGCCAACAAAAATAGCTGCCATGTGCATACCGCGCGGGTCTACCCCGGGCGGGGCGGGAATAAACCAAATAGCTAAGGTGACGATGACGATGGCCGCAACTTTTAGTGCAAGAATGGTGCGTTCTTGTGGCGCACCCGTCGTGTGAGGCGGCGGGGGTGCGGAGGCTCCCGGTACTGTATCTGGTGCAGCCGTGGATTCTTTGGGCGAATCCTCCGGTTTCTGGCTCATGGCGTTCTCCTTCGGACCAGTATGGTCTATATGTTTACGCGGTTCGATGCGTGTGTTTAGGTGGTTTTATGTGGGAATTTACGATACTGTTTTTCCTGTTCTCTATAAGCATACCCCTGGCAGGTCAAGGGAGAAAGGGGTAGCTAAACCACTAGTGTGTCTGACATTATGTCACTAAAACCCACACAGAGTTACCCGGCGGGCAAGGTTCACCCGCCACGAGCCTTATAGCTGACCATGAAGAGACACAATAAACCCACTGGTTCTTTGAACAGAACCATTACCTGCGGTGAATACGGGTACACTTGAACCCGTGGATATCCTACGCGAAACCGGTGAAACAGCCGGTGGAATCATTGCCCGTTACGACGAGACACTCACAATTCTGCGCGAGGTTGCGCACCGGCGCCGAAACGCCACTTTGCGCATCTACCAGCCCGAAGCCACCGTTGCCTTTGGACGCCGTGACGAACTCAACCCCGGCTTTGCCCAAGCCGTTACCGCCTGCAAAAACATGGGTTTTAACGTGCTCGTCCGCAAAGTTGGTGGGCATGCGGCAGCCTACCACCCGGGGTGCCTGGTCATCGACCATTTTCAGCCAGCTGACGATGCGAAAACCGGCAGCAACCTACGCTACAAACTTTTCGGCGAGCTTTTCGCCCGGGCACTACAAGATGTTGGTGTGGACGCAGCCGTGGGGGAGATACCCGGAGAATACTGCCCCGGCGAATTTTCGGTGTACGCCCGGTTAGGAGGCGAACGTGCCGGAGAACGCATAAAACTGGTCGGTACCGCCCAGCGCGTTGTCTCTGGTGCCTGGTGGTTTAGCACAGGCATCGTGGTCGCCGACTCGGCTCCACTGCGGTCTGTCACCGAGCGTGTCTATGCAGCACTGGGGCTGCCGCTTGATCCGGCAACCATCGGCGCCGCACAAGAGGCCAATCCAGCACTGCTCATGGAGGATTTGGAAGACGCCATCCTTGACGTATACGCGCAGAACGGGTTCCACTAATGTGCGGCCGGTACGGGCTTGAGGCGCACTACGGCACCTCCCTGGGTGGGGTGCCGCTCACGGAGCCTTTTACCTCGTGGAATATTGCGCCCACCCAGCAGGTCCCAATCCTGCTGAACCGCCGCGTACCCCGTACCGCTCAGGGGCAGCTGCCAGATGCTCCGCGCCGCCCCGGCGTGCACCGGCTGGGGGCATCCACCCTAGATACAGGCGGAACCTACCGGGAAATATACCGTGCCCGGTGGGGCCTAATTCCCGACTGGCACCCCTGGGACGAAGACCCTAAACCTCCCTCCCTTACCTTCAACGCCCGCAGTGAAACCCTTTTTGAGAAAGCAAGCTATGCCCGTCCTGCCGTCACCGGGCACTGTGCAATACCCACCAGCGGCTACTACGAATGGGGTGTACAAGGCAGCACCGTCACGGCCCGAGGCACTGTTAAAGAACATAAAATACCGCAGCGTATCGGCCCGCCCGGTCAGTACCTGTACCTGGCGGGGCTGTACGCCTGGCATAAGATAAACCCGGTATCAGCAAAAGCGCTAACCGGTGGAGGGTATGAGCCGCAAACCGGCCAGTGGCTTTTGACGTTCACAATCCTCACGATGGCTTCACCGCGCTCTTACACCGGGCAAGACGGCTCACCGCTTTTACGGGAACTTGGGCACATTCACGAGCGAATGCCGCTGCCGCTCAACCCTGCTGCCGTCAACGGACAACCGAGCACCCTTGACGTATGGTTGGGGTCGGGACGTGTAGCCGGCACCCCAAAAGATAGTCGCATGCCTACAATGGGCGTGAGCGACCTGCACGATGCTCGTACTGCTCTGGAACAGCTTCAGCACGCCGCCTACCCTCAGGCAGCCCAATGGCGTGTGCGGCAGGTTAGCAGCCGTATCGGGAACATTAAAAATAACGATAAGAGCGTACTGGAACCTGATACGAACCTGCTCACCCTGCTAGACTCCGATACATACGCTGAACATACCACCAACCCGGAAGGAACCCATGCGCTGGGCACAGATTAAAGACCAGAAAGGCACCCGCGCCGTCTGCCTGCACGAGCAGACCGTGTATGAGTTCCCCGCCAAGCTCGGACCGCTGCTGCAGTTTTATGGGCGCTACCGGCTGAATTTCGGGGACCCCAAGAATGCGCTCGCTATTATGCGTGAAAATGGGGCGACTACGCTCGGGCACGGGATGCAGCTGTGGGAATCGCTGAATTTTGTGCAACCGATTGACCGCCCCGGTAAAGTGATCTGCGCGGGGCTGAACTACCGGGACCACGCCGCTGAGATGGGGTTTGAGCTCCCGGAGTATCCCGCGATTTTCGCTAAATACGCTAACGCTTTAATCGGCCCGCGTGATGAGATTCGTATGCCCGCCCAGAGCACCAAAATCGACTGGGAGGTTGAGCTTGGGCTGGTGGTGGGTCAGAGTATGAGCGGTGTGAGCGAAGAGCAAGCGCTGGAGGGGCTTCTGGGGTATACGGTCACGAATGACGTCTCGGTACGGGACTGGCAGGGCCGCACCAGCCAGTGGTTTCAGGGGAAGAACTGGGATAAGATGACCCCTTTCGGCCCGGTCATCGTCACCCCGGATGAGGTGGATCCTGCGGCCGGTCTGGCCATGAGCTGTGAGGTGGATGGGGAAATCCGCCAGAGCGGCACCACCGCCGATATGGTGTTCACCCCGGCGCAGCTGCTCTCTTACCTGTCAACGTTTATGACGCTTGAGCCGGGCGATGTGATTCTCACCGGAACTCCGGCGGGTGTGGGGCTGTCGTATCACCCGCGTCGGTGGCTGAAGCCGGGACAAACTTTGGTAACCCGTATTGAGGGGATTGGGGAGCTGGTTAATACCTGCTCGCAGCCGCAGTAGCACAGCCACCGGCCAGCGGGCAGCTGCGTGGAACTGCTGCGTGGGTGGTGGGATGCCTCCCACCCGGCGTTGGTTCGCGCATCCGCTCTAAACATGGGAAAATGTTAGATGGCTATGCCTATTATCTGTGGCGAACACCCTTGAAAGGATTGAAGCGAGTGGCTCCTCTGTCGAAGAACCCGCCCGTCCCGGCGGCCACCGACCCCGCGATTATTCGCAACTTCTGCATTATTGCGCATATTGATCACGGCAAGTCCACTCTCGCTGACCGTATGCTCCAGGCAACCGGTGTGGTTGCCCCGCGCGATATGAAGGCGCAGTACCTTGACCGCATGGACATTGAGCGCGAGCGCGGTATCACCATTAAATCTCAGGCGGTGCGCATGCCGTGGGAGGTGGAGGGCACCTCCTATGCGCTGAATATGATTGACACGCCCGGCCACGTGGACTTCACCTATGAGGTCTCTCGCTCGCTTGCCGCGTGCGAGGGTGCGCTGCTTCTGGTGGATGCGGCGCAGGGTATTGAGGCGCAGACCCTCGCTAACCTGTACCTGGCGATGGAAAATGATCTCACCATCATCCCTGTCCTGAATAAAATTGATCTGCCCGCCGCGATGCCCGATAAGTATGCCGAAGAACTGGCGCACCTTATTGGTTGTGAGCCCGATGAAGTTTTGCGGGTCTCCGGTAAGACCGGTGAGGGTGTGGAGGCCCTGCTGGACCGTATCGTTGAGGGTATTCCCGCTCCCGAGGGTACGGCGGACGCGCCCGCCCGCGCCATGATTTTCGACTCCGTGTACGATTCATACCGCGGTGTGGTCGCCTATGTGCGTGTGGTAGACGGCAGACTGGAGCCGCGCCAGAAAATCAAGATGATGTCTACTGGTGCTGAACATGACCTATTGGAGATCGGCGTCATTTCCCCTGAGCCCATCCCCTCGAAGGGCCTGAGCGTGGGGGAGGTGGGGTACCTTATCACGGGTGTGAAGGACGTGCGCCAGTCCCGCGTGGGTGATACCGTCACAAGTGCCCATAAACCGGCGGAGGAGTCGCTGGGCGGCTATGAGGATCCTAAACCGATGGTGTTCTCGGGCCTGTTCCCCATCGACGGTTCAGACTACCCGGCGCTGCGTGATGCTCTCGATAAGCTCAAACTTAACGATGCTGCGCTCATCTATGAGCCGGAAACCTCTGCGGCACTGGGGTTCGGGTTCCGCTGCGGGTTCTTGGGGCTGCTGCACCTTGAGATCGTGCGGGAACGCCTGGAACGCGAGTTCAATCTCGACCTGATTTCGACCGCCCCTAACGTTATTTACGATGTGGTAGACGAAGCGGGTAATGCAAAGCGTGTGACGAACCCGAGCGAATTCCCTGAGGGTAAGGTCGCTACCATTCGTGAACCGATGGTGGCGTGTACGATTATTGCCCCCAGCGATTACATTGGTGCAATTATGGAGCTGTGCCAGTCACGCCGCGGGCAGATGGGTGGCATGGACTACCTGTCTGAAGACCGTGTTGAGATGCGGTACCGCCTGCCGCTGGCCGAGATCGTTTTTGACTTCTTCGATCAGCTCAAGTCCCGTACTCGCGGGTACGCATCGCTGGATTGGAAGTTTGACGGCGAGGAAGAAGCTGACCTGGTGAAGGTCGATATCCTTCTTCAGGGCGAGAAAGTGGACGCGTTCTCGGCCATCACCCACCGCGATAAGGCGTACTCATACGGTGTGATGATGACCGGTAAGCTGCGTGAACTCATACCCCGCCAGCAGTTTGAGGTGCCTATCCAGGCTGCCATTGGCTCCCGCATTATTGCCCGTGAGAATATCCGTGCGATGCGCAAAGACGTGCTTTCAAAGTGCTACGGCGGCGATATTTCGCGTAAACGCAAGCTGCTGGAAAAACAGAAAGAAGGCAAGAAACGCATGAAGATGGTCGGCCGTGTTGAAGTGCCG
>ERZ772986.1837-NODE-1837-length-11894-cov-3.358138_pt1 | contig 11894 bp, 13 predicted proteins | sample MGYA00511898_ERZ772986 | MGnify/ENA primary metagenome ERZ772986 (study PRJEB29015, sample SAMEA2737934) | human oral metagenome | biome: human oral; feature: human-associated habitat; material: dental | place: China | collected 2148 ... | reverse complement strand
TTCCTCGATATCGTGTGGAAGTATACGGAGAGCTTTCGGCGGTAGATCCGAATAGAACGTGAAATGGAGTCTGTGAAAAAATCACGGATTAACGGGAGTTTTGAAATGGCGGAAACGATCATTCTGACAGGTCGTCAGGAGCAGATACGGGATTTGGATCTGCTTCCCCGATGGGATCGAAGCCTCGTGGACTACCGCAAATATCATCAGTTTGTCGGGCAGAGCGGCATTCGCTATGAGATGACGATGCAGGCGACACGCGGCTGCCCCTACCGCTGCTTCTACTGTGATGTACAGAATCTGACGCCGATGCATCGCCGTCGTTCCGTACAGAACGTATTCGATGAGGTGAAATATCTGCATGATATTGGTGTTCGCAAGAGCGAGTTCATTGATGATGCATTCAACGTCAACGTCAAGGAGTTCAAGGCATTCTTTCGCAAGGTCATTGACTCCAAGATGGATATGAGCTTTTATTTCCAGAGCGGGCTGCGCGGCGATCTGCTCGATGAGGAAGCCATTGACCTCATGGTGGAGGGCGGAACGAAGAGCATGAATTTGTCGCTCGAAAGCGCGTCGCCGCGTCTCCAAAAGCTCATGGGCAAGTATCTTCGCATCGAGCGACTGCGTGAGAATCTCGACTACATCGTCCGTACATATCCACAAATTATTATTGGATTGAATGCGATGCACGGCTTTCCTACGGAAACGGAGGAAGAGGCGCAGGCGACAGTGGACTTCGTCATGCAAGTGAAATGGCTACATTTTGCCCAGCTGCATAATGTGCGTATCTTCCCGAACTCCAGACTCGAGCAGGTTGCGCTCGAAAATGGCGTGACGAAGCAGGAGATCGAGGAATCGTTGACGCTGCCGTACCATATTATCCCGCCGACCATCAAGCTGGATCATGATTTCTCCCGCCGTCTGCGTCTGACGTTTGTACATAAGTACATCCTAAATCCGGAGCGTCTGCGCTACGTGCTCAAAGAGCAGCTTGCTGTAATGAACGAGGAGGAGCTGATCTACAAGTATCGTACGATCTTCCCAACACATGTCGAGACACTTGACGATATCCTCCGCCTAGCGAGGCTGAAGCGGGAATCCATTGACGTATCGAAGATGCCGAAGGCGGAGGTTCCTCATATTCATTATCCAAAGCGCAACGAAAAGGCAGCAAAAGGGGCGTGCCGCATTCTGTTCGTCGATGCGAGCTACTTCTTTTCCGCTGACCGCATGAATGAGATTCAGGCCGTCGAGCCGCCACTCGGCTGTATGGCGATTCTTTCCTATTTGAATCAAAAATATGGAGACCGCATCTATGGCGAGATCGTTAAAACAGGTGTCGATGTGGATACGATGGAGGAACTGCGCGAACATGTCAAGGCATTTCAGCCGGATCTTCTCATGCTGCGCACGCTGACGTACTATAAGGATTTCTTTGTCGACGTCATCACTGAGCTCAAAAAACTCTTTCCGAATGTGCCGATTGTAGCAGGAGGACCGCATCCGACGATCGATCCGGAGGATTGTCTCTGTCGCGGAGGGGTGGACGTATGTGTTATCGGAGAGGGCGAAATCGTCTGCGGCGAGCTGGTTGAGCATATGCTGCAGAATGGGCGGTTTCCCAATACGGAGACGCTGAAGGGGATGAAGGGCATCGCGTTCCTTAATTGCGAGGGCAATGGACGAGCCAATGTGGGAGCGGGAAAGCCGTCATCTTATTCGCGCTATCCACTATGGACATCGAGTGACTTTGATGTGGAAAAGGCGAAACTTACCGAGGAAAGCGCATGAAGCATTTAATTATCATAGGTGTCGGCGGTTTTGCACGGGAACTTTTTTGGAACGCACATGATTCTGTCGGGTATGGTACGGGCTGGGACATCAAGGGTTTTCTCGACGGAGATGTGGAACTGGCGGCGGAGAAATATGAAAAGCTTCCCTTGCCGGTGCTCGGAGATGTAGATTCGTATGTGATACAAACAAACGACTGCTTTATCTGTGCAATCGGCAGTCCGAAAGTGAAGGAAAAACTTGTGCAAAGGGTTTTGGTACGTGGCGGCGAATTTATCAATGTAATCCATAATACTGCTATCGTTCATCCTACGGTGCAGATGGGACGGGGTAATATCCTCTGTCCGCTCGTGCACATCCTCGACCATGCGAAGGTTGGAGATTTCGTCACCTTCAACGGGCGTTCCGGCATGGGGCATGATGCACAGATCGGTGATTACAGCAGCGTGATGTCAGCAGTTGATATAACAGGCTACGTGCGTGCAGGAAAGCGAACGTTTTGGGGGAGCGGCTCCCGAGCACTTCCGCACAGCCGTATCGATGACGATGCGACGGTCGGTGTCGCGAGCGTCGTGTTCAAGCATGTAAGGGCAGGCGCGAAGGTCTTTGGCAATCCTGCGCTGCCAATTTGATTGTGGTGGGAGGTTTTACCCGTGACAGAACAGATGTTTTTAAAAGAAATGACGGATCTTATGGATACAAAAGAGGAACTTTCCATGGATACTGCCCTTTCCGATATCGAGGAATGGGACTCGTTGAGTCATGTGGCGTTTATGGCGTTTGCTGCGACAAAGGCGGGCGGAAAGGTCGCACCGGCAGACGTAAAGGAGGCGCAGACCATGCGTGATCTCTACGGGTTGCTTTGTGGAGCAAAATAATGATCGGGCTTCTTAAAGACGTAGGCATTGAGGCGTTGACGGCGACCGTGGCAAAGAACTGCGTGCCGGTAGAAGAAGTTTTGAAAGATCTGATGTCGGAAAAGAAAGCGAAGCGCCTCGCGCACGGAACGGGCATTGAGGCGCTGAGCATTGCACCGCCGGAGATCTGCACCTCGGATCTGTGCCTTGACAGTGCGTGCAGGCTGTTCGCCGAAATAGACCAAAGTGAAATCGGTGCGCTCATCTTTATCTCACAGACGGCAGACTATCTGACACCTGCGACAAGTTACTATCTGCAGGAGAGGCTTGGTCTTCCGCATGATATTCTCGCATTCGACGTCAATCTTGGCTGCTCAGGCTTTTGCTACGGTGTGTTTCTCGCCGGAACCCTACTGCCAGCGCTCGGCGGACGCAAGGTGCTCATCTGCTGTGGGGATACATCGAGCCGCAACGTCCATCCGGAGGACTCCTCTATGCTATCGCTTGCGGGCGATGCAGGGGCTGCGGCTGTCGTTGCTCCGATGCAGGGCAGCAGCGACCTCTGTTATCATATTGAGAGCTTTGGGGAGATGGCAGACTATCTTCTCGTTGCGCGCGGCGGCTATCGTGCACCCCGCATCGCGGATGAGACGGGGCTATCCCTTCACAGGGATAATTATGTCGTCATGGACGGGATGGGGGTCATGAACTTCACGATTGACGAGGTTCCGAACAACATCCGTGCGCTGCTCAACTTCGCCACGTTGGATATTGCTGCGATTGACTGTGCGATCCTCCATCAGGCGAACGCCATGATCGTTCGGACGCTTGCCGCAAAAATCGGCATGGCGGAGGAGTGTGTGCCGTTTATGAGCGGGCGGATTGGCAATACAAGCTCGGCGTCGATTCCCGTATGTTTTGCGGAGATGGCGCGATTGGGAACGTATGAGGGCGGCAGATTCCTGCTCTCGGGATTCGGCGTTGGCATGTCGATCGCATCTCTTCTCATGGATTTTTCGCGGGCGCAGGTTTTGGAGACGAATGCGATATGAGTGATGTGCAGTTTCATTTCACAGGAAAGAATTTCGTCGTGGTCGGCGCTTCGTCCGGACTTGGTCGGCAGATTGCACTCGAACTTGCAGAGAGCGGCGCGCATGTTCTTGCCGTTGCGCGAAATGAGACGCGCTTGGAGGCGTTGGCAAATGCTTCGCCGCTGATCCATACGGCCGTGCTTGACGTCTTGACGGCATCTGCAGATGATTGGACAGTTATGTTTGAAAGTTTTGTCCATCTCCATGGGAAAATTCATGGCGGGGTCTATACGGCTGGCATTACAGGTGTGACGCCGTTGAAATGCTACAATAAGGAAATGGCATCTGCTATTTTTCGGACGAGCTTCGATGGAGGTATTGACTTTCTTCAATTTGCTGTGAAAAAGAAATTTTCGGAAGAAGGAGCGGCGTTTGTGGTCTTTTCTTCCGTTGCTTCGTATGAAGGAACAAAGGGGCTCTTGTTTTACGCGAGTGCGAAATCAGCTATTCAAACGGCTGTGAGGACGATTGCAAAGGAGATTGGTCATCGAGGACAGAGAATCAACAGCATTAGTCCGGCATGGGTTGAAACAGAAATGACGGATTCTTATTTGGAGACCGTTGGAGAGAAGAAAGAGAATGTCCAAAGTGGAATTTTGGGCATAGGTAAGTCGGAGGATGTCTCTGGTGTGACACTGTTTTTGTTGTCATCACGTGCGAAGTGGATCACGGGACAGGATTTTGTCGTCGATGGCGGATATATGCGTGGTGCGGGGCACTGAACTCGTGGAGGCACAATGTCTGCATTGCTTGTAAGAAACGGTATATTAGGAGCAATAAGATGAAAAAAAGAGAGATGGAGATTCGCATAGGCGAGGGGGTTTCTCCCCTTGATATGAATGCGATGCGGGTTGGATTGAGTCAAGAAACCATTCAGATCGAGTTTGCTTCTGTGTCGGAAGAAAATGAGCAATTCATAGCGATGGTCTTTTCTCAGATTCGTATACGTCCGGAGCAGCTAAAGAATGTGATAGACAGGATGGTAGCTGCCGGCGTGCTTTATGAGAAGAAGTATCGCAGGGGGATTGGTTTTGAGTTACTATCGAAAATTGAGGTAGGGATGAACGATGGAAATGAATGAAGTTGATTTGCTCATCAAATCTCCAACATTACAATTCTATCGCTTTCGTCTGCTCGCAAGTCCTCTTGTGTCTGTTGCGCTGACGGTAATGCCGTTCCTGTATGCGGCAGAGCCACATGATGTCGAGACATTGTCTTTGATGGGGGAACCACTCCATTTTGATGGTTGTCAGGTTGCATTGGAGGACAACGCAGTGTACTTTGATGCATTTTTACGTCAAGAAGGAAGAGAGACAAAGATTCTCCCGGGAGATGGGTACACACAGCAGTATTTGGCAGAACATACTGTGTACAAAACGGTGCTGAGCGACATTCGATATAACGTCTTGGAATATTTCCAGGGTCTGTGTGGAATCAGTGTCTTTGTTCAGGAGGATACAAAAGATTTATCGGTGGATTTTCTTGTAGCAATGCCGATGGATCAAGCATTGCAATGCCTGGAACGGTTTGATCTTGGTTGGTGGTTGGACTATGACATTGCGGATAAAGACAAGATTTGTGTTAATGTGGTGTCTGTATGAACAGCGCGGGAAGATGCCTATTTGATTGGGCGCGTTATATTGCACTGAGTGAGAACTTGCTTGAGCGCATGGCAGAAGATGAAGAAGACTTGGCAAGGTGCGGCATCAGTAGAGCGTATTATGGGGCTTTTCATCTTGTTGTCGCTTACATGAAACAGAATAATCTTTATAGAAATGTTGTTGGCGAAGGGTCGCATCAGACAGTGATAAGAGATTGTGCATCTTTTCAAAGAGCCTCGAATCAAGATGCAGGAAAGCTGTGGGGGCAAATCAGCGAGGCGTTGAAGAGACTGCGTGACCTGCGAAAAAAAGCGGATTATGAGGGGGTTTATTTTCGTGGAAGCATTCCTCCTGTTGCCTGTATGAAGAATGAATTAATTAAGGCGATACATCATGCAAAAGACGTGCAGGAGAAAGTAGCTTCCTTAAGGATAGTAGAGGCACCATAGTCTGCCCCAGGAAATGGAGTGTTTCGTATGGAAGATGGTGTTGCTGTGCCGACGGCAAGAATTGCTGCACTTGCTGCGGCGATACCCAAAGAACAAGAGGATATTATGGATCTTGGCTTTGATGCGGAGACATCGCGCCGGACGATGAAGCTGACGGGGGTTCGTGCGGTGCGTTATGCGCCGATGGAACGCACCGCATCGGACTACTGTCTGCGCGCCGCACAGGAGATTTTTGATAAGACGGAGACAGAACCTGCGGATGTGGACGGCATTATTTTTGCCACCCCGCATCCGGACTATTCCTATCCGGGCAACAGTAGCGTCATCCAAAGTGCGCTTGGAATCCCGAAGCGCTGCATTACGGTGGATATGCCTCATGCCTGTACGGGCATGATCTATGGATTCTACCTTGCCGACCTCTTTGTACGGGCGGGCGATTGCAAGAATGTGCTCGTATGCTGCGGCGATACGTCGTCGCACCATCTCAATCCGAAGGATCGCGCGATGCGTATGGTCATCGGCGACGGCGGGGCAGCGGCGCTCGTGACGGGCGGCGGCAGCGTGTCGTCACAGTATGCATTTCATCACGACGGCGACGGGCTCAAATATCTCTATACGCCGGCGAGCGGGGAGCGGATGCCGCGAGAACGCGGTGTAACAGATATCCCGCAGACGGACGCCGAGGAGAATGTCCGTACACTCGAAGATGAGTATATGGACGGCATGGAAGTCATGCGGTTCGTCATGAACGAAGTTCCTCCACGCATCAACGAGGTGCTTGACAAGAGCGGCTGGCCACATTCGGATGTCGATGTTTATGCCTTCCATCAGGCGAACGATTTTATATTGAAGAGCTTGGCCCGCGCAATGAAGCTCGATAAGCATAAAGTCCTGTTCGATATTGATGGAACGGGCAACATCGGCGGTGCATCACTCGTGCTTGCGCTCTGCCATGCAGCGGAGGCGGAACATGAGCCGTGGGAGCGCGCCGTCTTGGCGGGCTTCGGGTCGGGGCTTTCCGTTGCCGCGATGGCGACGAGCCTTGCTAAAACAAAGGTCCTTTGTGCGGTCGAGTGTTGAGGGGCAGATGAAAGATGAGTGATATGGAAAAATTGACACATATTGATGCCTATGCCATTCAGCAGTATCAGCAGAACCGGTATCCGCTCCTGTTCGTGGATGAAATCGAGGAAGCGGTGCCGGGACAGTCGGCAAAGGGATATAAAAATTTTACTTACAATGAGTGGTTCTTCCCCGCGCATTTTGAAGATGAGCCGAATGTACCGGGCTTTGTGCAGATTGAGGCACTGACGCAGGTGTTCCTGATGACGTTTCTGACGATCCCGGAATACAAGGGAAAAAAGACGGGATTCATCGAGGTAAAGAGCCGTTTCCGCAAGAAGATTGTTCCCGGCAATCGCCTCGATGTGGAGGCGGAGCTTCATCGTTTCAGGCGCGGTCTGGCACAAGGGATTTCCAAGGGGTACGTGAAAAGGGAGCTTGCCTGTCAGGCAGAGCTTCAGATTGCGATTCCGGATGTGATGCTACAGTATCGGCCGGTGGGCGGCAAATGATTCGTTGATGGGAGGCTGGCGTGGAACGTGTTGCGGATTATGTCATGCGGCGACTGCACGAGGAAGGTGTGGGGCATGTTTTTCTGGTGACAGGACGGGGAATTCTGTTCCTCACGGACGCACTTGCGAAGGAAGAGGGGCTGACTCCTGTTCCAACCTATCATGAGCAGGGCGCCTCCTATGCGGCTATGTCCTACGCGCAGGCAAAAGAGGGGCTGGGCGCGTGCCTTGTCTCCACCGGATGTGCTGCGACAAATGCCGTTACTGCAGCTCTTTGCGCATGGCAGGACAATGTTCCTGTGATCTTTATCTCCGGTCAGCACATGCTTCATGAGACCACTGCATATACGAAGCTGCCGATTCGTACATACGGTTCGCAGGAGGCTGACATCATCAGTGTCGTAAAGCCGATTACGAAGTATGCGGTCATGCTGCAGGATGCAAAGGATATTGCGATCGAAATCGACAAGGCGTTTCACTTTGCGATGGCAGGGCGCAAGGGACCCGTATGGATTGATATTCCTCTCGATCTGCAAAACGCACGGATCGACTCGGAGAAATTAGAACGATGTGCGTTGGAAGATGTGCGCCCCAGAATTGCTGCGGGGGAAATGTCGGAGATCATTGCGGGACTGAGCGAGGCGGAACGTCCGATTCTCCTCTTGGGGGGCGGTGTTTGTTCGGCAGGAGCGCAGCAGTTTGCTGTGGAGTTCGTCCAAAAGGTACATATTCCAGTAGTCTTTACACCGGCTGCGGCGGATGCGTACGGCTCCGCGCATGCGCTGTCCATTGGTGCTGTCGGCAGTATCGGCGGCAGTCGGGCGGGGAATTTCGTTTTGCAGCATGTGGACTACATACTGGCAGTCGGGACGAAACTCTGTTCACAGGTGACCGGCGCAAAAGATGTTCCATTTGCGCCCTGTGCACGGATTGATGTTGTCGATATCGATGCGGTGGAACATCGCAAAGCAGGAGTTCGGCGTACGGTTTTCCTTCATGCAGATGCGGGGGATTTTCTTCAAGCACTTTGTTCGATGGAACTTTCTTCCGTGCGAGAGGAATGGCAGGGGCAGTGCCTCCACTGGAAGCGTGTATTTGCGGTTCCGGAAGAGGCATTCGTCCAACAACACGCAGCGCAGAATGAAATCGAGCTCTATGGATTCTCCTATGAGTTGGGGAAACACCTTCCGGAAGATGCAACCGTTATCACGGATGCAGGACTCGAAGAGCTTATCGTTCCCGCGGCGATTCCCTATCGTTTGGGGCAGCGATGCCTCTTTCCTGCGGCACAGGGAGCAATGGGGTACGCGATCCCGGCTGTTTTGGGAGCATATTTCGCAGGAAAAAAGAACATCATAACCATTGTAGGCGATGGCTCTATCATGATGAATATGCAGGAACTCTATATCATCGCGGAGCACCGAGTTCCGGTAAAAATTTTTGTCATTAACAATAATATGTACGCTGTTATTCGCAAACGCCAAAAGGATTTGTTCCGCAAGAGGACGATCGGCAATGACCCCTCGGATGGTGTGCCGGCACCGGATTTCTCTCAGATGGCGGCAAGCATCGGGTTCGCCTATGCGAAGATTGTGGACGTGCGTGATTTATCCATGCGGATCGATGAGGTCTTGCGTATGGATGGCAATGTGCTCTGTGAGGTCATATGTACGCCGGAGCAGAAATATCTGCATCAGTCCTATGCGCTGAATGAGCAGCGCCGATTGGAGCATCGTCCGCTTGAGGATTTGTCCCCGTTTATGGAGCGGGAGAAATTCGCGCGGGAAAAATTATATTTTGACAGGGAGGGGGATGCACATGAGTGAATGCAGCTTTCGGGATGGACGCATTGTCAGTGACTATGGTGTGCCCTACTTCGTTGCGGAGGTCAACAGCAGTCATAATGGAAATGTGGAGACTGCACGGAAGATGATTGATGCCGCAGCAGATATTGGCGCGGACTGTGTCAAGTTCCAGTCATGGTCTGCCGCGAGTCTGTACTCTAAAACCTATTATGACGAGAATCCGATTGCGAAACGATTCGTGGAGCGATTTGCACTGACATCAACCCAACTCAAGGAAATGGCGGACTATGCGCGCTCTCAAGGAATTGAATTTTCTTCAACGCCGTATTCGGAGGAGGAAGTTGATTTCCTCTTGGAGGAGTGCAGGGCACCCTTCTTGAAGATTGCCTCCATGGAACTGAATAATCCTAGATTTCTATCCTATATTGGCCGGAAGCGGGTCCCTCTGGTCCTGTCGACCGGCATGGGGACGATGGAGGAAATCCGACGTGCTGTGCAGACACTGGAAGATGCCGGCGCGGAGGAAATCTGTTTGCTGCATTGCATCTCTATCTATCCGACGAAGGTGGAGACGCTGAACCTGCGCAATATCCTTGGTCTGCGGAAGGAATTTCCGCATTTTCCCATCGGGTTTTCCGACCATACGGAGGGCGATGCCGCCGCTGTCGCGGCTGTCACATTGGGCGCGGCACTCATCGAAAAGCACCTGACACTGGATCGCAGCAAGGTTGGCATGGATAACGGCATGGCGACGGAGCCGGAACCGTTCCGTAAACTGATCGACAAATGCCGCATGGTTCAAATGGGACTTGGCTCAGAAGAGCGCGAGGTGTTTCCCGAGGAGCTTGCGCAGCGCAGAAAGATGCGCCGCAGCGTTGTCGTGGTGAAAGATCTTCCGGAAGGGCATACACTCTGCGCGGAGGATCTTTATGCGAAACGTCCGGGAACGGGGATTCCGCCGGATCGGTTGGGAGATGTGGTTGGGAAATGCTTGCGATGTGACGTGAAAGCAGATATGCTGCTGCAGGAAGATGATATTTTAGAGGATGGTATCAGATGAATAACATGGAGAAGTATACGCAGGTTTTTGTGGAGATGTTTGGGAAAAGTGCGGATGAGGTCAAGAATCTGCACTATCAGGACATTATCGAGTGGGATTCGGTGGGGCATATGACACTCGTGTCCAGTCTTGAGGATACATTTGATATTATGTTGGAGACGGATGATATCATAGATTTTGAGTCCTATGAGAAGGGCATCGAGATTCTGAAAAAGTATAACGTCGACTTCGACAGCTGAGAGGGCTTATAGGACGGTTTTTCATGAGTGACGGGAGCGGGATTGTGTGGAATTTTTCTCAGTTTGCACAAAGAACAGCACTCATCTGTGAAGAGAAGAGTTTGTCATATCGTGAACTGGTGGAGATGTCGACGGGAATTGCATCAGCGCTTCCCTCCCGCGCACTGGTTTTTCTTCTGACCCGCAATTCGCTTGCTGCGATTGCGGGCTATGTCGGTTTTATCCAGAATGGTGCCGTGCCTGTGGTGATCGATTCTGCGCTTGATGGGCAGCTTCTCGCTGCGCTCTGTGCGGCGTACCGTCCCTGCTATGCATGGGTTCCGGTAGAATGTGCGGAGGCGTTTGGCACAGCGCGTGAAATCCTGCGGAAGGAGGAATATGTGCTGCTCGATTTGGAGGAGAAAAGCCCCTTTCCCCTGCATGACGATCTCGCCATCCTCATGACGACATCGGGTTCGACGGGCAGCCCGAAGCTGGTGCGGCAGAGCTACGATAATCTCAAGGCAAATACAGAGTCCGTTGTGAAGTATTTGGATCTTCACGAAGATGAACGTGCTGTGACGAATCTGCCGCTGCACTATGTCTATGGGCTTTCTGTTCTCAATACACACCTTGCGGTCGGCGCATCGGTTGTTGTGACGGACAAAACGCTCTTTGATCGCAGTTTTTGGCAGCTTATGCGGGAAAAAGAAGTCACAAACCTCTCCGGTGTGCCCTATACCTACGCGATGCTGAAGCGGCTCCGCTTCTTCCGCATGGATCTCCCCGCGCTCCGCACGCTGACGCAGGCGGGTGGCAAGCTCGACACGGAGCTTCATGCGGAGTTTGCAAACTACGCTGCACGGACGGGAAAATTGTTCGTCGTGATGTACGGTGCGGCAGAGGCAACGGCACGCATGGGCTATCTTCCGCCGCAGGATGCCCTTGAAAAGGTCGGGGCGATGGGCATTGCGATCCCGGGCGGCAGGTTCGCACTCGTCGATGAGGCAGGAAAGGAAATCACAGACACGGATACGGTCGGCGAACTGGTCTATTGCGGTGCAAATGTTACGCTCGGCTATGCGGAGGCCGGTGCGGATCTCGCACGGGGCGACGAGCGTCATGGACGCTATGAGACGGGCGATCTCGCCCGCCGCGATGCGGATGGGTACTACACCATCGTCGGTCGCAAGCGCCGTTTTTTGAAGATGTTCGGCAAGCGGACGAATTTGCAGGAGGTTGAGCATATCCTGCGCCGGCAGTTTGGTGAGGTCGAGGTCGCGTGTGCGGGCGTTGACGATCACCTCCATATCTTTGTGACGCAGGAGGCGCTTGTTCCCGCGATTGTGCCGTTCTTGAGCGCAAAGCTCGGCCTGCACCATACGGCGCTCACGGCGAAGTATATCGCGGAGATCCCAAAGAATGCTTCGGGCAAGACGGTCTAT
>ERZ772986.1836-NODE-1836-length-11894-cov-9.487372_pt1 | contig 11894 bp, 8 predicted proteins | sample MGYA00511898_ERZ772986 | MGnify/ENA primary metagenome ERZ772986 (study PRJEB29015, sample SAMEA2737934) | human oral metagenome | biome: human oral; feature: human-associated habitat; material: dental | place: China | collected 2148 ... | reverse complement strand
CCAGTCCGCGCCGGGCCCCCGAGGAGCCTCCGATCGTGGGGGCCGCCAGGCCGATGATCAACACGACGACACCGACCTGCAAACCGAACATCCACCAGGTCGGTGCCATGCCCCAGATCACCTTTCCCGCGAGCCCTGCGGGAACGACGAAGGTCGCCTTCCCGCCCTCGGGGAGCGGGGTGAGTTCCTGCCCGTTGATGCGTACCCGCCACCGGTCATCCGGGGTTTCGGCGAGCACCAGGCGGCGTTCGGTCTCGGCTGCCGTGATGTTCCCGTCCAGGACGGCTTTGCTGCCGTTCTCGTCGACGATGTGCAGACGGGAGGGAAGCTCGACCACCGTCCAGATGACGGTGTCCCCGTCCACCGGGGAGCGTGTCAGGCCTGCCGCGTTGCCGACGGCCGCCAGCTGCTCGGTGCTGAACCCCTTCATCCACACGTGACTGACGCCGAGTTCCTGCAGGCGATCGGCCAGGTTCTCCGGTGCGTCACCGCCACCGAGCAGCTGAACGAGGGCCGCGAAGTCGTCGCGGAAGGCACCTGCCGGGTTGCGTTCGGCCGTACCCCAGCTGGGCTGGGAGGAATCGACCACGTTCCATCTCAGTCCCCCGTCGGATTTGGTCTCGATCATCAGAACCCGGGTCTGACGCTCCGAGACCACCACGCCGCGGGCGAAGCCGAGCTCGGAGGGGTGGTTGGAGACGGGACCCGCGAAGCCGATGACCGCCCAGACCCCGGCCGCCAGCAGTGAGACCGTGGAAAGGCATGCGAGCAGGACGCGCAGATCCGCTCCGGCCTTCTCGTCCCTGAGCCTCATGGCGACGATCGGGGCGAGCAGCCCGGCCACCGTCAGCAAGGCCCAGCCCGTCAGCAGGGCCCGCGCCTCTCCGCCGTTCACCGGCAACGCGATCCGGGAGAGCACCACCCCTGCGATGAGCGGGAGCCCGATCCCGGCGATCGAGAGCAGACGGATGCTCGTGCTCCGGATCGTGCAGATGGCGTAGCCCGCCGCCACTCCCAGGACCGCGAAGAAAACGATGTTCGCCCACAGCGGCAGCCCGGAGGGCAGGATCCGTCCGAACAGGGTGGCCAGCGAGGCTGGTGTCCACGCGGGCCAGGCCAGCGGATCGGGTCCGGTCAGGAGACGACTCGGATAGGCGATCAGCGACGGAACCCACGGGGCCAGGAAAGCGGCTGGGAGAATGAGCGTGATCAGCACCGGCAACCAGACGAAACGGTCCCGGATGATCCAGATGATTCCACCGATTATCGCCAGGATCAGGAGCACCGGCCAAGCCGCCGCCCCTATCAGCAGCCACGCGGCGGCGCTTGCGGGTGCCCGGAGCCGTTCGGCACCGAGGCTGTCGTCGATGGCCATCCGGTGGATGGCGGATGCGAGTTGCGGCAGGACGATGGCGAGCATCATTCCCGCTGCATCGCCTGCTGTCACCAGGCCGAGCAGGATCACCGCCCCGGCCCAAGTCCCGGCGGCGATCGCCGACGTGGTGCGGGACACCTCGAAACGACGCAGGAAGGCGTGCGCGGACAGGCCCGCCAGCAGGGGCGCCAGCCCCAGGGCCAGGAAGATCAGCAACTGCGGGCTGCCGAATGACAGGGTGGCCAGCAGCGCCCCGACCATGAGCCAGGGCGCGTCGGAACCCGCGAGGCCGGCGGTTGGGCTCAGCGCCGCTTCCCACGCCTTCCCGATGTTGTCGGGAGCCGGAAGCAGACCTCCGCCGAACACGTCCCCGAAGCCGAACAGGTTCCGCAGCGCCACTCCCCCCGCCACGAGCAGCAGCAGCGTCAGGATCGCCAGGGGGGCCAGGAACCGGCGCTGGGAGGGCCCGCCGGCGAAATCGTCCCCGGTCATCTCGTCGATGCTGAACCCGGATTCCTGGTTCGTGAAGTCCCGGTACCGGTCGGCCAGGTCCGCCCCCAGCCGGTCTAGCGCGTTGCGCACGGACCAATAGCGTCTGGGAAGCAACCGAGAGACATCCATGTCGCCCACCGACCTGGCGGCCAAGCTCTTCACCTGGCCCCGGGTGGATGTGAATCTGCGGATGGCCCGCAGTTCGGCGCCCGCGAGCCGGGGGGATTTGGCCAAGAGGAACCCGATTGCCCGGAACCAGCTTCCGATCACCAGTCTGGCGGTCGAGGCCGGTTTCGCGCCGCGGGCGGCCACCACCCGGAGAGCGGTGAGGCGGTCGATTTCGTGCGATTCCTTGGCGAATGCCCCGCTTCGTTCTCCCGTCCTGCCGGACTGGCGATGCGTCAGGGCCGCGTCCGGCCAGGTGACTACCTTGTGCCCGGCCTCGTTGGCGCGCCACCCGAAATCCACCCCGTCGCGGTGCAACGGCAACTCCGGGGCCAGGCCACCGAGCTGACGCCATACGTCGCCACGGATCAGCATTCCTGCGGTCGACCCACCCAGCACCGGTTCCGAGATCTCCTGCCCCTGGTCGATGTCGCCGTTGTCGACGATGGCGACACGTCGCCCCGTCGGGGTGATCGACTGCCCGATCTCCGCCAAGGTCTCGGGGTAATTGCGGCGGCGTGGTTGGAGCAGCTTCGGGTACAGAACGGCCGCTCCCGTCCTGGCTGCGCCCTGCAGTAATCTGCCCAGCGCGTCGGGCTGGGGCGCCGAATCGTCGTGCAGCAACCAGACCCACGGCGCGTCAGGAGGCAGTGCAGTGGCGACCGCCTCCCCGAAACCGAGGCTCCGCCCGCCGTCCAGCACACCGCTTATGATTCCCGCCGCACGGGCCTGTTCCAGCAGTTGCCGCGATGAGTCCGTTGATCCGTTGTCCACCGCGACGAGCATCGCCGGCCGGGGATTCAACGCCGCTAGAGCTCGCAGCTGGCGTGGTAACCATTCCTCCGCGTTGTGCACCACCATCACGGCGGCCACCATGCGGGGATCTATCGTCTCGATCGGCTCGGGCTCCGGCTCCTCGTCGATCCAGGCCCAGAGGTTGTCTGTCATTGCCTGACTCGTCAAGCCGTTTCCTCCTGTCAGCAGGCCCCCGATGCCCGGGGGAACACACACCCCAGACGATAGCCCACTCGGCGACTCGACGAGCCAGGCAACTGGCTCAGATGGCCTGGCGCTTCAGCTTCCGACGCTCGCGTTCCGAGAGTCCACCCCAAATCCCGAATCTTTCGTCATTGGCCAACGCGTACTCCAGGCATTCAGCGCGCACAGTGCAACTCGAGCACACACGCTTTGCCTCGCGGGTTGACCCCCCCTTCTCCGGGAAAAATGCCTCAGGATCCGTCTGTGCACACAATGCATGCTGGTGCCAGGCGAATTCATCTTCGGCGTTCACCCCCAACGTCCAGATGTCGTCCATTTTGCCCCCTCTCTGGCCCAAATTACACACGTGCGGTTCCTTCGCGTCAAGCCCGTCCGGCGAGTCGGCTTGCACCGGGGCCGGGCGGACAAATCCGGCTCGTTTCCCCAACCGTTCGCCACCCCCGGGAGGACAGGAACCCCAAGGAGAATCCGCCCGCCCGTTCTCATCGTCAGGACCGCCATCGACCGTTTCGCCGAACCGTCCCCCCGCTTCGATGGGCACTGCTGCCGAGGAGCCGAGATCCCCGACGGCTGATTAAGTTGAAGGTTGAAGATATGACCTAATCCTACCCGTGCCAGAAGGACGGACAATCCGGATCCGGGGTCCCTCCTGTCCTCCGTTTGGCCAAGTCCTCGCGTCCTGCCTTCCCCGGGGTCGGTCATGCCCGATTCTTGGCCAAACCCCGGGCACATCGCGGCCGTCCGTCAGGCGTATTCGGCGCCAATCCGGTCGCGCACCAACTCCACCAGTTCACGTATCCGTCCGGCCTCCGACAGCGGGGTCACGAGGGTCGCCTCCGGGGTGTGGACCACGAGCGCGTCCCGCAACCCCATGGTCGCCACAACATGCCTCTCACCAGCGGTGTTGATGATCACGCACCCCGAGGAGTCCAGGTTCATGCTGCACCCTTCGACCCGGTTTCCGTGCTCGTCCAGCAGGAACTGCTCGGCGAGGTTCTGGTAGCTGCCGACGTCGGCCCAGGAGACGTCCAGCCCCACCGCAAGTACCTCCGCACTACCCTCACCGAGGGAAACCGGCTGCATGACCGCATAGTCGATGGAGGTCTTCAGGAGGGTGGGGAAAAGCTCATCCAACAGCTCGTTGTGAGCAGCAATTATGCGCACTTTTTTGGCAGTGTCCGGAACCAGCGCCTCAAGTTGGTCCAGCAGCGTCTCCACGCGCCACACGAACATCCCCGCGTTCCACCAGTACTCCCCGGAGGCCAGGTAGTGCTCGGCCACCCGGAGTTCCGGTTTTTCCTTGAACTCCGAGACCCGCCAGGCGTCCAGTTCCTCGTCCACGCACCCGTCCCGGTGCAGGTATCCGAATCCCGTGTGAGGCTCGGTTGGGACGACCCCCATCGTCACGAGGGCCCGGGGCCTGGTCTCCGCCACGTCGAAGGCGCGTTCCAGGGTGGTGCGGAATCCCTCGACGGGGGTGATGATGTGATCGGCGCTGAGCATGGCGACGACGGCCTCCGGGTCGCGTCGTTCGAGGACCGCGGCGGACCATGCCACGGCGCTCAGCGAATCTCGTCCGACGGGTTCTCCGAGCAGGTTCTCCTCCGGCAGCTCGGGAAGCTGCCGGGCGACGACGTCCACGTAGGCACGGGATGTGCACACGAGGATCCGGGCATCAGGGATCATGCCCGCCACCCGTTCGTAGGCGAGCCGCAGCAGGCTTCGTCCGTCAAAGAGTTCCAGAAGCTGTTTGGGCGTTCCCTGTCTCGACAAAGGCCACAACCTCGTGCCCGAACCGCCCGCCATTATCACCACGTAGCGCATGACAGGACTCTACTGGGACACGATGTCGTCCCACCCGGTCACCGGTTGTTTCCACGGATGTGCACGGCGCGACCCGGACCCGTGCGCGGAGCCTCTAGCATCGGGTCATGTTCACCGAGAAACTTCGCGGGCGGTTCGGGGCCGCGCCGCTGTTCACCCATTACGACGGAACCGCCGGTTCCCGGGTGGAATTGTCCGGGACCACTTTCTCGAACTGGGTGGACAAGACCGTGAACATGTTGGACGGTCTCGGCGTGGGGGCCGGGGAACCCGTCCATCTGGACCTGGTGAACACCGACCCGGGGCACTGGGTGACTGCGGTGTGGGTGGCCGCGATCTGGCAACGCGGTTGCCCCGTGGCGGAACGGGACGACGGTGACGCGGTGCTCGCGGTGGTCGGTCCGGCCAGCCAGATCAGGGGTCCTGTCACCGTGATGTGCTCGCTGCATCCCCTCGGGCTGGGTCTCCCGGATCTTCCCGCGGGCTGCACGGACTACGCGGATGTGCTGGCGGAACCGGACGTTCACTGGGAGGAACCCGCTTCCCCGGACGACCTGGCGTGGCTGCCGGACATCACCCGTGCGGGGCTGGAGCGTTTCCCGGGATCGGATCAGCGGCTCCTGTTCGCGGATCCACCTCCGGGTTGGGAGAGCGTGCGGATGTTGCTGGTATCCCCGGTGCTGGGGGGCGGCTCGACGGTCGTGGTGACAGGCACCCCTCCCGAGCGCGTCTCCCGGATCGCCGCCGAGGAGAAGGCCCTTCTCACCCGCGTCGGGGAAGCCCTCTGAGGAACCCGGTTCCCCAGGCCAGGTGCATGGTCGCCAGCACCACGGGCAACCGGAGCCGCGCCGCCGCCGGCACGTCGCGCATGGTCAGGGTCGCGAAGACGAGGAAACCCAGGTACAGCACCGGGAAGACGAGCATGGCGGCCAGCCAGGGCCGCCGCAGCCACACCCCGGTCATTCCGGCTCCCAGGCCGACGCCCGTGCCCAGGACGGCGGCGGGTGGGGCGAGGTAGCGGCGGCTCGCGGTGTCGGGGTGTCGCCTGATTATCTCACGCCGCCACCTTCCTGTCAGGTGGAATTGTTTCGCCAGGGTCCGCAGGCTGGAACGGGGACGGTAGACGACCCTCAGTTCCGGAGTGAACCACACCAGGTGGCCGGCGCGGCGGAGCCGGTAGTTGAGTTCCCAGTCCTGGGCGCGGTGCAGGGATTCGTCGAAACCACCGACCTCCTTCAAGGCGTCTCGGCGAAAAACGCCCAGGAAGACGGTGTCCGCAGGCCCCGCCGGTGTGGCGGCCAGGTGGAATCCGCCGCCCCCGAGGCCCAGGTGTGAGTTGTATGCCGCCGCGACGGCCTGTTCGAAGGGCGTGCGGCCCTGGGCGTCCATCAGGCCGCCGACGTTGGCGGCCCCCGTCGCCCGGAGGGTTTCCACCGCGGTGGTGATGTATCCCGGGCACAGTTCGGCGTGGCCGTCGACGCGGACGATGATCTCGTGACTGGCCGCCTCGATGGCCAGGTTGAGGCCGGCTGGGGTGAAACCCGTCGGGTTGTCCACCACGACGATCCGGTCATCGGCGGCCGCCAGGGAGTCGGCGATCTCCCGGGTGCGGTCGCTGCTCGGCCCCACCGCGATCACCACCTCCAGTTCGCCCCCATATCCCTGGGCCAGGACACGCCCGACGGCGGCCTCCAGGTGCGGCTCCTCATTGCGGACGGGCATGACGACACTGACGGGTTCGGGAATCACGGCGATCAACTTACCCGGCAAACGGGTGTGTCAGCACTTGGCGTCGTGCTCGGTGACGGGTTGGTTCCGCTGGCTGTCCTGCTGCTGGTCTTGGTCTTGGAGCTCTGGGAAGTTGTCGTCTCCGTGGGAGCCGGGGACGCGCTGGTGGGGGCGGGGACGCTGCTGCTCGTGGGGGCGGCGGATGTGTCGTTGGCCTCCGATGCGTCGATGGTCTCGGTCACGGTCCTGCGGATCAGGGTGAAGTCCGGGGAGGACGTGCGGATCAGGGGCGGGGCGAAGTTGACGGATTCGATCGGCAGGGCCTTGCCCTTGATCGCGAGCTCCACCAGCTCGGGCAGTTGATCCGTTCCGGCGTCGGTGCGCGCTATGTCGCTGCCCGCCTCGGCGAGGTCGACGAACTTGGTTGCGACGGTGCCGGGATCAAGCTGTTTGGCCATGGCCGCCATCACGCACTTCTGCCGCGTCATGCGTTCGTAGTCGTCGGAGTCGGCCCGGGAGCGAGCGAACCACAGCGCGTGGTAGCCGTCGAGGTGGACGTTTGTCCCCGTCTCGATCCAGCCGTAGATCTCCGATCCGACCCCTCCGATGGGTATCCGTTTCCCGATGTCGAGGTTGATTCCGCCCATGGCATCGACGAGCTTCTGGAACCCGGCGAGGTCCACCATGGCGTAGTAGTTGAGTTCCAGGCCCAGGGTCTCCGAGACCGCCTCCTTCATGGCGGTCAGGCCGGCTTCCTTGCCCGGGTAGAGGTCGGCGTGTTCCTGTCCCAGGGTGTAGACGCCGTTGAGCATGCATTCCTCACCGCACCGGAAACCGTCGGGGTAGAGCTTCGCCAGTGGCGACGAGGACGGGAAGGGGGCACCGACGAGGTTCCGGGGAAGCCCGAACACGACCGTGCGTCCCGTCTCGGCGTCTATGGAGGCGACGTTGATCGAGTCGGGTCGGATTCCCTCCCTGTCGGCTGCCGCATCCACGCCGAGCAGCAGGATGTTGTAGCGGCCCCGCTTGGCCTGGCTGTCGCCGCCACCGGTGAAGACATCGGAGACGTATCCGGCGGCGGTGAAGGCGCTGGCGAGCAGGTTGGTGCCCAGACCGGCCGCCACCGCCAGGGCGAGGCAGGTCCCGGTCAGGACCAGGCGGGCGCGGCGTTTCAGGTCCGGGGGCCGCGACAGGCGCCAGGCGTCGAACAACAGGGCCAGCCAGCCCAGGAAAACAAGCCACACCAGGATCCTCATGACCACGGTGACCGTTCCGTTGAGCAGGAAACCGACGGTCGGTCCCCGCCAGAAATACAACCCCAGCCCGATGAGCAGCGCGAACGCGACGAGCACTCCCCAGATCCGCAGCGCCGTCCGGCCCACCCCGCGGTTTCCCGCCACGTACTGGGCGGCTCCGGGTAGGAAGACCGTCAGCAGGATGAGCCCGATGGCGCGTCTGTTCCGTACGGCGGCATCGGGGGCGGTCATGGCGGCTCCATGGGCAGGCGACAAGGACTTCCAGTGGTGCCACGGGCGGATGAAGCCGTTGCGGCGACCATCACGACTATGAACCGGTGGGGCGAACGACGAGGATCGCACCGGGTCGCGCGCCCGACGGGAATTACGTGGCCGGTGTTCCCCGGACATCCGCACCATGGGTGCGCCCCCCGTCCGTGGGACCTCTTACAAGGGTGAACCCCTGGCGGCCGCCTCGCTGGCAGGCACGCCGCCGAACTGGCCAATCCGCCCGAAGGGTAACCTTTCAAACTATGAGCGACCACAGACACGATTCCGATCTCGACTGGTTGTACCGCCGCGACCAAGAACCGGACCGGACTCGCCGGTACCCGTCGTCGCCTCAGCCGGAACCATCACCTTACCCTCCCCACCAGTCATCGCCCAGACAGGAGCCGCCGCCCTATCCCCCCCGTCAGCCGTCACCCAGGCAGGAGCCGCCACCCTACCCACGCGAGGCAGCTCAGGATTCCTGGCGGCAGATGCCGCAACAGCCGTCGCAGGGATTCACCCAATCCCCGCCGCCCTCCCACCCACCGAAGGTGCGTGGGCCGAGGCGCCGGCATCCGATCAGGCGCTTGGTTCTCGTCCTGGTCCTCGCGTGGGTGGCGTTCATGGTCGGGACCCCCATCTACGCCTGGACCATCGGCAACGTAGTACAGACCAAACCCGGGGGCGACCGGCCCGCCGAGCAACCCGGCACCGCCGTGTTGCTGGTGGGCTCGGACGGGCGCGAAAAACTCACGGAACAGCAGCGCGGCGAACTCGGCACCGGGGACACCGAGGGGCAGCGCACGGACAGCATGATGCTGCTGTACAAACCCCCTTCCGGGAAGTCCGCCATGATCTCGCTGCCCCGCGACTCCTGGGTCAATGTTCCCGGGCACGGCAAGGCGAAATTGAATGCCGCCTACGCCTGGGGCGGGGCTCCGCTGCTGATCCAGACCATCGAGTCCAACACCGGGATCCGGATCGACGGCTATCTCGAGGTCGGTTTCCTGGGCGTGGTCGAGGCCGTGGATGCGGTCGGTGGCATCGAGGTCTGCCCGGAGAAAGCCATCAGCGACAGGGACGCCCACCTGGAGCTGCCTGCGGGCTGCCAGAACATCAACGGGAAGACGGCCCTCGGTTACGTCCGGATGCGCAAGTCCGACCAGACCGGCGACATCGGCCGCATGATGCGCCAGCGCGAGGTGATCGGGAAGGTCGCGAAGAAGGCCCTGAACCCGCTGACCCTGCTCAATCCCGTCTCCTACTGGAAACTGAACATGGCGGCGGCCCACACCCTGGGAAGGGGTTCCGAGACCGGCTTCGGTGAAGTGCTGGGAGGGGTTGGGGTGTTCCTCAGTTCCGCCACGGGATCCGGGTACTCCCTCAGCGTGCCCGTCTCCGACGCGAATGCCAGTCGCGACGGCCAGAGCGTGATGCTCTGGGACAAGAACGCCAGCCAGGAGGTCTTCAACGCCGTGATCGGGGGCAACACCGAGCCGCTCGCCAAGTACGCCCACTGATCCCGGCGGCCAGGGCCCGGCGGCGGCTCGTGGCGGGCCGGACTCTCCCAGCTTGAAGATTTTGGCTAATCTGGACAGAGTGCCGGTTTCCCGAGTTGGAGGGACAGAACAACGAGTCAGTACTATCAAGGATCTCCCCAGCAAGGAAATTACCCGCAGGGCCCCCAGCCGCCGGGAGTTCCCTTCCCCCAGGGTGGGCCCGTCGTCCCCGTAAAGCGCAAGTCCAAGAAGACGGCGATCATCGCTGGTGTTCTCGCCCTCGCCCTGCTGGTCGGGGGCGGCTTCCTCGCCTGGTCGCTGCTGCGGGGGGCAACGCCCGCCGCGGCCAAGGGCATCCCTTCCAACGCCCTGGCGGTGTTCGAGGTGAACCTGAACCCGTCCGCGGGCGACAAGTTGGCGGTCAAGGAACTCGCAGCGAAGTTCCCCTTCCTGAAGGACGAGGCCAACGACGCTGGGGATGACTACAAGAAGGCTCTGTGGTCCGTGTTGGCCAAGACCGACAAGAGCGCACCGGACTACGAGTCCGAGGTGAAACCGTGGCTCGGTGACTCGCTCGCCATCGCGGCACTGCCCGGGAAGGACTCCAGCAGGTCTGGGCTCAACTCATACGTCTTCTCCGTCCAAGTCACCAACAAGGACTCCGCCAAGGCCTTCACCGACAAGCACATCAAGGACCGTAAAATCGTCTTCGTCGACGATCTGATGGTGATCGCCAGTGATGAGGACAGCGACATCAGCGAGTCCTCCCTGAAGAACAACATCACCTCAGTCGAGTCCTACAAGGCGGACATGGGCAAGCTGGGAGACGGTTTCCTCGCCACCGCATGGGTCTCCTCGGACCTCGTCAAACAGGCCAGCGAATCCGGGAAGACCGGCTCCACCGATGTCCTCGAGTCCCGTTTCGCGGCGGGCCTCAAGGTGCAGGACGGGGCCATCGCCCTGCGAACCATCACCTGGCAGAAGGACGAGATCAAGGACCGTGGCGAGAACGTCAAGGACCTGGCTGGCAGCATGCCCGCCGACTGGCTCGGTTCCCTCACCTTCTCCCTGTCACCCAGCCTCGTGAACAAGATGTGGGAAAACATCGATTCCCTGCCGGCCTCGAGTCAGCGCCAGCTGAAGAACTTTGGGATCTCCTCGGCAGATGATCTGCACGCGCTCGTCGGCACCCAGTTCTCCGTCGCGTTCACGGGTGATTCGAACACGCTCCGGGCCGGCTTCAAGGTGCGCACCAAGGACCCGGAGAAGCACAAGAGCATCGTGGAGAAGATCACCAGGACCGGCAGCCTCAAGGATGCCAAGACCACCGTCGAAGGCGACACCGTCACCACAACCTTCGGCACCGACATCGGCACGTTCTCGAATCCCGGCGAGAAGCTCAGCGCGAACAGCGACTACGAGAAACTGACCAAGGGAATCGACAACCCGCAGGCCGCTGCGTGGGTCAACGTCCCACAGGTCCTCAAGGCCATGGACAAGAACAGCAGCAATGGGCTGCCGAAGCAGCTCAAGGAGAACCTCGAATCGATCAGCGGCATCGGAATGGTCGCGGGCCAGATCGATGACCACTACTTCGATTCCTGGGTTCGGGTCGGAACCAAGTGACCCCCACTGACGCGAGGACGCCTCCGGTGAACTTCCGGGGGCGTCCTCGCGTTCTAAATGACCTAGTTCCCCGAACTGGCCCTGCGCACCACCTCGCCCTTGGCGCGTGTGGTGTCACGCAGGTTCGTCTGGAACTGCACCATCTGCGCCCGCAGTTTCTCGTCACCGGCGGCGAGGATGCGGACGGCCAACAGGCCGGCGTTGCGGGCGTTGCCGACGGCGACCGTGGCTACGGGCACCCCGGCGGGCATCTGAACGATCGACAGGAGCGAATCCATGCCGTCGAAGTGTCTGAGCGCCACGGGTACCCCGATCACCGGCAGCGGTGTCAGGGCGGCCAGCATCCCGGGCAGATGTGCAGCGCCCCCAGCCCCGGCGATGATCACCTTGAAGCCCTGTTCGTGGGCGGAGCGCCCGAAGGCCACCATCTCCTCGGGCATTCGGTGGGCGCTCACCACGTCGGCCCGGTAGCTGACTCCGAACTCCTCAAGGGCCTCGGCGGCGGCCTGCATGGTCGGCCAGTCCGAATCGGAACCCATCAGGATAGCGACATCACTCATCGGTTTCTCCCATCAGGTAACGGGCGGCATGCCGGGCACGTCGCATTGCCGCTTCGAGGTCGGTGCCGCAGGCGGTGACGTGACCCACCTTGCGGCCGGGACGCACCTGCTTCCCGTACAG
>ERZ772986.1835-NODE-1835-length-11897-cov-23.494089_pt1 | contig 11897 bp, 14 predicted proteins | sample MGYA00511898_ERZ772986 | MGnify/ENA primary metagenome ERZ772986 (study PRJEB29015, sample SAMEA2737934) | human oral metagenome | biome: human oral; feature: human-associated habitat; material: dental | place: China | collected 2148 ... | reverse complement strand
TGCAAGGACTGGTTCAGCTAGTCGATGCAGTTGGCGGTATTGAAGTCAACAATACTTTTGATTTCCCGATTTCCATTGAAGAAAATGAACCGGAATATACTGCAACTGTCGAGCCAGGCAAGCATTTGATCAACGGAGACCAAGCTTTGGTCTATGCCCGCATGCGTTACCAGGATCCAGAGGGGGATTACGGTCGTCAGAAACGTCAGCGTGAGGTGATCCGAAAGGTCGTTGAGAAGGTGCTCAGTCTCAATAGTATTAGTCATTATCAAGCTATTTTGCGAGCAGTCAGCAAGAATATGCAGACCAATGTAGCGCTGGATTCGAGAAGTATTCCTCAGTTATTGGGCTACAAAGACGCCTTTAGAAGCATTCAGTCTGAACAATTGCGTGGGGAAGATGCTACCTTGGCTGATGGCGGTAGCTATCAGCTGGTTACGTCTGATCATTTGCTGGAAATGCAAAATTTGATTCGGAAAACGTTGGGCTTGTCTTCAGTTAAGACTCTGAAAACCAATGCCGTACTGTATGAAGATCTGATGGGAGGCCGAAGCTTGCGCTCTTCTAATTCTAGCTCTTCAGCAACTTATCAGCATGATGAGCAGCCGATTTACAATCAACCAACGGAGAGCAATTATGGTGGTGCCAACTATAGTAGTTCGACACCGACCCCTCCTGAGCCGAGCGCTAGCAGTGAACCGCCAGCAAGTTCTGCGCCTGCATCTACACCAGCTCCGACACCGTCAGCATCATCTGCCGATCATCCCACAACATCAGCATCTTCAGAATAAACAAATCGCCCAAGCTTACTAGCTTGAGCGATTTTTAATGTCCGTGGTTCTTATTTTGCGAGCCATTTCCAGAAGAAATCAATAATATAGGTCAGTCCGTAAGTGTAGATGATGAGGGTGATGGGTTTGCAGAGCACGATAATCAGCATGTACTTTTTGAAGGTCATCTTGGTCAAGGCGGCTAGCATACAGAGAAAATCAGCGGGACTGATGGGCCAAATCATCATAAAGATAAAGAAACGCTCAAAGCGATTGCCCTCATCCAGCCAGCCCACATACTTGTCATAGGTCCGCTTGCTGACGACGGACTGGACAAAGGCTGGTCCGTAGGTGCGAGCCAGATAGAAGATGATGGCGCAGCCGATGACGATGCCGACATAGTTGTAGATGGTGCCGACGATATGCCCGTAGATAAAGATGCCTGCTACAGAGGTCAAGGCACCAGGGATAATGGGCACGACAGTCTGCAAGATTTGCAGGAAGATAAACAGAGGTGGTCCCCAGATGCCTGCTTGTTTGATAAAGGCAGACAAGGTTTCCTTGGACTGGAGAATCCCTGCATAGTAGGCCCAGATGCAAAAGGCCACTGTCCCCACAGCACCGATGATGGATGACCAGTTGATGATTTTTTGCAAAAAGGGAGAAACAGTTTTCATTTCTCGATCCTTGCTTGCCATAGGCACCTCCAAGAGAATTATTCTTACATCTACTATAGCATCTTTTGCTATTTTTGTAAGCTTTGAAGCTATAGGTGCTAAAAAGTATGAAAGATGATATAATGATTTGACTGGTGAGCAATAATCTATGAGCATTCAGAAATCAGGGAGAGTGCTTGTGATCGAACTAAAATTTTATGAGTTAGGAGAGTTATAGTGGAAGAATATTTAAACTTATATCATCAAAAAATGTGGGAGATTGCTTTCAGTAATATCGTAGGAACATTTTTCAATTTTTATACAATTGTTTTCGTTCTACTCATTTATCCTTATTATATTTTGAGTGACCTATTGGCAAGGAGATGGAAACGTCTTTTGGTAATGATCTGTCCTCCTTTTATTTTGTTCCTTCTTTGTATGGTTGCAGAGTATGCCCACAGTTATGATAAAATTATGAATCCAGCTTCACCATACAACGATTCTTTAAGAATTGCTTCAGTAAAACCTGAAAAAGCTCTTCCGATACTTGAGCATATAGATGAGATTCGCTTAGCTAGTGTTGATGGGGAGCTTAAGAGAGAAGATATTATATTATTTGCGGTATCTAATCCTATTTATTATGATGGTCTGTTTGCAGATGTGGCAAACTCTTTGGCGGGTGATCGGACAATAGGAGCAGCATTTCTAGTTGCTTTAGTAGGCTACGAAGAGAAAAATGGTCAATGGCAATCTGTTGACATTCGCATTGCCCCAGGTATTGAGGAGAAGGATTTTCAGAAATTTTCTAAGGTTCTTCACATTAAAAAAGATGAAGCAGAGGGTGCTACCAGTATTATTTATAAACTTCAAAATTTTTATGAATTAAAACTATGGAAAGAAAAAAATGGCTACTAGTCTGGACTGTGAGTAAGCTTGAGCCCAGGCTAAAAATTCTATGAGTTGGGAGAGTTATAGTGGAAGAATATTTAAACTTATATCATCAAAAAATGTGGGAGATTGCATATGAGAATCTCGTAAGAACATTTTTCCACCTTAATACAATTATTCTCTTTGTACTATTTTTAAGTATTTGGTACTTCTTTTTCGGAAAAAAACGGATTTTACTATTTATAGTTAGTTATTTCTCCTTGTTCCTTTTGGGAGGAGTCGCAGAGTTTGTGAATAGCTATGACAAAATTATGAATCCAGATTCAATTTATAACAAAGACAATCTTTACTATTCGTTAATTCCAGTAGAAATTCGTTTACAGATTGAGCACGTAGAAGAGCAGCCCTTATCTAGTGTTGATGGAGAGCTTAAGAAAGAAGATGTTATACTGTTTGCACTATCTAATCCTTCATATTATGCTGGTCTTTTTAGTGACACAGCATATTTGTTAACAGGTGAGCATAGACTAAGGAAATCATTTTTAGTTGCTTTAGTAGGCTACGAAGAGAAAGATGGTGAATGGCAATCTGTTGATATTCGTATCGCACCTGGTGTTAAGGAAAAGGATTTTCAGAAGTTTTCGAAGAAACTCCATATCAAAAAAGCTAAAGAATCGTCTTTTAATGGTATTGTCAGTTATCTTCAAAAACTTTATGAAAAAAAGTTAGAGAGCGAAAAAAATAGATAGTGGTCTTATGAGCATGATCTTTGTCCCATTTAAAATGAAGCTTCCCGCTTGGGAAGCTGTTTTCATTTACTTGGAGAATAGGGAAGGGGGAATCTCCCGATGGCTCTTGGAAGAAATGGGGTTATAGGTGCCAAAAAGCCTATTTTATGCTATAATAGTGCGAATACGATTTTTGGAGAGAGATGTGGCGATTGAAGATTATATGCCGGACTTTGCGGTCGAGGCAGTTTACGATTTGACAGTAGAGAGTTTGAAAAGACAGGGTATCAAAGCGGTTTTGGTGGATTTGGATAACACCTTGATTGCTTGGAATAATCCTGACGGGACCCCAGAGATGAAGAAGTGGCTCCATGATTTGCGAGACGCGGGCATTCGGATTATCGTGGTGTCCAATAATAACCAAAAACGGGTTAAGCGAGCTGTTGAAAAGTTTGACATTGACTATATCTACTGGGCGATGAAACCCTTCACTTGGGGAATTGACCGAGCGCTCAAGCTTTTTCATTTTGAAAGAAATGAAGTGGTCATGGTGGGCGACCAGCTCATGACGGATATTCGGGCAGCGCATCGGGCTGGAATTCGTTCGATTTTGGTCAAACCGCTGGTCGAGCACGACTCTATCAAGACTCAGATCAATCGGGCGCGTGAACGCCGCGTGATTAATAAAATTACTGAAAAATACGGCCCAATTCAATACAAAAAAGGAATTTAAGCATGGAAGAACTTCTCTGTATCGGCTGCGGAGCCACTATTCAGACAGAAGATAAGGGCAAGCTAGGCTACACGCCCCAGTCAGCTCTAGAAAAAGGTTTGGAGACAGGCGAACTCTATTGCCAGCGCTGTTTCCGCCTGCGCCATTATAATGAAATCAGCGATGTCCAGCTGACGGATGATGACTTTCTGCGGCTTCTGCATGAGGTTGGGGATAGCGACGCTTTGGTCGTCAATGTTGTCGATATTTTTGACTTTAATGGCTCGGTCATCCCTGGCCTGCCACGCTTTGTCGCAGGAAATGATGTGCTCTTGGTCGGGAATAAAAAGGACATTCTGCCTAAGTCAGTCAAGGATGGCAAGGTGACCCAATGGCTGACAGAGCGGGCTCACGAAGAAGGCCTGCGTCCAGTTGATGTCATTCTGACCTCTGCTCAAAACAAGCAGGCTATTAAGGACTTGATTGACAAAATTGAGCATTGCCGCAAGGGACGTGATGTCTATGTGGTCGGCGTGACCAATGTCGGCAAGTCTACTTTGATTAACGCGATTATTCAGGAAATCACGGGCGATAAGGATATTATTACGACTTCTCGCTTCCCGGGAACAACTCTGGATAAAATCGAGATTCCTTTGGCAGACGGCAGTCATATCTATGATACACCGGGTATCATCCATCGTCACCAGATGGCTCACTATCTATCTGCTAAGAATCTCAAATACATCAGCCCCAAAAAGGAAATCAAGCCCAAAACCTACCAGCTCAATCCTGAGCAAACCCTCTTTTTGGGTGGTTTAGGACGTTTCGACTTTGTGGCGGGAGACAAGCAAGGCTTCACAGCTTATTTTGACAATGAGCTCAAGCTTCACCGGACCAAGTTGCAAGGGGCTAGTGACTTTTATGACAAGCATGTCGGCAGTCTCCTAGTACCGCCGGTTGGCAAGGAAAAGGAAGAATTTCCAGCCTTGGTCAAGCATGAATTTACCATCAAGGACAAGACAGATATCGTCTTCTCTGGTCTGGGTTGGATTCGCGTCAGTGGTCCTGCCAGAGTAGCTGGCTGGGCGCCAGAGGGTGTGGATGTGGTCTTGCGCAAGGCAATTATCTAAGAAAGGTAGGAGGATGTATGACCCAGTCAACTTTTATCGCACCAGAAAAATATGCGGAAGCTATTCAGCAAATACCATACAGCAAAGTGGTGACTTTGGCTGATTTGCGTACTCGCTTTGGACAGGATAATAGTGCTCCATTTTTTTCAGGTATTGCTGCTTTGATTGTCGCTTGGTCTGAGGAAGATGCCAAAATCCCCTATTGGCGAGTGCTCAAGTCAGGCGGGGAAGTCAATGCGAAGTATCCTGGAGGCCTTGAAGTACAAAGAGGGCTGCTGGAAGCGGAAGGACATAGCATTATTCAAAAAGGGAAAACAAAGATGAGGTACTATGTCCAAGATTTTCAAAAGAAACGGTATTCATTTGATTTGGAAAGAAATCTCATGTGCGGGCAAGACTAATACTCTTTGAGTATAAGCTCTGTTATTTTTAAAAGAATAAGGAAAACTATGACACTAACATCAAAACAACGGGCCTTTCTCAACAGTCAGGCACATAGTCTGAAACCTATCATTCAGATTGGGAAAAATGGACTCAATGACCAAATCAAAACTAGTGTCCGTCAGGCGCTGGATGCGCGCGAGCTGATTAAGGTTACGCTCTTGCAAAATACGGATGAGAATATTCACGAGGTCGCGGAAATTCTGGAAGAGGAAATCGGAGTGGATACGGTGCAGAAGATCGGCCGGATCTTGATTCTCTTCAAGCAGTCCAGCAAGAAAGAAAATCGCAAACTCTCTGTTAAAGTCAAGCAAATTTAAGGAAAAATTTCTGTGGAGATATCAGCCTATGGCTATTGAATTACTGACCCCCTTTACCAAGGTGGAATTAGAACCAGAAGTTAAAGATAAAAAACGCAAGCAGATTGGCATTTTAGGTGGGAATTTCAACCCTGTCCACCATGCTCATTTGGTCGTGGCGGATCAGGTCCGTCAACAGTTGAGCTTGGATCAGGTCCTGCTCATGCCAGAATACGAGCCACCTCATGTGGATAAGAAAGAAACCATCGATGAAAAGCATCGGCTGAAGATGCTGGAGCTGGCTATCGATGGTATTGAAGGCCTAGGGATTGAAACCATTGAGCTGGAGCGCAAGGGAATTTCCTACAGCTACGACACTATGAAGCTGCTGACAGAGCAGCATCCAGATACGGATTATTACTTTATCATCGGTGCGGATATGGTGGATTATCTGCCTAAGTGGTACCGGATTGATGAGCTGGTTGAGCTGGTTCAGTTTGTCGGTGTTCAGCGGCCGCGTTACAAGGCGGGGACTTCTTACCCTGTCATCTGGGTGGATGTGCCGCTTATGGATATTTCCTCCAGTATGGTGCGGGATTTTCTTGCTCAGGGACGGACTCCTAATTTCCTGTTACCTCAGCCAGTCTTAGACTATATTGAGAAAGAAGGGCTTTATCTATGACCTATGAAAGCTATATCAGCATGAGCCGTGAGGCCTTGCTGGCTAAGATGGAAACAGTCATGCCTGAGAAACGCCTGCGGCATTGTCTAGGTGTGGAAAAGGCTGCCCGAGAATTAGCGGAGCGCTTCGGTCTTGATGTTGAAAAAGCGGGTCTGGCAGGACTCCTACACGACTATGCTAAAAAAGTCTTGGATGAGGAATTCCTATCCTTGATTGACAAATACCGGCTAGATCCTGACCTAAAAAACTGGGGCAATAATGTCTGGCATGGAATGGTGGGCATTTACAAGATTCAGGAAGATTTAGGCATCGAAGATGCTGAGATTCTGCGAGCCATCGAGATTCATACAGTGGGCAGTGATACCATGTCTGAGCTGGACAAGGTGGTCTACGTAGCTGACTACATTGAGCACAATCGGGACTTTCCGGGAGTGGATAAGGCTAGAGAGCTGGCTCAACGGTCGCTCAATCAGGCTGTGGCCTACGAAACAGCAAGGACTGTGGAGCATCTAGCCCATAAGGGGATGCCCATCTATCCGCAGACCTTGGAGACCTACAATGCCTTTGTAGGGTATTTGAAGGAAATAGAAGAAAATTAAAGAGGAACTATGAAAGAACAAGAATTATTGGAACTGGTCGTGAAGGCGGCCGATGAAAAGCGTGCAGAAGATATTGTGGCTTTGGACTTGCAAGGTCTGACTACTGTGACAGATTACTTTGTCATCGTCAGCTCTATGAACAGCCGTCAGCTGGATGCGGTGGCTGAAAATATCCGTGAGAAAGTTGCTGCGGCTGGTGTTTCTGCTGGCCATGTTGAGGGTGACGCAGCTGGCGGCTGGGTGCTTCTAGACTTGGGTGGCATCGTTGTCCATGTCTTTTCTGAGGAAATGAGAGCTCATTACAATCTGGAAAAACTCTGGCACGAAGCAACTGGTGTGGATGTTGCGGCCTTATTGGAAGAAAAAAATAAGTGATTTTTTGTCCTTAGGCAAGAAAGCAGAATTTGGCTCAGTCAGCCTGCTGGCTGGGCTATTTTTGAAAGGAAAAGTATGGCAACTTATGAAACCTTCGCGTCGGTTTACGATGCGATTATGGATGATTCTTTGTATGAGAAGTGGACGGATTTCAGCCTGCGTCATTTTCCCAAGGATAAGAAAAAGCTGCTGGAGCTGGCCTGTGGTACGGGCATTCAGTCCATTTATTTTAAGCAGGCAGGTTTTGATGTGACGGGGCTGGATCTGAGTCAGGAAATGCTGGATTTGGCAGAAAAGCGTAGCAGAGAGGCCGGTTTGGATATTCCTTTTATTCAGGGCAATATGCTGGATTTGAGTGGCATCGGTCAATTTGACTTGGTGACTTGTTATTCAGACTCGATTTGCTATATGGAGGACGAAGTCGATGTCGGTCAGGTCTTCACAGAAGTTTACCAGCATCTAAATGAGGGCGGCCGCTTTATCTTTGATGTGCACTCGATTTACCAGATTGACGAGGTTTTTCCAGGCTATTCTTATCATGAAAATGCTGAAACCTTTGCCATGGTCTGGGATTCTTATGCGGACGAACCGCTTCACTCCATCGTGCATGAGCTGACTTTCTTTGTCCAAGACGAGGATGGGCGCTTCACGCGCCATGATGAGGTGCATGAGGAACGGACCTATGAGATTCTGACCTATGATATCTTACTGGAGCAGGCTGGCTTTAAGAATGTCAAGGTTTACGCGGACTTTGAGGACAAGGAGCCGACTGATAAGAGCGCTCGCTGGTTCTTTGTAGCGGAGAAATGAGATGACAGTCACCGGTATTATCGCAGAGTTTAATCCTTTTCATAATGGGCACAAATATCTGCTGGAGCAGGCTTCTGGTCTGAAAATTATCGCTATGAGTGGCAATTTTGTTCAGCGAGGAGAGCCGGCTATCGTGGACAAGTGGACTCGGGCACAGATGGCTTTGGAAGCTGGAGCGGATCTGGTCCTTGAGTTGCCTTTCTTGGTCAGCGTTCAGGCGGCAGACTTTTTCGCTAAGGGGGCGGTCGACATCTTAGAGAGACTGGGCATCGAACAGCTGACTTTTGGGACCGAGGAAGTGTTGGACTATGAGAGTATTTCGAGTGTCTATGGCGAGAAGGCAGAGCAGATGGAGGCTTATCTGGCTGGCTTGCCTGACTCCCTATCTTATCCTCAGAAGACACAGGCCATGTGGCAGGAGTTTGCAGGGCTCAATTTCTCAGGCTCTACGCCTAACCATATCTTGGGCTTGGCCTATGCCAAGGCTGTGGCGGGAAAGGATATAAAACTGTGTCCAATTCAACGTCAGGGAGCTGGCTATCATTCCATGTCAGCTGATCAGGAATTTGCCTCAGCGACAGCCCTTCGTCAGAATCTGGATCAGCCAGACTTTCTTAAAAAATTCACTCCAGCCTATGACTTGCTCAAGACGGCTCCCAAGGTGACCTGGTCGGATCTCTTTCCTTATCTTCGTTACCAGATAGTGACCTGTCCAGATTTGACAGACTTTTATCAAGTCAATCAGGAATTGGCTGTTCGGATTAGAGAGGCTTTGAAAAGCAGTGAAAGCATAGAGGAGCTAGTTGAGCAGGTGGCGACCAAGCGCTATACCAAGGCTCGGATTCGGCGTCTGTTGACCTATATCCTGGTCGGAGCGAGGCAGGAAGAGCTTCCATCAGGAATCCATATCTTAGGCTTTTCCGAGCAGGGGCGCCAGCATTTGGCCAGATTCAAGGGAAAGGTTGAACTCGTCAGTCGAATCGGAAAAGAGCCATGGGATAGTCTGACCCAGCAGGCTGATAAGGTTTATCAGCTGGGCAATCCTGCACTGACGGAGCAGAATTTTGGACGCTTTCCACTACAAAATACCCTCTGATAGTATAGATAGATTTGAGAAATTTACTTGTAAATAGAGAGTGGGACAGAAATAGGTCATTCGTTAGAATTCGATTTCGTCGTCCCACCTCCGCACAGTTGAGTAGGGCTGTAAAAACTGATGAAATCAGCCTAGTAGAGCCCACTCAACCACTGCGTCTTGCTCGACAATCCAAAGAAAAATGAGAGGCTAGGACTTTTGTCCCAGCCTCTTTTTGTGAAGCCATTTCTTTAACCACTATTGCTCCTTCATGTTATAATAAAGTCTAGAAATGCAAAGGAGAAGTTATGGTCTTATCAAAAAAAAGGGCACGTCATGTGATTGAAGAAATTATTGCCCTCTTTCCTGATGCCAAGCCCAGTCTGGATTTTCGCAATCACTTTGAGCTTTTAGTAGCGGTCATGCTGTCGGCTCAGACAACAGATGCTGCGGTCAATAAGGCAACACCGGCTTTATTTGAAGCCTATCCAAGTCCTCAAGACATGGCTGCGGCTGGTGAAGCAGACATTGCTAAATACATCTCCCGTCTGGGTCTTTATCGCAACAAGGCCAAGTTTTTGAAGAAATGCGCCCAGCAGCTTTTAGACGACTTTGACGGCCAAGTACCGCAAACGCGGGCAGAATTGGAAAGTCTAGCTGGTGTTGGTCGCAAGACGGCCAATGTAGTCATGAGTGTGGGCTTTGGTATTCCAGCCTTTGCTGTCGATACTCACGTGGAACGTATCTGCAAGCACCATGATATTGTCAAAAAGTCAGCAACGCCACTAGAAGTAGAAAAGCGAGTTATGGATGTCCTTCCACCGGAACGTTGGTTGCCAGCTCATCAGGCCATGATTTACTTTGGCCGGGCCATCTGTCATCCTAAAAATCCCGAGTGCGATCACTATCCGCAACTCTATAAATTTTAAGATATTTAAAAAGCGAGGTCTGATGACTTCGCTTTTATTTGATAGGGAAGAAAGTAAGTAAGAGCCAAGAAATCAGTAGAGTAATAGCGCCAATTCCAAGGCTAAATAGAACGGCAAGAATGATTCTTTGGTAGGGAGCTTTACCTCTTTCTTCGGCTTCTTCAATCTCGCTCAGACTGCGTCCTTGTTCATAGGCGAGAATCTGGCGATAAGTACGTAAATTATGCTTTTGCTTGAATTTCTCAATGCGTAGGGCGTAGAACATCGCGATAGCAAGAATCAAGCAACTAATAGTGATGCCGTACCAATCCAAATAAAGTATCAGGGGAATGCTGATGATAGGACTGCCAATTAGCAGCAAGCTAAATACCACAACATCTTTTTGATAGCGCATAAATTCTTGGTCATGAATAATCTGTTTCATGGTTTCCAAATCTCCTTTTACTAGTTTGTCCAATGACACTTCAAAGACCTTACTCAGTAAGAGCAGGTTTTGAATATCAGGATAGGTTGCGCCGCGTTCCCAGTTGGAAATGGATTGACGGCTGACAAAGATGATTTCAGCTAAATCGTCTTGAGATAAATTTTTCTCTTTCCGATAGTGCTGGATTTGCTTTCCGACTTGCATAAGATTTCCTCGCTTTCTGATTTTATTCTACTCAATTATATAAAAAACGGCTATCAAAGTTCTTTGACATGTTGATTTCATGGGCTTTAGCAAAGGCTTTTGCACTGGATTTACAGGTCTGTCAATTCATATTTCGCTATTGAAAAAGGGGCCAGTAGCCTCCTTTTTCTTATTCACTAAATCGTAGGAAATATCCATCTGGATCCAAAACCCCAAATTCATGGGGATAAATAAAGCTATCTCCTACTCGAAATTCTCTTTTGGTCAGCGGACGATGGATGGGATAGTCAGCTTCCAGTAGTTTTTTGTGGAGCTGAGGGACATCTTCGATGCCAAAGGAAATATTGACACCGCGCCCGAAAGGATAGGTCAGTTGGGCTAATTCTTCTGCGCTGCCTTCTTCTAACATGAGCTGGCAGTCTTCAAGCGAGAGGAAGAGAAATTTCTCCTCGGGACGCTCGTATTCGACAGAGAATCCCAGCAAGTCGCAGTAGAAGTGGCGTGACTTGTCGATGTCAGATACCACGAATTCGGGAATGACAGCTTGATAGTCCATTAGCTTTCTCCTTAGAGCTCAATTTCCATGACAATCGGTGTGTGGTCTTGGCGTGCACCAGAGTCAATCATATCAGACTTGGTTACCTTGTCAGCCACGCGATTGCTGGTCAGCCAGTAGTCAATTCTCCAGCCCGTATTGTTGATTTTAGAAGTCTTGCTGCGCTGCGCCCACCATGTGTATTGGTTAGGGATATCGCCGTGCAAGTGGCGGAAGGTATCGGTAAAGCCTTTATCCAGCAGGTTGGTGAAGCCGGCACGCTCTTCATCGGTAAAGCCTGGTGAACGGCGATTGCTGGCTGGATTGGCCAAGTCGATTTCCTTGTGAGCTACATTATAGTCACCGGTTGCGAGGACTGGTTTTTGTTCATCCAGTGATGCCAAGTATTCGGCGTATTTGACATCCCAGACTTGACGGTCATCCAAGCGTTTGAGACCATCGCCAGCATTGGGCGTGTAGACCTGAGTGACGAAGAAGTCGTCAAATTCCAGTGTAATGATGCGGCCTTCAACATCCATGGTTGACGGAGCGCCGATTTCTGGGAAGGTCACAATGGGTGTCAGTTCTTTTTTGTAGAGAAACATAGTTCCAGCATAGCCTTTGCGGGCTGGCTCTTGAG
>ERZ772986.1831-NODE-1831-length-11918-cov-3.636180_pt1 | contig 11918 bp, 6 predicted proteins | sample MGYA00511898_ERZ772986 | MGnify/ENA primary metagenome ERZ772986 (study PRJEB29015, sample SAMEA2737934) | human oral metagenome | biome: human oral; feature: human-associated habitat; material: dental | place: China | collected 2148 ... | reverse complement strand
AAATGCAGTGCATTTTGGTGCTAAACGCAAGGTAAAATGGTGCTAAATGCAGTGCGTTTTGATGCTAAATGCAAGACAAAAAGAATAAATATACGCCGCAATGGTATAAACAAAACCTTTAAGAACCATGAAACACATGGCAGAAAAGAGCAAAATGGTGGTTAAAAAGTGAGGTTTTAGGGGCTAAAAGTGGGTAATTGGGGGTAAAAAATAATGAGTTGGCAGCCAATCTAGAAAGGCTAAATGGTACAAAATGCAGGTTCTTTTCTTAAAATTAAACATATTGGGAACCGTAAAAGATCAAAAACAGTGGCAATTTACCCACTTTATGGCCTATATTTTCGCTAGAACGGAGCGAAAACTAGAGCAATGCTGTAAAATAAAAGATAACGATTTAAGCTTTTGAGTTGATGAGTTTTTCAGTTGGGGAGCTTTTGGGTTGATTAGTTCTTGAGTTGATGAGCTTTTCAGTTGATGAGCTTTTCAGTTGATGATGTTTTCAGTTGATGATGTTTTGGGTTAATGGGCTTTGGAGTTGGGGCGTTTGTGAATTTGTGAGTTGATTTCTTCGGGAGTTGTTGGGCTTTTGTGAGTTTATAAGCCAGTGAGTTGGTTTGTCAAGCACTTCTCTCAATTTATAGAAACATTAAAAGTCAAGACGACTTCAAAGATAATAAACCCCTCTCAATTTGTCGAGATTTAAAAAGTCTAGATGACTTCAATGGTTAAATTTAAATTTCAATCGGTCGTTAGTCTGCTTATCAATTCTTTTAGGCCGTTTCCATCTCCTCCAATAGCAAGTGTAACGAAAGACGTTTTTACCAGAAAGCATGAACCCAAATTGGACATTAAGGAACACATCTTTCTTTTTTGCTGGAAAAACACAGTATGCTTGCAAATGGTTCGTTCTCCATTAACGTCTTTGTCGATTACGGGAGGCGTCTCATTACACTTTACTTTCAACCCCAACCAGAGTTCATTAAACCGTTTATCAAACATTTTAAGTTATTCCCATCGCTGCCTGTTCATCTTTCGTTTGCTTGCAGGCATATTGTCTGTCTTATCCTCTTAAAAGTAGCCCGTTACGCCTTCAAAAGAATAAGCCGACAAGATGCCGGCAAGCAAACAAAATCCGCGCTGGCTCGAACGACTGACTTGGGACAAATGACTGGTTTGGGATTAATCATTTGCGCCCATATAGCAATTTCTCCGACAAGATGAAAGTGTTTTTTCTAATGGCCAATTTGACATAGACAATTCACGCTGGCTGTTACTCCTGATGAGGAACGTTGCGTCCATGCTACGCGGTAGCTAACGAATAACGTTCTTCTCTTACGCCTTAGACATGTTCAACACATGGTAGCCTTATTTCATAACTCGTATGGTTTAGTCCGTCAAAATCGAACATCTTAGCGGTGTACCGCTGCCACAAAAGGAGAATAGGGGAGTGTTACTCTCCCCTATTCGATCAACCATAAATATTCATTTAACCATGAAATTTATCGCCCTTCCTATTTCAAACGAAGTGATTCGATCGCCCATAAAATTTCGTTTACTCATGAACAATCTATCTTTTTATGAAGGTTTGGCACGAAAAAGAGCCTTCGTAGCCTAATACCCCCAAGTGGGTTCGTAGCCCTGTTGCTTAATTAGTTCGTCTTCGTTTTCATCGAAGAAATCAGAACCTTTTCCATCTATGGGCTTGCCAGGATCATACTCTCCGCCAACTCCAGGGCTGGCAATAATCATCAGCTGTTCTATGGGCAAAAACATGTTCTCGGCTCTGGGGCCTTTTGTATGTTTTCTTCTCCATAGCCTTGTCTTTACTTGACAAGCACTTTCCTGCCATTATGTACATATACACCCTTTTGCGGATTGCTCACGCGCTGCCCGTTCAGGTTATAATAAACGTCGTTGGCTTTCATTTCCTCACTCGTGGTGGCGTTTTCGATGTTGGTGGTCTCGTCATCGTCAAAGCATGGTTTCAACTCCTTGGATGGTGCAGCCCCAGAAGGTAGAGTCAGATATGCCTTATGTACGGGGAAGTTGAGAATAGGTGCTGTTGCCTTTTTAAAGACACCCTTTTGCAATACATAAATGGGAGAAGTTGTACTGGCGTCTACTTTTTTTGACTTCACCTCTATGCCATTCATGACATTGTCCGTGATGTGATAAGTAACGTTGTCTTTCTCACCGATGGTGTAATACAACAGACCGCCGGTGCTATTTTTCGAGCCAAGAATCTTCAACAGTACGCCCGTGTTTGCTGGCACGTATGTGTAGGAATCACTAACGCCTCCATGCTGGTCGATGCTTTTCATTCTTATGTGTTGCGGTGTGTTTCCACCATAATCCCCTGATCCATTCAATAGCCTACCATAGACGAATGCAGCTACATTCACCCCTCCATTAGAGGCGCAGTCGCCAAAGTCAACATCGAATTCACGGGCGAAAGTCACGTATTTAGTTTCAATCTGTGTGTCCTTTATCTTATAGTCTATCTGTGATGTGAAGTTAAAGGGACTTAACCCCTCTCTCTTCTTGGTGTCGTTATAGACCGTCTTGGTCCATTCTGCTTTATACTTGTCGTATGCCGACTTCTTAACATATATCTTCGTGTCGGGGTCGAACTCGTTATAGTTTTTCCCAGTGGCATCAAGTTCGAAACGCGTAGTGCCGAGCATCTCCTTGGTTGGTTCGCTTTCGATGAAGAACACACTCTGTATTTTACTGTTGTTCTTTACGAAAGCCTTAGCCCCAATATACTTTACGTTCTGCTTAACCACAACTTCCTTTATGCTGTTGGGAGCATTCTCGAAGGCGTAGTCGCCAATGAGGCTCACTTCGTACTTCTTACTCCCATTGCTGATTTCAGTGGGTAAGATAAAGGTATGATCGTTGCGGGTTGTGCTGAGCAAGTCTACGGCATTCTCAGATACGGCTATATACTCCTCCGTCCCAGCTTGGAACGAACTGTTTATCGAGGCGAACTTTTGATAGAAGGGATCGCTTTGATACGCGCTCAACTTGTCTTTACGCACGTTGATCTTGATCTTCCCCATCTTCTTTTGTCCTGGTTTGTCTACATCAAAAGATTCTTCATTCTGCTCTTGATTGATGTTCATAGGGGTGATGATCTGATCGCAAAGGAATGTTATGGTGTTAAGGTTGTCGCAAAGACCAAATGCGCGCTTTCCGATAGACATCACCTTGTTGGGTACGGTGACGTTTTCCAGTTTTTTGCAATCGTAAAATGCATATTCACCAATGGCGGTGATGGATGGTGGCAGAGGTGTAAACTTACTGTTGGCCTTGCCGGGAGGGAATATCATCAGCGTATTCTTGCTTTTCGATAGTAAGTATCCGTCAACGCTAGAATATACGCTATTATCCTTGTCTACGTTTATTGCTGTAAGGTTAGAGCAGTATTTAAACGCCTCAGGACTGATATAGGTTGTTGCCTTCGTTATGTCTATCGTCGTGAGAGCCTGACATCTCAAGAAAGCTTCCCTTTCTATCTTCTTTACCTTCTTGGGAACGTTGATACTGGTGATGCCGCAATCGGCAAAGGCCCCTGCGCCTATCTCCACCATATCTGCGTTAGGATCAAACGTAACCGTCTTCATGTTCGTGCAACCGATAAAGGCATTAGACTCGATGGTCTTCACCGACTTGGGTATTTTAAACGACTGAAGATTGCTCAAACCTGCAAACACGTTCCTCTCAATCTTCTCCAAATCACAGTCACCTAAAAAGTTAAACGCTTTAAGTTTGGTGTTCGTGGCGAACGCCTTTATTTTAATGCCTCTCAACTTCGAACCTGCGGGAATGTTGATGGTTTCAAGACCCGTACAAACATAGAAAATCTCATTTAGGTAGAGCAACGACTTTGGCAGTGTCACTTCCTTCAGTTTGTTACACGACCAAAACGCGTAATATTGGATATCCTCCAATTGTGAGTTCGCGTCAAAGATTATCCTTTCGAGATTTGACATGCCACGAAATGCCATCGCGTTTATGCTCTTTACTTTTGCAGGAATGTGCATCGTAGTTATCCCTTTGACACCTTGAAACGCCTGTCTAGCGATTAGCTCCACTGTCGAGGGTATAGTATAGCTCGCACCAGCTTTGGCGGCGGGGTAGAAATACAGTGTTTTCATATCCTTAGAGAACAGCACTCCGTTTACGGCAACAAAGTCGGCATTTCCTGGGTCTACCTTATATTCCGTCAAATTCGGACATGCCTCGAAACCTCCTTCCATCATACCATCGCCAGTTTCGTAGGTGAATGGTTTCAGTTTTTTAGGCAAAGTGATGGTGGTGAGCTTGGGGGCATTGTAGACCGCCGATCCTACCAGCCTTGTCACTTCATTAAGACTGATGGATTCGAGAAAGCGACTACTTGATATCGCATAACTTGTAATAGCCTTAATTCCGTTAGGCACCGTATAATTTTTATCCGCTTTTGCCATTGGGTACACAACGAGTGTCGTGTCTCTGAAAAGTACGCCATCGATAGTCTTGTAGTGTGGTGCATCCGATGGAATCTCCATTTCGACGAGTGTGCTAATTGGTGCAATTGTAGGGTAGCCTTCATACGTACCTTCTAAGTTCTTGGGCAAAACAATCTTTGTGAGGCCCTCAATGTTTTGGATGGCCGCTGCGTTGATATACTTCACATCTGAGTTAACGGTATACGTTCCTCCCTTGAGTGGAACATTAGACGGAACGGAAAGGAGCGACCTCTTGCCCGTGGTATAAAGAGCGCCATCCTCATCGTTCTCGAAGTAGGAGTTTGATGGGTCTACGGTGAACTTGGGTGTAGAGAAAAGGGCAATCCATGCACCAGGTTCAATCGTTTTCACCTTTTTAGGAATGTTCATGGTAGATAGCTTAGCCCAGCGGAAAGCGTACATCTTGATAAATTCGATGGTTTCCGGCAATTGCACAGAAGTAATACCAACACTTTTGTAAAGTGGATTAAACTCTACCCCGACAACGGTAAGGACGTATCCCTCATTGTCGGTAATCTTTGCGGACAAAGTCAATGCGCCCGTCTTAGTGGGTTTCGTTCCAAGAAAGGATAAGGTTAGTTTCTCCTCGGAAACCACCTTGTAATAGCAGTCGCCGAATACCACGACTTGATCGTTGGTGTATGAAAAGCCTCTAATCGGCATAGTTACAAACAGCAATACTAAAAACGTAAATCTAAATGTGTTCATGTTCGTGTGTATTTAAGATGTACCATTAATTATCTTCTATTATCTTCGTGAGTCCTAGGTCTGTAGAGGGAATGCCCTCCATGCCCCATGAGTAAAGCCTTGGGGACACCAAGCACTTTAATTCCTTATTCTGTTTCTTCGAGAAGAGACAGGTTCCAGATCATTATCATTCTCCCATTTACATTTGTTTCCCATGATATTTTCAACGTAAAACGTATCAATATATATTATAAATCCATCAGGCCATTTGGCGTGTATGGACACGGATTGCAGTTTTCGCCTTCTTACAGGGGGCGGCAAGTCACTGCGCCATCCAACGCAAAACAAGATAATTTTACAAGGCGAGCAAATTATATGCGTCACCACTGTCACCTTAAGACGAATCGGCCGATCTTCGGAATTGTTGGATTACAGTCTTTTAGAGGCTCTTCTGAGAGTCTACAGCTTTGAATTTGCAGCTTTACAACCTAATTCAACAGGGTGTAATGAATCAAAGTCTAGAGGTATGCTCTCAATTCGCAAGTTATTTAGACGGAAACCACTTCAATTATATTGTTTGCGAATATGATGGAGACAAGTACACGAAACATTTCTAATGTTAGGACCAACCATTTGCAATGATATTTGGACCTCTCTCATATCATGAAAGTCAGATAGGTGCCGTCGCAGTTTTGAAATCTCACCAATTCAAGTGTCAGTTTCTTGGTATAGGAAGTAAGCCGATTGCCAAAGTCACATTGGCAGCTGCAAACCAGAGCCGCCACTACAAGGGTTTCGAGATTTTCGTCCTCTACATGATGAAGGAGACTTGCAAGAATCATTCGACCAACCTTCTGGACATTTCAGTAAAGAAATAGGTATTTCACCCAACGACCATTACCTGCACCTCTCCACGTTTCCATATGCAAGATTCAGAAAGACAAAAGGCGGTACCAAAGCCCATGTATCGTATCACATTGAGGTTCAAATGCGATTTTTCTACGCGGCAACCACTGCATCAAAGCATGGATTCTACGACAATGGTTCCAATTCATTACACCCCAAACGCTTACTAAACACACGACAGGGATTATGAATTCTCCAAGGAACTCTATGGGATACAACATCTAAAAGAGTCCTTTTCTGCAGTCAGAGCCAAGACCAAATTGAAATACAAGATAGTCAGATGGAAAAGCCACACACCAAAGAACGTGTAGACCGATGCCGAGGTGAAACTTTCATGCCACCCGCCTGAGGAGAAACACCCACAACCATTTAGGTTTGTAAGACATTATGATGGGGAAAAGAACATGAGTTCACTTTTCTCGCCAAAGCCAAGCAGCTTACAACTCTTGAAGTTGCATATCTTTACAAGGAAAGATAAGTGGTCGAATTCTTCATCAAATGCCCAAAACAGCATTTCAAAGTCAAGACGTTTGGGGTACGATATAGAATGCCGTCCGTTTCCAGATTGCTGTCGCCATTATAACCCCTTGTCTTGTGGCTATGGTCCATCATGATATGAATTTGGAAAGCTCTACCTATGAAGTCTTGCAAATCTCAAGCATGTCCACTAGTGGACAAGGCTCGCTTAACAGCCCCGCTCGATAAGACTAAATTCAACGAAGTCAAAGAACTCGATAGCCACCTCCTTCCGAGATTGTTCGACCAACCATTAACCTTCCCAATTCTAACGAAACGCCGATGACCATTTCTCATGAACGACCTTTTGCGTAGTCATGCAAGACACAATCGTCTACCAATAATCGCCAATGTCTTGATCGTTTTCTGGTTCTAAGCTCGTATCTTCCTCGTCTTCGAAACAGTTTGTCCCCTTGCCCTCTATGGGTTTTCCAGGATCGTAGCCGCCACCAACACCAGGACTGGCTACTATCATCAGCTGCTCAATCTCCAAGTTCACTAACCCGGCCTGAGGTTTTCTGTATGTTCTCTTTTTCATTACAATGTACTTTATTTAATGATTACCTTCTTGCCTCGATGGATGTAAATGCCTTTCTGCGGATTGTCTACACGTTGTCCGTTAAGGTTATAGTATGCGTCGTCCTCCTTACCGTTCTCGTCGTTTGTTACTCCGCCTATACCAGTAACCGTTTCCCCCTCGTCGGCAGCAATCTCTTCGTCGTCAAATTGTAGTATCAGCTTGGCACCGGCAGGTTTATTCACCTTAAGGTAGGCCTTATGTACGGGGAAATTATTCACGGGTACTGTTACCCTTCTGAACGACCCTCCTTGCATCACATAGTAACGTGCAGAACCAAAGGGCACCACTTTGGTGGCATTAACCGTAACACCTTTCATTACATTATTGGCAATGCTGTACTGCACATCGTCTTTCTCTCCTATAGTGTAATAGAAATCGGCATTAGTGGTACTTTTGTTATCAATAACTTTCAGCAGCACGCCAGTGTTGGCTGGGACGTAGCCGTACGAATCGCTCACACCACCGTTGCAATCGATACTCGTCATACGAATGCGATATGTAGCCGTCCCATAGTCGGGCTTGCCGAACACCACTTTCGAGCCAGACACGAATGCAGCCACGCGCGAACCGTTCTCTGTAACACATTCTTTGAAGTCTACATCAAATTCGCGAGCGAATGTCGCATACTTCGTATTAATCTTCACGTCTTTTATACGATAGTCTATCTGATTTGTGAAATTATAAGGGCTCTGTTCCTCATGCTTTGTAACGGAGTTGTAGCGTGTCTTGGTCCATTCAGCCTTATACTTATTGTATGCCGACTTCTTAACATATATCTTAGTATCGGGTGCAAACTCATTGTAATTATCCCCTGTTGCATCTAGATCGAAACGAGTAGTGCTAAGCATTCCCTTAGTGGGGTTACCCTCAATGAAGAACACGTTCTTCAAAGTATTTCCAGTAGTCACGAAAGCCTTGGCTCCGATATACTCAACATTCTTCTTCACCACCACCTCTTTTACATTGGGCGAAACATGTTCGAAGGCATAGTCGCCAATAAAACTTACTTCGTATTTTTTGCCCCCATAGTGGAAGTCGGTTGGAAGCACGAAAGTATGGTCGGCGTTCTCGGTGCTGAGCATGGCCGCGGCCTTCTCCGAAACAAGGATATACTCTTCCTTGGAAATAGTGAATGATGGACGTATCAAGGCAAATTTCTTGTAGAAAGGAATGCTTTGATAATCGACAAACTTGTTCTTACGAACGTTAATGGTAATCTTACCCATTTTTTTTGTCGCTCCTTTGTCGGCATCGAATGCCGCATCATTGCCACCTTGACTAATGTTGGCAGCAGGTATTATCTCGTCGCAAAGGAATGTGATGGTGGTAAGATTGTCACAAAAGCCAAACGCACGTTTACCAATATGTTTCACTTTATTGGGTATAGTCACGTTCTTCAGTTTCTTGCAATCGTAGAAAGCATAATCACCAATCTTAATGACGGAAGGAGGTAAGAGCGTGAAACGCTCATTAGCCTTGCCTGGAGGGAATATCATTAGTTCCTGTTTGTTTTTCGACAACAAGTATCCGTCAATGCTTGAATACACTTCGTTGTCCTTATCCACGTTTATGGCGGTAAGTCTGGAACAGTATTTAAATGCCTCCGGGCTGATAGAGGTCGTTGCTTTCGTGATGTTTATTGTGGTAAGGGCCTCGCATTTCAAAAAGGCCTCCCTTTCTATCTCCACCACTTTTTGGGGGATTTTGATGTTGGTTATTCCACAGTCGGCAAAAGCTCCTTCACCTATTTTCTGTATTACAGCATTCGGATCGAAGGTTACGGTTGTTAGATTTTTACATCCAATGAAAGCATTAGCATCAATGTAGGCCACTGACTTGGGAATGCTAAATGCCGTAAGTTCTTTAAGGCCAGCGAACACGTTGGCCCCTATTCTGTTCAGTTGGCACTCGCCCATGAAGTTAAACGCCTTCAATTTCCTATTGGTTGAGAATGCGCCCGAACGGATGGTGGTTAACTTAGAGTTAGCGGGCACATTGATAACCTCTAGGTTTTCACATTCGTAGAACACCGCCCCAAGTGATGTTATACCTTTGGGAAGTGTCACCACGTTCAATTTCGAACATCCTCTGAAAGCTAAATCAGAGATGTAGTTCACTTTAGAATTAGCATCGAAAGTCAATGTTGAGAGGTTACTCAATTGGCGAAATGCACTTGAACCTATTACTATTACGTTTTGCGGAATATGAATTGAGGTGATGAATTGCGCATTTTGAAAGGCATTGTTGCCAATTTGGGTTACACTATTGGGAATAGCATAACTACTTCCCGGCTTACTTGGCGGATAGCAGTACAGTAGCGTTTTATCTGCCGAGAACAAAACACCATTCTCAATAACAAAGTCGGTATTGCCGCTGGCCACATAATAGGTTGAAACCTTTGGGCACGACTCGAAACAACCTTCCATTAGTCCTTGTCCAGGAACCTTGCCATACTTTTTAATGTCTTTGGGGATTGTTATCGAAGTCAATTCCAATGCATTATATATGGCAGAATTACGGAGCGTGGTAACTTGGTTCAAGTCGATACTTCGTAAGTGTCCGTTGTCAGATATGGAATAGGTCGCTAACTTCTTGATACCATTTGGAACTACGTAGTTCTGCGTAGATTTTCCTTGTGGGTACAAAACAAGCTCATCTCCCTTAAACAGCACACCGTCTACAGCCGAAAAAGGAGTGCTACCACCTGGCCTGACCTCAAAAGCTTCAAGTGAGGACGTGGGAGCAATGGTGAACATACCCATATCAATACTCTGCAATCCATTGGGCAACACCACTTTTTTTAGACCGTTGGTTTTAAGAAACGCACCTATGCATATACGTTTAACATTATTGTCTACATTATATACGCCCCCAGCTGCCAATTGTACGTCCGAGGGCACTGAATAGAGCTTAGTCTTCCCTTTTGAGTAAAGTGCACCATCGCTACCTGCCTCAAAATGTAGGCTCCCCGATGCAACGGTAAATTTTGGTGCTTTATTTAAACAGCAAAAAGCACTCTCGGAAATATTGGTTACCGATTGGGGGATATGTACTTTGATAAGTGGGGCCCAAAGAACACTAAACGCCCCAATTGTCTTGACCGTCTCCGGAATCGTTAATTCGGTTACTCCATAACAGGCATAACCAGGTTCATACTGCAACTCGGTAATTGTAAACGTAGCATCTTTGCCATCGAAGACACTGTTAGGCAATGTTAATGGACCAGAAGGAAAGCCATTAGTGCCTATGAAAGCCAGCGTATGACTAGTGGGAGATAACACCTTGTACCATAATTGGTTAAATGTGACAATTTGACCGCCAGTATAAGCGAAACCCATGATTGGCATTGCTGCAACAAACAACGTCAATAATAAAAGTCGAAAAGTGTTCATGTTCTTGCGATTTAAATGGATTATTAGACCTTTTTTGAAACTTCTACGAATTGAAGCAAACGCACCGCTCATGGCAGCACATTCGAAGTATTGCGTACCTCGAACCCAATCGCGTCTTAGACAAGACCCATTGGGGCGATAGATTCCACCTTCTACACTTATATTTCTTTCTTTTGTGTTTCATGATCTTTCTAAACTTAGTATCAAATGACGAGGCGTACAAATCTCCTAATTCTCCATTAAGGGCTATTGTCGTCTCTAATTCTCCAAATCTTTATTTCATGGCATGCCCGTTATTTGCATAGTGGGCATTCTCTTTTGCTTGTTGGCCAAACACCGACATAGAAAGCCATCTTAAATCCCAACAAGGATGGCAGAATGGGCAACTGCATTGCCTGCATTCGGTTATGTTTTGCAAAGTTAAACGTTTTTACAAACAAAACAAATTTCTTGACGTTATTTTATGTTATAATTCGTTTAGAAGACGGTAGAAAAGCATCAGGGCTTTCCTGTTTCTCGCAACTATTCTCCTACATTTAACCACCTTCGCCTATTTTAACATACATCACATAGATTATGTTTATCAACTTAAGTCCCTACCAGCGAGTTAAACCGCTTATCAGACATTTTAAGTTGATTGCATTGTTTCCTGTCTGTCTTCCGTTTGCTTGTCGACACCTTGTCTGCCTTTTCCTCGTACGCTGCCCGCTACGCCGTCAAGAACAAGACGGGCGATACGCTCTACAGTCAAACAAAATCGGCACAGGCACCAACGATCGGTTTAGGCTAAACCATATGATGACGTATGCTCCTAAAATACACGGTGAAAAAGAGAGGAAACAAAGCAAAAATGAAAGAACGGCCAATAAGCCTCAATCGGGCTAATGGCCTATTGTGGTTTTGGGTGCTCTCAACAGGTAGAAAACTAGCTGTCAAAGGCGGCTGTGTGTTCTGTATTGCCACAATGAGGTTTCTGTTGGCCATGAGCGGCATACCCAACAACCACACGCATTGCCAGTGGTAACAGCAAAAACAAAGTTCCAACGCAAGAGCTGCATACCCTGCAAGCGCACGCATTGCGAGTGATAGGCATACGCGCGATTTCAGAGCTGTTGCCCTTACACGCGTACATGCGACGAGCCCGTTTGTACAGTTTTCGGCAATTATTTTAACATTGTGGCTGACTTTTTCGTCACCAACCGCCTACCTTCTCGCAAAAAATCGATTCTCGCGAAGGTTTGTTTTGGTGCAAAAAGGGGTTAGTTGTAAACGTAAGCAAAATGAATACGCATTGCATAAAACCGCAATTTGCACCAGACTTTG
>ERZ772986.1830-NODE-1830-length-11920-cov-4.730215_pt1 | contig 11920 bp, 20 predicted proteins | sample MGYA00511898_ERZ772986 | MGnify/ENA primary metagenome ERZ772986 (study PRJEB29015, sample SAMEA2737934) | human oral metagenome | biome: human oral; feature: human-associated habitat; material: dental | place: China | collected 2148 ... | reverse complement strand
AGATGAACGAATTAAATAATATTTTGATAGAAAAAATGAATGTAGATTATTCGACAATTGTATATTATAATGGTTTGGAATATATAATAAGAGCTACAAATATAGAAAATATAGGCATAGATAATAATGCTAAAGATATATTAAATATACAAAATTTAGAAATATTTAAAGAATCTATTAAAAATAAAGAATTTAAATATATAACAACAGAAAAAGAAGAAGAACAATTACCATATTTAGAAAGTAGAAAAAATGATATAAAATCAGTAATATTTTATCCAATAATATCAGGAAAAAAATACTTAGGATATTGGTTAATAGAATCTAAGAAGAGAAAAGCATTTGAAAATGTTGATATTCAAATTTTAGAAAATTTAAAACAATCAATAAGAAATACAGTAGAAGTATTAAGCTATGAAGAAGCATTAGAAACAATGGTAAGAGATGATAAATTTTCTGAATTAAAATCTATGGAATATCTACAAACAGAAGGTAAGATTCTTTTAGAAAAACATATAAGGCCTCAAATTGTAATGTTTAGAATAGATAATTTAGAAGAAATAAATGAACAATTTTCTAGACAAGCAGGTAATGTACTTATTACAGAGGTTACTAAAAAAATACTTAGTATAACAAAAGGTGATAATATTTTTATAAGATATATGGGACCTAAGTTTATAATAATATTTGAAGATAAAGAAACAAATGAAGATATACAAAAAGAAAAAGAATATATGACAATCCTTAAAAATATAAAAGAGGCAGTAGAAAATATAAAACTTGTTCAGACAGAACAAGGTATATTTAAAAAAGAATATCTTGATATGATAAAAAATGCTAGTGAAGAAGATGAAGATATGATTGATGAACTTGATGATTTAGATATGTTAGATGATACTAGTGATATAGCTGAAATAGAAGAGATAGAAGATATAGCTGAAGAAAATCAAGATGATCAAGATTCAGAAGAAATATATATTATACCTAGATTAAATATAGCCTTAAAAGAATATGATAAGGGAAGTTTAGAAAATATATGTAGAAAATTAGAAAGTTATTTAGATTCAGAAGAAAATAGAGGAAAAAGTGAAATAGTTGTTCTTTAATGATAAGGAGGTATATATGATATCAGATAAAACAATGAACTATAATACAGAAATGGAAAAAGAAGAAAAAGAAAAAAATACTAAACAAATAATAAAAGAAGTATATACAATACTTATAGAAAATGGTTATAATCCAGTAAATCAACTAGTAGGATATATATTATCAGGAGACCCTATATATATAACTAGTCATAAAGATGCAAGAAGTTTAATAACAAAAATAGAAAGAGATGAATTATTAGAACAAATGATAAAAAAATATTTGGAGCTTGACTAATATGAGAATACTTTCTATAGATTATGGAAATACAAGAACAGGGCTTGCAATTACAGATGAGCTTCGGAATAACATGTTATGGACTAAAAACAATTGAAACAAAGCTTAAAAATATTGATGAAAAGATGGATATACAAAGAGCAAAAGATAGAATAATATTAAAAGAATTAGAAGAAGTAATAACAGAATATAATCCGGAAAAGATAGTAATAGGTATGCCATATAATGAAAATGGTACAAGTGGAGATAGAGTAGAACAAACTAAAAAACTTATACATAAAATAAAATGTAAGTTTAATATAGAAATTGTAGAACAAGATGAAAGATATACAAGTATTGAAGCAAGCCAAATAATGAATGAAATAGGAATAAAAAAGAAAAAAAAGAGAAAAGTAATAGATCAGATAGCCGCAGTTTTAATATTAGAAGGATATCTAAAAAATTTAAAAAAACATAAATAAATATATTAAATATGTAATAATAGTATATTTTTATAGTATTAATAATATATTATATATGTAATAAATTAATATAATACAAAGGAGTAGATAAAAATGGATGACGAAAAATTAAATGAAGAATTAGAAGAAATGGAAACAGCATCTATCATGCTTACAGATGAAGATGGGAAAGATACAATGTTTGAATTTTTAGACTTAATAAAATATGAAGATAATGAATATATTGTATTATCACCAATATATGAAGAAGATGAAGAAGTAGAAGATGAAGGACATGTAGTAATATTAAGATTAGATGAAGAAACAGAAGATGGTGGAGAAACATACTCTTCAGTTGATGATGATAGTATAATAGAAGCAGTATACAACATATTTAAGGATAAATGGAAAAATAAGTATAATTTTATAGATTAATATAGTATATATATATTATACTATGGAAAAAAAGGTAATAGTGTAAAATTTAAATAATATACTATTACCTTTTTTATGTTTAAAATAATTAAAAAAAGGAATAAGAGATAAACAAGATGAAAAAAAGAAATATACAAATAGATATAATAAAAACATTAGCGGTATTTTTAGTAATATTAGTACATTTTTACTTGAAAAATGGATTTTATGATTTAGATTATCATAGCAAAATAATGAAAATATCATTACTTTTAAGAAATTTTGGAATGGTATGTGTTCCACTATTTATAATGACAACAGGCTACTTATTAAGAGATAAGGAGTATAGTAAGAAATATTTTAAAGGGATATTAAAAGTATATTTAATTGCAGTAAGTATAATAATATTATCTGCAATATATGATAGTATTTCTAAATATACACCAGAAAATGTTAATATATCAATGCCTAAATTAATTGTTAAAAGTATAATAAGTTTTGGATATAGTGCATGAGTATATATACATATATGTAGGACTTGCACGTATTGCACCGATACTACGGAAAAGCATATAATAATTTTAAAACAAAAAATGAAAAGAAAATATTTGTACTAGCATTTGTAGTACTTACTATAATATCAGGAACAGTATATGAGATTATAAGTCCGATTATTACATATATAGGGAATGAAAATTATAGGTTTTTAGAAAATATATTACCAATATATTGACTAGGAATATGGCCACTTGCATATTTAGTAACACGGAATGTATATAAAAGAATATGGAAAAGAATTTAAAATTAGAAATCAAGTAATAATATTATTAGTGGCACTATTTACAGGAGCTGTAGTATATTACTTACTTCCAACAGGTAAACAATATGCAGAAAAAATATATATATATGTATATTTAACAACCATATCGTTATTTTTAATAATATATAATCTTAAAATAGTAGAAGAAAAGCTAAATAAGAAAGTGCTTAAACTAATTAGATATATATCAAATAATACACTTGTAATTTACCTATTAGCAAGTATTACAGACATGATTGTATATGCGAAATTAAAAGAGATATTACCAGATGTAACAACAAGATTAAGATATGCAATACCTGTAAGTATTCTAATATTTACAGTAACATTAGTAATGTCATATATATATAACCTTATATTAAAAGGGGTAAAACAGGCTATAGTAGGTAAAAAAGTAGAAGAAATATAGAAACAATAGTTTGAAAAAACATTGATTAATATTAACAATTATGATAAAATAATTATGTAAAATTAAATTACAAAAAAATGATTTGACTGTTTTAAATAAGACGGTTAGGAAAGAGGTAGAAAAATGGAAAACAAGAATTTTAAGATTTTGCACGTAGGTCACGGGAAGAAAAAAATGAGTAATATCTGTAATAAATACTTATATTCTCAAGGTTTAAATTTTATACGGCCTTTTGATGAGTCGTATAGGAAAATAAACGAAAAAAATTTGGAAGAAATTAAGGAATTAATCCCAAATTACTTTGGAAAAAAAACTATATATACAATAAATCCGGAACATGGAGACCGGATAGTAGATGTTGATGAATACAACTTGGAAACAGAATCAATAAAAATTGGTGATATTAAAATAATAAGACCAACACAGAAATGTGATGCTCTTATTACAGAATATGATTTTCCGTTGGTTATATTCCCGGCAGACTGCGAAGTTGCGGGATTGGTTGATTATAAAAAAGGGATTAAAGCTCTAGTCCATTCGGGCTGGAGAGGTACTTTAAAAGAAATACTTCCCAAAACTATTTTTGAGTTCCTATTAAGGGGGTCTAAAATACAGGATATACAGGTTATTTTAGGTCCAATGTTATTGAAAGAAAATTTTGAAATCAAAGATGATTATATCGATGATTTCAAAAATTATATTAGTGGGCTAGGAGCTGAAAAGAAGATAATTAGCTATAATGTAGTTAAAGATTGTTATAATATAGACTTATTTGAAATAATATTACAACAATTGAAAAATATCGGGATAAGAAATATTGATACATCACTTGTTGAGGATACATACTCAGCAGTTGATGACAGAAATAATTTAAGATATCATTCCTATCGTAGGGATAAGGATGATTTTAGAAATATTTGTCTATTTATGTAATCTTTAATATAGACACCAGCATAAGTTAAACTTATGCTGGTATTTTTTATCTATGTTCAAGAAATGTTTCATAATTAATAAAAAAAGTAAAAAAGCTACCAAAAATGATTTCTATATGATAAAAATTAATAAGGAAATTTTAAGTATGGAGGGATTAAAATGGATATATATATAATGATATTATTAAATGTAGCAATATTTATAATAGGATTGTTTTTTGGGAGTTTTTATACTTTAGCAAGATATAGGATACCTAAAAAAATAGATATAGTAAGAAAGCCAAGTTTTTGCCCACACTGTAATCATAAACTTGGAATATTAGAACAAATACCAGTATTATCATATTTAATTATGGGAGGTAAATGTTTACATTGTAAGAAAAATATAGATTCAAAATATTTATTTACAGAAATATTTACAGGGATAATGTTTTTGATAATATATAATGTATTTAATTTAGGAGTAGTAGCTTTAAATTTATCTGGCTTTGGAATGGTAAATATGATTAGTATATTATCAATACTTGCAATACCTTTTGTATATAGTTTTATGTATTTAACAGCAGCAATAGATAAAGATAGTAAGGGAATAGATAAATCAATGCTTGCATATGGTGTGGCACTTACTGCTATAATAACAATGGCAAGATATTTATTTGAACTTATGAATAACAAGAATAATATGTTATATGCAATAATATATTATGGTATTTTGATACTTATAACTATATTCCAAATGAATAAATATAGAAAGAATAAGGAAATAAGTTATATAGCAGATGTTATGTCTGTTGTAATTATCCTTATAATGATATTTGGAAATGCAGTAATGATACCATCTGTAATCATAACTTTCATAATATTTATAATGATAGAAGTAATAACAACAAATAATATAATATTAAAAAAATTAGAAAATAGAAAAAAACCAGAAATAGATAAGAAAAAAGAAGAACATAAATTAAAATGGAAAACATTTACACCAATAACTCCAATACTTATGACTGTAACAGGATTTATTTACTTACTATATACATCATTTAAATATTTAAGTTAGATAGATTATAAGAAAGAGAAAGAAATATTTATGAAAAAAACAAAGGAAAGAAAAGGTTTTACAGGGATAGATATATCTATAGCAATAGTTGTTGTTGTTATAACAATAGGTATAGCTATATCTATGCTTACTAGAATTTCTAATCAAATAAGAGAAATAGAAGTAGATACAATTGTAAATGGTAAATTAAACCAAGAAATAAATGAGATACAAAAAAGAAAATCACAAGGGGAAAATTTATCACGGAAATGTAAAAACACTTACTGTAGAAAATCAAATATATGATATATTTGTAAATGGAGATAAAATTTTAATAAAAAAAACGGTAAGAGGACAACAAATAGATTATAGAGAAGTAAATATAGAAAAGAAAAATAATATAAGTGATTCAGATGGTAGTGAACTAGGAAGATTATCAAATATTGTTGACATGTATGATTATGAATATCAAGATGTTAAGATAAAGGTTAATTTAGTTTTAGTTGAATCATATTATAAGGTGAATGCAGAAGGAAAAAAAGAATTAAAGTTTAGAAAAAAAACACAGAATTTACTTGAAAAAGATCAATTATTTGGTAAAGATTTAGGAGTATTTCTTGCAACAAATGAAAATAATATTGCACAAGATGGAAATGTAATAAATAATAGAGATGTAAGAATATGGATGAGTAAATTAGCAAGAAGAGTAGATCAAAGTGATAATATATATCTTTATCAAAAATATGTTGTACAAAAATTACGTGGGGAAGAAATAAGTGATTCAGATAAAAATAGTATGCCAAATTTAAATGGAATATATAAACAAGTAGAATATGATAAAAATACAAATAAAAAATATGTATATATAAATAAAGATACAAAAACTGAAGTTGTTAATGCGGATATGGCACAATATATTGATGTATATTTCAACGGTGGTGGAATAAATAATGATCAAAGGAATAATCCAAAAGGATTTTGGTTTAAACTTGAAGATTATTTTGCAGGAGATTTTGGAATCTTTAGATTTAGAGAAGGTACAATAGCAGAATATTTAACTAAAGAATTATTAGCAAGAATACCAGATTTAAAACAAGAAATACTACAAAATAGGATTACAATAAATAAAACATTTAAAACAATAGAAAATAATTATATTGAACAATAATAAAATAATACAAAAGAATAAAAAGATAGGAGAATAAAATGCCCAAAATACCAGTAGGACTAGAATTAGTTAAAAGAGGAGTATTAACAGATACAGAAGTAAAAAAAGCTTTAGAATATCAAGTATTACACCCTGGAATGAGATTAGTAGATATAATAGAAAAACTAGGAATAACAGATAGAAAACTTCTTTTAGAAGAAACAGGTAAAATTTTTGGAGTAGAAGGAATAGATATAAAGCCAGAAGATATAACAGTTTCAATAACTGAATATTATCCACTTGATATAGCAAAAATAACAAAGGCAATACCTTTTGCAGTAAATAATGGTAGACTTAGAGTTGCTTTTTCAAGACCAAATGATGAAGAAAGCTTAAAGAAAATAAGGCTTCTTGCTCTTCGGAAAAGGACTTACTTTAGAACCATATTTTACATTTGAAAGTAATATAGATAAAATATTAACACAACTTGAAAATACAGAAGGAAAAGAGATAAGTGATAATTCTGATGTAACAACATTGATAGATATGATTATAAAAACTGGGATGAAAAAAAGAGCATCAGATATACATATAGAACCTATGGAAGAAACTATAAGAGTAAGATATAGAATAGACCGGACAATTAGTTACAGTATCTAATATGAGTAATAAGAGACTTCGGAAATATAATAGGTAGAATAAAAGCAATATCAAATATGTATCAAGAAAAGAGTATATCACAAGATGGACGTATAATACTTTACCCAGATTATAATATCCGTGTATCATCACAAAAAAATGTACATCGGAGAAAAGATAGTTTTAAGACTTTTAAAGAAAAATAAAGGGATACAAGATATATTTGATTTAGGATTTCCAAGAGATGAAGAAATATTAAAAAATAGTTTTGATAAAAGGAATAGTATAACAGTTATAGCAGCACCAACAGGTGAAGGTAAAACAACAACACTATATAGTATATTAGACTATTTAAATAGACCAGAAATAAATGTAACAACAATTGAAGACCCTGTTGAAATAAGGGTAGAAGGAATAAACCAAATAGAAATAGATGAAAATACAAGTTTTGCAAGTTCATTAAGAACAGTTTTAAGACAAGACCCTGATATAATTCTTGTAGGGGAAATAAGAGACTTAGAAACTGCAGAAATTGCAATGCAATCAGGACAAACAGGACATTATGTTTTATCAACAATACATACAATTGATGCAATAGAAGTTGTAACAAGATTAAGAAAAATGGGAATATCAAATTATGATATTGCATCAACACTTGCTACATCAGTATCACAAAGACTTGTAAGAAGAGTATGTCCATATTGTTCTAAAGAAAGAGAATATACAGAAGAAGAAAAGAAGATAATAACAGAAATAGGAGAAAAATATAATACTAAATTTAATCTAAATAAAAAGAAGACATTTGATACAGTAGGATGCGAAAAATGTAATTATACAGGATTTTTAGGAAGAATAGCAGCATTTGAAGTTCTTAATTTAGATGATGAGATAAAACAAGCTATAATGGAAGAAAAATCAACAATTGAGATAAGAAAAATAGCTATGAAGAAAAATTATAGACCACTTGTAATAGATGCTATGAAAAAGGTATTAGATGGATTTACAACACTTCGGAGAAGTTAATAATAAATTAGCATTATATTAATAAAAATAAAGGAAAAATGACATGCCAGAATTTAAATATAAAGCGATGGATAAAAAAGGTAATGTATATGTAAATACATTACAGGCTAAAACAAGAATTGATTGTATAAATATATTAAAAAGAAATAAGCTTCAACCACTTGATATAACTGAAACAAAAAATGGAATGAAGTTTGAAGGAATATTAAAAACAAATGATGATATTAAAAATGCAAAAATAAATGCAAAAGATGATAAAAATGTATCACAAACATTAAATCAAGAAATAGATCTTTCGTTTTTAACAGGAAATAAGGTAAAAACAAGAGATATAATAATATTTTTGCAAAATTTATTAGTATTAAAAGAAGCAAATTTTAATAATATTGATGCACTTAATATGATTATAAAATCAACAGAATCAAAAAAACTTAAAAATATATTAAATGAAACATTAATAAGTATAGAAGCAGGAGAATATATGTATGAAACAATGGAAAAATATCCCAAGGTTTTTCCATTTATTGTTACAAATATTATAAAGGTTGGAGAGCTTTCACGGAACAATGGTAGAAGCTGTTAAACAATCTATTGAATATATAGAATCTTCAGATGCAATAAGAAAAAGAGTAAGAAAAATAGTATTACCTAATGTTGCTATGTTTGTTGGTATTTTAGTAATGCTTGTAGTATGTACACTTGTTGCAATACCACAAATACAAAATGTTTTTGATTCAATAGGTTCAAAAGATAAATTGCCAGAAGTAACACTTGCATTTGCAAACTTTTTAAATTTGACAATAAAATATTGGTATATACCAACAATTTCAATTATAGCAATTGTATCTGTAGTTGTAGCATATTTTTCAACACCAAAAGGAAAATATCAATGGGATATGTTTAAATATAAGATGCCTATATTTCGGAAAACTTATATATTCATTAGATTATACAAAACTTATACGTTCATTACTTTTGAATATAACAAATGGTGTAAGAATACAAGAAGCTTTAGAAGTATCAAGAAATGTTGTTAATAACCAAATAATGATAACATTAATAGAACAAGCTATTAATAAAGTATATAATGGTGAATTATGGATAGAACCATTTGAAGATTCAAAACTTCGGTTCACCTATGACAACAGAAATGATAAAAATTGGGATGCAAACAAACTTAGCAGAAATGATGAGGAAACTTTTAAATTTAATGGAAATTGATATAAATGATCAATTGGAAAAATTAATGAAGGTATTACCAGAACTTACATATTTAATTGTTGGTGCTGTTTTAATATTCTTCGTTCTAGTAGTACTTGTTCCAGTAATGCAAGTATATATGGGAACATTTGCATTTTCTGCATTTAATGTATAAATTAAAAAGTAAAAAAATATCTAAATATCTTAAATTAAATTAAGAATATTTAGATATTTTTTATATTGTCTAAAAATTAAATAGATTAGAGTTGTAAAAAGATTTAATATTTTTAAATATTTCCAATATTTCTTCTTCGAGATCTTCAACTTTATCATTGTTTATGTAGAAAGATTTTAATATTTTTAAATCTTTTATATAGATATTGTGTATTTCTTCAAGAATTATGCTTAACTTTTTATTATATTCTTTTTTGTATAAGTTATTTTTTGAATAAAATAAGCTGTTTTCATTTTCCAATATAGTAATAAAAGTGTTTAAACTATTTAAGATCTCTATTGTTTCAGAAAATAACTTTTTGTTTATAAAATTTTTTTTGTATTTTGGCAGTATTGGGATTAAATTCTCATGAGAAAATTTAATTAATTTAATATTATATCTTTCCATAATATTAGAAAGATCATCATTGTTTTTAGACATACTATTAATAATCTTAGCAATTTTAGAATTTATTTTTCTAAGATTATAAATGATAAAATTAGCTGTATGGATTTTAATATCATGTGTTATGATATTAAGTCTTCTTGAACTTTTCATTTTAATCACTTCCTTAACCTTAATTTAAAATTTTAAATTTTGAATTTATTCTTGATCTAACTTTAGTATATAGTACTATGAATATTTAAATTTGTAAAGAATAAAATAAAAAGACTATATCAAGGAAAATTCTTGATATAGCCTAATAATGAACATTTGGATTCTAATTTAATCAATATTATTTTTTATCATTGTTTTGATGTTTTCAATTATTATGAAAATTTCAGTTAGAGGGACGATATCATAGACATCATCCATTTCTTTTCTTAAATTTTCAATTTTCTGATTATATATTGATTTAATGAAATTTAAGATTTCTATACTTATTTTTTTAAGTTCATTTGTATTATTCTTTTTAGAATATTTTAATAAAATCTCAAATTTTCTTTGTAAAAGCCGTTTTTGAACCATTACTTCAGAAATATATTCTTTTTTATTTAATAAATGAACCTTTATTTTTGGATGATCTGTTTTGAAAAATGTTTTATTAAATTCTTCACAGATTTCATTATATGAATCCAAATTTAAAATTAAATAGAAGAAATTATTATTTTGAATAATTTCTTTAGAGTTTAAAATCTCTAGAAGTTTGAATAATATATCTGTTGTTTCAAGGATGATAGAAGCATCATATATTGCTTCAGGTTTACAGATTACTTTAATATTTTTTTTCATTTTATCATCACCACCATAATTTAATTAAACTATATATTATGTAATATTTTATTGTATATATAGTATATAATACACCGGAAATAGCTACTTGTAAAGTTATTATAGATTAAGTTATACTAAATTTAGAGTAAATAAAGGAAAAAGGTATAATATAAGAGATAGATAGATGTATAAAATAATTTTTGTTAAATCTATATTTATTTAAAGTTATATGTGTTATATTGACAAAAGTTTAATTAAAATATATACTAACATATGTATGAATATCTAAGGAAGGGATATTAATTTAAAGAAAGGAGCTATGAGATGGCAGTACCAAAAAGGAATCATTCAAATAAGAGAACAGCACAAAGAAGAGCACACTGGAAAATAGAAGCAAAAGGTTTAAAGATATGTCCTAACTGTGGAGCAAAAATATTACCACATAGAGCATGTGCAGCTTGTGGATACTATAAGGGTAAACAAGTATTAGAAGTAAAAGAAGCAAAATAATGTAAAATAGCTAGGTGTGTTTTCATCTAGCTATAATTAATATGGGGATGTAATTGGATATCGACAGGCATCAGGGAAGTATAGTGTAAGCCATAAAGTGAAAGTACACTTAAAAACTAAAATTAAAATTAAACGCAAACGAAGAATACGCATACGCAGCATAAGTTCTGTGTACATCTTACCTACTGTTTTGTCTACACTGTGTAGGAATAAGGTGTCATTTAAGTAGACAAATACTATATTGATACATATAGATATAGTATTTAAATATATGCAATACCTGTAATATTTGGATTATTTTTGATTATAGGTAGATATTTTAAAGATAATCTATTTATGGTAGAAAGCATTATACACTATGTTTGGAACGGAGTTCGACTCTCCGCATCTCCACCATATTGAGATTATAAAAGAAATCAGTAAAATAATACTGATTTCTTTTTTTATAGCTTTTTTATTTTTATCTTTTGCTTTTTTTCTTTTTCTTTGTTTATTTTGTTTAGGTTTTTTATGTATGAATTTCCAATATTACATATTT
>ERZ772986.1816-NODE-1816-length-11956-cov-2.995210_pt1 | contig 11956 bp, 9 predicted proteins | sample MGYA00511898_ERZ772986 | MGnify/ENA primary metagenome ERZ772986 (study PRJEB29015, sample SAMEA2737934) | human oral metagenome | biome: human oral; feature: human-associated habitat; material: dental | place: China | collected 2148 ... | reverse complement strand
GAATTGGCGGTGTTTAATTCTCAGTTAGAGAAGCAATATAACGAGCGGGTGGAAACACCGAAAAACAGCTATGAAGATTGGTTGAATGTCATTGCCAATTTGGTGAAAAACGCCGATGAAAAATTTGGTTGCAAAGGTTCAGTGGGGCTAGGTATCCCTGGCTTTGTGAACCAAGCTACCGGCATCGCTGAAATTACCAATATTCGCGTAGCAGACAATAAACCTATTTTGCGCGATTTATCAGCTCTTTTAGACCGTGAAGTACGCGCTGATAATGATGCAAACTGTTTTGCATTATCAGAAGCTTGGGATGCTGAAAATGCACAATATCCTTCTGTGTTAGGCTTGATTTTAGGCACCGGTTTTGGAGGCGGATTTGTGTTGAATGGTAAAATTCATTCCGGACAAACCGGTATGGCTGGCGAGTTGGGGCATTTACAGCTGAACTACCACGCATTGAAATTACTCGGCTGGGATAAAGCACCGATTTATGATTGTGGTTGCGGCAACAAAGCTTGTTTGGATACTTATTTATCCGGTCGTGGTTTTGAAATGCTATACCGTGATTTGAAAGGCGAAGCTTTATCGGCAAAAGAAATCATTCAACGTTTCTATGCCGATGATAAAAGTGCGGTGGATTTTGTCGGTGTTTTTGTGGAGCTTGCGGCGATTTCTATCGGTAACATTATTACGGCTTTCGACCCGCATCTTATTGTGCTCGGCGGGGGATTATCCAATTTCGATTATTTATACGAAGCGTTGCCAAAAGCGTTACCTCCGCATTTGATGCGTAGCGCCAAAGTACCGGTGATTAAAAAAGCCAAATACGGTGATTCTGGCGGCGTACGTGGTGCGGCTGCATTGTTTTTATCCCGCTAATGATGATTAAAAATAAAAAGGCTGAATTTATTTCAGCCTTTCTTTTTTCTTTGAGATTATGGGATTAAAAAATTATCAACGGTTTCGACTTCGAGTCTGCCTTGTTCCACTCGAACGGCTTTAGCAACTTGCTTGATCATTTTATCCCGAGGATTCTTTTCATCCAGTGTATAAATCGGTGTACTGCTCAAGTAAGTGGAAATATTACTGGCAAGTAGAGGGAGAAGGTTTTGCACTTGCCCTATATACTGTTGTGGCGAACCTGACCAACGGAGCACGCGAATATCTTTCAAATATACGGCACCTTTTTGTGCATCATAATAAGGCACGGTGTCAAAGGTAAGATTCAGCTTGGCAGAAAATTGATCGGTTGGGAGTTGAAATAAACCATCAATAATGCCACTTAATTCTAATCGTTTTTCTGCGTTTTGCCCGATTTTTGCGCTGAAATCATGCAAGTCGTAGTTCACACTCGCTAGGCCGGGAATGCCGTAACTGTTTTTATAATGATTATGTTGTTTGAGTAATTGGTTTATTTCGCTTTCGCCGATAGCTAAGGCAAAAGCGGCGGTTGAGCATGTGAATGTCAGTAAACAGGCAAAAATGAAAGCGATGCCTTTTTGTTTTAACCATGCAAACATAGATGTTCTCCAATACGTAAGGTTTAAAAAAAATCAAAAAACGGTTAAACTAGACCGCACTTTTATTGGTTTCAGGAGTTTTTATGCGTCAATATATCGTCAAAGCGACACTCTGTGCTTCAATATGTTCTTCAATGCTATTGCTCTCTGCGTGCGGATCTTTATTTCCGTCGAACGACATGCACAAACCGGGAGCGGTGGTTGAGGCCGGCTCAACATCCGCGCCAACGTTTGATGTTAATGCCTTTGTACAAAAAGCGGAAACATTGCCACGCTTTGAATATACGCACAACAATACTCATTATGTCGCGTATCTTAATGGACAACCGGAATTGATTAAAGTTACGCATGACGGTGAGAATAAATTATTTTTTTATAAAGCCGGAAAAGTGTCTGCTGTGCAAGAAAACGGGAAAGTGTACAGCCTAAACGGTGCTAATGAATCGCATAAAACGCTCGTCGCCGAAGGGACTAAATTGTACAAAATGTTGGGAACAAACAGCGCGGATAAAGGCGCTGCGAACGTCAAAACCGGCAATGATGCCAAATTGAATTACCTTTGCATCGCGAAAATTCAGCAGGTTGCACAAACGTCACGGGTATTTCGCAGTTCAGCGAATCACGCTAACAGCGATTCCCGCCTTACCGCTGATGTTCGTTTGAACGGCAATCAATTTTATAAAATGGATTGTCAATTAGCCGGTGATCGTGTGGCTAAATTAAGTTTAATTAAAAAATAGCACAGGCTATTTGCTTAAAAGTGCGGTTAATTTTGACCGCACTTTATGTTTGTGGGGAATGAAAATATGTCGCAATTATCCGCATTGCCTTTTGAGGAATATGTTCAGCAAGTCCTTGCCGAGCATAAAGGTGAACGCGTATATCATTTTACTTATAACGATAAAGATTTTTGGTTGAAACAACCGGAACAATTACACGGTGTGTGGCATTTTTTGAAACCAAAACCGAAACAAGCCTTTAAAAACGAAATTCAAAGTTTGCAATATCTTGCGGAACATCATGCGCCGGTACCGCACCTTGAAATGTTTGGTGAGGATTTCTTAGTGTTGGAAGACGGCGGAAACAGTGTCGCCCATTGGATTGGGCTTCGCCTTTCCGAACAACAAAAACGCGCTATTTTATTGGATGCTGCAGTCGCATTGGCTGGCTTACATAGACAAGGATTGGTGCATGGCCGTCCGGCAATTCGTGATATCCTATGGCGTGATGGTCAAGTGTTGTTTATTGATTTTGAAGTGAATGCAACCAAGCGGGCTTTAAGTAAGCAAAAAGCGCGTGATTTGTTGCTGTTTATCTATAATTTATGTCGTGAAGATGAATTGTCCGATGAGATCATTTGCGATGTTATGCGGAAATATCGTGAATGTTGCGAGCCACAGGAATGGCTGGATATGCTGGCATCCGTAGAACATTATCGTTGTATTTACTATTTATTGTTGCCCTTTAAATCTATCGCCAAGCGCGATCTTATCGGGATTTATCGGCTATACCAGAATATTGAACAAGTGAAAAAAGAGGACTAAATGAAAAAAAATTATCATGACATTATTTATTGTTTTGAGTCTCAGCGCCTGTTCCGTTGGTGTAGGTGTTGGTGGCGGTTCTAATAGTGTCGGCGTAGGCGTTGGCACTGGCGTTCGATTCTAAAAAAATGCCCGATAATATTTCTTATCGGGCATTTTATTTTTTACTGCTTAATGTACGACTTTAATGTCTGTTCCACTTCATAAATCCAATCTAATTCATGTTGCGTAAAACCGGCTTGTAAACGGGCATCCGTGTTGATGACCCCTTTAAAAATCACAATACGATATTTGTGTAGCAGTTCGGTAAAACATTTCATGGCATCTAATTCGCGCTTGGCGGAAAGTGCGTGATACCAATGATTGCCAATATAAACGTGTCCGATTTCATCGGTTAAAATCACATCTAAAATTTTGACGGCGGCCATATCTTTCCGTTGTGCAATTTTTTCTTGTAACACAGGCGTGGCATCCAGCCCTCGCGCTTCCAGTACACGTGGCACTAATGCCATACGTTCCCAAATATCATGCGCGGTTGCCTGTGCCATTTCCCATAAACCGGCATGGGCTTCAAAATCACCGTATTGATATCCAAGCGTATGCAAATGCGCGTTGACTAAGGAAAAATGGGTGCTTTCTTCACGTGCGACACGTAGCCAATCTTTTACAAATGCCATGCCTTCGCCTAATTCTTGTTGCGCATTTCGGCCAAACCGCCAAGCTGCATCTAAGCCTAAATTAATGGCGTTAAATTCAATATGGGCAATAGCGTGTAACGTTGCGGCATAACCTTCTTCTGTGGCGAAAGAACGTTTCGGCACATCTTTCGGTGCAACGAGCAGCGGCTTCTCCGGAATACCGGCAAGATCCATTTCAGGTGCCACTTCCGGAAAATCGGATAATTCCGCCAATTTAATCTGCGGTAATAGCTCATCATAAAGATGATTCACTAAGCGGCATTTTTCTAACGGGTCTGTGGTTTGCAGTGCCGTGGTAACAGCATGCCAAAAATCTTGAACGGCATAAAGTGCGGTCATTTTTTCCCCTCGTTTTTTATTGTTCTTCCGGAACGTAACGAATTAAACCTTCTTGTTGTGTGGTCGCAATTAATCTGCCATCTGCCGCAAAAAATTGACCACGTGCAAGGCCGCGAGCGGCATAGGCGTTGTTACTTTCGATGGCATATAACAACCAGTCGTTCATATCAAACGGGCGATGGAACCAAATAGAATGGTCGATGGTGGCGACTTTCATGCCTTTTTGTAAAAAGCCTTTTTCATGGGGATGAAGTGCGGTCAAAATGCAATGAAAATCGGAGAAATAGGCAAGCAGGCATTGTTGAATGCGATAGTCTGTCGGCGCCTCGCCATTGGTACGCACCCAAGAGAATTGTTGCGGTGGCAGTTTGTGTCCGCGGAACGGGTTATTTAAATATTTGGTGCGAATATCAAAGGGACGCTCTGCCGTAAATTTATCGCGCACGGCTTCCGGAATGGTTTGTGCCATTTGCTGAATGATTGAGCTTTCTGACATGAGGGCATCAGGTGCTTCCACTTTTGGCATTTCGCTTTGATGCTCAAAGCCTTGTTCCAAGGTTTGGAAAGAGGCAGTAATGTGGCAAATCGGTGATTTATGTTGAATGGCTTTTACCCGCATTGCCGTGAAATTTCTGCCCTCGCGTAAAATTTCGACATCATAAATAATCGGATATTGACTGTCGCCCGGCGAAAGAAAATAGGCGTGGCAAGAATGCAAAAAACGATCTTGAGGGGCAACTTGAATCGCAGCAGAAAGCGCCTGCGCCACGACTTGACCACCAAACACTTGGCGAAACCCGAGATCTTGGCTTGCGCCACGAAAAAGTAAATCATCGATTTTTTCCAGTTTTAACAGTTCGATAAGTTGGTTAAGTGCGGTCATGATTTTCCTCGTTTGTTTAAAGTTCAGGCTGTTCTGATGTGATCCGGAGATAACATTTGCAATTCAATAGGGCTTATTGCATAATGCGAAGCCTTAATCGCGCTATCAAATCTTGCGGTTAATTCAATGGAAACCTTTTCGGTCCCTCGCAATGAAGTCTGGTTTACCAGGTCAGGTTCGGAAGAAAGCAGCCAGAGTCAGAATTTTCGTGTGCCGAGACTAAGCCGGAAAGGTTTCCACCTTTCCAGCCTTTCCTTTTAAATACGTTGTGTCAGTTGCTTGAAAAAGCCATTTTCTTTATTGATCAATTCGCTGTACGAACCTTGTTCAATTAATCGACTGTTATCGATCACCACAAGTTGATCAAACTGCTCAATGGCGGTTAAACGGTGTGTCACCATAATCAAGGTTTTACCGGCACTATGTGCCAAAATCGCTTGCAGAATATGGCGTTCGGTTTCGCGATCCAAACCTTCTGTTGGTTCATCTAAGAGTAAAATAGGCGCATCATTTAATAACACGCGTGCCAAGCCTAAACGACGTTGTTCACCGCCCGATAACGGACGACCGCCGTCTCCCAGCCATAAATCTAATCCTTGTTCTTGATTCACCAATTTTTCCAAGCCCACTTGTTGTAGCACAGTAACCATTTTTTCATCGCTTAATGGCGCAGGGTTAGCCAGTTGCAAGTTGTTACGCAACGTATCGCTAAACACATGCACGCGTTGCGTTAAGAAACAAAATTGTTGGCGTAAACTGCTTTCACTATAGGCTTGAATACGATTACCGGCGAATAAGATTTCCCCTTGGTTGGCATCATAATTGCGTACCAATAATTGAAGTAGCGTCGATTTGCCGCTGCCGGTTTTTCCTAAAATGGCGAGTTTTTCACCGGCTTGAATATGGAGATTTAAGTCCACTAATGCCGGGTTATCACGTTGCGGATAAGTGAAATGAACTTGATTAATTTGCAATAACGGCGCTTGAGTTTGGCTTTCAACACGTTGTGTGCCGGAAAAATCCACCAGTGGTTGCTGTTCGATAATATCGGTTACCCGTTCAGCCGACGCCACCATTTGCCCAATATGCAAAAATGCGGCGCCGATCGGCATTAAAATTTCAAAAGAGGCGAGGGCGGCAAAGGCAAACAAGCCAATTAATGCCGCACGGTATTCATCGTTGCCCAAATCCACTTGTGCGGCAAACCACATCACAATACATAACACCAAGCCGTTGGCGAACAACAAAAGTGCGGTGGAAAATCCTGATAAATTCGCTTCCTGTTGTTGATAGGCTTGCCATTGCTGTTCGGTTTGGCTCAACTTCCCTTTTAGTTTTTCTTCTCCGTTAAACAGCAACAGTTCTGCTTGTGCCTGAATAAATTCCACAAATTGCGTGCGGTAAAGCGCGCGGGATTGGGTTAATTTTGCGCCGAATTTATTGCCTAGATGGTAAAAGATGGTTGGGATCACCAATAATAACGTCAGTAACGTGAGACCAAGGAACAGCGCGAGTGGCACATGAATAAAGCTTAATCCAAGGATAATTAAGGTAATCACCACAATGGCGCTGATAAACGGCGCAATCAGGCGAAGATAAAGTCCGTCTAAGGTATCCACATCGGCGACCAAACGGTTTAATAAATCACTGTTACGATAGCGATTGAGCACGCCCGGGCTTAACGGAATAATTTTGCTAAACACTTGCACGCGTAATTTGGCTAACACGCGGAAAGTGGCATCGTGGGTGACGACTTTTTCAAAATAGCGCGCCACCGTGCGCCCGATGGCTAAACCGCGTACGCTAGCGGACGGATAGAAAAAGTTAAAGAGCGAACCCAAGCCGGCAATGGCGGTCGCCGCCAAGAACCAACTCGAAAGGGTAAGTAACCCGATGCTGGAGGCAAGCCCTAGAATCATTAACAAACCACCGAAAATTAACGGCAGTTTGGCAAATTTAAATAAACGAATAAAAGGCAATAAAGCACGCATTAGTTAATATCCTGTTGTCGTTGTGCCAATAATTCGGCGAAGAAACCTTGATGTTGCAGTTGGTCAAAATGCCCCTGCTGAATAATTTGTCCGTGGCGCATCACCAAAATGGTGTCGCATTGTTTCAGATCTTCAATGCGGTGGGTGATCATCACGGTTGTTTGTTGGCGACTGATGTGTTGCAAGGCTTGTAATACCTGATTTTCCGATTGCGCATCAAGGCTGGCAGTCGGTTCATCTAATAACAACAAATTACCTTTACGCAGTAGCGCACGTGCAACGGCCAAACGTTGTGCTTGGCCGACGGACACGCCAATGCCACCTTCTTTAATTTCTGCCTCTAAGCCGAGACGGTCGGTAAATTCTTTCGCTTGCGCTAATGCCAATGCGTGATCAATTTCTTGTGCGGAAGCTTGAATGTCACCCAATAATAAATTCTCTTTAATCGTGCCTTGCAACAACAACGGGTTTTGTCCGACCCACGCAATGTGTTTGCGCCATTGGGCTAAATCGACATTGCGCAATTCTTGCCCGTTGATTTTCAGGCTGCCTTCATAAGGTAAAAAGCCCAAAATGGCATTGATCAGCGAGGTTTTTCCGGCGCCGCTTTGTCCCACAATCGCGATGTGGCTCTGCGCCGGAATATGGAAATTCAGCGCCTCTGTCAGCGGTTTGCCTTGTGGCGACAAGACAACCACATTTTCACCTGAAATTTCCACCGCACTTTGGCTTTCAAATGCCGCTTTGCTGTCGCCTTGGGCGATTAAATAATCTTCTTCCAAGAAATCTACAATGGCATCTGCCGCACCGATACCGGCGGCACGGTCATGATAATAGGTGCCGAGGTCGCGTAATGGTTGGTAAAACTCCGGTGCAAGAATAAGGCAGAAGAAACCGATAAAGAGTGTAATCGGCGTGCCGTAACTGCCGAATTCCACTTGCCCTAAATAACTGAAACCGAAATACACTGCCATTAATGCAATAGAAATCGAGGTAAAAAACTCCAATACGGCAGAGGAGAGGAACGCCATTTTTAGCACATCCATGGTAGTTTCACGGAAATCTTCCGTGCTGTTTTCAATATGGCGGGTTTGCTCGGAAGTGCGGTCGAATAAACGCAAGGTTTCCAAACCGCGCAGACGATCGAGGAATTGACCGCTTAACCGCGCAAGGGTATCCATGTTCTTTTGGCTGCTGTCTGCCGCCGCTTTGCCGACCAAAATCATGAAAATAGGAATCAGCGGCGCAGTGCCCATTAAAATCAAACCGGCTGCCCAGTTTAACGGGAACACGGCAATCAGAATAATCATTGGCACAATGGCGGAAAGCGCTTGTTGCGGTAAATAGCGGGCGTAGAAATTATGCAAGTTCTCTACTTGTTCCAACATGATGGTTGCCCAGCTTCCGGCAGGTTTATTGTTAATTGTTGCCGGGCCAACTTGATGGATTTTATCCAAAATTTGCTGACGAATCATATTCCGTAATAATTGACCGCACTTGAAGCCGATTTTTTCTCGGAGCCACAAAATCAGTGCACGTAGCGCAAAGCCGGCGATTAAGCCGATAAAGTAAGGGACTAAATCGGTAACCGGTTCGCCCAGAATAATGAGCTTATGCAGCAAAGCAGCCAAGAGATAAGTCTGCCCCACTAAAATCACTGAGGAGAACGTGGCGAGCAGAATGTTGAGATTCAAATATTTTTTAATCGGCTTTTGTTGGGTGCGAAGCCATTGTTGCAAATATTTTTGACGAGATTTATCCATAAGTTATGTTTTATCAGAAACAGAAAAACGGAAGGTGGGCGTTATTGCCCACCCTGTATTACACAATGTGTTGTCTCAGTGCGATGACCGTGCGGTTATGCTTTTTGCGCATCCAAATAACGCTCGGCATCTAATGCCGCCATGCAGCCGGTGCCGGCAGAGGTAATGGCTTGACGATAATTGTGATCCATCACATCGCCTGCGGCAAAAATGCCTTCCACGGAAGTGGCGGTTGCATTGCCGTCTAAACCGGATTTCACCACGATATAGCCGTTCTTTAATTCCAGTTGATTTTGGAAAATTTCCGTATTTGGTGCATGGCCGATGGCTACGAAGACGCCGTCTAATGCGACCTCTTCCGTTGCTTCGGATTGCACGTCTTTCAAACGTACGCCGGTCACGCCCATATTGTCGCCCAACACTTCATCTAAAGTGCGGTTGGTATGCAGCACGATTTTGCCTTCTTCCACTTTTTTGTATAAACGGTCGATAAGAATTTTCTCTGCGCGGAAACTATCGCGACGGTGGATCAAATGCACCTCGGAAGCAATATTGGTTAAATAGAGCGCTTCTTCCACGGCGGTGTTACCGCCACCGATGACGGCAACCGGTTTGTTGCGATAGAAGAAACCGTCACAAGTGGCACAAGCGGAAACGCCACGGCCTTTGAAGTTTTCTTCGGAAGGTAAGCCTAAATAACGCGCAGAAGCACCGGTGGCGATGATTAACGCATCGCAGCTAAAGGTTTGTGCATCGCCGTATAATTTGAATGGGCGAGAAGATAAATCTACACGGTTAATATGATCGAAAACGATCTCGGTCTCGAATTTTTCGGCGTGTTGCAACATTCTTTGCATTAATTCCGGGCCGGTCGTTTCACCGAAATCACCCGGCCAGTTTTCAATTTCGCTGGTGGTGGTGAGCTGTCCGCCTTGTTGTAAACCGGTGACGAGTACCGGTTTTAAATTAGCGCGTGCCGCATAAATTGCCGCCGTGTAACCGGCAGGGCCTGAGCCTAAAATGAGTAATTGCGCGTGTTTAATATCTGACATAATCAATCCTTATCAACGTAATATTTGTGGGCGCTATTATAGAAGATTTCCCCTTAGTACAACAACGAATAGAGCAATCGGCGGTATTTATTGGTTACCGGATCGTTGTTGCCGATGGCGGCCAAAATGGATAAAAATTCCTGCTTAATTTTGCCGTCCTCTGCGCCTAAATTTTGACGTAAAATGGTAAATAACAAGTCCAACGCCTCTTCGTTGCGATTGGCTTGGTGTAATTGCAACGCCAATTTTAACGCGAGATCATGGGTTGGCTGTTTGGCAAATTCTTCCTGTAATTGTTGAATTTCCGGCGTATCGGCTGCTTTAATCAACAACTCAATTTGCGCCTGTAAACCCTGCCAGCGACTGTCACGATCTTGCAATGGGATCTTGTTTAAAATCTGTTGCGCCGGCTCGGTTTTTTTCATAGTGATATAGGTTTCTGCATAGAGTAGCGCGATGTCGCTGTTTTTCTGATCAGACAACTCCCACGCTTCTTTCAGCAACGGCAATGCCTGCTCATAATTTTCCACTGCAAGTAAATCCAACGCCTGATTAAATTTAATTTCTTCCTCTTTCGGCAAAATCACACTCAAACGCTGTTGCAAGGTGGTGTTATCCAATGCCCCTTGAAAGGCATCCAATGCTTGCCCGTCTCTGAATAAATAAGTGCTCGGCAAGGCTTGAATACGAAACTGCGCCGCCACCATTTGTTCTTTCTCACAATTCACTTTGGCTAACACAAATTGCCCTTGGTATTGGTTGGCATAATTTTCCAAGGTTTTCACAAACGCCACAGAATCTGCATGGCTTGGCGCATAAAACGTGATCACCAAAGGATGATGTTGTGAAAGCTGTAAAATTTCGTTGAGATTTTGCTCGTTAAGGTCACGAATGGAAGGGAAATCCGCCATATTCTTCTCTTGTTTTGAATGAAATGAATGCCGAGCATTATAGCAAAGTGCGGTGGGATTTTTTAGTGTTTTTCAAGACTGGATAGCAGCATGCGTCTTGAAGGATTAGTCTGTTGACGAATGGTTCAAAGAGGAGATTGAAGTTGTTTGAAAAGTAAAAACAACTGAAGATTTGACCGCACTTAAAAAAGAAAAAAGCCATCTGAAATCTAACATTCAGATGGCCTTCTTAACTATCAACACAAATGTTTTATGTCATTAGATTTCATTATAAATGCATATCTAATCGGTGTTCATCATCCCACATTTCAGCTTCATGTTTATAAGAGCTGACCAGCCAACTAAGCAACTCATTTGCTACAAACGGATGAGTAATAGCTAATTGTCTACTCCACTCTTGATATTGTTCGACTATTCTCCATTCTTGAGCACCTCCATCACCAAATGAACGGCTTGTAACTCCCCTGCTATTACGTTTTTCTATATACATTCCTTCAACTATATTTTTAGAATGTATATCTTCAACTAAATCACGTACACCTTCACAAGGCCAAATCCCATCTTCTCCATTTTGACAATGACCTAATAATTTACCAATAAAATATTCAACGATATTTCTACACCCTTTCTTTTCAGCAAGGTTAATTGCTTGTTGTACCCATTCTTCAAGCTTTTCGGTATTAATTTTTCCTGAATTATCTTCGCCAGGTATATGGCTTAAAGCCCCCAAAGCATCGAAACACTTAGCCCTAAATTCTTTTTTATTTGTATTTTCACCTCTGTCATCCTCTCCATCATCTTTTTTAGAAAGCTCTGAAATAAGTTGAACGAAGAATTCAGGATGTTCTTCAAAATATCTTTCCAGACTTTTAATGGAACAATTTTCACTTTTCAACCCACAAGGTGCTAAAACCTCTATATAAGCAAATTCTAAACTCGACTTTTGTTCTAAGCTCAACATTTCATACTCAGAAATTTGAGAAAACGCCTCTCCTAATCGATAACGGTCTGGTGGATTATTTTCATTTTTTGCTGTTGGTAAAAGCATTGCTGTTAAAATATCAAAAATAACTTTAGGAGATATTTTTTTTAGAATTAAATCAACATATAAAAAAGCAGTTTGAGGCCTATCAGCTAACAATAAATATTTTACCGCTTCTTCAACTTCATTTATATTTGCGCAATAAGATGGAACTATTTTTTCCCAATACTCTTGTTGGTAATTTCTATCTAGAGAATCAACCCTGCGCCACAC
>ERZ772986.1815-NODE-1815-length-11960-cov-12.135909_pt1 | contig 11960 bp, 8 predicted proteins | sample MGYA00511898_ERZ772986 | MGnify/ENA primary metagenome ERZ772986 (study PRJEB29015, sample SAMEA2737934) | human oral metagenome | biome: human oral; feature: human-associated habitat; material: dental | place: China | collected 2148 ... | reverse complement strand
GCCTCCGCCTGCGTGTAGCCGACCACGTTGGGGACGGCCGCAGTGGCCGGCTTGCTCTTCCAGTTCGCCAGCGCGTACACGGAGGATCCGATGACGAGCAGCGCGAGGGCGATGAGCGAGCCGATGAGCATGGCACGGCGCTTGCGGGCGCGCGCCTCGTCCTCCTCGTTCGCCCCGTTCGCCGGGGTCGGGGCGGGGCCCTGCGCGCCCTGCCCCTGCCTCGGGGGGTTCGCGATCACCGTGGAGGTGGGCGAGGCGGCCGCCGAAAGGGGGATCGTCGCGGCAGTCTGGTCCTGCCGGGGCGTCTGCCCCATCCACACGGAGGTCTCCGGGGCCGAGACGCCGAGGCCGCGCGAGACCCGCATGAGGTCGGCCAGCATCGCGTCGGCGCTGGCGTAGCGCTGGTCGCGGTCCTTCGCCAGCGCCTTCATGACGACGCGGTCGAGGGCGTCGGGGATGTCAGCGGTGATCGACGAGGGGATGGGGGGCATCTGCCCCACGTGCTGGTAGGCGACCGCGACCGCCGAGTCCCCCTTGAAGGGCGGGCGCCCGGTGAGGAGCTCGAAGAGGACGACGCCCGTCGAGTACAGGTCGGACCGGGCGTCCACCTGCTCGCCGCGCGCCTGCTCGGGCGACAGGTACTGCGCGGTCCCCACGACGGCGTTCGTCTGGGTCATGGTCGCCTGCGAGTCGGTGAGGGCACGGGCGATGCCGAAGTCCATCACCTTCACCTTGCCGTCGTTGGTCAGCATGATGTTCCCGGGCTTGATGTCCCGGTGGACCAAGTGGGCGGCGTGGGAGTACTCGAGGGCCTGGAGCACGCCCCCGACGATCTCGATGGCCTCGTTGATGGGGACCGGCATCCCGTCGGAGATGAGCTCCTTGACGGTGTGCCCCTCCACGTACTCCATGACGATGAAGGGGATCGAGATGGCCCGCCCCTGCGCGTCCTCGATCATCTCCTCGCCGGTGTCGTAGACGGCGACGATGTTCGGGTGGTTCAACGAGGCGGCGGACTGCGCCTCGCGGCGGAACCGCGCCTGGAAGATCGAGTCCAGTGCCAGGTCGCGGCGCAGCATCTTGATGGCGATCACACGCGACAAGCGGGTGTCGAATCCCAAGTGCACCTCCGCCATGCCGCCGCGCCCAATCAGGGAGCGGACCTCATAGCGTCCGGCTAAACGGCGGGCCACGGGCTCTGCCATGTCCTGACCTCCTCGGTAGGGGTAGTCCCTGCGTGCGCGGACAGCAGGGAACCGATCATGTGCTTGATCGTAACGGCTGCGAGGACGACGAGCGCCAGAACGACGAGGGCGACGATCACAGCCCTGAGAACGCGCTTGCCCAGGGGAACGGGTGGGGAGACAACAGAACGATTGTACTTCGTCGCCTTCGGGGGCTGTGTCGAATGCGCCGCCCTGGCGTCCAGGGCGTGCCAGCGGGGCTTGTCCGGATCCGGTTCAGTGCGCTGCTCGAACACCGAACGGCGGGGGCGGACGGGCGCGGTGGGAGTGCCCGACTTCTTCTTCGCAGCGGGGCGGGGCGGGGGCACCGTCCCGAGGATGCGCGCCACCGACGGCGATTTGCGCGTGACAACGGCCCCGTCGTCCTCGCTGCGCTCACGCCGTTCACGGCGCTCACGGCGGGCCTCCTCGCGCCTGCGCTCCTCCGCCTCGGCGCGCTCCCTGCGCTCGCGCTCCTGTCTGGCGGCGGCTTCGGCCTCGGCGCGCTGGCGCTCCTCCTCGGCCCGGCGCTCCTCCTCGCGGGCGCGCCTGGCCTCTGCCGCCGCGTCCTCCCGGTCGCGGGCCTTCTGGCGCTCCCTGAGCCTGCGGGTCAGTGCCTCCAGGCGCAGTGCCTCCTCCGCCTCGGACCTGGTCATCCCCGTATCGGTGACGGCGGCGTGGCGGCCGGTCGTGGTGGTGTCGGGCGTGGTGGCGCGGGGGCTGGTGAGGTCGGGGACGGTGAGCGGGGGGTGCTCCGTCCCGGTGTCGGTGACGGCGGCGTGGCGGCCGGTCGTGGTGGTGTCGGGCGTGGTGGCGCGGGGGCTGGTGAGGTCGGGGACGGTGAGCGGGGGCTGGTCCCCGGGCGCCCGCTTCGCGCGGGTGCGGGGAGAGGGCTTGGTCTCCACAGCCGGGTCGGTGGGCGCTTCGACGCCGACCGAGGCGCGCAACTGGGCGGGCATGGCCGAGCGAGCGGTCGTCACCCCCGGCTCCGCGTCCGCGACGGCGGCGGGCGCCACCGCCGCCACCGCCGCGCCCTGGCTGACGGCCGGGGGAAGGGGGGTGCGCATCGGCATGGGGGCCGCTGCGGGCAGCTGCTGCGAGAGCATCTGGGGCGGGCTGGACGACGGGGGCGCGGGGTCCACCTCGTCGAAGATCCGCACCTGCGGGTCCGATGCGGGCCGCGGCCGCGCGACGAGGCCCTCCGGCGGGCGCAGCAGCTCCTCGGGCAGCGTCCGCCTCGGCTTGTGGCGCACAGGGGCCACGATGGGGACGGAGGGCTGGACCGGGGTGCGCGGGGCGTTGGACCGGGACACGGACCTCGGCGGCGGCAGCGGAGTGGGGGTCACCGGGATGCCCATCGCCTTCGCCGCGCCGGCCAGCTCGCGGACGGCGGCGGAACCGGACTCGGGGCGCTTGGCGGGATCCTTCTCCAGCAGGTGCAGGATCACGTCCGCCAGGGGCTCGGGCACGAAGTCCGGCAGGGGCGGCACGGGGTCGTTGACGTGGGCGAAAGCGATGTCCACCTGGGTCTCGCCCGTGAAGGGGCGTTTGCCCGTGGCCGCCTCATAGGCGATGACCCCCAGGGCGTAGAGGTCGCCGATGGGGGTGGCCACCTCGCCCATCGCCTGTTCGGGCGGCAGGTACTGGGCGGTACCCATGACCATCCCCACAGCGGTCAGGTTCACCTGGCCGGTCGCGCGCGAAATACCGAAATCGGTGAGTTTGACCACGCCGTCGGGGCGCACGAGGATGTTCGCGGGCTTGATGTCGCGGTGGACGACGCCAGCGCGCGAGGCGGCCCCCAGTGCCATCGCGACCTGCACGAGCACCGGCATGAGGTACTCGGGGGCCAAGCGGGCCCCGCCGCGCAGGTAGTCGGTGAGGGGGAACCCCTCCACCAGCTCCATGATGATCCACCCGATGCCGTCCTCCTCGCCGGAGTCCTGCACGTTCGCGATGTTCGGGTGGGAGATGCTCATCGAATTGCGCGCCTCGAGGCGCAGGCGCGACAAGGACAGCTCCTCGCCGCTGAGCTCCGGGCGCAGCACCTTCGCGGCGACGATGTGGCCGCTGACGCGGTCGCGCGCCTTCCAGACCTCGCCCATGCCGCCCTGGGCGATGGGGGTGAGCAGGGTGTAGCGGCCGCCGAGGACGCGCCCCGCGCCGGATGTCATCTTCTGAATGGGGGTCACTGGAGCCCCGCTTCCAGGAGCGCGCGGGCGATGGGGCCCGCGACGGTGCCGCCGTGCGGCGTCGGCTCCGCCTCATCGCCCTCGACGACGACGGCGAAAGCGATCTGCGGGTCGTCCGCGGGCGCGAAGCCCACGGCCCAGGCGTTCGCGCGCGCGCCGTTGCCGGTTTCCGCGGTGCCGGTCTTCGCGGCGACCGCGACGTTCGGGATCGCCATCGACGAGCCCGAGCCGTAGGGCTGCGAGACAACGGCCCGCATCATCGCAGTGACCTGGTTCGCGATCTCAGGAGTGACCGGTTTGCCCAGCTGCGCGGGCTCCGTGGTCGAACGGGTCTGCAGGTCGGCGTCCACGACCTGGTCGATCAAGTAGGGCGCCATCATGGTCCCCTTGTTCGCGACGGCCTGGGCCACCTCGGCCATCTGCAGGGGCGTCGCCTGCACGGTGTACTGGCCGATGGAGCTCATCGCCAGCTGCGCGGCGTCGGTGTCGGAGGGGAAGACGGAGGGGGTCACGGGCAGGGGGATGGCCTGCTCCGTGCCGAAGCCGAAGCGCTTCGCCACGTCGGAGAGCTGCTGGTTCGTCAGCGACTTGGAGGCGAGCACGAAAGTCGTGTTGCACGAGCGCGCGAAGGCCTCGGTGAGCGTCGGCTTCCCGTCGCCGCACTGAGAGGACTCGATGTTCTCCACCTGGGTGGACGAGCCGGGCAGGGTCGTGGAGACAGGGGAGTCCATCCGCGTGTCCGGAGTGGCGATCCCGTTCTCCAGCAGGGCGACCGCGGTGAGGATCTTGAACGTGGATCCGGGGGCGTAGCGGTCCCCGCCGATGGCCCTGTTCACCAGGGGCCTGTTCGGGTCGGCCAGGAGGGCCCCGTAGGCGTCGTTCACGGACTGGGAGTCGAAGACCGCCAACGAGTTCGGGTCGTAGCTGGGCGAGGAGTACAGGGCCAGGACGGCCCCCGTCTTCGCGTTGAGGGCCACGACCGCCCCGCGTCGGTCGCCGAGCCGCTCGGCCGCGACCTGCTGCATCTTGTCGTCAAGGGTCAGCACGACGCCGCCGCCCTGGCGGCCCGCCCCGGTGAACAGGTTGCGCAGGCGCTGGGCGAACAGGGACTGGGACTGCCCGTCGAGCACCTCCTCGGCCGCCGACTCGAGCCCCGTCGACTGGGAGATCACGGAGGAGAAGTAGCCGGTCACGGACGCGTAGAGGGGGCCCTGGGAGTAGGAGCGCTCGAAGCGCTGGCTGCCGTCCTGCTTGGTGGACGAGGCGACCGCGCTGCCGTTGACGATGATCGGGCCGCGGTCGATCTCGGCGGAGTGCAGGATGGTGCGCTGGTTGCGCTCGTCGGCGTTGAGGGCGGGGGCGGCCACGAACTGCGTGTTCGTCATGCCCGCGCCCAGCAGTGCGAACATGATGAGGACGACGATGAAGATCCGCCGGATCTGGTTGTTCACTGGGCGTCACCTGCTTTCATGGGCTCATGGACCCCCGAGTTCCACGGCGCGGGGGTCGAGGCGGGGCGGCGCGCGGCGTCGGACACGCGGATCAGCAGGGCGACGGTGAGCCACGAGGACACCATGGACGAGCCCCCCGCCGCCAGGAACGGCGCCGTCAGACCGGTCAACGGGATCAGCCGGGTGATGCCGCCCAGGACGACGAACAGCTGGATGGCCAGCGAGAAGCTCAGGCCGGTGGCCAGCAGTTTCCCGAATCCGTCGCGGACGGTGACGGCGGCCCGCAGGCCGCGCTGGATGAGGACCAGGTAGAGGACCAGGATCGCCGCCATCCCGGTCAGGCCCAGTTCCTCGGCGAAGGACGAGAGGATGAAGTCGGAGTTGGCCAGGGGGACCAGCTGCGGGTACCCGCGGCCCCACCCGGAGCCCATGAGCCCGCCCGAGGCCTGCCCGAAGAGCCCCTGGACGACCTGGTAGGAGCCGCCCGTCGCCGAGTACACGTCGGGGTCGAGTGCGTTGAGCCACACGTTGAAACGGTTCGCGACGTGCGGGAACGCCTTCACCGCCACCGCGACGGCGGGGACGAAGAGGACGAAGCCGATGAGCAGCCAGGACGGGCGGTTCGTCGCCACGTAGAGGGTGGCGACGAAGAGGCTGAAGAACAGCAGGGAGGTCCCCAGATCGCGCTGGAGGACCAGGATCGCGATGCCGATCAGCCACACGACCATGATGGGGCCCAGGTCGCGCCCGCGCGGCAGCCGCAGGCCGAGGAGCTTGCGGCCCCCGATGGCCAGGTTGTCCCGGTTGGTCACCAGGTAGCCGGCGAAGAACAGGGCGAGGGTGATCTTGACCAGCTCGCCGGGCTGCAGGCTCATGGGCCCCAGGCGTATCCACACGCGGGCGCCGTAGGTCTCGGTGCCCAGGCCCGGGATCATCGGCAACAGCAGCAGCACCAGCGACAGGGCGCCGAAGGTGTAGGTGTAGCGCCGCAGCCTCCGGTGGTCGCGCACCGCGGTCAGGAAGAGCGCCGCCAGGACGATGGAGGCGGCGACGTAAACGCCCTGGCGCATGCCGACGGTCTCCCCGCCGAGGCGCTCGTAGGACAGGTCGAGCCTGTAGATCATGGCCAGCCCCAGCCCCGTCAGGGCGACGGCGACCGGCAGGATCACGGGGTCCGCGTAGGGGGCCAGGAAGTGGACGCCGACCTCGGCGATGACCGCGAGCACGACCAGGACGGCCACGTGGGTGAACAGGTTCGCGGGCAGTGCGCCCGTGTAGTTCAACGAGGCCAGGACGTAGCCGCCGACGCCGACGGCGAGCGCCAGGAGCAGGAGGAGGACCTCCACGAGCCTGCGCGAGCGGGCGGGGGCGATCGACACCGTTGCCATCAGGACGCGCCCCCGTCGCCGCTCTGGGCGGCGCCGTCCGTCTGGGGCGGCGTGCCCGACTGGGGCCCACCGGACTGGGGCTGGCCCGACTGGGCGGTGTGGGCGTCCTGGGCGGCGCGCGCGTCCTCAGCGGTGCGCCGCAGGCCCGCCAGGTACTCGTCGATGGCGGCCCGGGAGGAGCGCATCACCGGCGAGGTGAGGCGCTGCTGGTCGACGGGAGTGAGTTCGGCCAGGCTGACCTCGGTGACCTCGATGGCGTGGGAGAGCTTCCACGGCCCGATGGACTGGGGGATCCCCTGGTGGATGACGACGTAGCCGTCCTGGCCGATGGCGTAGTACTGGCTCTGGCTCCACGCCCACGACAACCAGCCCGCCGCGGCGACCAGCACCGTCACCAGCGACACGAAGACCGGCGTCCACCAGGCCGAGCGGCCGCGGCCCTCCGCCTCGTCGTCCTCGTCGTCCAGGCCCACCGCGTGGGAGCCCAGTCCCGCTGCGCGCGCCGCAGCGCCCTTGCCGCCCCGGGACTTCGCGTGGCGGTCGGCCGCGGCCGCCCCCACGATCTCGGGCGGCGCGGGCGGGAACTTGCCGGCCGGGACGATGTCGGCGATGACGCACGTGATGTTGTCGGTGCCGCCGCCTCGCAGGGCGAGGTCGATGAGCTCCTCCGCGCACTCGCCCGGATCCTCGCGCTCGGCCATGACCTGGCCGATGGTCTCGGGGGAGACCAGGCCCGACAACCCGTCGGAGCACAGCATCCACCGGTCGCCGACCACCGCCTCGCGCACGGTCTCGTCGGGGGAGACGTCCGCCTGGGCGTCGCCGAGGATCTTCAGCACGACGTTGCGGTTGGGGTGGTGCTCGGCCTCCTCGGGCGTGATCTGGCCCGTGTCGACCAGGTACTGCACGAAGGAGTGGTCGGTGGTGACCTGCGTGAGGGTGTCCCCGCGCAGCACGTAGGCGCGCGAGTCGCCGATGTGGACCATCGCCAGCCGGTTGCCGCTGCGCATGAGGGCGATGCACGTGGTGCCCAGCCCCTCAAGGTCGCGGTCCCGGCTCGAGCGGTCGGTGAGCTCTTCGTGGGCGTCCATGAGCGCCTCGCGCAGCAGCGGCAGCATCGAGTCCGCCGGGTGGGAGTCCGTGTCGAGGGGCACCAGGTGGGCGAGGGCCACGGAGGAGGCGATGTCCCCGCCGGCCGGGCCGCCCATGCCGTCGGCGAGGACCAGCAGGTTGGCGCCCGCGTAACCGGAGTCCTGGTTGTTGGAGCGCACCAGGCCGACGTCGGAACGCGCCGCGTAGTGGAACTGAACTGCGTGTGCGGACATTTCACCCAACCAATTCGAGGGTCGTCTGGCCGATACGGATGACGTCGCCCACCTTCAACTGGTGCGGGCCCGTGAGGCGCTCGTCGTCGATGAACGTGCCGTTCCTGCTGGAGAGGTCTTCGATCCACCACCCGTCGGCCTGGGGGCTCAACGCGGCGTGGCGGCTGGACGCGTACTCGTCCTCGAGGACCAGGGTGCAGGCCGGGGAGCGCCCGATGACGATGGGGGCGTCCCCCAGGGGCAGCATCGTCCCCACCAGGGGCCCGCCGGTGAGCAGGAGGTCCTTGGGGGTCTGGGGGGCTCCCGCGGTCGGGCGCTTGCCGCCCTCCTTGCGCTTCTTCTTCGACTGGCGGCGCCGCTCGTCCGCCTTGGAGCGGCCCTTGCCCCGGGGGGTCACGACGGTGCCGTAGATGTCGCGCCGCAGGGTGTTGACGGCGGCGAGCACCAGCAGCCACAGGAGGACCAGGAAGCCGATGCGGAATACTGTGAATGCGAGGTCGGTGGTCATAGAGCTCCGCCCTGGTCGGGATGTGTCCAGAAGAGGATCTTCGTGCGTCCGATGACGATCTGGTTGCCGTCGAGCAGCGTCGCGGCGTCGATGCGGTGCCCCTCGACGAAGGTGCCGTTCGTGGAGCCGAGGTCGGTGGCGATCACGCCCGTGGGGGTGATGCGCAGTTCGAGGTGGCGCCTGGAGACGCCGGAGTCGGACACGACGATGTCCGCCTCGGAGCCGCGGCCGATGACGGTGATCGGCTCGGTGAGCAGCCACTTGTCGCCGTCGACGTCGATGATGGGGTGCTCGGGGGAGGCCGACGAGGCGGTGGCCGGGGCAGCCGGGCCCCGGCGCTTCTCGGCGTCGACGCTGAGGGTGCCCGAGGACGCTGTGGGGTCGGCGACGAACTCGATGACGACGGGCCCCAGCAGCGCGTAGCCGTTGGCCATCGCGTGCTCGGTGGCCTGCTGGGCGAACTCGTCGGCGAGGACGTCGAGGCTGGCCTCGAGGGAGTCGAGGTCGGCGTTCGAGGCGTGGACGGTGAAGTGGTTCGCTGTGATGATCCGCTCAGCGGTGACGGCCTGGACGTGGTCGTCCATGGCGCGCCTGATGGCCGTCGTGATGTCGACGGGCTTGATCCCCGACCGGAACACGCGCGAGAAGGCGCCGTTGACGCCGCGCTCGACGGCGCTCTCAAAGCGGTCGAAGATGCTCATTGGTGTCTCCTTGTCGCCCTGCGGTACTCAGTGCGTGCTGGCCTGGGGGTCCGGGTCGCACCCCCTCGGGGGATAGTCTAACCGCCGTTGCCAGATGAGGCGGTGGCGCAGGGTCGGCCCGGTCCGCGGGGAGCCTGGTCGCGGGGAGGGCCCGTCCGCGGGGACCGGGTGGCCCGCCCGCCGGGGCCGCGTGGTCCCGCCGCCCCCGCCCCGGGCGGCGGGGCGGCCGGGCTCAGAAGTCCCAGTCCTCGTCCTCGGTGTCCACGACCTCGCCCATCACGTAGGAGGAGCCCGAACCGGAGAAGAAGTCGTGGTTCTCGTCGGCGTTGGGCGACAGGGCCGCCAGGATCGCCGGGTTCACGTCGGTGGCGTCATGGGGGAAGAGCGCCTCGTAACCCAGGTTCATGAGCGCCTTGTTCGCGTTGTAGCGCAGGAACTTCTTCACGTCCTCGGTCAGGCCGAGGGGGTCGTAGAGGTCCTCGGTGTACTGCTCCTCGTTCTCGTAGAGCTCGTAGAGCAGGGAGTAGGTGTAGTCCTTGAGGTCGTCGCGCCGCTCCTGCGTGGACTCGCCCACAGCCAGCTGGTACTTGTAGCCGATGTAGTAGCCGTGGACCGCCTCGTCGCGGATGATGAGGCGGATCAGGTCGGCCGTGTTGGTCAGCTTCGCGTGCGCGCTCCAGTACATGGGGGCGTAGAAGCCCGAGTAGAAGAGGAAGGACTCGAGCATCGTGGAGGCGACCTTGCGCTTCTCCGCGTCGTCCCCGTCGTAGTAGGACTTGATGATCTGGGCCTTGCGCTGCAGGGCCTCGTTCTCGTTGGACCAGCGGAAGGACTCGTTGATCTCCTCGGTCGACAGCAGTGTGGAGAAGATCGACGAGTAGGACTTCGCGTGGACGGACTCCATGAAGGCGATGTTGGTGTACACGGCCTCCTCGTGGGGCGTGCGCGCGTCGGGGATCAGTGAGACGGCGCCCACAGTGCCCTGGAGGGTGTCGAGCAGTGTCAGACCCGTGAACACGCGGTTCGTCATGGTCTGCTCGTCCTTGTTCAGGGTCTGCCAGGAGGGCAGGTCGTTGGACAGCGGCACCTTCTCGGGCAGCCAGAAGTTCCCGGTCAGGCGGTCCCAGACCTCCAGGTCCTTGTCGTCCTGGATCCTGTTCCAGTTGATGGCCTCGAACACCGGTCCGGTCATGGAGTCCTCCTGCTGTCGACGGGCGCGCGTGGGTTACCGCGCATGGTGACCAGGGTACCCGGGGGCCGCGCCGCGCTCACACGCGCAACGCGGTGCCGTTCGTCATCCCCGGGGCCTCGCGCGGGCCCGCGCCGCTGGGCGCCGTGGGCGGGCGCTGCCCGCTCGGGGTCGTCGGCGTGCGCTGTGGGCGGCGTCCTCGCCAGCGCTCGCGCTACGGGCGCTTCCGGGCCCGGTTGCGGCATTGGGGCAGGGAACCACCCATTGGGGTAGGCAATTCGCCTACTCCGATGACTTGTTGCCTGCCCCGATGCGGGGGGCGCGCCCGCTGGGCACGCCGTCTGGTCGGCTCCGCCACCGGCAGGAAGGGTCCTGTGCCCCCGATGCGGTGGCCCGTGCCCTGGCGCGCGAGGAGCGGTTTCTTGCCGTGTTCCGACTCGGGGAACCGGCGTGGACCCTCCCGACCACCGTGTTCACGCCGCGGTTGGCCGCCTGGCGCGCGGGGGCTGCCGGCTCCGGGTCGTCGGCGTGCTCCTGCTGGGCGCTGGGGTAGGGTAGCGGCATGAGCGACGAACGCTGGATTCCGGGCGGCGAGGAAGAGCCGGTTTCCCCCGCCGAGCAGATGCCCCAGCCGGTGCGGCCCGCGGCCATGCGGTCCTTCGACGAGGACCCCGACGCCCCGGGCGACCCCGATGCCCCCGTGATCCCCGAGTTCTCCGAGGAGGACGCCGACTGGCGGCCTCCCGCCCCGGTGGTCCCCGTTTTCGACGAGGCCGATGCGGGGGCGACCGACCCGGACTCCACGCCCAAAGTCGTGTCCTTCGATCCCGATGCGCCTGTCGAGGCCGAGGACGCTCAGCCCTACTCGGACATGCCCGAACCCGAGGGCGGTTCGTCGGACGAGGCGTTCCGTCCCGGCGCCGACGAGGCGGGGGCGCCGGGCGCGGACTCCGCCGGAGGGCCCCAGGGGGCCCTAGTGGATGCGGGTGGCCCGGCTGATGATGGAGCCGTGGGCGGCGCGGTGGAAGCGGACGCTGCTGCCGGTTCTCCGGATGCCGCGCACGGCGGGGAGGGCCCGGAGGCCCCGGACGGGGCGGCGAATGACCGGGAAGACCCGGATGGAGCCGCGTCCGGGCCCTCGCGGTGGGCGGCGCCGAGCGACGGCTCCCCGAGTGGGGATGCGCTGAGCGGCGTTTCCCCGAGTGGGCGCGCGCGCAGTGGGGCGGCGCACACCTGAGGACGCTCAGAATCGTCCCAGCCTTGCCAGTCGGTAGGCTTGGTGCATGACGAATCCGCTGATCGACTCCCTCGTGGCCGTTGTCGCAGAACGGCCGGAGGATCTGCCGTTGCGCGCGCACCTGGCCGAATTGCTCGTCGTTGACGGGCGGGGCCCGGAGGCCGTCCCCCACTTGGGCGCTGTCCTGGCCGCCGACCCGGCCAACGAGCACGCCGCAGCCCTCATGCGGCGGGCTCTCGGAATGCCCGGCCAGCCCGCGAGCACCGGTGGGGCGCCCTCCACTGGCGCCGGGGGAACCGATCCCGGGCCCTCCGTCAGCGCAACGCCCGCGATTCCGCGCGAGTCGTCTCACGGGGCTCCGCCCGCGCCCTCCGCCCCTGTTGGGCCGGCCGATCCGGCCGGTCCCGGATCCTCCCGCTTCGCTCCGGCCTCTTCCGACGGCGCGCCCAGCGAGGCCCTGGCCCCGTCTGGTGGGGCATCAACTGCGGATCCGGTTCCTTCCGACGGCGCGCCCAGCGGGGCCCCGGCCCCGTCTGGTGGGGCATCAACTGCGGATCCGGTTCCTTCCGACGGTGTGCCCAGCGGGGCCCCCGCCTCGTCTGGTGGGGTGCCGACTGTGGATCCGGTTCCTTCCGACGGCGCGCCCAGCGAGGCCCCGGCCCCGTCGGAGGGCGGGCACGACCCGGTCCCGGAGGAGGGCCCGACCGCCCCTCAGGGCGCCGACCACTCCCCAGCGGGTTCGGCTC
>ERZ772986.1811-NODE-1811-length-11970-cov-7.105078_pt1 | contig 11970 bp, 8 predicted proteins | sample MGYA00511898_ERZ772986 | MGnify/ENA primary metagenome ERZ772986 (study PRJEB29015, sample SAMEA2737934) | human oral metagenome | biome: human oral; feature: human-associated habitat; material: dental | place: China | collected 2148 ... | reverse complement strand
ATACATACGAACGTGTAATCTCCACATACGCATTCCGATACCACGCATAAAACAACAGGCCAAGCAGAATAAGAACAACCTCACCAACCGCGAATATCATAATGCCGGTAAAAGTAGTACCACCACCGTTAATAGTGCTCCCAGTAAAAAATATTGCTAAAGCAACACTAAAAATCCAAATACCCCAGGCCATAATAATCATCAGAGGCATACGCTGGATATTAGAATTTACCTTCTTACCCCGGTTATACCTCGATAAAATCCCCCGGCCAAATGCAGAAACAAGAGGACCTAGAAATGCGTTATCCACTTAGAATCACTCCTTTTATCCCTATTCTGAGGTACTCTCTGGAATCGCGTTATGACTTTCTATTGTATTAGAAGAATTGGAAATATTTGATGGTTTAGAGTCTTTCTTAATATTTGCATTAAACTTGGCAACGGTTTTAGGGTCCCATTGCTTCTTCAACTCATCCACCGCTGTATCACTCGCAATCTCCCAAGCGTTTTTATCCTTAACCTGAGCACGATTACGGGCATTAGGATTTTCCCCTGGATGCTTTGCCATATATTCATCCCTATCCTTACGCAGAATTTCATTCTGTAAAGGAGCTGTAGCTGCAGACTGAGGAATATCGACCATACGATTTAGCCCTTCGGATGCCGTATTCTTAAGGGTAGCGGAACCCCAGCGTTGCAACTTGCTCCCCTCTTTTGCATTACGGACTATGGGGAACTTTGTGTAATCGGTGCTATCAAGCTTCATTTTAGGGATTGTCTTGATGCCGGATCCGAGTCCTTTCATCGTGCCTCCGGTTGCAGCACTCAGCATCATGCCACGCACGCTCCAGTCGTCCCCGGCGTTTTTGCTGTAGTCGTAGGCTCCTTCAATAGCTCCCGATGCCATGTCTCCAACGACTTCACCTCCTTCTTTACCAAGGAGGGTAGTGTGGCTCTTAATATAATTGGGATCAAGAGCATCAGGGTGCTTCGTCTCTAACTTATTAATAGTTTTATTTGCCCAACGACCTGGCGCTTTATTCGCCAGAAAACGATTACCTTGAATCTTCTGAGCAACCTTCCCCTTTTCCCACAGGAATCCACCACGACCCACCGAAAGAATCTTTGTTGCGGCACCGGTGGCTCCGCCTACAATACCTCCGATAAGAGCATCTTTCCCAACAGCACCCCAGTCGATACCGCCATCAGGACCAACCTTATCCATAGCCGAGGCCGCAGCAGAAGCTGCGCCAGCAATCGCGCCCAACGCAATAACCGCCACCGGTCCAGCAACGAAGACAGCAACCACGGTGGCAGCTACAGCCACGGCATTCAGGAGCAGCTTTCCTACAAAACGTTCATTAGCATGCTCCGCATACTTATCGTATTCCTCAATCGACACGGGCCGCATGCCCCAGGGATCCATGAGACCCACGGGGTTATTGCCCACGAAGGAATACGAATCTGCAAACCAGCCGGTACCTGGGACCGATTCAAGCGGGTCGAGCGAGAGGAAATGCTTCGATGCAGCATCGAAGGTACGCACACCCATGACGTCCAGACCAGCAACGTTTACACTCCCGGCACCCGAGAAGGCGAAGCCTTGAGGAAGAAGAGACTCCACCACGGAAGAAGGCACCTTTCCCCAGGGTTCCTGCTGTGAGGGAGTTCCCACGCCCCACGGGTTAAACCCGCCCGGAATGCTCACCTGCGAGAACCCACCGTCATGACCGGGTGCAGGAACAGAACCGGCACCCAAAACTTGAGGAATCGGTGCGGTTGGGTCCCAGAGCAAAGGCACGGATCGACCGTCAAGCCCCGTCACCTGAGCAAGCTCACCCACGGCATCTGTCACCAAGCGCACATGAGAGTGCGCTTCCGTCGAGTGCCCTGTCCCGGCGGTATCCGTAACGGCAGCAAGAGAATCCCACACACCCCACGAGTACTCACGTGTTCGACGGGTTCCCTGGCTTGTTGTTACCGTCTCTTGGGAACGGCGCCCAGCGGCATCGTAACTGTAAGTTGTAACCGTTTCCAGAGGATTATCCTCGCCCACATTCTCGCGAGCGATAATCTCAACAAGTTGATTGAGCGCGTTATACCTAAACGTACGTTCACCCAGCAAAACGCGCTCAGAGCTTTGCTGTTTGCTCTCCCGCGTTTCAGGCTCAGTGGGGCGGCGGTACAGACGTTCACGAACCATGAGCCCGGCGTCGAAAGTCCATTCAAACTCCCGTTCACCCTGGCGAGCGCCCGTCAGCTGCCCAGCGGCATCATAGGAATACATAACCAGGGAGTTTTCGGTATCGAGCCCGATAATCCGGCCTTCACGGTCACGGATAATTTCAGTCCGTTCCGTATGAGGGGCATGTTCCGCGTCTTTCCCGCTGTGATGAGGCGCGGTGCGGGTGTAAGAAGACACCAAACCAGAATCGCTGTCAAACTCCCAGGTGGAAAGGGTATCACCCAGCTGAGCACGCACTAGGCGCCCCATCACATCGTAGGAATACTCCGCAACCGTCATCTCGTCGTTATGAGAGGACGATGCTTCACGACGTACAGCATGACCGGCACCGTCATAAACGGTCTGTTCGGTACCGTATGGGGTAACCATCATGGTGCGGTAGCCGTCTGCATCGTATTCGAACGTAAGCGTATAAGCGCCGGTCGAAACGAAAGTGCTCAGACTCTGGGCTTTCGCGTCAGTATCCGCAGAATTGTGGAAGTTCTCGGTTTTTTCTGCGCCGACAACACCCGTGCGGGATCGTTCGATGAGGAATCCTCGGGCATCATACACATACCGATGCTCAAGGTAGGAACCGTCGGGTGCCTGGGGGTCGAGTTCCTGGGCGGTTACATAATCGCGCACCCATAGTTCACGTTCTCCGCGTTCACGCCCGTATTCGGCGAGCAGCACACCGTTGCAGCTGGCGCTCTTGAGGTTACCGCCACGCTTGTAGTTATAGGCGTATGCATAATCTTGAAGACCGTTGAAGTAACGGGTGGGACGACCAGCGGCATCGTAGTCGTACTCTTCCACGATCTCGTGGGATGTGCCGGTGCCTCGCGTCACGCGGGTTACCCGGCCCATAGCATCATACTCGTAGGTGGTAACCTGACCGGTAGCGTCCATAACTTGCGCCACCTGTCCGTTTTCGGTGTATGAGAAGTGGGTGCGATACCCCAGACCATCCGTTACACGAACTATCTGTCCGGCGGCATCGTACGCGAAGGTGCGGCGACCGTAGGTTGTATCTTGGACTGAGGTGATACGACCGCATCGGTCATACTCGTAGGTGGCAACTCGCGCACCTGAAACTACACGAATAACACGACCGCACGAATCATAGACGGTTTTTTCTTCGGTGCCATCGGGGTTGATACGCCGTACAAGCTGAGATGCGGCGTCATATTCAAACCGGGTGACCGCCCAGCGTGTGGGTTCTGCCTCGCGCAGTACCCCTTCGGCGTCAGGAATGCGTTTAGGAGTATCTAGGCCGACGGCATGCGTTGTTGTACGTCCAGCGGAATCATATTCGTAAGTCTCAACACGACCTGCGGCAGATACTACACGCAGTGGGCGCCCAGCCTTATCGCGTTCGATGCGTGTCAAGCCACCGGAGGCATCCAAAATTTCTACGGGACGACCAGCGGCATCATAGGTCACCAGGTCTTCCACATGTTCTTGGCCGCGGCTGGTCTGTGTTCCCTCGGTGGTTACGCGCCCGAGCACATCAAGCCGTTTGAACGAAGAACCAGAAGTGGCAATAGTACGTTCAAGGCCACCTTTACGCTGCACGAAACGTTTTGCTTTCACACCGGTCGGGTCTGTGACACTGGAAATTTCACCCGCAAGGTCATAGGTGTATCGAGTAGTAGCGCCCGTGGGATCTGTGATACTGCTCAGCTGCGATAACCCATCCCAGGTGTATTCCCAGGTGCCACCCGAAGCGTTTACGTAGCGCGCAAGGTTGCCCCAGGTATCGTAATCCGCCCGAGTTACGCGCCCCAGAGGATCGGTCACAGATACGATATCGCCGCCTTGGTTATAGGTAAAGCGGGTTGTGTTCCCCTCGGGGTCGATAACCGCTGAGGGAAGGAAACCGCGGGTATGCTCTGCACCGTAGCGTTGCTGCGCCTGCTGTACGAGCGCCGGAGTGTCACTTTCAGCAAAGGTCGGATAAATAAACTTCCACCGGGCACCTTCTGGGTTCTGGATAGCGGTTACTACGCCCGAGCTGCTGTAGGTCAGTGTATTTTCGTACCCAAGACCATCAATAATCGTGGTAACGCGCCCGAACTCATCACGTACAAGGCGAGTAGTATCACCCGCACCATTGGTGATAGCCACAAGATCCCCGTGGGAGTCATACGTGAAATCGGTACGTACACCGCTGGGATCGATCTGTGCGATGAGGTTACCACGTTCGTTCCAGTCAAAACGCGTGGTTGCGCCGGTACCATCCGTCACCGCGTTAGGGTTCGGATTCGCCGTATCATCGTACTCATAGGTTATCGTGGTCGGTTCGCCCAAGTTGCGCCGGTCGCGTGCATCCCGCACTGAAATACTTGTCAGACGGTCATAATCATCCCAAGCATACGTGTAATCCGCGCCTTCGGGGGTGCGTTCTCGGGTTATGCGGCTGCGCGAGTCAAAACGCCGTGTAGTCAAAGAGCCATCACGCCCCGTCACACTAATGCGGTTGCCCCAGGAATCATATCGCATGGTTTGTTTGCTGCCGTCCGCCGCAGACAGTGCGACTAAGCGTCCCTTTTCATCACTGCGCCAGATATTGGGGTTCTCGCCCGTTTCAGCGTCAGCGACAATAGTCATCAGCCCCTGAGCGTAGGTGTATGAGACTTCACGCCCATATTCGGTAAGCTGATGGATTACTCGTCCGGAATCATCGTAGGTGTTTGTCACCTCAACGTGACCGTTAACGTTGGTAACTTCGCGGATTAGCCCTTCGTCTGTATGCGAGTATGCGCGCGTTCCGGCGTTCGTGGTCGCCGATACCAAGTGTTCGCCTTCGTAGGTATACTCCACCACGGCAAGCTCTTCGCCAGCGTGGTCGCCGCGAGTGTTGTAGGTGTAAGCAGCCACAGGACGTTGGGGTACGGTCGAATCATTCGAGTCTTCGCCGTAGAGCACGTAAAGACCGCGTTCAGTAACCGGATGCACAAGTTCCACGATCCGGTTCTGATCATCTCGACAAGCAATTACCGTATTTGCCGTATGCCCTTCAACGGTACCCGCCCAATCTCCGGCAGGAGTGAAGAAAATCCGATGGTGTTTAGCGTTAGATACCACCCAGTAGAACGGCGCCGAGGAACCAGCGGTACCAGTCTTCGCCTGGGAATATGCCTCATCACGAAGTTGTGTAAAACGCTCGTACTGATCCGCCCCAATCGTCACCTTCTCCAGCCACCAGGGTTCGTGGGTGCATCGCGCATACTCCTCACCTTCGCGGGCGAAGAAGAGGATACGACCATCGTGGGTGTGCCAGCGGGCTTCCTGAACGGTAAATTCCATGTGCTGGTCTAATGTGGATGCCCACCCGGGACCAAAAACACCCGATGGTATTTCATCAGGATGCGTAACCGCCAAGCTGTTGTACATACGTTCCAGGCGCAAAGTACCCGAACCAGTGCCGGGGAAGGAAAGGTCGAGCTCTTCCTCAATAAAGTTACCCGTGGCGGCATTCACAGGATCATTCACGAACCCCGAGGTAAGATCAGCTCCAGCTACCGTAGCAAGTGGAATATCAAGTTCTTTGCGTTCTTGCGCTTTAACGCCTGCTTTCGCAAGAATTTCTTCAATCAGGAAGCTATCGTAGGTCGCCACCATATTGCTAGAGGCACCAGCCTGACGGAAAGCCTCAGCGATCACGTGTACGAAGGATGCATCCTCCATGTTTTTGCCAGCCCAGTCACCCGTTGCTTTGAGCAGACCCCTAATATCGAACTGACCCCAGGAGGTATTTTCCATAAACCCCTGGTATTCCTTTTGGATGCTTTCAAGTTTCTTCCCCAAGTCCTCACTCAGGGTGCGCGCTTGGTTGAAGTAGACATCAAGATTATCGGGGATGGCGGAAGTCTTTGAGACACCCGGACCGCCCACCTTAATATTTTTCCTAGCCGGATCCAGCGTATCCATCACCATGTCAGAGACGTTTTCCAGGAAAGAGCCGCCTTTGCCTTCTCCCCCTTGGGAAGAGCTCTCGGTCGCTGGCGGCGGCGTACGAAGACTCGGTCCGGTTGAATGAGTTTCTGGCTTTTTCTTACCTGACCACGAATCACCAACCTGTTGGAAAAAGTCACGCTTATCCCAATCACGAGCCTTCTGACGATTCTCTTGCTCTAGGCGGGCAAGCTCTTTATATTTCTGAAGTTCGTTGGCAGCATCGGAGAGCGCATCGCCCAGCCGTTTTCCATCGCGAAGAGCAGTTTCCGTGTTGTGCGCGAAAAGATCCGCGTATGGTCCGGCAAATTCGGTCATCGCCTGATCGCGAGCGCCTGAACGCTGGGTGGAGTCCGTGGTGTGCAAATATTCGGAGGCTTCACGCAGCTGACGCATCAGCTGGTCTGCTCTGCCGTTATCGAAGTGCACGTCTTCTTGTGAGGCTTTATATTCTTCAGACATCAGGAACTCCTCCCGGAAGTGTGTAGTTTCAGATGGTGTGATTCTCACGAGCGCACTCTGCCCGCGCCGAAGCAGATGGGCATAATGCGCCACGCCTCTTTAACTGAGGCTTGATCAGGCATGACATCTTCCGTGTAAGCAGCGATCACTGGTGTACCCGCGCTCTAGTTCCTTGAACGCATTCACATTTCATGGACTACGGAAGTTTCAATCAAGGCTATCTACTTTAACGTTGAAGGTCAAGGATTTTTAGGGGTATTCTTGAACGTGTTTCATCGTGCGTATACAGATGTGGTACCTCTAGTACACCACCTACACAAAGAGCTTTAACCGTGAATAAAGCGGGATTACCAACACTTTATTCACGATTAAAGCTCTTTGCACTTCAAGGAATGGATGCCACAACCACATATGCTGAGCACTAAAACCTAGCGCGACATTCAGCACCCAGCGCAGAAAGGAAGAAAGGCTACAACATCCCCTTATCTTTGAGCCAGTTTGCCGCTGCCGTGGATGGGTCCAGTTTCTTATCGCCGGATACCTCGTCATTGAGCGAGCGTAAATCGTCGGTCGTCAGCACCGCGCTGATGCGGTTCAGTACCGCCTGCGCATCCTCGGGAACCCGTTTGGTGTTGATAATGGGCAGTACCTGCTGCGCCGGGATCATGTTTTTCGGGTCTTCGAGCATCACAAAATTGTTCTGCGTAATTGCCGGGGTGGTCGAGTACAAATCTACAACCTGCACGGTGTTATCCTGCAGGGCTTTGACGGTGAGTGCCCCTCCCCCATCCGCAAGCGAGACGAATTCCGCCGGAACGCACCCGTACTTATCTTTGAGCCCCGGAATTCCATAGGCGCGTTCGGCAAATTCGGGAGCGGCACCAATCTTCAGTTCGGTACAGACCTTCGCCATATCATCCAGGGTGTGCAGATTGTATTTTTGGGCGGTCTGCTGGGTGACGACTAGGGTATCTTTATTTTCCGCCTGCGAGGCATCCAGAGCCTTGAGGTTTTTATCCAGCACCCCACCGAGCGCCTGCAGAATCTCTTGTTTAGTCTGCGCTGTGGAATTCTCGTCAAGATACAACAGCAGGTTGCCCGAGTATTCGGGAACCACGTCGATAGCCCCGGAGGTAAGCGCCCCCAGGTAGGCTTCACGCGCGCCAATCCCCAGCTGGGTGCTCGATTTAAACCCGTTTTTATTTAGCGCTTGGGAGTATATTTCGGCGAGAATCTGCGACTCTGCGAACGCTGCTGACCCCACGATAATACCGTCGTGTTCACCGCCGAAAACGTTTTCGCCGCTCAGCCCGCAGGCGCTCAGCGCTCCTAACGTCCCAAGGGCACCAACGACACCCAATGCCCGCCGCCTGGTAACGCCGTGTGCCTTTCCGACCCCCGCTGTTCCGTGGTTTTTCGCGCTCTTTCCGGAAAGAAAAGAACGATCATTCGTGTTTCGGCGATGCGCCAGGCTCATGCGTGCGCCCCTTCCGTGTGAGAGTTTGCCGCATCCAGTGAGCTCTCGTGTTTCGGTTGCCCAGCACGTGTGGATGCGCCGCCGCGCCCGCCTCCACCCCGCAGGGGCACGGGGGTTACGGCTCGCTGTGCTAGGGCCATGAGCGCATCCACCACGAGGGCGAGCACCGCTACCAGCAGGGTTGCCACGAGCATACGCGGATAGTCCCGCACCGCGAGCCCATCAAAAAGGTACCGGCCCAGGTTATTCCCATTAATGTAGGCGGCAATAGTCGCGGTCGCGATCACCTGCAGCACCGCGCTGCGCAGACCGCCCATAAACACCGGAAGACCCAGAGGAATCTCAACCCGGCGAAGAATCTGCCCTTCGGTCATGCCTTGGGCACGTGCCGCATCCACCACATCCGGGTCAATCCCGGTCACGGCTTCGAGGGTATGCGCCAGCAGGGGCGCCACCGCGATAATCACGAGCACCACGAGCGGGGGAATCGCGTTAACACCAAACCAGAGAGCCAGCAGGGTCAGCAGACCCAGAGCAGGCAGGGCGCGCAAAGCGGCGGTAAACCCCAGCAGAGCGTGCCCGCCGCGGCGAGTATGCCCAGCCCACAGCCCCAAAGGCACGGCAATCACCAGGGCAATCGCAACCGCAAACACGGTGATGCCCAGATGCTCGACGGTGCGCGCAAGAATGCCCTGAGGCCCTTGCCAGTTGGCGCCATCACCCAGAAAAGCGAAGGTGCGTTCTATAACATTCATGCGGTCCTCCAGGCGGTCAGGCGCCGTGCCGTGAGGGCAAGAAGCGCATCGGCGAGGTAGGCGAGGACGGCGCTGAGCACCACGCCCGTGATAAGTTCGGCGGGGATGCTACGCGCCAGTCCGTCGGTAAAAAGCGTGCCGAGCGAAGAAACACCAATAACCGCGCCCACGGATACCATCGCAATATTTGCCACCGTCGCCACGCGGATACCGGCAAAAAGCACGGGCAAAGCGAGCGGTAATTCCACCGTGAAAAACGCACGAGCCGGGGTGTATCCCAGGGCGCGCGATGACTCCACCACATGCTCGGGAACCGCGTTAAAAGCGTCTACCCCGGAACGCACCATCAGCGCCATCGTGTAGATCGTGAGCGCCACGAGCACGTTCACCGGCGAAATAATGCTGGTTCCTAGAATCAGCGGCATGAGCACGAAGAGCGCAATCGACGGGATTGTGTAGAGCAGCCCGAAACCGTGCACCAGGGCGTGCGCACCACTCCGGTAGGTTTTTGCGCCGTCTTCCCGCGCGCGGCGTCGGCTCGCATACCGCGCCACCGGAATCGACAGGGCGGTTCCCACAAGTACCGGAATAATGCCCTGGTACAGGTGATTGAGGGTCAAATCAAGGACGCGCTGGATGTTATTTCCCAACCAGTCCCAGTGCATCGAATCTGCCAGCAACAGGTTCATACTATCCCCGCCCAGAGGTTGATGCGGCGCCCTCGCCCGATACTGCGGCTTCGCGTGTGCGGCGGTAGCGTTCGCGGCGAATATACCGCACCTGGCGCATCACATCGGCAGGCAGCAAGGCACCCACGGACTGGCTAACGAAAGATTCCACAAAATCATTAGCGGGATTCGTCAGGATCTCTTCGGGAGCGCCATATTGGGCGAGCTTGCCGCCGGGGGCGAAGACCGCAATATTATCGCCGAGGAATAGGGCCTCATCAATATCGTGGGTTACGAAAACAATGGTCTTATGCAGCTCGCCCTGCAGACGCAAAAGTTCTTCCTGCAGTTCGGTGCGCACGATCGGATCGACCGCAGAAAATGGCTCGTCCATGAGCAAAATAGAGGCATCCGCCGCGAGCGCCCGCGCGACTCCCACGCGCTGTGCCTGCCCGCCGGAAAGCTGAGCCGGGTAGCGCTGCGCTAAGGACGCATCCAAACCCACGGTGCCCAGAAGGTCAAGAGCGCGTTCTTTCGCCTGCGATTTGGAGGTGCCGTTCAACAGGGGCACGGTCATAACGTTCTCAAGCACGGTACGATGCGGCAGCAGCCCGCCGCTTTGCATGACGTACCCGATGGATCGGCGCAGCTTGTAGGGGTCTTGATCTGCAATATTTTGCCCGCCGATGGTGATCGTGCCTTCCTGCGGCTCGACCATGCGGTTGATCATGCGCAGGGTGGTGGTTTTACCGCATCCTGAGGAACCGACGAAAACGGTGGTTTCACCGGCGGGGATGCTCAGAGTCAGGTTATTGACCACGGTGTTAGCGCCGTAGCGTTTGGTGACCTGGGAGAATTCGATTCCCGCAGCGTGTGTTGCCTGCGCGGAGTTCGACGGTATGGTTTCTTGGGGAGTGGATGCTGGCATTCGATCTCTTCCGTATGCGCCGGTTTTGCCGCCGTGTGTACAGGTGTTGTCCAAATAACACAACGTCTCCACCCTAACGGAAATTCCAGGAAATTGAAACGAACCGGCGTGTTTACCGCTCTGTCAGCTGCTACTCTCCTCTTCCCTGGTGTAAAAAGAGCCTTGATTTCAAGAAATCGGCGAAAAATACTCTTGCTTGAGATCAAGGTTCCTTTAGCAGAAAAAAGGCTGCGGGCGCACAAAAGATAATGCACAAGACATAAAAAGTTATTCATAAGGGGTACCCAGCCGCAAAGAAAATCAACGCCCGCACCACAAAAAACCATCCCGTAGGAGCTCAGCGGATACCGAAACCCTGTATGTAACACTCGCCAAGTCTTCACCTGAGCAATGACCCGCTCAACCACCGACCTCAGCCGATTGACCCGACTCTTATTCTCTTTCACCGCAGCTCTGCTCTCACCTCACTAATGCTTTTCGTTTAGTCGGAATCAGTAACCCTGACCCGATGTACCCTTTATCTGCCAGAGCGTACTCATCAAGGAATATTTCTAGCTGGTGAAACCGGTAAGCATAAACGTCGTATCTAGCTCCCCGTACTGGGTCGGTGATAGCTAAAAATTTCCCGTCTAAGGTGCAGATGATTTGGTGGTTGAAACCAGCACATTTGTGTTTGCATGAGAAGTTTATTATTCCTAGTGATTGCCAGTTCCAGGTTGGAATTAGAGTTCCGTCAACAACCAGTGAACCTGGCATATCTCGTGCTTGTTGCAACTGAGTAAGCGCTGATTTCAGAACCTTCACCAGCGCTTTTTCCATCAGATTGATAGCTCTTGAAGGCGTTCCATCTCTTCACGAAGACGTTTCGGAACCCTTGTATGAAAATCCAGGATGTCCTTTTCTAATTCGATGTCAGCAATTTTCCACTGTTGCGTATCCCAGCGTTGGAATAGCTCCTGAGGGCTTGGACGGCGAGAAGCTAGGGCATCGGCATGGCGACCTAGAGTAGGGGTATCTATGACTCCGAGGTGCATGACAGAGGCTTCATCGATTCTGAGAGTGCTCCACCGGTTTGTCATTTCTTAATCCTCCTTTGACCTATTGGCGTTACGTATAGTCTCGTGCGCTCGTGAGCTATCGGAGTTTTTATTGAAGAGAGCCCAGATAAGCGAAATGAGGCCGATTACTGCGAATACGAGACCGACTTTCGCGGGGTCTACTACACCCCATGAAATATTCTGCATGGTTAGCCAGGCTCCTCCGCCTACGAGAATTGAGATGATGCTCCAGAAAATTTCTTTCGATTTTTCGGTTTTCATGATGCCTACCTTCCTTATGAAAAAGCTTTCATTCTTAAATATAGGGGTAAGGAAAACATTTGTATATTGTCCGTTTGTAGGAACGTCTACATCCGAACGGAGGAGCTGACCATTCCTATCTCAGAGAGGGTTATTCATTTGGGTGGTTTTGTATCCAGAAAAACAGTGCCCGCACCACCG
>ERZ772986.1805-NODE-1805-length-11985-cov-3.422129_pt1 | contig 11985 bp, 6 predicted proteins | sample MGYA00511898_ERZ772986 | MGnify/ENA primary metagenome ERZ772986 (study PRJEB29015, sample SAMEA2737934) | human oral metagenome | biome: human oral; feature: human-associated habitat; material: dental | place: China | collected 2148 ... | reverse complement strand
TACTTCGGGAATTCCCATTGAAGCTGTTGAAAAAATTGAAGTAATCAAAGGAGCAAGTTCGACGCTTTATGGAGCTGAAGCTTTAGCTGGTGTAGTGAATATCATTACGAAGAGAGGCGGGGAATCTCATGTAACTGCCAAAGTGGGGGATGGCAATTACGATAAAATGTTCGGTGTCGGTGCAGAGGGAGAGAAATTTAATTTCTGGGTACAACGTGATTATTCTGATGCGATAGACCAGACCAGCCGTATTTTTCCTAAAAAAGCAACTTATCAGGCCGAAAATAAAGGATATCGGACAAGTTGGTATACCTCCGCCAATTTGACCGATAAGTTAACTTTGGATTGGTCTCATATGGATAATCATCAGAATATCTGGTACATGTATAAATGTAAAGGCGGCAAAGCGGTTATACCGCCGGCAAAGTCTTCTCTTTCTGATTATCATTCCCGAAAGGACAATGTAAATCTGATATACAATAATAAAGAGCATCGTTTTAGATCCATGCTTGCTTACAATAGTCTTCATATGGATGGTAATAAAAGAATATATACCAAACCCGGCATATATGAGACGGACAGGATTAATGTGCCATATCATGTACAGAGCGTTACCTTTGATAATCAGAAGGAATGGATATTCCGCGGAGGGGAAGACAGCCTGATTGGCGGTTTGACTTATAATGGGGAGCATTATAAGCGGCTTAATGACACAAATAAGCGGGTATACAGGGATTCTTACAGTGCGTACCTGTCTTGGAATCATGAGTATAATGAACGTCTTTCCAGTACGATGGGCTTTCGTATGCAGGAGTTTATGTCAAACGGCTGGGATAGGCATTATGATGTATTTCTTCCGCAGCTTCAATTTCTCTATAAATTGAATGATAACTGGAGCCTTTACAGCAATATGGGTAAGGCTTTTGATATGCCCGCCATCAATTCCAAGTATTACTCAGATTCTAAAAAACTGAAAAATGCAAGCTTAAAACCGCAAAAAGGCTGGACATATGAAGTGGGAGCCAAACATGTGACCGGCAGAAACAGTTTTAAAGCTGCTTTATTCCATATGGATATCAAGGATAAATTTACTTGGGTTAAGGAAGATATGGTGATTCCCGGTGGTGATCCGAATACCAGTGTGCAAATTAATGGAGGAGATTTCAGAAATACGGGGCTGGAACTGGAGTATACCCGTATTGTCAATGACAACTGGTGGTTTAATGCAGGAATCACATTTCAGAATCCTGAAATTAATGATAGTGGGAAATGGCTAAGAGACAGTGCTAAATTGCAATATAATTTAGGAATCCAATATGAACAAGAAAAATGGAGTGTGGGAGTGGATCTTTTTGTCACCGCTGACAGAGAATATGGGTATTATACAAATAATGGGGAATATGCAAGCAGGAAAGGTGCCGATCATAAAATCAGAGATCGCATCATGCTGAATTCCACTATTGAGTACAGACCAAACAGAAATCAGGCGGTCACACTGAATATGTACAATATACTGGATAGAGAGAATTGTACAAATAAATATGAGAACTGGGATCTGCCTTTTAGCTGGAGGATAGCTTATCAGTACAAATTTTAATTCATGAAAGGAGAATATAATGAAATTCGGAAAGGATCTTCTTCGCATCGTTGTGTTAGTATCGGTATTGCTTACTTTATCTGGGCAGGCTGATGCACATACTTTGTGGGTGAATTTTACTGACTATATGCCTTCTGCAGGTGGAAGCGGGCAGATGAAAACGAAATTATATATCGGATGGGGGCATCATTTCCCTGTGGACAGCTTTGTGAAGGCAGAAGATTTTGAAAAGATTGTTCTTCGTGATCCGACGGGCAGAGAAAAAAATATTGCTTTAGAAACGACCGGCTTTGCCGCGGCGGCGCTCACTTTGGATAAGCCGGGGATTTATACAGCGGCTGTGATAAGAAAAGAATCCATGAATACGGCTTATGAAGAGGACGGAAAGAAAGTGACATATAAAGGACCGAAGACAGGGAAAAAGAATATTATTTCTTCCGTATATTCTCAGCAGTTTGCCAAATCCATTATTTGCGGCGGAGAGCTGATTACAGGAGATGCAAGCCATGTTTTCGGACAGAGATTGGAAATTATACCTGTCACAAATCCTTATGAAATCATGAATAATCGTGGGGGAATCATGAAAGTCAAGGTGCTTTTTGAAGGGAAACCGGTTCCTTTTTTGAAAATTTGGGGTGTATATCAAGGTTATACGATCAAGGATGAGGCCTCTGCTTTTACTTCAACGAATGGGGAAGGGATTGCCACTTTCCGTATTAATCACTGGGGAGTATGGCTGCTGCGTACCAGGTATGACCGTCCTGCTGCTGGTGAACTGGCAGAGAAAGTCAATGAAGAACATTATTTTTCATCGCTGACCTTCTGTGTGCCATAAAAATGAGATGGTACTGGTATTCTAACGCATTGAGAGGACTTTCGTGAGTCCTCTTTTTTATTTTCAAGCATATTCCGTTGGGAGGAAAGAAAGTCTTTTGATCATGATAAAAATTAAATTGTAAATGGTGGAACATATACAAGAAGAAAAGATTAAAGGAATAAGTTGAAATTAAGAAAGAAGTTTTGTCCATGATTTTCCTAAATCCCCCAAAAGGAGAAATGGAATCAAAATATTGACATATGATTATGTAAAGTAAATAATATAAGTGGTTCGCATAAAATAATAATAAGCGAAGCATTCATATTACCTACAGGGGCAATGAGGATTTCACAAAGGAATTTTTTTGTGGTACGATCATTGCTTTTTTATTGCTTTTCATCATGCAGGATAGGCGAAACATCGGACAGCTTTCTTCTGCTGATGATAGATACATTGTTTTATATGTATTAGTTCACGCGAAAGGATGGGGTGCGGCAAATCATTTAGCAGTACGGGAAAAAATATTATCAGAGGAGGAATGATGATGAAGAAAAATCAATTACTGGCAGGGGCAGTACTGCTGTCACTGGCGGGCTGGAATGGAGCTGCGGCAGCAGATCAGATTTACACGCTGAATCCTGTGGTCGTTACGGCGCAAAGGATGGAAACGGTTGATTTAAAGGTTCCTGCTACCACTACGGTCATTAGTGCGAAAGATATAAAAGATAAAGGATACACCAGTGTCTTTGATGCCTTGGAACAGACTGTAGGCGTTGACAGTTATTCCTATTCTAACAGTGGCGAAGATTTAGGTGGAGCACAAAGCCGCTTTTATATCAGAGGTATGGATAAGGGGACATTAGTGCTTGTCAATGGTGCACCAATCAATATCATGAATTACAGTTCTACGGAAGGTATACCGAAGGACGCTATTGAAAAAATTGAAGTCATTAAAGGCGCAAATTCCGTATTGTACGGCGCGGAAGCGATGGGGGGCGTTGTTAATATTATTACAAAACGAAATGGAGAACCTAAAGTGACGATTGGTGGGACTGTCGGCAATTATCATGACGGTTTTCATTTTGGTGTACAAGGAGAATGTTTTAATTTCTTCTATGATAAAGATTATTATAATGAATTTAATGAAGCTAATCATATTTTCAAAAAATCTACTTATGCATGGAAGAATGGGAAAGGACATAAAGATAGTTTTTATGGATCAGTTAATTTGACGGATAAACTGAGTTTAGACTGGTCACGCGTATCCGCGCAGAAGAATCGTTTCGCTATGGAAGTAAAGAATGGCGCGCGTACAGGAAATATCAGAACTTCCGGAACAGGGAAATATGAGTATGATACACAGAGAAATAATCTGAATTTGGTTTATGATGATAAAGATGCAGGGGTTAAATCAATTCTAGCCTTTAATAATAGGAGGATAGATTCAACGTATGTAAAATATGACAAGAAACAAAATGTTAAGGGGACGTCCCGGGGAACCAATTATAATGTATATGGGATTACTTTTGACAATCAGAAAAATTGGCATTTCAATAGGGGAAGAGATAATTTAATCGCCGGAGTGACCTATCATTATGACCACTATAAGGAACTGGAAAATACGGATAACCGGATTGGAAGAAGAAATTATAGTGTATACGGATCATACAGCCATGATTTTACAGACCGATTGACGGGAGTTTTCGGTGTTCGCGGTGAGTTTGTTCGTGGGAATGGTTGGGATGACACACACAATGTATTCTTGCCGCAAATCCAATTCCTATATAAATTAAGTGATGTTTGGAGTCTGTATTCCAATGTCGGAAAATCCTTTGACATGCCTGCTATTAATTCCAAGTATTATTCGCCCAAATTGATCAATTGGCATATCCGACCGCAGACAGGATGGACATATGAGTTTGGCAGCAAATACATCAGCGGTAAGGATAGCCTGAAATTGGATATATTCCATATGAGAGTGAAGGATAAGTTTGAGTGGGTCAGGGAAAGCGACTTAATACCAGGTGGGTCTAAAGATATTAGTGTGCAGGTTAATGGAGGGGAGTTCCACAACACCGGATTGGAGGCGGAATATATTCATGTCGTAAATGATAATTGGCAGTTCAATTTAGGCGCTTCTCTTTCAAATCCACAAATCAAGGATGGAGATAAGTGGCGGCAGGAAGCAGCTAAAACGCAGTTTAATGCGGGTATTCATTATGGCAGGGGAAAGTTCAATGCAGGTATCAATTATTTCCTGACTGCAGATAGGGAGGACTCCTATTATACAAATGATGGAACTATAGCTAAAAAAGGGAAAAAATGGGATCACGCAATTCCTAACCGTTCCATTCTGAATGCGGTGTTCAATTATGCACCGAATAAAAGTCAGGATATTACACTAAGTATGTATAATCTGCTTAATCGCCATAATTGCATTAATGAAAATGAAAATTGGGATTTACCATTTAACTGGATATTATCTTATCGCTTATCGTTCTAAATGATGCTAAATAATAAAAGAGTTTCTTCCCCTGGGGAGATGGGTTTTTAGCAAGATCAATGTGCGGTATATATGTGTATTTTTTGAAGCATTGTATATTATATACATGGTATGGGGCATGGGGAAAATCCTCTGTTGACGGAAAGAATTTTTCATGGTACGATAGCTTCACAATTTAAAGGATAGGGAGAACTGACGGATTCTGTGGAATTGACCACGTGAACTTCCTATTTCGAAAACAAGCCGACCGTCTGGGCAGGGAAACCTACTCAGGCGGTTTTGCGCTTATTGGTTTCCCTTCATTCAGCTAGTAATGGAGGGGATGATATGAAAAGGAATCGTTGGCTTATTGCGCTTGCGGCGGCAGGCATTCATATCTGCATCGGCAGTGTATATGCCTGGAGCGTTCTCACAAAGCCCGTCATGGCGGAAATGGGATTATCTCTTTCGGAAACTACGTGGGCATTTTCTATTGCCATTTTATTTCTTGGGCTTTCCGCAGGATTTCTTGGCGGTATTGTGGAGCGTCTTGGCCCGCGTAAGTCGGGGCTGGTTTCCGCCTGCTTTTTTGCCTCCGCCATGGTGGGGACGGCATTTGCCGTTTATGTAAAGTCGGCGGTGCTTTTGTACCTGTTTTACGGATGTATCGGGGGGATCGGACTGGGAACAGGGTATATCACTCCGGTATCCACGCTGGTGAAGTGGTTTCCTTTGCATCGCGGCTTTGCTACGGGTCTGGCCATTATGGGATTTGGATTTGCCGCTCTTATTGCGGGCCCTGCTATGCAGTACCTTACTGTGACGGTGGGGCTGGCGGAGAATTTCCTTATTCTTGCCGCGGTCTATGCGGCGGTGATGGCGCTTTCTGCATCTTACCTTCGGGCGCCCCGTCCGGGAGAGGTGGTTCCCTGTCTTCAAGATGTATTGAAGGCGGAAATGGAGAAAGGAAAGAAGCGTACCGTCCTCGGCCCGCAGCTTACGCGTAAGGAAGCGATGCGGACATGGGAGTGGTACGCTTTGTGGTGGATTTTCTTTACAAATATTACTTGCGGAATCGGTCTTCTTGCCGTCGTATCTCCTATGGCACAGGATGTGATTGGTATGGCACCGCCGGAAGCGGCATCCTTTGTAGGAATCATCGGCGTCGTGAATGGTGGGGGGCGTATTTTCTGGTCCACTGTTTCTGACTGGATCGGCCGCGGTATGACGTATATCATTTTCTTTGCTTTTGAAGTATTTGCATTTTATCGTCTGTCGGAAATAACGGACAGTTTTGCATTCCAGTTTCTTGTGCTTGCCGTTATCAGCTGCTATGGCGGCGGATTTTCCTGTATGCCCGCTTTCCTTTCCGATATTTTTGGTGTCCGCCAGCTGGCGGCTATCCATGGAAGCATTCTTACAGCCTGGGGGATTGCGGGGATAGCAGGACCGGTCATATTGGCACTCATGAAAGAGGCGACCGGCAGTTACAGCGCGACACTCAGTCTTTTTTCGGGAATGCTTGCCCTTGCTTTCCTTATTTCTCTACTCATTCATTGGCAAAATGAAACGGAGCGGAAGAAGTGGAGCGTATCTGCCGGAAATAATTGATTTGTCCGTTTATGAAACAATGACGGAGGCTTTCGTCAGAGTATCCGTTCCGTTCATTTCAATTATAGGTGGTAAGGAGAATAAAATTCCTTATGTACAGTCTTATTTATTGCAGCGTATTTTCCATGATGGTAAAATAAATTTGTATCTTTAACATATGAAAGTCGTAGCGTAACAGCGATGAGCAGTTTGGAAGGGGTAGATCGTATGTTTAGTGTAGCAGCACCGCAGGTGCGGGGGAAAAGCGCGCAGGACAACATTTTTGCGGCAAATAACAGGGCCGTGGCTTTGGCTGATAAAATCGGCAAAGATAAAGTCATTAACGGGACTGTAGGATCCATTCTTGATGAAGACGGAAATTTAGTGGAGCTTGAGGTGGTAAAGGAAGCCTATGCAAGGCTGACACCCCGGCAGATTATCGCGTATGCGCCTATCCAGGGATATGAAAAGTTCCTGGAAAGCTGCATTGACCAGTGCTTCGGAGAGTCCCGACCGGACGGATACATTAATGCCTGTGCGACTCCGGGCGGTACAGGCGCGCTTCATCATGCCATCCATAATTATTCTGCTGATGGGGATGAAGTTTTGATTACCGACTGGCATTGGGGCGCTTATGATTCTTTGATTGACTATCCGAATCGCAAGGTTGCTTCTTTCCAATTCCTTACAGAAGACGGTCATTTCCATGTGGATGCTTTCAGGGAAAAAGTGGAAGATATCCTGTCACGCCAGAAAAATATTGTCATCATTCTTAACGGTGTCGCCAATAATCCCACCGGGTACTGCATGAGTGTGGAAGAGTGGCAGGCGGTTGTGGACGTGCTGAAAAATGCTGTGGAAGGGAAAGATAAGAATGCGGTTCTTATTCCTGATGTGGCATATCTGGATTACAGCGGGGAAAAACAGGAATGCCGCCGCTTTTTTAAGGTGTTTGGCGGACTTCCCAAAAATATTTTAACCATCGTGGCTTATACCCTGTCCAAAGGATTTACCCTTTATGGCCAGCGCCAGGGGGCGATGATCGGCATTACTTCTGATGCTGATGTGGCAAAGGAATTTGTAGACATCAACCAGTATGCCAGCCGCGCAACCTGGTCGAACTGCAACAGTGCCGCCCAGAATGTAATGATTGATATTTGCAGTGATTCCGCAAAGGTGGCAAGGCTGGATGCGGAAAGAAATAAATGTTTCAAGCTGATTGGGGAAAGAGCGGCCATCTTCATGGAAGAAGCAAAAGATGCAGGTGTGAAGTTTGTCCCCTATATTTCCGGGTTCTTCATCACGATTCCGCTGGAAGGCGCGCAGAAAGTCTGTGACTGCCTTGAAAAGGACAATGTATTCCTCGTTCCTATGAAGAAAGGAATCCGTCTTGCCGTTTGTTCCGTATCCAAGGAAAAGATGAAAGGGCTTGCGGCGAAACTGGCGGCAGCCATAGAAACAGCGGGCGCAAAGCAGTAAGTTTCGAAGCAATTCAGAAATATATTTGGAAGACGATTCTGCGGCAGATTTGCCTGAGAGAATCGTTTTCCTCTTTACAGGAGGACTCACCATGGAAGGCTTATTCGCGGCAGTGAATGCCGTACTTTCTTTCGTTACACCGGTATCCGATTTCTTTTGGGACTTTCCTAAGATGTTCGGCTTTTGGAAAGCAATCCCTCTTTTAGGACAGTTCTCACTTGCCATTATCGTCCTTGTAGGATCCGGGCTGTATTTCACTTTCCGACTCGGCTTTATACAGATTCAGTGTTTCAGCCGGGGCGTACGTACGCTTATGGACAATCACAGTATCCGTACGGGGATTTCCCCATTGGCTGCTTTTTGTCTGAGTACGGCCATGCGTGTGGGGCCGGGAAATATTATCGGTGTAACCGGAGCGATTGCCGCCGGCGGCCCGGGGGCGCTTTTCTGGATGTGGGTATCCGCGTTTTTCGGTATGGCGACTGCTTATACGGAAAGTACCCTGGCACAGATATTCAAGGAGAAGCGGGGGAAAGAATTTGTGGGAGGCCTTCCATTCTATGCGCGGTGTCTCTGTGGGAACAAAGTGTGGATCGGCGTGGCACTATCGCTGGTTTATATCGTGTATGCCATGATGTGCCTGCCTGCACAGGGCTTTAATGTCGTGTCTTCCGTCGGAGCCATGGGAAGCATTCTTTCAGGAAGCACTATTCCTGTGCAGTCTGTTTTTTACTACGTGGTGTCCCTTGTTGTCATTGTACTGGTCACGGTCATGGCTTTCGGGGGAATCCGCCGTATTGCCGCGGTCAGCAATAAACTTGTTCCTGTCATGGCGGTGATTTATGTATTGACTGTGGTGTCCTTGATTCTGATTAACTTAGATAATGTCCCTTATTTCTTCAGCGCAGTTTTTAAGGGGGCTTTCACTCCTGAAGCTGTTTTCGGGGGAGCTTTCGGTACGGTTCTCATGCAGGGCGTGAAGCGTGGCCTTATGTCTAATGAAGCCGGTCAGGGGACTATCACGATGCCTGCGGCTGCGGCGGAAGCAAAACATCCCTGTGAACAGGGAATCATTTCTGCCATCGGTGTATTCCTTGATACGCATGTGATTTGTACGATGACAGGCTTTATCGTTATTATGGCTCATCGATGGGCTATGGAACCGGAAGCGTGGAAAGCGGCAGGGACATATCCGAAATTCCTTCTTTCTATCGGCTCCATGACACCGGGCGGATTGAATGAGCTCGTTATGATTTTGGTATCTGTCTGTTTCTGCCTATTTGCATATACCTGTGTGATCGGATTTATTACCTTTTCGGAAATTTCTGCAAATCGTATTTCCAGTTCCCGTCCTTTTATCCACTTTATCCGCGGGATGGGCGTTTTTGTTGCTGCTTTTGGCATATTCTGCAATATTGCAGGCTATGACTTGTCCAACTTGTGGGCGTTCTCCGATTTGGGGAATATCATCATTGTATACTGCAATATCCCTATGCTTTATATAGGTTTCCGCTATGTGATGAAAGCCACGAAGAATTATAGAGAATCTGAAAATCCTGTCTTTAATTCCTCCGTAATCGGCATGGAAACGGAATATTGGGATAGGGAAAATAAAAACTGAAGCAATATAAAAAGGCTGTGCAGCTAAATGCACGGCCTTTTATACTGGATTATTTTTCATTATTTTGTGGAAACAGGGAAAGTAAATCCTTGGGGGACAGTGTCTCCTTTCCTTAGGATGAGGAAATCTTCATCAAACTGATTTTTGGCAATTTTTTTCAGAATACCATATTGCCCTTGTATTTCTTCTACGGTTCCGTTCAATACATGTGCCATTCTCCGGACATATTTCCGGACTGGGGTAAGATCATAACAGCCGGTGTCGATAATGTAAAACTGATTGATGCGGCCGTACAGTTTTTTTATAAATTCCGCAGCGCCTTCTTTGCCCCGTTCCGCTTCCAGTTTATCCAGGTCAAGGGGAGAATTACGGGTAAATTCCAGCCAGCTGTCAGTAAAGAAAACGCCTTCGTAATTTCTTTCCAGCGTGGCGAGAGAGTTGCCGGAAAGAAGAATATCCAGGCAGTCCCGTGTCCGTGGAATCACAATTTCCGCCGTAGTTGCCGTGAGTCCTATTGTACCGCCGCCGCATCCTGACGTGCAGATGACGATGCGATCTACCTGGCAGAAACGGTCGATCTTATCCTGTACATAAGTGTGGAGGAACTTGGGGTCTGTATGGACTTCTCTTGGTAGAAAGAAAATAGGGGTGTGATTGTTATTCTCTTTCATGGCGGCAAGCAGCTCTTTTCTTAATGTAGAGCAGGCGAAGATGATCGTATTCATAATTTCCTCCATTATATTTCTTCCGCCACTAAAGCAATTAGGCATAGAATATATTACTATTACTATCACAAAAAATAAATTCTAAAATATTTTCAGAACGTCTAGGATGCTCCTTAAGATATCCGTTCATATTTGGTGCTTGATATGCAAAAAAGCTGTTAAAGTCTTAGATAATATAGGTATTTAGTTCTTCATTTTCGCCATGACAAAATTTATGAAGGCAGTCGAAATAACTAAAATATACTTTGCCTCTTCAAAAGTTACTTTTTCTCCACCTATATTTCCATGCCTTACCCCTCTACTTTCACTCGCAAAATCATATAATGCAGAAAACCCTGATTTCATTGCGCCATAAATAATTCCATCATTTTCAAGTTTCTTTAACATTTTTCCTAAAGTAGCAGCTGATCCTTTAGAACCTGTTACAATTTGAGAAAGGGCTTCTAATGCACTTATGGATTCTTTTATAGAATTTTGATAATCGGGATTTTCGCGATCAGACAAAAATGCATTCGCTTTTGATATATGATTTCTTATTGTATCACCTGAGTTAACAAAAATCTCACTTATTGATTTGACTTCAATAGAATCACTTATTTTACTAATTTGTTTATTTATAAATCGATAGCCGACAAACTCTCTTTTAAATAAATCGTTAAATCTTGCAAAATAATTATTATTCCTATAGTTGAATTTATCTTCAATAATCTGAAATCGAGGGATTGTATATTCTAACAAATCAAAAATCTTATTGTATGTATCATTTATAATAGTGTTTTGAATATTACTTAAAACTACATCTTCTTTTATGCTGTTCCATGCTGGCATCAGTTGATTATATAAATCTATAACAATCATACGAATCAATTGTTGTCGATCCTCGTTTTGCAAATTACCATGCCAAACAACTTCATAATAAACTTCTGACCACAAATTAAAAATACCGACTCTTGTTCTTTCATCTAAATTTTCTAATTGGATTTTTTCTGGTAATTTTTTTATATTATTGCGATCAGAAAACAAGTTTCGTATTGATATTGGTACAACATCTTTAATACTCATATACTATATCCCTTATAATAACTACTAAAAACAATTAAAAGCGGATAGTTCATCTTGAACTATCCGCTTATTTACTCTGGTGATCCAAGATGGATTCAAACCACCGATCCATAGCATAAAAGATCGGATTTTAAGGTAAAAATTATTTCGAATACAATTCGACGATGAGCGTTTCATTGACTTCATCTTTGTAGGGGAGTTCTTCACGCAGCGGTGTGCGGACGAGTGTCGCGGACCAGTTGTCGAAGCTCTTTTCTACATAGGGAAGGTCGAAAGACTTCAGTTCGAGGAAAGCCTGTTTGAACATTTCATTGGTTCTGTAGGCTTCTTTCAGGGTAATCACCTGTCCCGGACGTACCGGATAGGACGGGATATCTACTTTCTTTCCGTCAACGGCGATGAGACCGTGGCTGACCATCTGGCGCGCCTGGCGGATGGAGCGAGCGAAGCCTGCGCGGTATACCAGGTTGTCCAGTCTTGTTTCGAGCAGGGACAGCAGGTTTTCACCAACGACGCCGGACATTCTTCTCGCTTTATCATAATAGCGGTAGAACTGTCTTTCCAATAAGTTGTACAGCGCTTTAACTTTTTGTTTTTCTGCGAGCTGGAGAC
>ERZ772986.1804-NODE-1804-length-11985-cov-11.287259_pt1 | contig 11985 bp, 9 predicted proteins | sample MGYA00511898_ERZ772986 | MGnify/ENA primary metagenome ERZ772986 (study PRJEB29015, sample SAMEA2737934) | human oral metagenome | biome: human oral; feature: human-associated habitat; material: dental | place: China | collected 2148 ... | reverse complement strand
TCGGCGTCCTGGTAGGCGGCGTCGGAGCAGTGGCACGAGGCGTAGATGACGCCGTTGGGGGAGGCCGCGCTGGCCTGCAGGTCGCCGCCGTTGCTCATCATGATCGAGGCGGAGAGCCGCTGGTTCGTGGCCGCGTCGTAGCTGAAGAGCGAGTGCTCGGCACCGCCGATGTAGACGCGGTCGCCCACCGAGGTGATGGTCTGCTGGTACTTGCCCGCGGTCACCGTGCTCGGCTTGAAGTCGAAGGAGGGGTCGACTGCGGCCCCCGCGTCGGTGGACAGGCGGGCCGCGTACCAGGCGCGGTCGCCGTGGGCGCGGGTGAAGTGCCCGCCGGCGTAGTACGCGCCGTTCTGCTCGTTGATGTCCGAGGCGAGCACCGAGGCGTTGAACTCCGGGTTCCAGGAGCGGTCGGGGCGCCCGTCGAGGCCGACCCGGCCCGCGTTGCGCGCGTAGACCTTCGCCATGTCGCCCAGGCGCAGGTGGGTGAAGGTGCCCCCCAGGTACACCTGGCCGTTGTAGAAGCGGGCGGTGCGCACCGAGACGCGGTGCGAGCCGATCGCGTTCATGATGGTGAGGTTCCAGTCCGGGTCGATCTGGCCGGTCGCGGGATCCAGCACGACGGTGCCCACGTGCTCCTCGCCGTTGACGTACGTGAAGTCGCCGACTGCGAGCAGCTTGCCGGAGGGGAGCGTGAGCAGGTCCTTCACCTGGTTGTTGAAGTTGAAGGCCATGCCCGTGAAGGCGCCCGTGTTCACGTCGAACGCGGCCAGGCCCCGTGACTCGGTGATGGCGCCGTCAGCGCCGGAGCGCACGCCCGTGAAGTTGCCCCCCACGAACATGGTGGTTCCGACCTGCTCGAAGGTCTGGACCTGGATGTTGCCCTCGGCGTAGGAGCCGTTGAGGTTGCCCGTCACGCCCCACTGGGTGGAGGCCGCGAACTCCGAGACGGCGCGCGTCACAGTGGAAGCGGCCGCGCCCTCGTCGGGGATGCGGGTGAAGTCGGAGGAGTCCGAGGCGATCCGGGGGCGGAGGTAGACCTCGGAGTAGGGGAAGACGGTCTGGCGGATCTTGCGGAAGAAGGATCCCGCCGAGGCCGTGTCACCGGGGTAGTTCTGGGCCCCCGGGCCGAAGCCGAACCCAATCGTGAAGCCGTTCGCCCACGACGGGTAGGTGTTGTTGGCGTTCCACGCGTCGTCGTAGCCGAAGCGGGAGTAGGCCCTCGACGAGACGACGGGACCGTGGTTGAAGGTCGCGTTGACGGGGTGGCCCATCTTGAAGAACCACACGAAGTCCGTCATCTGGGGGAAGCTGAGATCCAGGGCCTGGAAGGACGAGCCCTGGGGATCCAGGGAGCGCAGGACGCGCACGCCGTCCTCGAGGCTGGAAACTGACCCGTTTCCAATGAGCTGGTTGACCTCCTTGGTGGACAGCTGGGCGACGGCCATGTCCGCCGCCGTGCGCCCGCGCGCGGTCAGGGAGCTGCGGTCGCCCTTCCCCTGCGTCCACGGCTCCCAGCCCTCGCGGCCGCGGCCGATCAGCACCCAGCCGCCGCCGTCGGTGGTCTGATCGCAGTAGTACTGCCCGGGGGTGTCCATCGTGGGGGTCTGCAGCCAGTAGGCGCCGTCGGCCGCAGCGGGGTTCTGCGTCTTGATGTCCCAGCAGGAGGCCGCGGCCGTTTGGGCGCTGAGGCCGTCGTGGACGGCCGCGGCCCCCCCGGTGCTGCCGCCGCCGCCCGGGTCGGCAACAGCCATGGGCGCGAGTGCGAATGATGTGAGTAGGGCGGCGGGGGCGAGCAGGGCCCCCAGTAGACGGCGCGACATTCCGGCTGTTCCTTAGCATTCAAGAGTGAACGAGGCGTGTTAACGGCAATATATTTACACGCAAATCACGCGGTGATCAACCGGCTGGTCAGGTCCTGGACACCGAAATATGTTGCAACTTGGTAAAGGCCCTATTCGCCGCTCCTCCTCGCGCGGGCGAAGGCCCCCAGGCCCACCAGGCGCAACGGCGAGCGCCCCGCCCAGCACAGCGCGAGGAAGCCCAGCGCCCCGGCCGCGCACCCCGCCGCGAGGCCCACCAGGCTGTCGCGCCCCGCCACGAGCGCCACCGCGCCCGCGGGGGCCCCCACGCACACGAGCACGCCCACCACCGGCAGGGCGACCTCGCCCAGATCGGGCCGCACCCCGATGAAGCGCGCCACCTGCACGGACGCCATCGCCGCGTCCACCACCATGCACACCGCCCACACGACGGCGGCCGCCAGCATCCCGAAACGCGGGATGAACACCACATTGCCGACGACGTTGAGGCCGAGCACCACGACCTTGTTCACCGCGGCCCACCCGCTGCGCCCGCTCATGATCAGCAGCGAATGGATGTTCCCCGCCATGAACGTCACCACAGAGCCCGCGCACAGGGCCACGAGGACCCCGGCCCCCGCCTCGAACCCCTCGCCCAGGATCCGCATGAGCGCCGGGGAGAAGACCGCCATGAGGACGTAGACCGGGGTGGCGAAGAGCACCAGCCACACCGACGCGGTCGAGTACAGGGACGCCAGCTCCTCCATCTTGCGCTGGTGGAGCAGCTTGGAGAACTGGGGGGACACGACGACGCGCAGGGCCGTGTCGACGACGAGCCCCGCCTGGATGAAGCGGATGGCGCCCCCGTAGATGCCGGAGGCGGCGTTGCCCGCCAGCACCCCCACCAGCAGGACGTCCAGCCATTGGAGGGCCTGCTCCAGGCCCGCCGTGAGGGTGCGGGGCAGGGCGAAGGACACGATGCGGCGGCGGCGCTGGCGCGTGGGCCAGCGGCTGCCCCCCGCCTCGGGCATGTGCCGGGCCAGGAGCGCCCACGCGCACACCAGGACGAGGACGAAGGGGAGCGCCCAGGCGGCGGAGACCACCGCGTAGGAGCCGCCGACGGCAGCCGCCACCGCCACCAGCAGGGGCCGCAGCCCGGGCAGCAGCAGGTTCTGGACCAGGACGTACTCGCGCATGTTGCCCAGCGCCCGCAGCGCGGCCGAGGCGACCAGGGAGAGGGCGCCGATGGGCACGAACCACGCGGCCGCCCGCACTGCCCCCGCCACTTCCGCGCTCCAGATCATGGGGGCCACCGCCTCCAGGACCAGGACCGCCGACAGCGACACCCCGACCGCCACCGACGCCATGTAGTTCAACGAGGCGCGGATCTCCTGGGGCGAATCGACCGACAGCCGCGGCATGAGGTAGATGGCCGTCGAGTCCAGGCCGACCTTGGCCAGGGCCATGACGATGGCGAACACGCCCGTGGCCTGGGTGACGACGCCGGCGCCCGTGGTCCCCAGGGCGCGCGAGAGCACGATCGTGAAGACGAAACCGAGCACCGCGGACGCGGCCGCGCCGACGAATCCGACGATTCCGCCCCTCGCGAGGTTCCTCCGGGATTGATGCGCGTCACTCATTTGCTCTCCTTCTCGCTTCGTAATCACCGAGGTTGTGGGACTATCTTTACTCACTGGTAGGACTTACCGAGAATCCGCAACGGAAGAAGGGCGCCCATGTCTGTTAAGAAACTCACCGGGAAATGGTTGGTCGCGGCCTGGGTCGGCCTCGCCGTCATCCTGGTCGCCGCCGTGTGCGTGGTCTTCGCACTGGTCGGCAGGTCCGTGACCACGTCGCAGTCCGCCCCCGGCGCCTCCGGGGCCGAATCCGATCCCGCTGCGGTGCCGCAGTCGGTGCCCAAGACCATCCAGCCGCAGTCGGCCGGCCCGGCCAACACCGCGGGCGCGGGCATGGCCGGCGACGACGAGGCCTCCCAGCAGGTGGACTTCGTCCTGGCCTCCATGTGGCAGGCGTACTCCGACCCCTCCACCGCGATCGCCACCGACCTGTCCTCGATCCTCACCGAGTCCGCGCTGGAGGAGTTCGACGCGCAGGCCCAGGAGTGGAACGCGGACGGCACGCGCGTGTCGGGGACCCCCCGGATCGAGGACGCCCACGTGACCGCGTCCGACGGGACGACCGCCACAGTGCGCGCCTGCGTCGACTCGACCGGGGTCACCGTCACGAACGACGCCGGGTCGCCGCTGACGGACGACACCTCGCTGATGCGGGCCCTCACTGATTTCTCGTTCGTCAACGACGGCGGTTCCTGGAAACTATCCGGGGTCTCCTTCCCCGACGATCCGACGTGCTGACCCGGTCCAGCATCCTCTCCGAGAAGACCTCGCCCTCCGCACGGCGGACGGGGTTCTTCCACATTCCCCTCGGCGTCTTGGCGGCCGGCCCGGCCACGTCGTAGTCGGTGAGGGGCTCGGTGCCCTCCTCCAGGTGCCGCGCCAGCAGGGCGACGGCCAGCACCGAGACCATGAGCCCGGTGTTCATCCCGTAGTAGAACTGCTCGACCAGGGTGGCGATGACGATGCCGCCCAGGACGGAGCCGTAGATGTCCTTCGCCCTCCACACGCTGGGGAGGATCCTGGCGAAGAAGGCCAGGAAGAGGAGGGCGCCGACGATCCCGTAGGAGAAGAGGACCGTCCAGAACTGGCCCTGGGTGCCCAGCGACGGCAGCCACGGCACGGACGCGGGGCGCGGCGCCCCGAAGCCCAGCAGCGGGGACTCCTTGAGCGAGGCCACGGTCTCCACGTAGTTCGTGAAGCGGTCGACCGTCGTGCTCGACGACTGCAGGCGCTCCACCAGGGACTGCGAGGCCGGTGTGAACAGCCACGCGATGGCGCCGACCCCGCCGAGGAACAGCGCGACGAGCACCGTCCGCCACCGCCCGTCGCGCACCCTCTGGAAACCGACCCACGCCGCGATCACGACCAGGCCGATGTACATGCCGCGGTTGAGGGTCGCGGCCGCGGGCACCACCGAGGCGGCGCACACGAGGGCGTGCAGGTAGCGGTGGCGCGCGTACTCCCGCCAGGAGATGACCGCGAAGATGACGGCGAGCGGGAAGATCAGGGAGAAGACGTTCCCCCACGTGTTCGCGTAGATGAAGGGCGCAGACGGACGGGGATCCGAGAGGACCCACGACCCTGGGTTCCACTGCGTGGTCCCCCTGCGCACGAACTCCGACACGAAGTCGTTGGAGTGCAGCGCCTTGGGGACCACGTAGTACATGAGCGTGTTGAAGCGCAGCTTGGGGAACGCCATCGCCAAGTACCCGCCGACCACGGCCGACGCCAGGAAGCCCCACAGGGTCCCCATGAGGGCCTTCGGCGTCAGGCGGGCGCGCGCGTTGAACGCGTAGATCCCGAACACCAGGGGCGACATCTGCAGCGCGAAGCGGTAGAACGCGCCGATGAGGCGCCCGACCGAGTCGAGCATGCTCATCGACGCGAGCACCCACACCAGGAAGAACAGCCAGATCACAGTCCCCGGCGGGAAGCGCAGGCCCCGGCGCCCCAGCATGAACACGATCATGATGATCGCGAACACCGGCCACATGAGGTCCCCGGCGCCGATCGCCCACCACAGGAAGTACCCGGAGTAGGCGACGATGAACGGCCACGCGGGCAGCTGCAGGGCGTCCTCGCTGAGTGCGCCGATGAAGGCCGGGCCGGGTCTGGCCCAGATCCCACGGCGCGACGCCGCAATCTCCGCCACGTCAGCCCCGCCCGTCCCCGGGGCCCTCCGGCGCCCCCTCCGCCCCGTCGGCCCGGCCGGAGGAGGGGCGTTTCCTGGGGCGCAGGCGGTTGGCGTGGCGCGAGCGCAGGTAGCGCACCGGGCCCTCGAGGAAGCCCTTGACCTCGGACCGGGTGAGGCCGGAGGGCACGTCGTCGTCGGTGCCCGCGACGCGCGCGGATCCGGGGCGCAGGCGCGCCGCCACGGCGGGGGCCCGGGAGGCCAGGGTGAGCGCCGTGGAGGGGCGGGCCAGGACCGCTTTGGTGAGCAGGGCGGACATGCCCGAGCCGTTGCCGCGCACCTGGGCGTCCAGGCCCTCGTGGTCCACGCGGTGGCGGTGGTGGACCAGCGCGTCGGGCGTGTGCACGATGACGTCGCCGTGGGCGAGGACGCGGGCGAACATGTCGAGGTCCTCGCCCCCGCGGGTCGGGGTCCCGGCCCCCAGGGAGGGGTCGAAGGGGCCGACCTCCATGAGGACGTCGCGGCGCAGCGCCATGCACACCCCCGCTCCGACGCGGGCCGTGGCCACCGGGTAGAGGGGGCCGCCTTCCCCGGCCTCGCCGAGGCCCCTCACGCCGTCGGGGATCCTCCCCTTCGCCCACACGCGGGGCGTGAAGTCCTTGGGGAAGCCGCCCCGGCTCTCGAACCAGCGCTGCGGGGCGTGGGCGAGCTCCAGGGGGAGGACGATCCCAGTGGTCGCCCCCACCAGGGCGCTCGCCGTGAAGGGGTCGACGAGGGCGGTCAGCCAGTGGGGGTCGACGATGGCGTCGTCGTCGGTGAAGGCCACGACCTCGCCGGTCGCCGCCAGGACGCCGCGGTTGCGCGCCCGGGAGAGCCCGGGCCGCGAGGCGTTGACCACGGTGAGGCGCTCGTCGTCGATGCCCTTCAGGGCGGTGCGCGCCAACCCAGTGGTCGGCGCGTTGTCGACGACGACGACGCGGTAGTCGCGGTGGTCCTGGGCCAGGACCGCTTTGACGGAGGCGGCCAGCAGGTCCGAGCGCCCTGTCGTGCAGATGACGACGGTGGCGGGGACGGTCGCGCCCGCGCCCTCCCGCCACCCGCGCCTGGGGGCGGAGGGCACCGCGGCCACGGCGGGGTCCGACTCGGGCGCGGCCGTGCCCTCGATGGCGACGGCGCCGCAGTTGCGCCCGTTCTCGCGCACGAGGACGAGGGCGCGCTCCATGCCGGGGTCGCCGGAGACGAGCTCGCGCACCCGCGCCGTGCGGTCGACGTGCCAGATGGAGGAACCGTGGGGATCGGCGGCGCTCATCGCTTGCCCTCCACCCTGCGGGTCACCGTCTGCGTGGGGATCTCGTAGGTGCCCCGCTCCGCTTGGATCTCAGCCAGCTCCGCGTTGATGACGGCCTTGTCGGAGTGGCGCGGCACGTCGCCGATGGGCGCTTGGATGAGGGTCTCCTCGGGGTCGTCGGAACTGGTCATCCCCGCGTGCCTCCCGGGGGGCACGACCTCGGCGGGGCCGCCGTAGGCGGAGTGGACGGCGGGCTCGGGGCGCGGCGCCGAGGCGGCCTCCTCCGCCTCGCCCAGGTAGAGCATCGCGTTGACCTCGCGGTTGATGAGGGCGAGCTCGTCGAGGAGGGCGTGGATCGGGCCCAGGGCGTCGCCGCCGCGCACCGCGATGAGGACGTGCTTGGAGGGGCGCACCTCGTCGAGCAGGCCGGCCAGGGGCTGGGTCATGTCGATGAGGCGCGGGGAGGGCACGCGGGTCTCGGCCAGGGACCGGGTGAGGGTCGAGTGCAGGATCCGGGCCTGCGGGTCCGTGGGGTCGATGATGAGGTCCACCCAGTGCTCGCGGTCGATCGTCATGGCGAGCATCCGCGTGGGCGACTCCCACTCGTTCTCGGCGCCCTTCTCGCGGCTCCACACGGGCAGCGCGGTCAGATCCGCCAGCTGCGACGGCGAGATGAGGGAGCGCGCGCGGGTCTCCTTCACGAAGACGACGACCAGGCCGATGAAGAGGCCGACGGCCGTGGTCACCAGGAGGGTGCGCGACACTGAGGGCGACGTGGCGTCCTCGGACTGCCCCGCCGCGGTCAGCACGCGCCCCGCGGTGACGTGGTAGGGCGCCAGCTGCACGGCCTGGTCCATGAGCTTGTCGATCTCGGCGCGCAGCTGCGCGATCCTGGCGGTGTCGGCGGAGCTGGTCTGCTGGACCGGCTGGTTCCGCTGCGCGCCGCGCGCGTTGTTGCCCAAGCCCGTGTCCTCGTCGTCCGGTTCCTGGGCCGCCTGCTGGGCCTGGATCTGGGAGAGCTCGGCGTTGAGCTCGTCGACGCGCACCGTGATCCCCGCCAGCATCTCGTCGGCGCGGGCCTCGGCCAGGGCAGTGCGCTCCTTGAGGTAGGCGGCGGCGATGGCGTCAGCCGCGGCCACCGCCTCGTCGCGGCTGCGGGCGCTGTACTCGATGCGCACGATGGTGCCGTTGGTGTCGCCCGACACCTCCATGCCGGCCAGGAGGGTCTTCGCGTCCGTGCCGCCGATCGCCGTGGCAGCGGCGTCGAGGACGTTCGCGGACTTGGCGATCCCCAGCTCGGTGACCATGTCCGTGGAGTTGATCGAGGTCTTCGCCACGGGGGTGGGGGTGGCCGCGGGCGGCGTGATCGTCATGGTGACGGTCGCCGTGTGGTCCACGGGCAGCGCGAAGACCGCGCCCGCCCCGACGGCGAGCCCGCCCAGGGTGGCGGCCACGATGGACTTCCACCGGCGCGCGAAGGCGTGGCGGAGTATCTCCTGGCCCCCGGTCGGCGGCTTGGTGAGGATCATTGGTCATCTCCTTGCATCCGGGCCCGCACCCAGCGGATGCGTCCGTTGAGTCGCCGCTCCAAGCGGTGCGCGGCGCGTGTCGGCAGGGCGCCCAGCCCCGCCCTGAAGGCCTCCCCGAAGTCGTCGAGGGCGGCGCTGGCGCCGCTGGCCGGCATCTGGGGAATGGTCACCAGCCTCGGCAGCGGGCGGCCGGTGAGCCGCTGGGCGAGGTCGGCGAAGGCGCGCGCCTGGAGCTCATTATTCCAGGACTCGGCCCTCCACCGCTGCGATGCGGTCACCTGGGTGGGGTGGATCCTGTACACCAGCCCCCACGCGGCCAGACGGCGGATCGCGCCCCCGTCCGCTGCGACGCGCAGCCACAGGTCGTAGTCCTCGGCGGGGACGTTCCTGTAGCCGCCGACGCGGTCCAGGCAGTCCCGGGTCGCCACCATCGTCGGGTGGCACACGGGGTTGGTGAGCAGCAGGTGCCAGGGCATCTCGTCGGGCCCGATGGCGTAGGGGGCGCGGGGCACGGGACGGCGCCCGCGCAGTTCGACGATCTGCGTGAACACCATGTCGTCGCCGCGCCCGATGGCTGCCCCGCACCGGCGGAAGCGGCCGCGCAGGCTCACGTCGTCGGCGTCCATGCGCCCCACCAGGGACGAGTCGGTGGCCGCCATGAGCTGGCTGAGGACGCGGGCCACCCCTCCCTCGCCGGGGGCGATGGGGAGGACGCGCAGGCGAGGGTCCCCGGCGGCGGCCTCCTGGGCGCGCTCCGCGGTCGCGTCGGTCGAGGAGTCGTCGCCGACGACCAGTTCGGAGTCGGAGGGCATGGCGCGCAGGGTCGAGGCGACGGCGCGGCCGATCGTTCCGGCGGCGTTGCGGGCCGGCAGCAGGACGCAGAGGCGGGGCATGTCAGCGGCGCTCCGCGGCGTCCAGGGCCCGCAGGTCGCGGTAGCGCCTGCGCAGGGAGATCGCGCTGTGGGCGCAGGCGATGGCCGCGAGCGCCGTGTAGAGGACGGCGAAGGGCGTCCCCAGCCCCCACAGGACGAAGGACCAGCACAGCGTCCCCGGGTCGGTGGGCAGCAGGATGAAGCTGCGCAGCGTGCCGCCCCGGGTCTGCTTGCGGCCCGCGGCGCGCACGAACTGCTCGGCCAGGATCTGGCTCATGAACTGCCCGGAGGTGACCCACCCGTAGACCAGGGCGACCAGGGCGAGCCACCACTGCTCCGGCTGGTGCCACATGAGCGCGATAGCCGCGCAGTAGTGGATGGCGGGGCTGCGGAAGGCGTCGGCGACGTGGTCGATCCACTCCCCCGTCTTCGACGAGGCGTGGGTGACGCGGGAGACCTGGCCGTCGGCCGAGTCGAAGAGGAAGCCCGCGGCCAGGAGGACGCCGACGGGGATGCCCGTCCACCACGCGGGCGGCAGGGCGACCAGGAGCGCCATGCCCGCGGCGGAAAGGCACACGGACACGAGGCTCACGAAGTTGGGGGTCCACCCCCAGGCGGCTGCCGCGGCGGCGACGGCCCTGGCGCCCGAGCGGTTGACCCACCGCATGTAGGCGGGCACGCCGTCGCCGGGCTTCTGGGCGGCGCCGAGCTCGCGGCGGTACTGGCCGAAGCGCTGGGCCCACGTGCCCGAGGGGGGCTGCCACCCGCTCATCGCACCGCCCCCTCGGCCAGGGGCCGGGCCGCCCCGGCGCCCGCCCCGCCGGGTGCCGGACGGGGGGCCTGGGCGCCTGCCCCCCCGGCTGCTACGGGAACCTGGGCGCTCGCCGTGCTCGCTTCGTCGGGTGCTGCGGGAACCTGGGTGCCTGCCGCGCCCGCCTCGTCGGCTGCCGCGGCCGCCTCGTCGTCTGAGAAGTCCTCGGGCGCGATGAACCGGCGCAGCTTGGTGGACGAGGTGGAGGGGGTGTAGGGCAGGTAGACGACGCGGGCGCCCACCTCGGCCATCTCGGCCTCCAGCTTCGCCCCTTTGGGAGTGCCCTTCCAGTCGTCGCCCTTGAAGAGGACGTCGAAGGGCTGCAGGCGCCACGCGAGGCGCTTGTCCTGGTCGAGGTCCACCACGACGGCGTCGACGAAGCGCAGGGAGGAGACCAGGTCGCAGCGCTCTTTGAGGGGGATGACGGGAGCCCGTCCTTTCATGCGGATGAGCGCCTCGTCGGAGGTGACTCCGACCACCAGGCGGTCGCAGCGCTCGCGCGCGGCGCGCAGGATGTTGAGGTGCCCCTGATGGAACATGTCGAAGCCACCGGGCACGTATCCGGTGACGGGCTTGGCTGTAGTCCGTGTCTGATCCACCCATCAAGTGTGCCACTTATCAGGCGGTCAACTCACCTTTACCGAGCAAATGCCCGAAAGATCACGCGAAACCTATTCCGACCACGCTGTCCCGGTCCGCGCCGGGGCGCGCGGGGGCCCAAAAGTGACCAGGCGCGCCTCATTTGGCGAAGACGACGGTCCTCGTCCCGTTCATGAGGACACGGTGCTCGGCGTGGAAGCGGACGGCCTGGGCGAGGACCCGCCGCTCCACGTCCTGGCCCAGGGCGACCATGTCGGCGGTGGAGTCCGCGTGGCTGACCCGCGTCACGTCCTGCTCGATGATGGGCCCCTCGTCCAGGTCGGCCGTCACGTAGTGGGCGGTGGCGCCGATGAGTTTCACGCCGCGCTCGTGGGCCTGGGCGTAGGGGCGCGCGCCCTTGAAGGAGGGGAGGAAGGAGTGGTGGATGTTGATGACGCGGCCCTCCATTGCCCGGCACACGCCGTCGGAGAGGATCTGCATGTAGCGCGCCAGCACCACCAGTTCCACCTTCTCCGAGGCGACGAGGTCGAGCAGCTGCTCCTCGGCCCGGGCTTTCGTGTCCTTCGTGACGGGGATGTTGAGGAAGGGGACGCCGTAGAACTGGGCGACGGGCGCCAGGTCCGGGTGGTTGCCCACCACCGCCACGACCTCGATGGGCAGGCCCTGGGTGCGCTGGCGGTAGAGCAGGTCCGTGAGGCAGTGGCCCTCGCGCGAGACCATGATGATGGTGCGCAGGCGCCGCCCCAGCTCGTCGACCCGGTAGTCGGCGCCGAACTGGCGCGCGACGTCGGCCAGGCCCTCCTCCACGGGGGCGCGGCCCGCGGGCGAGTCCACTTCCACGCGCATGAAGAACGTGCCCGTGCCGGGGTCGCCGAACTGCTGGGACTGGATGACGTTGCCGCCCGCCGCGCCGATGACGCCGGTGACGGCGTGGACGATGCCGGGGCGGTCCGGGCACGACAGGGTGAGAACGAGCTGCGCGTTATCAGTCATGGGCGCCAGTCTAATGGTTCTCCGCGAACACGGGTGCGGGTCCCTGGACCGCCCCCGGTCACGCACACAACGGACGGGATTACGCAACATGTCGTCGCACACAAGGGCGGAATCATGCCCTTGTGTGCGAGCGGTGTTGTCTAATTCAAGCCCCTTGTGTGCGTACTTCGGAGCAGGGGCGGAATGGCGGACAGCCGGTGGCGCCCCGGTGCCGGGCGGCGCGGCCACAGCGCGGAGCGGCGAACCAGGGCGCGGAAAGACGTGCCCGGTCGCCCGTGCAGCGCCCTAGTGGCCCTCGGCCCCCAATCGCCCGAGCAGGAGGATC
>ERZ772986.1802-NODE-1802-length-11991-cov-4.759467_pt1 | contig 11991 bp, 9 predicted proteins | sample MGYA00511898_ERZ772986 | MGnify/ENA primary metagenome ERZ772986 (study PRJEB29015, sample SAMEA2737934) | human oral metagenome | biome: human oral; feature: human-associated habitat; material: dental | place: China | collected 2148 ... | reverse complement strand
CTGACGCGGACTGAGACGGTTCGGCGGCACGAGCTTGATATTATCCAGCATTTCCCTGAGGGATTCCTGACGACGGGCAGAGAAAAGTTTTTCCTGCTTGCTTTCCTCCTTTCCTAGTGGTATATTAGAGGTGATAGAATCGCCGACGGGCGGAGTGCCGAGGGCCTCTTTTGAGGATACTGGTTCCGCAGTTACCGGCGATTCTTTTTTATTGCTGATTTCAAACGTCGGCAACGTATGGTTGTAATATTGAATACGTCTATTGTTGTGCTTTATCAGCGTAATATCCACAGGGATACAGAAACCTTCACCCACAAAACCACAACCATAACTACGCTCCTCTCACAGAAACATGAGAAACGTGCTTCAGACAGCGCATCCTCATTCGCCGCCCCCTCACGTCCTATCGTTACGATCTCGACGAGTGCTACGTGCGCCGCTTCCTCTCGGAGGGTTGGAGGGCATAAAAAGCCGCCATCGTAGGCGGCAACGCATCACTTGCATATCATCGGGGACTTGTGCTATAATGTGCTTGGCAAACGATAGTAACATATTGGCACACGAAAAGCCCCCGAGATGGTCGCTCGGGGGCTTTTCTGTTCCCATATTGCAGACAGGGACTAGCGCCTAGGCTTGTTGCCTTTTTCTCATCCGTCAAGCCATTTGCAGAGATAGTGGCAGACTATCCCCGCCAGAACGGAGAGCAAAAACGATAGTAACATAATCGACACACCTCCTTCCCGTGCCGGTATGGAGGAGGCAACACGTCCAGTATACCATAGTTCAGAGCATTCCGCTATACGGTCTAACCACCTCGAATCCGACACGGTTAAACCGGTCGATTTCGACGGGATTGGAAATGCAATTTACATGTTATCTTCTAAGCCCTTGAAATTAAAGGAGCTCTTTCTAAATCACTTATTTTGTGATAGAATAAAAATGTTTTGGGATGTTTCGGGAGGGTGTGCATGGACGGTGAGAAGAACGGTATGATTGCCTCCCTTGGGACTGCGTTCGTACTGGTCACGGGTACGTCTATGGCACTCATTCTGACCGCATTGCTGCTCACACGCGCGGGAATGCCGTTCGCTGCGGCATACACGGTGACGGTTCTGGCGTGCATATGCGGGACGCTGGCTGTTTCGCGTGCCGGAAGAACACGCATCGCGTTCCCCTCCCCCGCCATTGTCAGTTGGCTGGTTTGTGAGGAAATCATTGCGCATGGTTTTTCCTGGCAGGAAATTCTTGGGATCGCGGCGGCAGTCTCCTGTGCGGGGGCGCTGCTTGCACGCACAAGATACCTCCACAGCTTGACGAGTGCATTGCCGCCGATTCTCCGTACGGGACTCGTCCTGGGTCTTGGACTCACGATGCTTCAGACAGCAGCACTCTATGCACGCGTGCTGCTCCCCTCGCCGTGGGCACTCACGATGAGCGGCACGTTCAGCGATCCGCTCACCTATTTCACACTCATGGGCATTCTGCTTGTGCTTCTGCTGCATGAGCGGATGCCGCGTGCGGCTCTTCCGATCGGAATCATACTGATCGGTGTACTCACATGGGTGGAGGGATTCTGGGAGATTCCGAGTGCACCGTTTCTCATCCCGGATCTTGAAGGGACGGCTTTCGCCCTCATGGTTGTACCATCTGACCTGTGTGCGGCTGTAACACTCGGGGGAACGCTGCTGATCGCCCTTTCCGCTGAGAGCATGGCTGTACTCATGGTAAAAAATGACGATGCAGCGCACCTGTCGCTGGCGCGGCTCTTTACCGTGAGCGGCTGCATGAGCCTGCTCGGTGCATTACCGCTGACAATTGCGCCAATCTCTGCCTCCATTGAAACGGAATACGAGACGCACCGCAAGGAGGGTATACCGCTCACAGCGGTACTCTTTGCATTGCTCCTGGCATTTCTCCTGCCCTGCGCTATACTGATGCAGGCACTTGCAGATTTTCCTGCCATGTCTGCGGTCGCCCTCGCTGTCATGGGGCTGCTGCTCTTGATGCGCGGGATGGAGATGCTGAAATGTACCACGAACTTTACGTTGCGTGAAGGTGCCGTCGTTGCCACATTTGTCCTCACGGCATATGATATTAAAACAGGGCTTGCACTTGCACTTTTTCTCTGGACGCTGCTCACGGCCGTGCGCGGAGAAAAGGTACCGCGTATGACAGGCGCACTGACGGCATTTTTTTCTCTTTTTTTTCTGCTCAAATGGATTTTATGATATGGGAGGTTTCTCTTTTGCGAAAGGACAAGGTTTTGCGCGGCACGCTTGCCGCAGCCCTCTCGGGGCTTTTCATTCTGACGACGGCACAGGCGGGTGCACGTCATGCGTACGCTCCCGACACGAATACAAAGATACGCACAGAGCACGGATCGACGGAGATGGGAAATACTGATTTCCGTGCGCGCATCGACAAACTTATGAGGGAAGCAAAAGCGGCGGAAACGGAGCAGAACCGCCCCCATGAACCACTGTTCAGCGTTCCAAAGACACTTTCGGAGTACGACACTGCCATCATCGGTACGCCGCTCGCAAGTCAGGAGCAGTGTGTCAACTATCTCCTCAGTGTGAATCCCCACCCTGCGATCTCAGTCACGCCGCGCGAACTTGTTTCCTACTACTACGAGGAGGGTGCACGCGAGGGCATCCGCCCCGATGTCGCGTTTGCACAGGCACTCAAGGAAACCGGATTCTTCCGCTACGGCGGAACGGTGACCCCCGATCAGAACAACTATTGCGGACTCGGCACAACAAGTGCGACGGTCAAGGGCGCATACTTTGCCACCTCACAGATCGGCGTGCGTGCGCACATCCAGCACCTGCTCGCCTATGCGTCGACACGCCAGCCCGCGCAGCCCGTCGTCGACCCAAGATACAACCTCGTCCGCACGGTCTACGGCACGAATACACTTGGAAACTGGCAGGATCTCAACGGGCGCTGGGCAGTTCCCGGCGACTCGTACGGTCAGAGCATCCTGTCAATGTTCCGCGCAATCCTGCGCAACTAGGGAAGGAGAACGGAAAGCATGATTACGGTCAACAATCTGAGCCTGCAATTCGGCAAGCGCGTCCTCTACAAGGATGTCAACTTGAAATTTACCCCCGGCAACTGTTACGGCATCATCGGTGCAAACGGCGCGGGTAAGTCCACCTTCCTCAAACTGCTCTCGGGCGACATCGAGCCGACGGGCGGTATCGTCGACATCACGCCCGGAGAACGCCTCGCCGTCCTCAAACAGGATCACTATGCCTATGACGAGGTCGAGGTGCTGCGTACGGTCATCATGGGGCATCCGCGCCTCGTGGAGATCATGGACGAAAAGGATGCACTCTACGAGAAGGCGGACTTCTCCGATGAGGACGGTATGCGTGCCTCGGAGCTTGAAGCAGAGTTTGCCGAACTCGACGGATGGAACGCAGAGACGGAGGCGGCGCAGCTCCTGAGCGGGCTTGGCATCCCCGACGCAAAGCATACGCTCAAGATGAACGAGCTGTCTCCCTCGGAGAAGGTGCGCGTCCTGCTCGCACAGGCACTCTTTGGCTCACCTGACATTCTGCTCCTCGACGAGCCGACGAACCATCTCGATGTGTCCTCGATCAACTGGCTTGAGAACTTCCTCGCGGACTTCCCGAACACGGTCATTGTTGTGTCACATGACCGTCACTTCCTCAATCAGGTCTGCACCTACATCTGCGATGTGGACTTCGGCAAGATCTCCCTCTTCGCCGGCAACTACGACTTCTGGTATCAGTCCAGTCAGCTGGCACTCCAGATGGCAAAGGACGCGAACAAAAAGAAAGAGGAAAAGATCAAGGAACTCCAGACCTTCATCCAACGGTTCTCGGCAAATGCCTCGAAGTCCCGTCAGGCGACCTCACGCAAAAAGCTCCTTGAGCGCATTACCCTCGACGACATCAAGCCCTCCACGCGTCGCTATCCCTACATCGCCTTTACCCCCGACCGCGAGGCGGGCGATCAGCTCCTCACGGTGGAAGGTCTCTCAAAGGAGGTCGACGGTCGCCAGCTCTTCAAGAATGTCAGCTTTACCCTCAAAAAGGGAGACAAGGTCGCCTTTGTAGGACCGAACGGCACGGCAAAGACCATGCTGTTCAAGATCCTCATGGGTGAGGAAGAAGCCGATGAAGGCACGTTCAAATGGGGTGTGACGACGACACAAACCTACCTTCCCTCGGACAACAACGCCTATTTTGATGATGTCAAACTGAATCTCGTCGACTGGCTGCGCCAGTATTCGAAGGATCCGGACGAAACATTTGTGCGCGGCTTCCTCGGACGTATGCTCTTTTCGGGCGAGGAAAGTCAAAAGCGTGCCGAGGTGCTCTCCGGCGGCGAGCGCGTGCGCTGTATGCTCTCACGCATGATGCTCTCGGGCGCGAACGTCCTCGTCTTTGACGAGCCGACCGACCACCTCGACCTTGAGTCCATCACTGCGCTCAACAATGGGCTGATGTCGTTCAGCGGTACGATCCTCTTTGCCTCGCGCGACCACGAGTTCACGCAGACGATCGCGAACCGCATCATCGAGATTACCCCTGTCGGCGTCGTCGACCGCATCTCGACCTACGACGAATTCCTCAGCAACGAGACCGTGAAGCAGCAGCTTGCGGAGAAGTACAAAGCGGCAGAATAATTTTTCAAAAAAGGGAATACCGAGTGCTCCACGACACTTATGGGAGGTGAGATCATGCTTGGCACACTCTTACAGGGTACGGAGAACAAGAACGCTGCCCTGCGTCTGCGCGAGATGGTGACCGTTCTGCGCCGTCATGACATTGTACACGGTCTGACCCCCGTAAAACTGCGTGCCATCTTCGAGGATCTTGGTCCCACCTTTGTCAAATTCGGGCAGATCATGAGTATGCGCCCCGACTTTCTTCCGACGGAGTACTGCGATGAACTCATGAAGCTCCAAACGGGCGCACGCCCCCTCCCCTTTCCCGTCATCCTCTCCATCGTCGAGCAGGAATACGAACGCGAATGGAACAAGGTCTTTCGCACCATTGACAGCACGCCGCTCGGCTCTGCGAGCATCGCACAGGCGCATCGTGCACGTCTGGCAAACGGCGAGGATGTCGTCATCAAGGTGCAGCGTCCCGGCATCCACGAGATTATGCGCATGGATCTCACCCTCATGAAGCGTGCCGCGACCATCATCCGTCTTGTCAGCCGCGATGATGTTGTAGATTTTCGGACGCTGATGGATGAGATGTGGAACATCGCAAAGCAGGAGATGGACTTTCTCATCGAAGCAGGTCACATTGAGGAGTTCGCGCATCTGAACCGCGACAATCCTTTCATCTCCTGTCCGCGCGTCCTGCGCGATCTCTCCACACAGCACATTCTAGTGATGGAGTACATCGACGGCATCCCCCTCGATCAAACCGATGCCCTGCACGCAGCCGGCATCAATGTCACGCAGATCGGTCGGAGACTCGGCGAGAACTACGCCAAACAGATCATCGAGGACGGCTTCTTCCACGGCGACCCGCATCCCGGCAACATTCGCGTGCGCAACGGGACAATTGTCTGGCTCGATCTCGGCATGATGGGCCGTCTCAGCAACCGCGACCGTACGGCACTGCGCCGCGCAATCCTCGCTCTTGCGACGCACGATACATTTGAGATGAAGGCTGCCGTCCTTGCCCTCGGCATCGTACGGGGACGCATCAACCACGCGCAGCTCTATCAGGACATTGATGTGATGATGGAGCAGTACGGCTCTCTTGACTTCACGGACGTACACATGGGTGTACTGACAAATCAGATCCTCGGCATCCTGCGCGTGCACAACATCGGTTGTCCGAGCGGACTTGCCATGTTTGCACGCGGCGTCATGACCGTAGAGATCGTCATGCGCCGCTGCGCCCCCGAGGTCAGCTTTCTCGAGATCTTCGCGCGCAGTCTCTCACTCGGTATCGTACAGGGGATGACATGGCGTGAGGGGCTCGCAAAAGCACGGCAGGAGGGCATCATGCTCCTGCGCAAATCCGTCCAAATCCCAGAGCAGCTTGCCGACCTGCTCAAGATGACCATGAGCGGACAGGCAAAGCTCAACATTGACCTCACCGGATCGGAGGAGCCCGTTCAGCGTCTTGACAAGATGATTAACAAGCTCATCATTGCCCTTCTCTGCGCCGCACTCCTCATTGCATCAAGTACAATCTGTACGACAGATATGAAGCCGCAGATCGGCGGCATTCCGTTCCTCGGCATCCTCGGCTACCTCATCGCATTTATTCTAAGTCTTCGGCTTATCTGGGACATTCACAAGGGAGTGTAGAATATGCGCGGTATACGCGGCGCCATCACAGTCAGGCGCAATGATAAGGAAGAAATCTGGCAGGCGGCACAGGAGATGATCATCGAGCTTCTCCATGCAAATTCCATTACCGCTAAGGAGATTGGCGCGGCAATTTTCAGCATGACCGAGGAGTTGACGGCGGCATTTCCGACAGCGGGCGTGCGCAGGCTTCCCGGGTTCGATCTTGTTCCTCTCTTTGACACACGTCAATGTGCCATTGAGGACAGTCTCCCGCGCTGCATCCGCGTCCTTCTCCTCGTCAACACGGATGCGGCACAGGCAGACATTCATCACGTCTATCTGCGGGAAGCGGCAAAACTCCGCCCCGATCTGGAAAGCTGAACACAATAAAAAAGCACCGTTGATACGGTGCTTTTTTATTGTGTATGACAGGAAGAACGTTCATTCAGCGCTGACGCATCCATGCAGGAATATCGATGATGTCCGTCCCCGACGTTCCGGGATTCGGCTCGACAACATTCATACGACGATTGTTTGCCGCACTGCCGAGGTTCGGCGGTACGATTGCGGCGGCAGGACGTGCCTGCGGCTGAGCAGGCTGTGCTGCCGCTGTTTTTGGAGCAGAGACACTGCTCATCCCCGGCATGGAGATCCAGTCCGCGCTAAGCCCCGTATCTGCACTGTCGGCTGTTCCGCTCTCCGAGAGCCCAAACCCCGTCGCCACGACGGTGACACGCACACTGTCCTCAAGGTTCTCATCAACGGCAACGCCCCAGATGATATTCGGCTGACTGACATTCGTTGCGTTCATAATCATGCTGGAGAGCCAATCCGATGCCTCGCCGACCTCAAGCATACTGAGGGTCTTCGCCCCTGTGAAGTTCATAATGACGGAGGTCGCTCCCTCGATGCTCGTCTCGAGCAGCGGCGACTCGATTGCCGCCTTTGCCGCTGCAACGGACGCACCTTCGCCGCGCGCCTCGCCAATGCCCATGATCGCTGCACCGCCATTCGACATCGTCGTCTTGACATCCGCAAAGTCGAGGTTGATAACCCCCTGATTTGTAATGAGATCAGTGATGCCCTTGACCCCCTGCCAGAGGACATTATCAACCTTGCTGAACGCCTCGGTGACCGGCGTGCTCTTGTCGATGATCTTCATGAGGCGGTCGTTTGGAATCGTGATGATGGTATCGACGTGCTGCTGCAGATTCGCAATACCGGACTCCGCATTGCGCGCACGCGCCATCCCTTCATAGGAAAAAGGCCGTGTCACAACAGCAACGGTGAGTGCGCCGAGCTCACGCGCACACTCGGCAACAACGGGAGCTGCGCCCGTCCCCGTGCCGCCGCCCATGCCGGCAGTGATAAAGACCATGTCTGCGCCGCGCAGTGCCTCCACAATCTTCTCACGGCTCTCCGTCGCGGCCGCCTCCCCGATCTCAGGACGTGCGCCCGCACCGAGTCCACGCGTACGCTTCTCGCCGATCTGAATGCGCATTGCCGCCTTCGACTGCAGAAGAGCCTGTGCATCTGTATTGATTGCAACAAACTCTACGCCCTGCAAGCCAGAGTCGATCATATTATTTACCGCGTTACCGCCGCCGCCGCCCACACCGACAACGATGATCTTTGCGAGTTCCTCAAAGTTATCATCCATTTCGAACACAGCTTCAGCCTCCATATCGTATGTACATCAAGCTTCTCTATCAATAAATAATAATTGTCCTCGCCTATTTTACCATGAAAATCAATATATTTCCATAGTGTGAAGAAATTTTTAGACCAAGCTTATTGTGCGCCGTCGCGGTAGTCCTTAAGTAGGTAGCGACGCAGAATGGCAAGATTCTTAAAGATGCGGAAGCCGAACGCCAGCAGCGCGACATAATAGAGATCGATACCAAGGCGGTCACCGATAAAGACGAGTGCCGCCGCGAGCAGTGTATTCGAGAAGAAGCCTGTAACAAAAACGTGCTTGTCAAAGCGGTCTGCAACCGCCGCCCGCAGACCGCCGAACGCTGCGTCCAGTGCCGCGACAAGTGCGACAGAAAAGAGCTTTGTGTAGGCGAGTGGGATGACAATCGGGCTGTTGTATCCAATGACGAGACCGATGATCAGACTGACCATAACGATGTAGATCATTTACTTCCCTCCTCCCGTTCTTCCGTCTCACGTGCATAACTCTGACGGATGCTCCCGCGATAGGGTGGAATGTAGACATCATCACTGGCCGTTATATCAAGCTGAATGCCCCAGACACTCAGCGTCTCGACGACACCGCCGCGCATACGCAGGGAGTTTTCGAGAGACTTCTTGTCACCGATGGCACGTACCTCGAACGGTGCGGAGGAGCGCACGTTGTTCACGGAGAGCGTCGGTCCCGCACAGCGGATCTCGGAGATGCCCGTAAGTCGCTGACCGTTGACAGAGATCGCCTCTGCGCCCGCCGCGCGAAGTTCGTTAATAACGCGCAGGAGATCGTCGTCATGGATGACGTAGAGGTTCGGATTCTCACCCGCCTTGACAGGTTTTGCGCTGTCGTCCATGCGCACGATCACCCCCTCTCCCTCAAGGGGAACCAGAGCCGCTCGATAGCGCAGCAGCTCCTGATCCTGTTCGTTTCCCTTCTCCGCAGCAGCCGTCTGCATTTTGCGCAGTTCCTCACCGAGCTCGTCGCGTTCGTGCTCTGTCTGAAGCAGACGGTCGGAGATCTCCTCAATGCGCTGCTGCGAAAGGCTTCCCTTTCCATCCCGTGCCGTCCGGAATTGCACGGCAATCATAAAGCCGATGAGGATACAGACGAGGGCGATAAGCCATCCGCCCTGCCAAAATTGTTTCATTTATTTCCCTTCTGTGGTCTTATCCGCAAGTTTGATGAATGGCGCGTCATAGCTGAAATCGACATACTCCACTGTATGACGCGTGGTCTTTTGATCCTGTAAAAAATCTTGGGTCAGTCCCGCCTTTTCGGAAATGTGTTCAAGCTGTCCGAGACGAATCGGCAGAGCCGACTTGGTGTAGGCGACAACGGCAGACGGCACGGTAATGTTGACCTCGGAGATCTGCCCGATGTCGGTCGGATCGATCTTGGCAAGAAACGCGATCACATATGTGATCTGCGCATTGTTGTTGTCATCTCCGATGTAGAGATCCCGCAGCCGCACCCCTGTAATGATCGGAATATCCGCTCCCTTGAGCGTCCGATAGCTCGCGATAACCTTGCCCTGGCGATCAAAATCCAGATAACCGTAGTCGCAGGCTACCGTCGCCACAGGAACGCGTTCAACAATCTCCATCTCGATCTTATTCGGCAGCTGCCGTCGTACAATGGCGGACTCGATGCGCAGGTCATGAAGGAGATTCGTTGTGATGGCATCCGTCTTGACCTCAAAAAGCCGCTCTCCATAGTGAATGCGTGCAATCTCACACAGTTCCGCCTCGTTGAGACGGACATTGCCGCGCACGATGAGCTGCTGAAAGGTAAAGAGCGGTGAATAGATGAGAACAGCAATGACAGCAGCAGTCCCGAGGAGATAGAATGCCCCCTTTAGAATGCGGCGTGAACTCATCGACGATACCCTGCCATCGCAAGAATTTTCTCACAGAGTTCGGGGAACTCGATCCCGACGGCACGGGCAGCATCGGGCACAAGAGACGTTTCCGTCATTCCCGGCACAGCGTTGACCTCGATGGCATATGCCTCGCCCGCCTCACTCAGCATAACATCCAGACGCGCCACTCCGGCGCAGCCACAGGCGGTGAACGCACGCACGGCGAGATCTTGTACCGCCGCCGTACAGTCCTCAGATATTTCTGCCGGTACAATGTGCGCCGATGCGCCCGGGGTGTACTTGCTCGCGTAGTCATAGCGTCCTGAGGTCGTTGTGATCTCGATGACGGGCAGAGCCTGTGCATCCGACGGTGTACCCCAGACAACAACAGTAAGCTCGCGCCCACGGATAAACTCCTCGATGAGCACCTCGCTGCCGTAGGAGAACGCCTCGTCGATTGCGCTCTGCAAATCCTCCTCCCGTGTCACGATGTAGACACCGATGCTCGAACCTTGCTCGGGTGCTTTGACAACCACAGGAAGATCAAACTCTGCACGCACACGCTCTATCATACGCGCGTCCCGCTCTCCCGCATGGAGACAGAGGAAACGCGGTGTTCTGATCCCCTCTGCGCGAAAGATACGCTTCGCCGTCAGCTTGTCCATCGTGAGTGCGGCGGCACGTACGCCTGAGCCCGTATAGGGAATCCCGAGCATATCAAGCGTCCCCTGCAGGATGCCGTCCTCGCCGTATTTCCCATGCAGCGCATTGAAGACGATCGCGGGGTTCAGCTTCCGAATCTCCTCGGCGAATGTCGTTGGTACGAGCTCCATGCCGATGACGGGATAGTCCTTCGACCGCAGTGCCTCGAGGATCGCAGTGCCCGAGCGGCGCGACACCTCCGCCTCGGTGGAGGAACCTCCCATAACGACGACGATCGGACGGTCTCCCGTGCCCGCCGTCCCATTTTTCAGCTGCTCGACCAGCGTCTCTCCGACCTCCAGGATGTTGCCCGCGCCCATCGTGATGACAAGATCCCCCGCACGGACATGCTGTGCAAGGTAGCGTTCGAGGTCGGCACGCTCCGGCAGATAGACCGCATCCTGCCCTGTCTGTTTTGCGACCTCCTCCATCAGCGTCTCGCCGCTAACGCCCGGGATCGGAGCCTCGCCCGCCGCATAGACATCGGTGAGGATGAGCAGGTCGGCGGCGGCAAAACACGTCCCAAACTCCGCACGCAGGAGGTTCGTGCGTGAGTAGCGGTGCGGCTGAAACACACAGATGAGCCGCGCGGGGTTCGTCGCACGCGCCGCCGTGAGCGTCACGGCGATCTCCGTCGGGTGATGTGCATAGTCGTCCACGACCCAGACACCGCGTTCCTTGCCCTTCGTCTGGAAGCGGCGCTTTGCCCCGTGGAAGCCCGCGAGCGCATCCTGGATCTGTGCAAACTCGACCCCCGCAAGGCGTGCGACAGCGATGCAGGCGAGTGCGTTGAGCACATTGTGCCGCCCCGGGATATTGAGGGAGACGCGCCCCCGTTCCACGCCGCGCTCGAATACGGTGAAGGAGATGATCGATCCATGCGTCTCGATGTCTGCCGCGCGGTAGTCCGCCTCCTGAGCGATGGCATAGGAAATCACGCGGCGTTTCGTCTCTGCCGCGAGCGTTCGCAGAATTTCATTTTCAAAGCAGAGAATCGCCGTCCCGTCCTCGTCCACCTGATCGATAAAGGTGCGGAATGCGGCGATGATCTTCTCCATCGTGCCGTAGTGATCCATGTGATCATCTTCGACGTTCGTCACAACGGCGACGTGCGGACGCAGCTTCAAGAAGGAACCGTCGCTCTCGTCCGCCTCGGAGACGAGGTAGCGGCTCGTGCCGAGCTTTGCATTCGTGCCAAGATCGGGCACCTCGCCGCCGACGATGATCGTCGGAGACACGCCCACGCGGTCGAGCGTCACACCGATCATGGAGGTGGTCGTCGTCTTGCCGTGCGAGCCCGCGACCGCAATGCCATCGTACTCGTTGACAAGTGCGGCGTTGATGTCGGAGCGGTGCAGCTTGGGGATACGCAGATCCCATGCCGCAATCACCTCGGGGTTGTCGTAGGGAATCGCCGTGGAGACGACAATCGCATCCGCGCCGCGC
>ERZ772986.1801-NODE-1801-length-11993-cov-5.093315_pt1 | contig 11993 bp, 8 predicted proteins | sample MGYA00511898_ERZ772986 | MGnify/ENA primary metagenome ERZ772986 (study PRJEB29015, sample SAMEA2737934) | human oral metagenome | biome: human oral; feature: human-associated habitat; material: dental | place: China | collected 2148 ... | reverse complement strand
GTGTAGGAGAAGACGTGGCCCACGTGCAGGGAGCCGGAGACCGTGGGCGGCGGGGTGTCAATGGAGAAGACCTCGTGGCGCTTGGCGCCGCGGTCGAAGGCGTAGGTGCCCTCCTCCTCCCAGCGCCCTCCCCAGGTGGTCTCCAGGCCGTCGGCGGAGGCCCTGGCCGGGACGCGGGGGCTGTGGACCTGCGAGGGCAGGAGGAAGGGCGGGGTCGCGGCGTCGGCAGGGCTTCCGGACGCGGCCGAGGTGGCAGCAGGCTCAGACATGGGGCCGATTCTGTCACGGCTTCGCGCGTGGGCACGTCGGGCGGTCCCGGACCCCGGGGCCGCACTATGTGAGGTGGGCTACGTCCCGGGAGCCGGAGATGACGATAGGATAGGCGCACCTAACCTGAATCCGCGTTCCCTGGCGGGTCGTTACCGGAAAGGACTTGCGACGTGACCGTGGAGTCTGTCACATACAACCGTATTACCTCACCACGTAACCTCATTAACGTCGGCGTCTTCACCGCGGTCTACTTCGTGGTCCTCTTCGCCGGCGGCATGCTCGGCATCCTCAACCCGGTCATGGTGCTCCTGGGGGCGCTGGCCGGGACCGTCGTCAACGCCATGGTCTGCATGCTCTACGTGGCCAAGACCCGGGCCCTGGGCGCCTACACCCTCCTGGGCCTGGTCATCGGCCTCCTCATGGTGGCCACCGGGCACGCCTGGGTCACCCCGGTCCTGTCCACGGGGCTCGGCCTCCTGGCGGACCTCATCACCCGGGCCGGCGGGTACACGAGGACCTCCACCAACGCCCTGGGGTTCGCGGTGTTCTCCGTGTGGTGCGTCGGGCCGGTCCTGCCCGTCCTGTGGGGCTCGGAGGAGTACTTCGCCGACATGGCCAGGCGTATGGGGCAGGACTACGCCGACACCTTCCGCGAGCTGGCCACGCCGGCCGTCATCGGCGGCTGGGTCGTGCTGGTGTTCCTGGTCGCCTTCGGCTGCGCGCTGGTGGGCGTGCGGGTCCTGCACAAGCACTTTGAGCGGGCCGGGGTCGCCTGAGACCGTGTCCGCTCTCCCCTCCGCCCTGGCCGTCCCCGCGACCGTACGGGTCGCGGCCGACCCCCGCAGCAAGTTCCTCCTGGTCCTGGTGGCCAATGTCATGCTCATGTCGGCGGGGTCGACCCGGGTGCTCTGGCTCGTCCTCGTGGTCGTCGTGGTCCTGGCGCTCCTGGACCTGCGGGTACGTGTCGCCGTGACCCTGGTGGCGGTCAACTCCCTGCTCTGGGTCCTCTCGGAGCTGCCCCGGGTGTGGCACCACGGGGCGGCCGTCGCGGTGGGCCTGCTGGTCTACTGGCTCCTGCGCTTCGGGCTGTCCATCGCCCTGGGCACCTGGTTCGTGGCCACCACCCGCGTCAGCGAGCTGACCGCCGCCATGAACGCCATGAGGCTGCCCCGCTTCCTGACCATCCCCCTGGCCGTCCTCTTCCGCTTCCTGCCGGTGGTCATTGACGAGGCCCACGGCGTGGTGGAGGCCATGAGCCTGCGCGGCTACACCGGCTCCTACCTCTGGCGCCACCCCGTGGACGGCCTCGAGAAGCTCGTGGTCCCGGTCCTGACGGCCTGCGCCCGGACCGCCGACGAGCTCTCCGCCGCCGCCCTCATACGGGGCCTGGGCGTCAGCGCCCGCCCCACCGTGGTGGACCGGCCCCGCTTCCGGGTGGCCGACGCCGTCCTGGTCGCCCTGGTGGCGGGCCTCGTGGCCTACCGCTTCTGGGGGGTGTGGTCATGACCGTCAGCATTGACTCGGTCTCCTACGCCTACACCACCGGCGCGCAGGTGCTCACCGACGTCTCCCTGGCCCCCGCGACGGGCTCCCTGACGCTGGTGTGCGGTGCGTCCGGCTCGGGCAAGTCCACCCTGGTGCGCCTGGTCAACGGCCTCGTGCCGCACTTCCACCACGGCCGGCGCGACGGCGAGGTCCTGGTGGAGGGGCGCGAGGTCGCCGACACCCCCATTGAGCAGATGGGGCGCGTGACGGCCACCGTCTTCCAGGACCCCGCCACCCAGTTCTTCACCACCACGGTGGCTGACGAGCTGGCCTTCGCGCCCCAGAACTACCAGGTCCCCGCCCAGGAGATCCGACGGCGTCGGCTCCGGGCCGTGGAGGAGCTCGGTATCGAGGACCTCCTGGGGCGCGACCTCAAGGGCCTGTCCGGGGGGCAGCTCCAGAAGGTCGCCTGCGCCCAGGCCCTGGTCCAGGACACCCCGGTCGTCCTGCTGGACGAGCCCACGTCCAACCTCGACCCCCGGGCCATTGAGGACGTGCGCGCCGCCGTGGCGCGCCTCAGGGAGCTGGGGCGCACCGTCGTCGTGGCCGAGCACCGCGTCTACTTCCTGGAGGGACTGGCCGACGAGGTCGTCCTCATGCAGGACGGTCGGGTCGCCAGGCGCATGAGCGGGGCCGACTTCTACGCCATGGGTGAGGAGCGGCGCTCCCTGGGGCTGCGCACCCTGGAGCGTCCCGAGCTGCGCGTCCCGGTCACGCCGGTGGCGGCCCTGCGCGACGGCGGGCCCGGTGACGGCGGTACCGTGCCGGGCGCCGGTGGTGCGCCGGGTACTGGTGCCGCGCTGGGCGCTGGTGATGCGCCGGGCGTGCGTGCTGGTGTCGCGCCGGGCACTGGTGGTGCGGACGTGCCGGGCACCGGGGACATGCCGGGTGCCGGGGCCGCCGCCCGCCCCGCCGGCCCCGGGGAGGGACGGACCGGCGGCGCCCAGGGAGGTCAGGGCGGCCTGCTCGTTGAGGACCTCGTGGTCGAGCGCGGCGGGCGCAGGATCCTGGACATCGCCTCCCTGCGCTTTCCCGCTGGCGCCATCACCGGCGTGACCGGGGTCAATGGCATTGGCAAGACCACCCTGGCCCGCGCCGTCTGCCGCCTCCAGCGCGCCCGCCGAGGGGCGCGCGTGACCCTGGACGGCCAGGAGCTCAGGCACGGACAGGCCTTCCTGGTCATGCAGGACGTCCACCGCCAGCTCTTTGCCGAGTCCGTCTCCCAGGAGGCCAGCGCCCCCCAGCTGGAGCGCCTGGACCTGGCTGGCCTGGCCGAGCGCCACCCCCTGTCCCTGAGCGGGGGGCAGAAGCAGCGGCTCGTCATCGCCACCGCCGTGGACCAGGACGCCCGCGTCATCGTCCTCGACGAGCCCACCTCCGGGGTGGACTACCGCCACCTGCTGACCATTGCCGCTGAGCTGCGGTCCCTGGCCGATGAGGGGCGCGTGGTGGTGGTGATCAGCCACGACATCGAGTTCCTCAACGAGTGCGCCGACCACGTCATTGAGATCACCTAAGCTTTGAATGATAATCATTTGCATGTAGTATGGCGGTACGGCCGCCCCAGCCACGACCCAGCAGTTCAGGAGGACAAGGAAGATGAGCAGCAGCACCCCGGCACCGGAGCGGCCCGACGTCGTACAGGCACAGCAGGCCGGGCCGCCCGACCCGGACTCGCAGGAGCGTCCCGTCATACGCTCCTCTGCCCGCAGCGGCCTGGCCGACTCGGCCCTGGGCACCCGCAACCTCATGACGCTGGCCGCGCTGTCGGTGGTGTCCATGATCCTCCTGATACCACTGAACTACCTCGCCCCGGCAGCGGGCGCCGCCCCCGACGCCGTGCTGGTGGGCTGCGCGATCATGGGCCTGTGGGTGATCCCCTACCTGCTGCCCGCCACCGTGGTGCGCAGGCCCGGAGCCGTCCTCATCGCCGCCACCATTATGGGCATTATCAGCGCCTTCATTACGCCGTCCGGCCCGGGGGCGATATTCGGGAACCTCATGGGCGGGCTCTTTATCGAGATCCCCCTGGCCCTGCTGCTCTACCGCAAGTGGACCTGGTGGTCCTTCCTCATCTCAGCGGCCACCTTCGGTCTCATCAACGGATTCCTCTACATCAAGCTGCTCAAGGTGGCCACCGGCGCCGCCTACCCGGCCGTGACCATTACGATCGCCGTGGCCTCTGCGCTGGTCGGCGGCGGTGTCACCATCCTGCTCACCCACCTGCTCAACCGCGCCGGCGTCGGTATCGACCACCGGGCCAAGGGCCGTGCCTGACGGCGCCTCGTCCACGGCTCCGTCCCAGGCCTCCTGCACGGGCCCCGCTGCGCAGGCGCTCCAGGACGGCCGAGCAGCCCGACTGGTGGAGGCGAAGGACCTGAGCGTCCACTACCTCGGGTGCGAGGAATGGGTGCTGGACTCGGTGGCCCTGACCCACCTGCGCGGGCGGGTCACGGCCGTCATCGGGCCCTCAGGCTGCGGGAAGACCACCCTGGTGCGCACCGTGTGCGGACTCGTACCGCACTGCCTGCCCTCGGAGTACTCCGGCAGCCTGCGCCTGGCCGGGACCGAGGTCGCCGACGCCACCGTCAGCTTCCTGGCCACGCACGTCGCCTACGTGGGGCAGAACCCCGACGCCTCCGTGGTCACCCGCACCGTCCACGACGACGTCGCCTTCCCCCTGCAGAACCTGTGCCTGCCCCGCAGTGAGATCACGGCCCGCGTGGAGGAGTCGCTGCGCACCGTGGGGCTGCTGGGGCGCGTCTGGGACGACCCGTGGCAGCTCTCGGGAGGGCAGCGCCAGCGCCTGGCGGTGGCCGTGGCCCTGGCCATGCGCCCGCAGCTGCTGGTCCTGGACGAGCCCACCAGCGTCATCGACACCACCGGGCGGGACGAGTTCTACCGGCTCGTCTCCACCATGGCCGAGGAGGGCACGGGAGTGATCGTCATCGATCATGACCTGGACCCCGTGCTGCCGGTCGTCGACCAGGTCCTGGCGCTGGACGCCCGGGGCCGCACCATCGCCCTGGGCACGCCGCGCGAGGTCTTCACAGGGCACCGTGAGGAGCTTGAGGCCATCGGGGTGTGGATGCCCCGGGCCCTGCGGCGCGTCCCGCGGCCGACGGGGGCCGAGCCGCCGCTGACCTGCGCGGAGGCGGGCATCACCCTGCCGGTGCTCGCCAACCTGTGCTCGCCCGACGGCGTGCGCTACCTGGAGAGGGGCGAGGACGGCTGGCACGAGACGGCGGCCATAGACACCGTCACCCCCGCCGCGCGGCCTGTCGGCACCGGCGCTGACGGCGGTGCCAGCGGCGGCGCCAGCGCCCCTGATGGTGGTGCCCCTGACGGTGGCGCCCCTGACGGTGGCACCGGCGGCGGGACGGGGGAGGGTACCGGGGCGCCGGGACGCGACGGGGCGCGCGTGGAGCTCGTCGACATGGAGGTCCCCGGGCGCTCCCCGGCCGTCTCGATGAGGCTGGGGGGCGGTGAGCTGGTGGCGCTGGTGGGCCCCAACGGGGCGGGCAAGTCCTCCCTCCTGTCCGCCCTGGCCGGGCTGGTCCCCCTAACCGCCACCCGGGCGCGCGTGCACGACAGGCAGGTGCGGCGCGGCAGGCACCTGGTGGGCTACGTCTTCCAGAACCCCGAGCACCAGTTCGTGGCCACCACGGTCCGCAAGGAGCTCGAGGTCGGCGGCACCCCGGCCGGGCGTGTCGACCAGCTCCTGGAGCAGTTCCACCTGACGTCGCACGCCGACCAGCACCCGCTCACGCTCTCCGGGGGCCAGGCGCGCAGGCTCTCGGTGGCCACCATGGTCAGCGAGGACCGCGACGTCATCGTCCTGGACGAGCCCACCTACGGGCAGGACCGGGCCAACACCGTCGAGCTCATGGGGTTCATCGAGCAGCTGCGCGCCCAGGGCCGCACCGTCATTATGGCCACCCACGACCTGGAGCTGGCCCAGGAGCACTGCACCCACGTCGTCGCCCTGCCGCAGCCCGCCGGGGCCGGGCGTGCGGGGGACCCCGTGCGGCCCGCCGGCGGGGACCCGGGTGCGCCAGCGGCAGGTGGCGTGGCGGTGCCGCCCAGGCCGCAGCCGCGCCGGGGCCTGCTGACCGGGCTCAACCCCCTGACCCTGTTCGTCGCCGTCGTCCCTGTCATTGTCATGCTCTTCGCCCTGAAGGACCACCGGGTCAACCTGGCGGTCCTGGTGACGGCGAGCGTCCTCATGACCGCCGCACGGGCCCCGCGCACCCGCACGCTCGTCTCGGTCCTGGGCTCCTGGGCAGTCACGGGGCTCATGCTGTGGATCTTCGGCAACGGGCTCCGCTCCGGCCCCGAGACGCAGGTCTACGACATGGGCAGCGCCGTGGCCGCCGGGACCGGGATCGGGGCCATGGTCTCCCTGGTGCTGCTCTCCGGTATCTCCACCGACGCCGAGGCCCTTATCCGCACGCTGACGGCCACCTTCCGCATGCCCTACCGGATCGGGTCCGCGGGGACGGCGGCCACCGCCTTTATCGCCCGGTTCCACGGGGACCTCACCGTGCTGCGCACGGCCCGCGCCCTGCGAGGTGTCGGCCGTGCCTGGGGGCCGGCGGCCCCGGTGGTGCGCTGGGCGGGCTCGATCCTGCCGCTAATGATCCTGGCGATCCAGCACGCTGAACGTGTGGCCCTGTCCATGGACTCGCGCGCCTTCGGGGCGTACAGGGGGCGCACCGAGCTGCGGGACGAGCCCTGGCGCCGGCGCGACTGGGCCGTGGTGGCCTGCACCTGGCTGGTCACCGCGATCACGTGGAGGACCGTGGGATGAGGGCCCCTGCGCCCTCTTGAGGACACTGAGACGGAACGGCAAAGGAACGGAAAAGGAGAGTCGACCATGCCAGCAGCTACAGGACGACCACAGGAGTCCCCCGGGGCGAGCTCACCGGGTGCGGGGAGCAGGACGGTCACCGTCAGCGACCTCATTAGGCCGGCGCGGGGGGCGATGATCCTCTCCGGCGCCCTGACCGCCGTCGGGGCGGTGCTGTCCATCGTGCCCTTCGTGGCCCTGCGGAACCTGGCCGCCATCTGGCTGGAGGAGTCGGACGCCCAGGGGCTCGCGGCCCGGCCCTGGACGTGGGCGGTGGTCGCCGTCGGGTCCCTCTTCGTCGCCCAGCTGCTCTACCTCACGGGCCTGGGCGTCACCCACCTGGCCGAGGCCAGGCTGCGCCACCACCTGCGGGTCCGTGTGGTGGAGGCCCTCAGCCGCCTGCCGCTGGGGCGCGTGGCCGCCATCCCCCACGGCACCATACGCAAGATGGTGTGCGACGACACCACCGCCATCCACACCCTCGTGGCCCACATGCCCGGGGATACCACCAACGCCGTGGTCATGGCCCTGGCGGGGACGGCCTACCTGCTGTGGACCGACTGGGCGCTGACCCTGGCCCTGCTGGGGGTGTGGCTCCTGGCCCTGGCCGCCGTCATGCCCGCCATGCGCGGCCTGAGCGGTATCACCGACCGCTTCGGGAAGGCGCAGACGGACCTGGCCGCCGCCACCGTCGAGATGATCGAGGGCATTAAGGAGGTCAAGGGCTTCCAGGCCACCGACCTGAGCCGTACCCGCTTCAACGCCGCCCGGAGGCACTTCTCCGACATCTCCTACGAGTGGGTCACGAGCTCGGGGCGGCCCATGAGCCTCATGGCGGCGGTGCTGCGCCCGGCCACCGTGTTCGCCACCGTGGCGCCCCTGTCGGTGCTCTTCGTGTGGCAGGGCTGGATCCAGCTGTCCGCCACCCTGCCCTTCTTCCTGGTGGCCCTGGGGCTGCCCGAGGGCATGGTCACGTTCATCAACCTCATGCAGCACGCCTACGAGTCGCGTATGGCGGCCCAGGACACCGCCGAGCTGCTCTCCCAGGCGCCCATGCCCGAGGGCGGCTTCGACGCCGACGACGGCCCCGCCCCGGGGAGGGTGGAGGTGGATGACGTCACCTTCTCCTACGAGCCCGGCTCCCCAGTGCTCAAGGGCGTGTCCCTCACGGCCGAGCCCGGCACCGTCACCGCCCTGGTGGGCCCCTCCGGGGGCGGGAAGTCCACCCTGGCCCGTCTCATTGCCCGCTTCTACGACGTCGACGCCGGCGCCGTGCGCGTCTCCGGCGTCGACGTGCGCGAGGCCACCTTCCCCTGGCTGTTCTCCCGGGTGGCGATCGTGCTGCAGGACGTGGCCCTGTCCCACGACACCGTGCACGACAACATCGCCCTGGGCCGGCCCGGGGCCACCCGCGAGCAGGTGGAGGCGGCGGCCCGGGCCGCCTGCGTCCACGAGCGCATTACGCGCCTGCCCCACGGCTACGACACGGTCCTGGGCGAGGCGGGCGGGTTCCTCTCCGGGGGCGAGCGCCAGCGGGTCACCCTGGCCCGCGCCTACCTCCAGGACGCCCCCGTCCTCGTCCTGGACGAGGCCACCGCCCAGGCCGACCCCGCCTCCGAGCGCGACATCCACCTGGCCCTGTCCCGCCTGGCCGCCGGCCGCACCGTCATCGTCATCGCCCACCGCCTGTCCACCGTGCGCGACGCCGACCAGATCCTCGTCGTCGACGACGGGCGGATCGTCGAGCGCGGCCGCCACGAGGAGCTCCTGGCCGCGGACGGCCGCTACGCCGCCATGTGGCGCAGCCAGGACCTCGACCCCGGCGGCGGGGGCGAGGCCGCCGCCACCGCGGGCGACGCCGTCACCGCCGGGGCCGGGGAGGGGGAGTGAGCCATGTGGAAGATGCTGCTGCGCCTGGTCAACGCCGCCGAGATGCGCAGGATCCTGGGCTGGTTCGTCGCCTCCGCCCTCCTGCAGGGGGCGACCCTGGCCCTCATGGTCCCCTTCCTGCGCGCCTTCTACGCCCGCTCGGCCGACCTGGGCGCGTGGCTGGCGGCCGTCGTCGTGCTCGGGGTCCTCACCGTCGTGGTCGACACCGTCGCCATGCTCCGCTCCTACCGGGTCAGCGTCTTCGAGGTCTGCGACGCCATGATCGACCGCGTCGCCGAGCACGTGCTCGCCCTGCCCCTGGGGTGGTTCAACGCCCAGCGGGAGGCCGCCGTCGTCAATGCGACCTCCAAGGAGGTCAACACCCTGTCGCACCTGACCTCCATGGTCATCCCCGGCCTGTGCAACGCCTTCATCGTGCCCCTGGTCATGATCGCGGCCACCGCCGTCGTCGAGTGGCCCCTGGCGCTCATCATGGCCGTCACGGCGGTGGTCCTCTACCTCGTGTGGCGGCGCATGTCCGCGGCGACCGCCCGCGCCAACGAGCTGGAGGACGGCGCCTCGGCCCTGGCCGCCGGGCGCCTGGTCGAGTTCGCCCGCCTGCAGCCGGTCCTGCGCGCCACGGGCGCGACCCGGACCGGCTGGGAGCCCGCGCGCGCCGCCCTGGAGGCCGAATCCGAGGCCACCCTGGCCGGACTGCGCATCAAGGGCCGCCCCGGCCAGGCCTTCAACATCATCGCCAACGCCGCCTTCGCCGCGGTCATGGCCGCGGGCCTGTCATTCGTGGGCGGGCACCGCCTCGACGTCGTCGGGTACCTGGCGGTCATGGTCGTGGCCTCCCGGATGCTCATGCCGCTGACCAAGGCCGCCATGATGTCCAGCGAGGCCGACAACGCGCGGGTCGCCCTGACCGCCATGAACGCCATCCTCGACGCCGAGCCCCTGCCCGAGCCCGCCCCCGGCGAGCGGGCGCGGGCCGAGGGGACCGCGATCGCCCTGGACGGCGTCTCCTTCTCCTACGAGCAGGGCCGCCCCGTCCTGGACCGGGTGTCGCTGAGCGCGCCGCAGGGGCGGGTCACCGCCCTGGTGGGGCCCTCGGGGGCCGGCAAGTCCACCATCCTGCGCCTGGCCGCCCGGTTCTGGGACGCGGGCGATGGGACCGTGACCATCGGCGGCGCCGACGTGCGCGCCCTGCCCGCCGCCCGGATCATGGCCATGACCTCCATGGTCTTCCAGGACGTCTACCTGTTCGACACCACCATCCGGGAGAACCTGCGCATCGCCCGGCCCGGGGCCACCGACGCCGAGCTGGAGACCGCGGCGCGCCGCGCCCGCCTGGACCGCGTCATCGAGGCGCTGCCGCACGGGTGGGACACGCGGGTCGGCCCGGGCGGGCTGAGCCTGTCCGGCGGGGAGCGCCAGCGCGTGTCCATCGCCCGCGCCTTCGTCAAGGACGCCCCGATCCTCCTGCTCGACGAGATCACCTCGGCCCTGGACGGGGAGAACGAGTCGGCCATCACCGAGGTGGTGCGCGAACTGTCGGCGGGCCGCACCGTCATGGTCGTGGCCCACCGCCTGTCCACGATCCGCCGGGCCGACGAGGTCGTCTTCCTCGCCCCCGCCGAGCGGGGCGCGCGCGTGGCCCAGCGGGGCGCCCCCGCCGAGCTGGCGGCCGAGCCCGGGCCCTTCCGGGACTTCCTGGAGGCGTCCACGGCCGCCTCCAGGTGGCACCTCCTCCGGGACTGACGCGCGGGGTCCGGCGTCGGGCCGGGCGCGCCCGAGTCGCATCCGGCCCGACGCCGGCGCGCACGCGATCATGCGGGAAATCGGGGGGCTATTCCAGGTTGAGTGCATTAACCTGGAATAGCGGCCCCGCTGTTCCGCCTTGGCGGGGCCTGGCGCGCGGAGAGAGGAGGACGGCGGTGACCTGGCCGATGTGGACGACCCGCACCCTGCCCTGGGTGTCGCGCAGCCGGGGACCGCGCGCCGATCGCACCCTGACGAGTTACCGGGCCGCCGTCGCCCCGCGCATCGCCCATTGCACGCCGGCACTGGGGGAGTCCGTCCAGCGGGCCGTCGAGGAGGCCTCGCTCGCGCTCGCCCGGTTCGAAGGCGCTTCGACGCGCGGCGGCACCGTCCTGGCGCCGATCGCGGACCTCCTCATGCGGGGCGAGATGGTCGCCTCCTCCAGGATCGAGTCCGTCAACGCCCCCCTCGACATGATTGCGGCCGCCTCGCTCGGCGTCCGGGTTCATGTCAACGCCCGCCTCGTCGCCGCCGCGGGGGACGCGACCCGCGCACTCAGCGGCGTCGCGGACCGGCGCCACCTCGAAGCGGATGATCTCCTCGCGGCCCACAGAACCCTCCTGGCGCCGCTCGCGGCCGACGTCGACGAACAGGTCGGTCGTCTGCGCAGCGTCCAGAACTGGATCGGCGGCTCCGACTACTCGCCCCGCGGCGCCGTCCACGTCCCGCCGCCCGCCGATGAGGTCGCCGCCGACGTCGACGACCTCATCGTCTTCCTCCGGCGACAGGACCTTCCCGCCCTGGCGCAGGCCGCCATCGCCCACGCCCAATTCGAGGGCATCCACCCCTTCGTCGATGGGAACGGGAGGGTGGGGCGCGCGCTCATCCACGCCGTTGTGCGCAGGCGCGGCCTCACCCGGCAGGTGACGGTCCCCGTCGCCGCCGCGATGATGGCCCAGGGGCAGCGGTACACGCGCGCACTCGATCTGTACCGCGCGGGCGACCCCGACCCCATTATCGAGCTCGTGGCCCGGGCGGTCGGCCGCGCCACCGCGGCCGCGCAGGAGTCCAGCGCCCGGATTCTGGCGCTGCCCGAGGCGTGGCGCGCCCGGACGGGCGCACGACGAGGATCCGCCCAGGAGCGGCTGCTCGACTCCCTCCTGGAGCATCCGGTCCTGGACGCCGAGGATGCGCAGGCGCTCACGGGTGCGTCGTCGTCGGCCGCCTACGGCGCCCTCGACCGCCTGGTGGCCGACGGCGTCCTGCGCATCGCCGTGGTGCGCAAGCGGGACCGGGTCTGGGTCGCGGCGGCGGTGATCGACGAGGTCGAGACCCTCCTCGACGCCCTGGCCGAGTAGGCCGCCGCGTCCCCGGCGCCGGCGCCTGAGAAGGCCCGGCGGCGCGCCGGGGGCGGGGCCGGCCCCTCAGGCCAGCGCCCGGCGCAGGACGTCCAGGCCCACGCTGCCCAGGCGCAGCGCCCGGGTGTGGAAGTCCTTCAGGCCCGTCCCGCCCGCCAGCGCGCGATCGCGCGCCTCCTCCCACAGCCGCTGGCCCACCGCGTAGGACGGCGCCTGCCCCGGCAGCCCCAGGTAGCGGTCCAGCTCGAAGCGCAGGAACGACTCCTCCATGGCCACGTTGTGGCGCAGGAAGGCCCAGGCGCTGCCCGCGTCCCAGGCGCCCTCGCCCACCCCGGGCA
>ERZ772986.1799-NODE-1799-length-12001-cov-4.321949_pt1 | contig 12001 bp, 15 predicted proteins | sample MGYA00511898_ERZ772986 | MGnify/ENA primary metagenome ERZ772986 (study PRJEB29015, sample SAMEA2737934) | human oral metagenome | biome: human oral; feature: human-associated habitat; material: dental | place: China | collected 2148 ... | reverse complement strand
CGTTTCGGCTCCTCGGTCACGGTGGTGCACCGCAGCGACGCCCTGCGCGCCGGAGCGGGGATGGTCGATCGGTTCGACGCCATCACGCGATTGAACCGGACGACGGGCACCGGACAGGTCATGGTCACCCATACGATGAAGGATTTGGAGGCCTTGGCCAGCGAGGAAGACAGGGCCAAAGCCCGCGGATTCGTCGAGCGGGCCGGGGCGGTGGTCGCCGGCGGCCTGCCGATGTCCGAGATGTCGTCACTGACCAAAGCGGTCTCCTTGTCCCAGGCCGAGCAGGACATGCTCGCCTCCTGGCAAGACCCTCCGGCCTGGGACGTGACCGCCGGCAAAGAAACCAAGCCTCCCGGGGTGGGCAAATTCTTGATCAAAGTAGGGGGCCGGCCGGGAATACCGGTCAAGGCCACGTTGACCGACTCCGAACTGTCGGTCAACGACACGAACAAAAGGTGGAAATGACATGCGCAAAGACCAGGCCGGCGCCTTCGCGCTGGCAGGGATCGTCGCGGCCGGCGCCGCGGCCTCGGCCGCTTTCCACGTCGGCTTGGCCGTCTCCGGCGTCGACGGGGCGTCCTGGAACCCGGCGGCGCTGATTCTCCAACTCGCCTCGGGCCAGACGCGGATGCCGGCTCGAGGGTGGGCGGCCACAGCGGCGGCGATGGCAGGAATCGTCCTGCCCCTTGCCGCCGCAGTGCTCTGGCAGATCCGCCGACGCGCCCGACGAGCCAGAGGAGACTCCAAAGCCCGCCTGACAGGCGGCAAAAAAGCCTCCCTGTCGGTCCGCGCCCGCGCGGTCGCCGACAAAGCCCGAGCCTTCGGCCTGGACCCGGCCAAGCATCCGGGCTACCCGTTGGGTCGGGCCGTGTCCGGCGGCGAAAAACTCTACGGGGACTGGGAAAGCGTCGGGACGATCATCGCCGGGCCCAGGACCGGCAAGACAGTCGGGTTCGCCGTCCCGTTCGTCTTGTCAGGGCCCGGGGCGGTGCTGGCCACCTCAAACAAAAGGGATTTAGTCGACTCGACGCGGCTGGTGCGCGAACGCGCCACGGGCGAGCCCGCCTGGGTCTTCGACCCGTGCGAAATCACCAAACGACCGCCGGAATTCTACTGGAACCCGCTGACCTACCTGACGTCGGACGGGTTCAACGGATCGATCGTGGCCCGGGCACGCACCCTGTCCCGTATTCTCGGGGACGCGGCCCGGGCCACGGGCGGCAAAGCCGCGGCCTCGACCTACCACCCGTTCTGGGACGGGGGCGGCGACGCGGTCCGCTCCCACCTTTTAGCCGCCGCCGCATTGGACGGCAGGTCAATGGCCGACGTGCACCGGTGGGCGGCCAAAGAAACCGACGTCGACCCAGTCGACATCCTGCGCGCCCACGGGCTGGGCAGCTCGGCCTCGGAGCTGCAAGGGGCGCTCGATCTGCCGGCGGACACAAAAGGAGGCGTGTGGGCCTCGGCCCGGATGGGGCTGGGGTGGGTGGCCGACCCGGCAATCGACGCATGGTGGACACCCGGCAAAACGCGGAAAGCATTCGACCCGACCGTCTTCGTTCAATCCCGTCAGACCCTGTATTCCCTGTCGGCTGATTCGACCGAGGCCACACCCCTCGTCTCGGCGCTGACGGCCGTGACCTGCCTGGCCGCCGAGTGCCGCGCCGAAGCCAACGGCGGGCGCCTCGCCGTCCCTATGATGGTCGTCCTCGACGAGGCCGCCAACGTCTGCCCCTGGCAAGAACTTCCCAAACTGTATTCGCATTTCGGCTCCCGCGGAATCTGCCTGCAGACGATCCTCCAATCCTGGTCCCAAGGCATCGACGTGTGGGGAGAGACCGGAATGTCGAAACTCTGGTCGGCCTCCAACACCGCCGTCTACGCCGGCGGAGTCAAAGAAACCGACCAGCTGGAAAAAATCTCCAAGCTCATCGGCATCGAACGCCCCGACCAAATCTCGACGTCGGTCTCACACGGCGCCAGGTCGACGTCGGTGACCGCCGAAGGCCAGGAACGCCCGATCGCCTCGATTGACGAGCTCGCCTCGCTACCAGAATGGCGGGCCTGGCTTATCGCCTCCAAATCGAGGCCCGTGCTCATTGAAATCGTCCCGTGGTTCGCCACGGACCAACGGGCGGCGGTCGAAGAGTCGATCGCCGTCTACAGCAAATAGACCCCCACGAGTGAAGGAGAGACACAATGTCCGTCAACGACGATATCTTCGACGACGTCGGTCAGAAGATCGCGCACGCCGTGCGTTTGGTCCAACAGGTGGCCGAGGCCAAACGATGGCGCGACCAGCGCGTCCTTGCAAGCGAGCAGGAAGCTGCGCGCAGCGCGCAATACCGGATGCAAACAGCGGTGTCGACGGCCCGCCCGTACCTGTCCGAAGGCCTGCGCGACCGCTGGTGGAAAGAAGCCGAGTTGGAAGACGCCGTGCACATGCTCGGCGTCGCCGAGCGGTTCGCCGGAGCCGACCCGATGGCCGAGGCCGTCCAGACGCGGGCCCGCCGGGAAATCAAAGAACGATGGGACATCGATATAACCGAGCGGGACTGGCGCGATGCCCTGGCGGCCCCGGACGAGGAGATCGCCGACGCCGACAAGATGACGCTCGTCGACGGGGAGAAACCCGACCCGCCCGACGAACTGCGCGAACAGATCGCCCTCCGTCAGGCCGACCTCGACTCTGAAGAGGTCATCTCCTCCCTGGAAGCCAACACCAGCCTTCCCGTACAGACGCGCGAGAAGCTCATCGCACGCCTGCGAGAAGCCTCCGCCTCCCAGGCCGGCCGCGATGCCCAAGGCCAGGCCGACGAGGTCCTCGCCCGAGCCCAGGCCGACCGGGACGCCGCCGTCGCCCGCCAGGACGAGGCCGACACCCGCGTGGCGGACGGAGACCCAACAGCCCAATCCGAGGCGGTAACGGCCAGGACAGCCCGCTCCCGGGCCGAAGACACCCTGGCCGCGGCCCGCGCACGGGCCGAACGAGCCCGAACAGGCGACCCCGAGGCCGACGCCGGGATCGAGGCCCGCGAAGTCTCCTTCCCCGCCCCCGCCGGGCGCGCCAGAACAGGCAAAACGACGAAAAACAAGACTCACTCGGCCCGAGCGAAGACCTATCAGACAGAGAAGAAAGCGGGAAAAGGCCGATGAAGAACCAGAAAACCCTGTATTCCTCGGCCGACGAGTGGCTCCGTGATTATCTCTCGGTGGTCTATTGGCGCTGGCTTGGAACCCGCCACGTGTGGTGCCCGCAGTGGTGGGCCCACCCCGAAGCCGTGGTTCGAGTTGAGGGAATGTGGAGGTCGTGGGAGAAAATGCGGTCGGCCGACGCCGCCATGGGCATCGCCTCATGGTTTACCGACGTGGCCGACCCGATGATGCGCGAACTCCTCAGCCCCGACGGGCCGTTCAAAGGATGCGGCCCCGAAAGGCACCGGCCACGACGTGAGACGGATATGACTCTGCCGGCCATCCCGGCCCCGACCAGTCTGACCAATGTCTGACACGCCGGGCATCGTGGTATCCGGGAAGGACCTGCCCGGCCAGTTCCACCTTGGCCGGCGATGTGACTTGCCCACGTCGTTCAAGATCCGCGACGAAAGCTGGGCTGCCGACACCGACACTGTCAATGTCAAACCTTTGGGAGCGTTGTGGACGTCCCCTGCGACCAGAGAAAACGTCCGAGGTGCGTCCACGACATGGTCGGACCTGTACTACACAAGCCCGATGCTGGCCGGTCTACGGGAGAAGAACAACCCCAGGCGTCCCTGGAGGACGCGTCTGCGCAACAAGTTCGTCACTCCCGAACGACTTTGGCCCGTCGTCCCAGACTCCTCCGCGCGGGTCGTGCGCTTGGCCTGCCTTGACGATCAGCTCGCCGCCGCCCGGGCCTGGCCCGGCCGATACGGCAGGATCGATTTCACCGCCATGGCGCGCGACGGGATCGACGCCGTGTGGGTCCTGGACGAAATCATCCCCACCATGGTCAAAATCGGGCGAGCGTGGGACCATCCCGACAGTCCCTTGCGGGGCCAGTTCTTCGGGTGGGACGTTGAGTCAGTCGCCTGGCTGTCTCCCGATAAAATCACTGTCGGCACCCCAATCGACGTCATCCGGAAACAGCCGCCGTCTCTGGCGGAGACGGCGCGGCAGACCGCCTCCGACATTCGAGCCCAATTCGGGTGGCAGCCACCCGCGGCTGTCGTTAACGACAGCCGCGGCGGCAGCATCAGTAGCCTCGACCGGGAAATCATCGAGGAAGAAAGACTGGAAAGCTACGCCTTTCTCACCAATCAGGCCGCGGACGCCGACGACGAACCGCCACACGAGTCCTTTGACGAGTCCGAGGACAGTTTCATAGCCTCCTCGGCCGCCTTCAAAAAGGTCTGGAATGCGCGCATCGGCCAGGACATGATGTTGTGGGATCCTGTAGTCGATGGCTCCCCGCTCAGCATCGGCATCAGCCGCCTCGACGCGGACACCCCGCTCTATGTCGTTCTCGACCCGGACACCGGGCACATTCACGTTCACATCGACGACGATGGCGCCGATCGCCGTTTTCTCGACGTCGACGCAGCCGCCGCAATCCTTGGCAAAAACACGGAAGATACCGCTCGTATCCTGTCCGCTGCAATCGACGGCCTTCAAGCCGCCGCCGAAGCGAAACGAGGGCAAGCCCCCGCGAACGCCGAAACCGCGGCCGCGGCCCGCGCATGCGAAGAATCCTTCCCAGCCGGTATCGACGCCTCCCTTTCCGAAGCGCATGATTCGACCACAGTCCCCCCGCCCCGCCCTCGTCGACCCCAAGAACAAGAACGTCTTGGAAGAGGAGGCCGCCCTCACTGACGGCCTCCTCAGCGATCGCCCGAAGGCATTAGTCGAGATCTTTTTCCATCTGGTGAAGCTGGTCGATGAAACCAGCGGCCAGACGCGCCGTCACAGGTGGCGTGCATGTGGGCCAGTGATGCGCGCATGGACGGAAATGTAGCCCACATTAAAGGCTATGAAACTGAACGGAAAAGTTGCCGGGGTGGACTAGTCGGACGCGTTTTCGAAACAATCGTCCATTTCTGGCCCACGCTGTTAGAGGCCTTCGATTATTAGATCGGTTATCGGCTGCGACCGTGGTCTTTCCCCGGATTCTTCTTCGGCCGCCGACGTCGTGGCGGTGCGTCGGGTGTCGGCGCTGTCGGGGGCGAGGGTGCACTCGACAAGGGGCCGAAGCTCGCCGCCAGGAGTGACCGGGCCATCTCGACCTCAGAACGCCCTGTACGCGGGGTGATTGCCCCGGCATTTTCTGCACGCGCAGGGGGTGTGCTCTGAAGGTCCGGGAACGTCTGCTCGACGATCCGCTGGGCAACAGGCCGAGGCTGGAGGACGGACAAGGCCTTCTCCGCGTCGGCCCGCACACGGCGGGCGGTGACGATCTGCCCGTGCAGACGAAGAGTCTCTGCCAAGGCGCCCACCAAACGCGCCGCGGCCTGCCAGACCTGCTCGGACCTGTCGGAGGCCAGAGGCGACGGGCCCAGCGCGGCCTGGGCGAACGCCGCCCTTGCCTGAGACGGCGGCCGGGTGCGCCTGACCGGCGGGGGTTTGCGTTGGGCGAGGCGTCCGATGGACCGGGCCGCCCCGGCCAGCGCGAACGAATTCGGGTGGTGCCCGTCGTAGCGGGCGGACAGGGAAGCAAAGACCCCGGCGGCGTCCCGGGCGCAGGCCGCCAGGGACTCGTCGTCGCCGACCGGGACCGCGTCGAGGCGGGCCAGCGACTCGTCCACGGCCGCCGCCATGGCCTTCCACATCTCTTTCTGCCGCCCTGCCCATTCCTCGCGTGAGACCCACGGCCTGCCCGGCGTGCGCCGTTGCGGGGCCCACAGGGCCAGGGCCTTGCGCCGCTCGCCGGAGACGTCGGCCCATCCGGTGCGCAGGCGGCGCAGACTCAAATCACGGGCCACATTGCCGGCGCCGATCCAGTTCGGCCGGGCCCCCTCCGGCGGGCGCACCGCCACCGAGAAGCCGTCGACGTGCTCGCGCGTGCCTTTCGCATAACGCGGCCGGACCAGCACCCCGGCCCCGCGCAGGGCCAGGAGGAATTCGGACTCGGTGCGCGCCCCCGACGCGGCCGCGCGCAGCGCGATCTCCAGGCGTGCCCGGTCGGTCAGCGCCTGCCCGGCCCGGCGGGCGGCGGCCTGCTCGGCCGGGCTGTCTCCGCGCGAGCCGCGCTGGTGTTCGCGTGACTCGACCACGGCCAGGCCGTAGCGGTGTTCGAGCGTGTTGCAGGCAGCCTGAGCACGCGGCCAGTCTCGCCACACCGAGGCCTTCGTGCCGTCTTCGCGGACGAGGTTGACGGCGACGTGGATATGGTCGCCGCCGCCGGCGTTGACCCCGTGGCGGACGGCGACCCACCGGCAGGCCGCCTTGCCCGAAGCGACCGTGAATCCCATCTCGTCGACGAAGTCTTCGGCGATTGCTTTCCACGTCTCATCCGACAGCGCGCCCTCGTCCGGATGCAACGTCAACGAGCAATGCCACACGTGCGCCGGGCCCCGCCCGGCCGAGGCCATCTCCTGCGCCTCATAGTCCCACCGAGTGCGCGTCGAGATGACCTCGGTGCCGTGCTCGAGCCGGTCCAAATCAAGCCGCCGACCGGCGCGCAGCGCCTCGTCATGCGTCAACGTCCGGCCACCGAAAAAGTCGGGGCCGGCGATGTCCTCGGTGCCCGCAAGAATATGCTGGTCAACATGCTCGTTGGCCCGGCCAGGCCCGAGAAGATAGACCATGAGCCCGCGCGCGTTCCCGCCGCGGGTGATGTTCGGCATCACAACAAATCACTAACCTTTGCGCGCACCTCGCACAGCGCATCGACCTGCCGACGCAACTCGCGCGCGACCTGCTCAGCCTCAGCCGGAAAACGCCGGCTGGCGTTCGCCCAGTGCGCAATCTGGTTGATGTTCGTCGCCTCGCCCTGAACCTGACGGCACAACACCCGAAGCAAGCCCAGCAGCTCGCGCAACTGCTCCGGATTGACCTGCTCGACAGGCGGCGTAAGGCCCTGCGCTGTCAAATAACGCGCCATCGACACGCCCTTCGACCGCGCCAGAAACCGCAGCCGCTCATACTCCGAGGCCTTCAACCTCAGACTGAACAACCGCCGCGAATCGCCCGGCGAGGCCGTCGCAGCCTTGCGCACAGACCGACGCCCTGTTTCCTCCTCGCGGTGCGCCACAGGCCACCCCCTCATCTTCGCCAGCGCAGCGACCCGCAGAGTATCTGCGGGACCCCCTTTTCGGCCAGTATAGCCGAAACAAGCCTGATTTGTATATACAAATCAATAGCTTGCTCCACGTCCGGCAGCCGGACGTGGAGCCGCGAAGACAAACAGGGATACGCACACCCCGAAACGCACGACGCACACGCAGAACGTGCCCGTGCACGCCTCCCGCCACATTCACAGCGTGCCCGAACCCGCGGCACACACGCACCGACCAAAGGAGAAACACCATGAATTCCGACCGCGACCTTGACCGCGCCCGCATCGTCGACGCGCTGTCCGCAACCCTGTCCAAACGGCGCGACACGCTCGACACGCTTGCCGACGCCGCCATCACCCTCGCCCGCGCCCGCGCCGCCTTCGCCGGCGCCTACAAAAACGCCCTCGCCGCAGGCTGGACCACAAAAGAACTCACCGCAGCAGGCGTCACACCGCCCGACAAACCCACACGCCGCCGACGCCCCGCCACCCGCACCCAACCCAACACAAAACACACCCCTAGCAACACCGCAGAACACGAATAAAACGCTTTGGGGCCCGCGCCGACAGCGCGAACCCCAAAGCATGGAATGGAATGGCCTTCCCGCCACCCCAGCGGCGGGAAGGCTGGAGCAAGTTTTCGCGTTTGAAGACCGTGTGCAAGACCATGCAGCGCGCAGCTGAAATGGCGTGACGCACCCTCTCGAATCATTTATGCTAGAGACAAGAGAAAGGGGGACGGCGATGACGCTGGTATGGCAGGCGGCTGAAGAGGCTGCCCAAAAACTTTGGGAAAAACACCAACAACCAGATGGTCTTGTTGATCTTCAAGCTATATGCACCGCCTACGGCATCCGTGTCCGGTACACCCCAGACCTGCCGGACGGGACATCGGGGATGATCGTGCAAGAGGGCGAAGACAAACCTGCGCGCATCTACATCAATTCCACCGAATCGAATGAGCGTCAACGTTTCACCCTCGCCCACGAACTCGGGCACTACGTTGAACGGCAGACGATCGCCAAGGACAGTTCGTATTCTTTCCGCGACTACCGCGGCAAAGGCTACGATCTTCACGAGTTCTACGCCGACCAGTTCGCCGGCGCACTTCTCATGCCCTCGCCTCTCGTCTTAAAGAAAAACCCTGAGCTGAACGAGACGGGAGCATCGTTGCGGGCACTCATTTCTGCCATTGACGTTGCCGAACAATTCGGTGTTTCGCCCTCAGCCGCGTCGAAACGGCTTGAACGTCTCGTAAAACAAGAGGTCATCCCCGCATGAGCGGGAATGACGACGACCCGAAAATCAAAGCTGCGAAAGCACTGGAAGACGAAGATCTAGAAGAACAATTAGAGGAAGCTTCGGTCGACCAGCTCAGCTATGACGTTTCTCTTAACCGCAAAGACGAGAAAGAAGCTTCCAAGCTGGACAAGCGCGAAGATGAGCGACTTCAGCAGGCAAACAAGTTGCGCGGCAAATTCTTCTGGTGGGGCATCATGGCCACTAGCTTGTGCATTTTCACTTCTTGTTTTGTGGCCGTTACCCTCACTTTCCAACGCGAACTTACCACGGGGATAGCAACCGCTTTCATCACCGGATTGACAGTTGAGATCATCGGCGTCACAGCGATCATCGCCAAGTACCTCTTCCCCAACAAGGGCAAAACGGAAAAAGACTAGCCAACCTGGCAATTTCTGAGGCGTTTGCAGGGGAGGCATTCGAGGTCGCCGCGCCGGGTGAGGGTGATGTTCTCGGCCGTCAGGAGGTGGCCGCGCGGGCAAGCTGTGGGCGTTCCTGCGGCGGCTTGGGCGAGTTTGTAGGCGGTGCTGGTGACGGGCTGGGTGTGGGCGGGGTTGACGCATTGTTGGCGCCCGCAGGCGGCGCGCAGGTGGACGACCGACTCGTCGATGGGCCCGTAGACGAGGGTGTAGACGTGCCTGCGGGCCGAGCTCCATCGCCCGTCGACCCAAATCCGGGGCGTGCCTGATGCGGTCAGAACGTCCCATATCCAACATCCCTCGCGGGTGACGGTCAGATGCGACTGAACGCAGTCTGGCATCCGGGAAAGGATGAACATGCCCGCCTCCTGGCGTGCAAGGACAGCGTCGTCCCCGCACGGGTTTGGTGTGTTTATTGGGCGTCGATCGCGTCCATCTGCTTGCGCAGGGCCCCGATCAGGGCGCCGAAGCCCAGCCGGCCTTCGCCCGGGCGCTCGTCTGGCAGGCGGACGGCGATCTGCTGGACTGCGTCATCGACCAGGGCCCGCAGTCCCACCGTGTTCAAAGGCCTGCCGGCAAGGTAGTCCTCGACGATCGGGGCGAGGACGTCGTTGACGCGGCGCGTCTCGGCGGCCTTCCATTCCGGGGACGGGCGCGGAGCGCGTGTCAGGGTCGCCCGCACGACCCCGAGTGCCCCGACGATGCGAAAGGCCAGGGCCTCGACATCGGCGAGCGTCTCGCGCCGCCGGGCCAGTCCGTGGACGGCGAGGGCAAGCTCGTCGTCGACGACGTCGATGACGACCGCTGCCTGGGTTCCCAGGATCAGGCCGACTCGGTTGAGGCGGACGCGGTCGGCTGTGATGCGCCCGTCGAGCAGGCGCGCCAGTCCGACCGGGGCCGGCCCTCCCCGGTCGGCGAGCATATCCCAGACCGGCGCCGGGGCGGACCTGAGCGTGACAGTCTTTTTCGCGGCCGCGGACGCCTTCCACAGTCCGTGGGGCTCGAGTCCGATTAAGGCGTCCCCGGCGAAGTCGACGCGGTCGCCGTTGGCCAGCATCGCCCCCGTCACTTCCGTGCCGGCCTCGCTCCAGTACAGGCGGAGTCGGCGCGAGGGCCACACCAGCAGCCGCCCGCGCGCGCTCGGCGAGCCTTTCCAGGGCTGGCGGGGAAGGTCTTTGGGGTCTTCCCACATGGGCGGGTCCATCGACGATGTCCACGACCCGTCGGGAAGGTTCCAGCGGATCGTCTCGGCCAGGGAGGGCCCGTGGACGAGCGCGGTGTGGACCCCTGCCAGAAGGGCCGGGCCGATGGGCATCGTCTTGCCCCGGACCGTGGACGGATCGCCTGCGATCCCGACCCGGATCCCTGCCGGGTCAAACAGCATCCGCGCCAGCATCGCCCGCACCGCCTCCGCGCCTGTCATCGACGTCGGCTCCAGCCACCACATCGACGTCGGCGCCAGCCGGTCTAGGCCCACATTGCCCGCCGACGACGCGGGAGCGATGTCGTACTGACAGAACGCGTCGGCGGCGAACGCCGCCCGCTGCGCCCGCGCATACGAAACGGCCGCCCCGACGTTCAGACCGGACTCGAACGTCGAGCCGGACCGCCAGGCGATCGCGATCAGCAGCCGCTCAAGCGCCCGCCGCTCCAGCGGCGAGGCCGGCACGAGACGCTCGACCTCGCCGGCGAGGTCGAAGACCTCCGCCAGGCCCATAAGAGCCTGCCTTCCGTCCCGCAGACGGACGGGAATCCACCCATCGTCAACCAGGTCTTTCATCGTCCGATCCACCTGTAGATCGTCTGCCGGGTCACCCCGGCTTTGTCTGCCAGCACGGCAATCCGCGCACCCGACTGCTCGGCAGCTATCAACGTCCCGACCATACAGTCTTTGGCCTCCTCGGCCTTGCGCAGCGCCGCCTGATAGGCGGCGATCGCCTCGGAGACCGACACGTCCCCGAGAACCCACTGGGCCGCCCCGGACCCGGCCGTCTGACGTCCCGGAGTCGGCTCGACCACCCCGTCCTCGCCCACGAGATCGGGATAGACCTCCTCAATGCGCTCCCAGGCGGCGACAATCGCCGCGACGGTCTCCTCGGAGGCCTCCGCCCCGACCGGTCCGAGCCAAGCCCGCACCTCCTCCTCAGGAGTCAAGCCCTCAGGATGAAAATCAATGTTCATGGCACGTCCTTCCTCTCGATCGCCACACCCTAAGTGTATGACAATCATACACAAATGTCAAACAGTCATACAGACCCACTTTAAGCCACGGCGCAATCGGCTTCCCTTTCCCGAAAAGGCCGTGTTAAACTTACGAGCGAATTGGCCATCTGGGAATCAGTGACACCGGGCCTTTTCCTTCGGCCCCCGACCGTCCGTTCGGACGCGGGGGCCGCTCCTGTAAAGCGGCTTCGCCCGCACGCAAGTAAGTTGCATGCACACGCCAAATGTATATAGAATATATACATCGGGTGGTGTTCGCCCGATGGGAGAAAGGAAAAGACCAATGGGAAAAACCGCAGGCGAGATGCTCGACCAACTATGGCCCAGAGTCACCGCCTATATCAAACAAATCGACCCCAAAAGGGGCGTTCGATTCGACACTTTCGCTTCATGGCTCTTCTGGGAGTCCATGGAAATAGAGACTGGCTGGGGCGGCGGCGCAGGCGCAATGCTTGCAAAGATCGCGAAAATGCGGCTCAGGCATGAAGGTTTGATCCAGACCCGCCAAGGGCGCTTCGGCCTCGTCCTTGTGCCGATGACGGGCGGGACAGCGGGGTGAGACCGGCAAAAAGCGAGTTGGCCGCACTTGCCGTCGGCGCCCACGACAAGGCATTGGGCCTTCAGAAGGCCTTGGCTGACGCGGCCCGTCGCCGCGACGCCGCCGTTGCGGCGGCCGTCGACGCCGGAGTGTCCGTCGCTTCCCTCGCCGCCCGTCTCGGCGTCAATCGTCAGCGCGTGTATGCGATGATCCGCGCAGCAAAAAGCGACGCTGAGTAAACGCGGCAGCAATAGCGTGGGCCCCCTCCCA
>ERZ772986.1797-NODE-1797-length-12019-cov-3.988800_pt1 | contig 12019 bp, 4 predicted proteins | sample MGYA00511898_ERZ772986 | MGnify/ENA primary metagenome ERZ772986 (study PRJEB29015, sample SAMEA2737934) | human oral metagenome | biome: human oral; feature: human-associated habitat; material: dental | place: China | collected 2148 ... | reverse complement strand
CCGCAGGAGCGCATCCAGTGCATGATCGATCAGATGCTGCCGCCCAAGCCCCCTGTGGGGGGCGGTTGGCCGCCCTTCCGGTGCCCTTCCCGGGATCCGCCGCCGTCACGAAGCGCTCCAGCCCCGAATCTGACCGTTAGGATGGGATTATGAGCGGAACCGACCACGACTCCCCCGTCCATCAGATCCTCCTGCCCGATCTCCCCGTCGATATCGGGCCGTTCGTCGGCAGGATCGAGGTCGATACCACCACCGCTGGAACCGGGGAGGCCGGGCGGGCCTCAGCCGCCGAAGGGCGCATCGAAGTGGACGCCGACCTGATCTTCTCCCTGGCGGCCAGCGAGGACCAGACGGGTCTGGGATCGCGGGTGGGGGACTACCGCATCCTGCCCGTGGCCCCACTGCAATCCCTCGGCTCGCGGATCCTGGAGGCGGCGCACGAGGATCCCGCAGACGCCCTCGAAGCACTAGCGGAGGAGCCCGTCGCACTGCCCGTCGCATTCGACGACGACGGCGTCCTGCGCCTGATCGCCTGGCGCGCCGACGAGGACGCGAAAGCGGAACTCAACATCTACTCGAGCGCCGCGGCAGTCCTCAACGATTTCGCGGCAACGGGTCCGCTCTTCATCTTCCGGCACGGCGCCAGCCTGGTCGATTACGTGGGGCGCAGAACGGACCTGATCTCCTCCGTCGCCGTCGATCCAGTCCCAGGGGGCGCCGACCGGGTCGTCTTCCCCTCGGAGCTCTTCGCCCTCATCCGCTCCGACGCCGAGGCAGCCACCGAGAAAGAGCTGGGCGGCCCCGCCCGGAGCAGCGCTCCCGCCCCGGACGACGCGCCGATGCCCGTTCCCACGGGCTTCGCGCTCAACCTGTCCGGGGACTGGGCGCGCATCGACCTCACCGCTGACAACGCCGAGCGCGAACGCTGGATCCACCGCCTCGTCAAAGACCGGACGCGCCAACTCTCCGACGCGGGGGCCCTGCTGCGCCAGGAGATGCGCGCATGGCTGGACGACGCCTCGTCGCAGGCCAAGGCCAACGGCGGACTGGAGTTCGCCTTCTCCACGGCCCGTATCCGCTCCGTGACGCTGGCGCTGTCCGTCGTCACCTACTGGCGGACGATCATGACGGACAACCCGGGCGGCGCTTTCGCCACGATGCGCGCCCACATGGAGGAGTCCAGCGCCCCAGACGACGAGCTCACGGTCGTGGACTCCCGCGGAGACCGCGTGCTACGTGCGATCCGCAACCGTTTCGGGGCACCCGGGCTGGGCGGCTCCGACGTCCCCATGTTGTTCCTCGACTACTGGATCGAAGTGCCCGGCGACCCCCTCGCGCTGGCGCACATCGCGTTCTCGACCCCCCACGTCGCCATTCGCGAAACCGTCACCGCGCTGTGCGACGCCATAGCGCTGCAGGGGGCATGGACCTTCCCAGGGGAGCGAGGAACGGGTCGCGGGGAATCTGCCGAGGCGTGCCCCGACCACGAGTGAGTCCCACCGGGCAGGAGGGGCCAACGGTGCTCACACCGGGCGCCAGTGCCCGCGCGTTGGGCAAGCGGCGCGGGGCACTGGGCGGTCGGCCACTCGTCTGCTACGAGTTGCGCATCCGCGCCTGGAATGACGCCTTCGGGGAGGACAGTCCGCCGATCTGCGCCTCGAGGTCGCACGAGTCGGTGGGCTGCTCGGCCAGCACCCGGGTCCCGCTGACCCGCGCGGACGAGCACGTGGTGAGGGTGAGCCCGTCCAGGCCCTGGCCGCCCGTCAGGTCGAGGAGGGCCTGGATCTCCGCACCATCTCGGGTCTCGGAGGAGACGAGGTCCGTTTCCGTCGTCCCGTCCGCTTTCCCGTTCCACGTGGCGGTGACCGTGTAGGGGACCGGCGTCGCCTCCGTCCCGTCCAGGCTCACCGACTCGGGTTTGACGGATATGCCCGTGACCCTTTGCAGGGGGAAACGGGTGCCCGTCATCGTGGACAATGCGGACGCGGTGGCGGAGTCCACCGCCGCCAGCCACTGGGAGTAGTCCGCGGGTGCACTCCCGTCCTCACCGACCAGGTCGAGGTCCACGGGCAGGGAGACGACCTGCTGCTGGCCGTAGGCCATGGGGGCGAGCACGATGCGGTAGCCGCACGGGACACTCATCCCATCAGTCGACGCTTTGATCGGCTGGAGGGCGCTCTTCGCGTCCGATGGGGCGGCGCACTTGCCGTCGTGGACGCCCGGCAGCACCACCAGGACCTCGCCGGAGACAGTGACTTTCGGGGCAACGGAGTAGGTGAGTGTGAGGATGGTCCTCTTCGCGTCCTTGTCCCATGTGGCGCTCGTATCGACGCGCAGTCCCGTCGCCGAGAAGTCGCCAGTGGTCCGCGCGTCGCCGATGGACAGGCCGACGTAGGGGTCGTCGTCCGTGGTCCCCGAGCGCCCGCCCAGCCACATCCACGCGCCCGCGCCGACGGCTATGGCGCACACGGCCGCCACGGCGCACCATAGGATCCACCGCTTCGGCTTCGCCTCCGTGGTTCCCGTGTCCGCGGGTTCTGGCCCCACGACGTAGTGGTGGAAACCGGGTTTCAGGATCGTCTCATCGCCCTCGGGCTCGGCGAGGTCGACGCCGGGCGCGTCGTCCTCGACTGCGGCGGGGCGTTTGCGCTTGCGGGAGCTCACGATCGTCATGTCGTCGTGGATGGTGCCCGCAGCGCGCCCGGTGTCCGCGTCGGCGGGGGCCGCTGCGGGCACCCAGCGCTCGTCGTCGGCACTGGTCGGCCCATCGGCGGCGGGGGCCGCGTCCCCGCCGGGCGGGGCCAGTCGCCTCAGGGCGCGCAGGCAGGCGGCGGCGCTCGGCCTGGCGTCCGGGTCCTCGGCCAGCATGTGCGCGACGAGGTCCCACAGAGCGTCGTCGATGGGCAGGCGCGGCGCACGGCCGCAGTCGGCCCCGGCCGCTGCGCGGGGTGGCTCGCCGGAGAGCATCTCGTAGAGGACGACCCCTGCGGAGTAGACGTCAGCGGCAGGGGTGGCGCGCCCGCCCGCGTCCACTTCCGGCGCCATGTAGGCGGGGGTGCCGATGCGCTCGCTGTCCGGTTCCTGTGCGGCCAGAGCGGCGATTCCGAAGTCGACGAGGCGGACGCCGGCGGCGGTGGGGGCGTCCGGATGGGTGATGAGCACGTTGGACGGTTTGACGTCCCGGTGCACGATGCCCGCCCGGTGTGCGGCCGCGAGCGCGCCGAGGACGCCCGCGCCCACGGCGGCGGCCCGGTCCTCCGCCAACGGCCCGTGCTCGCGCAGCAGCGCCGCCAGGTCGGGCCCCTCGACCAGGTCCATGATGATCGCGAGGGTGTCCCCCTCGACGACCATGTCCCTGGCTCCCACGACACCAGGGTGGTCCACCGCGAGAAGGAGTTTGCGCTCGTTGATGAAACGGGCGATGACCTCCGGATCGTCCTCGTGGTGCTCTTTGAGCAGTTTCGCCGCGACCTGTCCGCCACTGCGGTTGTCGCGCGCCCGCCACACCTCGCCCATGGCGCCCGCGCTGATGGGCTCCTCCAGGGTGTAGCGGCTGCCGAGCGGGGCTCCCCCTGCGCGGGTCATTGCCCGAACCAGTGGAGCGTCGGGACGGCTCCGCCTGACTGGGGGGCCAACCCGGTGTCGGAGGCCGTTGCCCGCAGGACGCGCCTCTCGGAGGCGGGGACCGCCTCGTAGGAGCGGAAGTCCAACGTCCCCACCGCCAGTCCCTGCCCGGTCGAGACGGTGAGGGCCGACAGGGCGGCGCGGACGCGCGCGGGCTTGGAGGACTGCGCGGCCTCGGCCGCCCGGACCAGGGCGACGACCGCGTCGTGGCTGGTGGCATCCGCGCTGCGGATCGACGTGGCGCACGCGTCGTCCTTGTAGATGTTCTCGCACTGGGGGTCCGACGCGGCCATGCGCATCGCCGCGTAGAAGGCGGAGGCGGCGTCGCCCGCCTCCCCCGCGGTGAGGGCCGTCGTCTCAGCGGGGGCGCGGCCCACTGTGACCAGGCGCCCCTCCGATGCCCCCGAGGCGGTGACCGCGTCCCCGAACGCCGGCGTCATCGCCTCCGGGGTCAGGAAGACCAGGGTCTGCGGGTCGTCGAGGGCGGCCTCCAGCGCGGTCACGAAGGCAGCGGCCTCGTTCGCGGAGGCGGCGACCACGACCGAGTCGATCTCGCGGTTGTCCAAACGCTCTTTGACCGCAGTGGCCTGCGCCCGCGGGTCGGCGGCGGACCCCGAGGCGATGCCCTCGACCGGGCCCTGGCGCTGGGCCCCGGTGACCACGTAGGGCTTGGAAAGGCGCGCGTCCCTGAGGGTCTGGTCGATCGCCGCCCTCACTCCCGTGGCGGAGGGCGCCAGGCTCCACACCCCGTCGGCCCCGGCCTGCGAGTACGCCATGACGACCGCGCAATCCGCTGCGGACGCCTCGGCGAGCGCGGCGTCGAGGTGCCCGTCGGACTGGGACTCCACCAGGATCGCGCCCACGCCCGCGTCCAGCAGGGAGCGGACGGCGTCCGTGGCGCCCGAAGGCGTGCCGTCGTCCAGGGCGACGCGCAGGTCCACTGGCGTCCCCCCGAGTCCGAAGCGGTAGGCAGCCAGGTTCGCCCCCTCGATGAGGGGCCGGAACTCGGACCCCCTTCCCTCGGTGGGGCCGATGAGGACGCCTATCGACAGTGGCGCGTCCGCGGGCAGGGAGTGGTGCAGGGCGGCGTCGACGAGGGCCGCGGGCTGCACTGCCGGATCGGATTGGGAGGAGCCGCCGCCCGGGTGGCACGCCGCGGTCCCGGCCGCTACTCCCAGGACCAGGAGAGCGATGGGGAGCCGGGGGCGCTTCACTTCGACACCCCGATCGTGTAGGTGATGATCGTCGTCGTGGGCCCCACTCCCCCGTTGAAGGGCGTGTACTCCTGCAGGCGGCCGTCCGCCAGCGAGTACGCGGCGGCCCTCAGGTTCGCCCGTCTCAGCGCTGCGGCGCGGGAGTGGGCGACCGCGCCGACGGAGGCGCTCGACTGGTCGAGGACGTCGCCCGTCGCCCCGATGTCGGTCGTGATCCCCCTCAGTTTCCCGATGAGGCCGAGGCGGGAGTTGGTGCCCGGCTGGCCCAGGTTGAGCAGGAGCACCTCGAACTGGTGCTCCAGGCTGGACGCGACGGTGGTGGACTGGACCGCGGCGTCGCCCAGGCCGTCGCGCAGCCCGGTGAGGGTCGCGTTCATCGACGTGTCCAGGTCTCCGAGCGTCTGGGCGAGCCTCTCGTCCGACCGGGCGCCCGCCTCGTCGATCATGCGCCTGGTGGCGCCGTCGGACTGCTCCCGCTGGGCGGCGATCCCGCTTTGAAGCTGGCTCCCCAGCGCGTCGATGCCGTTGACGGCGCCGTCGAGGGCGCCGGTGGCGCGGTCCTTGCCCTGGGCGATGAGCTGGTGGGAGGAGTCGCTGGTACTGGCGATCCCCGACTTCAGGGATCCCAGCGCAGCGCCGAGGTCCGTGTTCGCGCAGTACGAGCGGTTCGCCAGCCACACGACGGCTTGCCCGCTCGCCCCGGGCGCGGTGCCCGCGTCGTCGTCCGCCGGGCACTCCAGCGGGTTGGTGAGCGGCATGACCGACGAGTCCGGCCAGATCCCGTTGACGATCATGGCAATCTGGCGGATCTGCGCGCGCTGGTCGGGGACGCCGCCGCGGATGCCGGCCAGGAGGGCGCGGACCTCGACGAGGACCCCGGTGGGGTCGGGGTGGTCGGCGCTCACGCGCTCGTCGTACAGCGCGTACAGGGCGTTCGCCAGCTCCTCCCCCGAGCCGATCGACGCGCGCAGCTTGGCCACGGCGTCGTTGAGGGCGGTGAGCTGCCCGTTCATCTGCTGGGCGTTGTCGCGCGCGGCGGCCGCTGAGGCGCGCAGCGACTGGATGGCCCCGACGGTCGCCGCGTAGCCCTCCACCATCGACGCGGTGGAGCGGGCCAGTTGGGCGGCGGGGCAGTCCTGCTGGTCGAGGCCGCCCAGTGCGGCGACGATGGCGTCCGCGCTGGAGTCACTGGTGAGCCCCTGCGCCCACGACGCGTTGCACCGCGTTCCTTGGGCGTCCAGCTGCCCCACGATGGAGTCGATGGCGGCGGGCGTGTTCGACGAGAGGAACCAGGACCCCACGGAGGCGCTGCCCTCCGTCGAGTTCGCGAGGACGTCGAGCCGGGCGATCAGCCCCTGGTCCGCCCCGTCGCCGTTCAACGCGGTGGCCAGGGCTCCGCGCACGCCGTCGACGGAGTCCAACCAGCTGGAGGCCGATCCCAGGGAGGCGGTGGCGGACTTGACGGCGTTGATCGCCGCCTCGTTGTCCGCGGCCAGTTCGTCGACGGGGCGCGCGGCGCCCGCGTTCGGATCGGCGTCCTGCAGCGCCTTCACGCGCTCGGAGAGCCTGCCGAGCTGGCTGGCCAGGCCCGTGCGCCCCCGCAGCACGTCCATGAGCTGGTTGGTCCCCAGGCCCTCGTAGCCCGTCACCGCCGCCTCCGCGAGGGCGTTCAGGCGCTGGAGCCTCTGGTCCACGTCGGAGTCGAGCAGGTGGAGCGCGCACGTCAGCGACGCCGCCGAGGCGTCCGCCTCCTCGCACGCGCGCGCCTGCTCGCCGCCGTCGAAGACCGCGGGGTCCCCGATGGAGGCGCGCAGCCCGGACACGATGGCGTCCCTGCACGAGTCGTTCTCCTCAGATGGGGCGAGCACTGCCCCCAGCGCCTCCATCTGGGCGTTCACCAGGGCGAAGGTCGATGACACCGTCCGCTCCTCGCCCTCCGCGAGCCCCGGCAGGGTGAGCGAGCACCCTTCCACGGCGGAGGCGGTGAGCTCGGGGTCCGAGTTCGTGCCGAGCAGGGAGGCGAAGGAGTCGACCAAGGATCTCAGGCTCCCGCGCACGCCCTCCGTGGCTCCGCCCACCGCCGACTCGGCGGATGCGCCGATGGCCTCCAGCTGTGAGCCGGTCGTGCGCAGGTGAGAGGCGACCTGGTTGGAGCTGGAGCGCAGGTCCGCGTAGGTGCTGTCCGCGATGGTGGAGACGTCGGAGCGCAGCGCCGAGTGCACTTTATCGACGAACTCGCGGGCCTCTCCGAGGCTCGTAGTGGCCTTTCCCACGGTGTCGAGGACTTGCTGCTCACTGGCGCCCCGCGCCGTGCCCGGATCGAGGGCGCCGCGCAGCAGGCCGGCCAACGAGGGATCGGTCGTGATCCCCGCGATGGTGGACAGGGAGAGCTGGGGGACCTGGAAGTCGGAGGAGTCGACGACCAGGGTGAATGAAGTCGTGGGGCTCAGGGCGGGGGGAGCGAGCAGCGCCGCCCACTGCACGGAGGTCGTGGCGGAGTCGAGCGCCAGAACGCTCCCGTCCGACACAGTGCCCTGCTCGTCCGCGGCGGTGACGACCGCTCCTCCGGACACCTCCGCGTGGGCGGCGATGGTGATGGGCACGCCCACCAGTTCGGTCTGGCTGTAGCGCACGCCGTTGGACTCGTAGGAGACCTCGGTGGGCTCCGCCGTGAGGTTCTCGACGAACCACTGGATGGCGAAACGGCCCGACTTCCCGGCCAGGAGGGCCAGCTCGGTGCCGACCTGGCCGTCGTGGGTCCACGTGGTGCGGATGCGCACCGGCAGGTTCTGGACGGCGTCCTGCGGCTCGATCGTGTTGGAGTACTCGGTGACGGCGCCGCTGGGGTTCTTCGTCATGGACGCCAGGCCCACGTTGGTGACGGCGGAGGAGCCGTCGAGGGTGACGCTGACGTGCTGCAGCGTCGGGGCGCCGGCCACTGCGGGGCCGGTCGGCTGCAGCACCGCCAGACAGGCGACCATCACGAGGCACAGCGCGGCAGCCGTCCGCCTCCGGGCGTCCTTGAACGCTTCACCGAGTCGTTCGAGCATGTCTCCCCCATTCCATCGGCCCTCGTCGCACCTATCGGCGACTGTGATGCGACAAACACAATCCTGACCGATTGCCAAATACTATGGAAGCATATATTTTCGGCGAATGGCACAGTCCGAGCCTTAAACCACACGACGGACCGACGGATCCCATGGTTCCCTGACCATTTGGAGGGATGATGCGCTTCAAGTTCGAGTTGAGCGCCAATGGCGGCACCGTGCCCATCCTGGTCACCACCGAGGCCACGGCGACCGTCGGGGACCTGGCGGGCGCCATCGAGTCCGGGCGCACTGGGATCCGGGCCGCGGAGCGCCCGCCACTCACCGTGGAGGTGATCGACGAGGCCGGTGCGCGACTGCTGGTGCTCCCCCCGGATTCCCTTCTCCTCGACACGCCCCTGCGGTCGGGGCAGCGCATACGCCTCGTCCCCGGCAGCGCGGCAGCGGGACCCGACGCGGAGGGCGGCGCCCGCCTGCTGGTGGTCTGCGGCCCGGACTCGGGCAAATCGTTCCCCCTCCACCCGGGGTCCAACATCCTCGGACGCTCCACCGAATGCGATGTCGTCCTCACCGACCGCGAGGTGTCGCGGCGCCACGCGCGCATCACCATCGCCCCCGGCGCGCGCATAGACGACCTCGGCTCCGCCAACGGGATCACCGTCGACGGCGAGCACATCGACTCCGCCGACCTGGCCGGGCGGATCCCTGTTCAGGCGGGAACCACTGTCTTCGTGGTCGACACCCCCGAACGCAGCGGCGGCCCCGACGGCCCGGGCACCGCCTTCAACCGGTCCCCGCACGTGCGCGTCGACTACGAGGGCCGCGAGCTCCAGGCGCCCGAGCCCCCCGGGCCACCGAGTTCGGGGCGCAGGATCTCCCCGCTCATGGCCCTGGCCCCCCTCCTCATGGGCGTGGTCTCCTTCCTGATCTTCCGCAACGTCATGACCATCTTCTTCTTCGCGATGAGCCCCCTGATCATGGTCGGCACCGCGCTGGAGTCGAAGATCTCCGGCAAGCGCGCCCACAAGGCCGATGTGGAGAAGTTCCAGACCGCGCTCGACGACCTGCGGATGTCGGTCGCCAACGCCCTCGACGAGGAGCACGACCGCCGACGCGAGGAGGTCCCCGCCCTGGAGCGCGCGATCGAGGCCGCCTACGGGCGCACCCCGCTGCTGTGGTACCGCCACCCCGACGACGACTCGTTCCTGCGCGTCACCCTGGGCTACGGGCGGGCCCCGTCGCGCAACACGCTGAAGATGCCGCCGCGCCGGGGCGCGGACGAGGAGACGTGGTCGCTCCTGCTCGGAGTCGAGGAGTCCGCGGGCCACGTCGACGACGTCCCCATCACCGCTTCCTTGCGCGAATGCGACAACCTCGGAGTCGCGGGTCCCAGGGAGGAGCGCCTCCCCGTCGCGCGGGGCTACGTGGCCCAACTCACCTGCCTGCACTCGCCGGCCGAGCTCGTCATCGCGGCCCTGGCCTCGCAGGAGTCCAGTGCCGCGTGGACCTACCTCACGTGGCTCCCCCACGTCGACTCCCCCTACTCGCCGATCCCCGGCCCCCATCTGGCGCGCGAGCCCCGGACCGCGTCGGCCCTGGTGGCCCAGCTCGAGGAGATCGTCGCCAGCAGGCGCGACGCCCGCGCGAACCTGCCCAGCATCGTCGTCCTGGTCGAGAACGACGCCCCCGTGGAGCGCGGGCGCCTCGTCTCCATCGCCGAGGACGGTCCCGAGGTCGGCGTCCACCTGGTGTGGATGTCGGACGCGCAGAACCAGCTGCCGGCGGCGTGCCGCGCCTACCTGGTGGTGCGCGGGACCAGTGCCACCGCCGGTTTCACGACGCAGCGCCAGACCACGCCCATCGCCTCCCTGGAGCTCCTGCCCCAGGTGACCGCCACCAACCTCGCACTCGAGCTGTCGCCCATCGAGGACGCCGGCGCCCCGGTCCTCGACCAGTCGGGCATCCCCCGCGCCGTCTCCTACCTGGCCCTGGCCGGCGTCGGACTGGCGGACGACCCGCAAGTGACCGTCGACCGCTGGCGCGAGGACGGTTCACTGCCCGGGGCCGACGCCCCCGCCGCGCGCGGTCCGCGCACCCTCAAGGCGCTCGTCGGGCAGGGGCCCCTGGGCGACTTCTCCTTGGATCTGCGCGAGCAGGGGCCGCACGCCCTCGTCGGCGGCACCTCGGGCGCGGGCAAATCCGAGTTCCTCCAGTCGTGGGTGCTGGGGATGGCCGCGGCCCACAGCCCCCGCCGCGTCACCTTCCTCTTCGTCGACTACAAAGGCGGTTCCGCCTTCGCGGACTGCGTGAACCTGCCGCACTGCGTCGGCCTGGTCACCGACCTCTCGCCCCACCTGGTGCGCCGCGCGCTGACCTCCTTCCGCGCGGAGCTGACCTTCCGCGAGCACCTGCTCAACGCGAAGAACGCGAAGGACCTGCTCTCCCTGGAGGCCACGAACGACCCCGAGTGCCCGCCGTCCCTGGTCATCGTCGTCGACGAATTCGCGGCCCTGGTCCAAGAGGTCCCCGAGTTCATCGACGGGATGATCGACATCGCCCAGCGCGGCCGGTCCCTGGGGCTCCACCTCATCCTGGCCACACAGCGCCCCGCGGGCGTCATCAAGGGCAACCTCCGCGCGAACACCGCGCTGCGGGTGGCCCTGCGCATGGCGGACGAGATCGACTCGACCGACGTCATCGACTCGCCCCTGGCCAGCGAGTTCGACCCGAGGATCCCCGGGCGCGGAGCCGTGCGCACGGGCCCCGGGCGGATCTCCCTCTTCCAAACCGGGTACGCGGGGGGCAGGACCTCCGACGCGCCCACCGCCGCCCGGATCGACATCGAGACGATGGCCTTCGGGCCGGGGATCCCTTGGGAGATCCCCAGGCCCGCCACCACCCGCGACGACGAGGACTCCGGCCCCACCGACATCACCCGCATCGTCGCGTCCATCACGAACGCCGCCCGCGCATGCCGCCTTCCCGCGCCGCGGCGCCCCTGGCTGCCCGAACTCGAGGCGCGCTTCGACATGGACCAGGTGCTCGCCACCAGCGGGCAGGACGATCCGAACGCCCTGCCCCTGGGCGTCATCGACGATCCCGCGCACCAGAGCCAGCACACCGTCCACTACGCGCCGGACACGGACGGGAACCTGGCGGTCTACGGAGCCGGTGGCTCCGGGAAGTCCGGGGTGCTGCGCGCGCTCGCCTACGCAGCCTCGGCGCTGTCCGATCGCGCGCGGACAGACATCTACTGCCTCGACTTCTCCACCGCGGGCCTGCCGATGCTCTCCCCTCTGCCGAACGTGGGGGCGGTCATCGACGGCTCGGACACCGAACGCGTTACCCGCCTGCTGCGCCGCCTCGTCGAGCTTCTCGACGACCGCGCGACGCGCTACGCGGCGGCGCACGCCGACTCCATCTCCGAGTACCGCAGGAGCACGGGCGAAACCGACGAGGCGCGCGTCCTGCTGCTCGTCGACGGGCTCTCCGCGTTCCGCGACGCCTACGAGACGGGAACGGGAGCGGCCCTGAAGGCCTACGGGAACTTCACGCGCCTGCTCGCCGAGGGCAGGGGCGTGGGGATCCACGTCATCCTCACCGCGGACCGCCCCGGCGCGCTCCCCTCGTCGCTGGCGGCGAACGTCCGCACGCGCCTCGTGCTGCGCCAGGCCGACGAGAACGGCTACATGGCGCTCGACGTCCCCAAGAACGTCCTGGTCGCAGCACCGCCCGGGCGCGCGATCTTCTCCGGCGGGGCCAACGAGCTCCAGGTCGCGATCCCTTCCGGCTCGTCGAGCGCCCCCAGCCAGGCGGCGGCCTTCGTGAAACTCGCCGAGCGGATGCGCCAGGCGGGGACGGCTCCGGCCGAGGGCGTTGAGCGCCTTCCCGACCTGATCGCCCGCAGCGAGGTTCCCGCCTCCGTCGGGGGGCTGCCCGTGCTGGGGGTCGCCGAGGAGGATCTGGCGCCGCTGCCCTTCTCCCCCCTGGGGGCGCTGTCGATCGGCGGGATGCCGGGCAGCGGGCGCACCAGCGCGATCGAGTCGGTCGTCCAGGCGGTGCACCGGTGGCGCCCGTCCCTCCCGCTGTACTTCATCGGGCCGCGCCGTTCGCGCGTGCACGACTTGGACC
>ERZ772986.1788-NODE-1788-length-12047-cov-2.857738_pt1 | contig 12047 bp, 6 predicted proteins | sample MGYA00511898_ERZ772986 | MGnify/ENA primary metagenome ERZ772986 (study PRJEB29015, sample SAMEA2737934) | human oral metagenome | biome: human oral; feature: human-associated habitat; material: dental | place: China | collected 2148 ... | reverse complement strand
ACTCTGCAGCCGTCTCGACGTGCGCACCAAGCTTGCGGTGCTCCTTGCGCTCATCGTCACCGGCGCGTTCGTCAAAGACTTCGCGTGGGGCAGCATGGTCTTCGCCTTCGCGTGCATGCTGACCTTCGCGATTGGGCGGAGGAAGATGGCGCTGTCGTTCGCGGCAAGCTATGTGCTCATCATGCTCGTCTTCTGGGTCACCTTGTCCTTGCCGCGGAGCGTGTCGGGGGCCATGGGCTCGGCCGTCCTGCTGGCGCGCACGTGCATGCCGGTATTCCTGTTCGCCGCAGCGTTCGTGTCGTCGACCAAGATCGGAGACCTCACGGCGGCGCTGTATGGTCTGCGCCTGCCGCGCGCTTTGGTGGTGCCGCTCGCGGTGTGCGTCCGTTTCTTCCCGACGCTCGGCCAGGAGGCCGGCGCCGTGCTCACCTCGATGCACCTGCGCGGGCTGGGCCTTTCGCCGCGCAACGTCGTCGCGCACCCGGTTCTCACGTTCGAATCGCTGCTGGTGCCCCTCATGCTGCGCTGCGCGAAGATAGCCGACGAGCTCGCGGCGTCGGCGGTGGCGCGCGGCATCGACCGGCCGGGCCTCCGCACGTCGTACAGCCCCACTCGCATCACGGCGGCCGACGTCGCCGTGCTGGCGAGCACTGTCGCCTGGTGCGCTGGCGTCGCCGCCGCCAAAGCGTATTTCGAAGGCGGTCTGGTCGTATGAGCGTGCCGGTCATCGAGTTCGAGGGCGTGTCGTTCACGTATGCAGGCGCCGACGGGGCCTCGGTGAAGAAGGTCTCGCTTGCGGTCGAGGCAGGGGAGTGCGTGGTCCTGTGCGGGCGCTCGGGCTGCGGCAAGACCACCCTGACCCGCCTTGCCAACGGGCTGGCCGGCGGCTTTTGGGAAGGAAGGCGTACAGGCGCGGTGCGCGTCGAAGGGCGAAACGTCGACGAATTCGAAGAATGGCAGCTCGCCGAGCATATAGGCAGCGTGTTTCAGAACCCCCGCACGCAGTTCTTCAACCTCGACACGACGGGCGAGATCGCCTTCGCCCTCGAGAACCTGGGCGTCCCGCGCGACGAGATGCATGCGCGCGTGGCACGCGTGGCAGACGAGCTGGGCGCGACCGACCTGCTCGATCGCTCGATCTTCAAGCTCTCGGGCGGCCAGATGCAGTCGATCGCCTTCGCAAGCGTTTCGGTCTGCGAGCCAAGGGCCTACGTGCTCGACGAGCCGTCGAGCAACCTGGATCCCGTCGGCATGGAGCGGCTCGCTGCACTCATCGCCAAGGCGAAGGCCGCGGGTTCCGCGGTGCTTGTCGCCGAGCATCGCCTGGCCTACCTCTCAGATGCCGCCGACACGTACGTCCTCATCGAAGAGGGTCGGGTCGCGCACGCATGGACCCCGAGCGAGTTCGAAGCGCTCTCTGCCCCGGAACGCACCCGTATGGGCCTGCGCTCGCCGGCACCGCCGCGCACAGCCGATCTCGTCGCACGGCTTCGCATCGGTGCGACGTCGGCGTTTCCGGCACTTGAGGCGCGCGGCGTCGTCGCGGAGTACGACCGCGACGACGAGGTGCTGCGCAACGTGACCGCGAGCTTCGAGGCCGGGCACGTCACCGGCGTCGTCGCCCCGAACGGGACGGGCAAGTCCACGCTGTTCAAATGCCTGGCCGGCGTGCACCCCGAGGTGCTGGGGCACGTTCGCATCGACGGGGCCGTCACGGTTCCCAAGAAGCGTGCGGACGAGGTCTTCCTGGTGATGCAGGACCCCGACTATCAGCTGTTCAGGCCGACGGTTCGCGACGAGCTCACGACGCTTCCCCGCGTCGAGGGCGGCATCGACCCTGCACGCGCCGACGCGATGCTCGAGCGATTCGGGCTGACCTCGGTTGCGGATCGCCATCCCGCCTCGCTTTCGGGCGGTCAGAAGCAGCGCGTCGCATGCGCCTTGGCTGCGCTCTCGGACGCCCGCGCGCTGCTGTTCGACGAGCCGACGAGCGGCCTTGACCTGGACAACATGCGCCGACTTGCGCGAACCATGCGCGAGCTGGCGGACGAAGGCCGAGCGGTCGTGGTGGCAACCCATGATCCCGAACTGCTCTCGGAGGCATGCGATCGGATTATCACGCTTGGATGACCTGCGCAGACGCGCTTCATCAAGAGAGACCTGAACCTGCAAGCAGAAAGGACATCGCACATGGAAGCAAACGTTGAAGAGAGGAAGCTCACCTCGAGGGATCTCATCGCGCTCGGCGTCTTCTCTCTGCTCTTCATGATCGTGAGCATGCTCGTCGTCGGCCTCACCTCGATAAGCGTCATCGCCTACTGCGGCTGCTGTGCCATCGCGGCCATCCCCGCGGGCATCGTCTGGACCTACATGCACGTGCGCATCCCACGCGCGGGCACGTCGCTCGTCATGGCCGCCGTCTTCGCCATCGTCGTGTTCGCCGTCGGCAGCGGCTGGCCGGTCGCCCTGGGCCTCCTGATCGGCGGCGGCGTCTCCGAGTTGGTGCGTAAAGCGGTCGGTCGCAGGCGCTTTTCGGGGATCGCCGTCGGCTACGCGCTGTTCGAGACCTGCTGGGCCGCCGGCATCTTCGTCCCCATGTTCGCGGATCAGGACTACTATCGCGCACTCATGGGATCGAACAACATCGATCCGTCCTACATGGAGTCGATGCTCTCGTTCGTGACGCCCCAGACGTTCGCCGCCATCGCCGCCGTCACCATCGTCGGGGCGCTCATCGGCGCCTTCCTAGGGCGCGCCGTCTTCAAGAAGCACTTCGAGCGCGCCGGCATCGCATAAGGAGCAGGAAGGGAGTGGACCGCATGAAAGAGCAGGATGCCATGCAGGTCGAGCCTACGGCCGGGGTCGCAGGCAAGATCTCGGCCGGATCCGCGGACGGCAAGGGCAGACAGCCCAAACGGCCCGGGGTGTTCACGCGCTGCATGGCGTTCGCCGGGCCGCGCAAGCCCCTCATCGTGCTGTCGATGCTGCTGGCCGCGCTGTCCTCGGCGGCGTCGTTCGTGCCCTACGTCGCCATCTATGCGACGATATCGGCGATCGTGGCCGTCTATCCGGACCTGTCTGCGCTCGACGCGCGCCAGCTCTCGGGCTACGGCATGCTGGCGCTGGCGGGAGTCGTCGCCGATGTGGGGTGCTACCTGTGCGCGCTGCTGTGCTCGCATGCGGCTGCGTTCGACACGCAGTACCGCATCAAGATCGGCATCGTCGACCATCTGGGCAAGGTGCCGCTGGGGCACGTCGCCCGGCTGGGAACGGGACGCATCTCCAAGATCATGGACGAGGCGGTCGACGGCATAGAACAGTTCATCGGGCACTCGATCCCCGATTTGGCCGCCACCGCCGTCGCACCCGTCGTGCTCATCGTGCTGCTCTTCGTGTTCGACTGGCGCTTCGGCGTGGCGACCATCGTCGCGGTCGCCGTTGCCTGCATCGTGCAGTTCTCGTGCTACGCCGACAAGCGCCTCATGAGCCAGATGGGGCGCTACCAGCAGGTCAAGGAGGAAATGGGCAACGCCGCCGTCGAATACGTGCGCGGCATGCGCGTCGTCAAGGCATTCGGGCAGACCGCACGCTCGTTCAGGAAGCTCGCCGAGGCCGTCAAGGACTACACGGGGCTGGCGCTGGACGTCACGTTCTTCTTCCAGAACTCCATGCCGGGCTTCACCGCGCTGCTCAACAGCGCTTACCTGTTCGTCCTGCCGGTAGGCATCCTGCTCGCCCCCGGCGCGGACGACTGGCCGGCCTTCGTCCTCTCGCTCGTCTTCTACCTGCTGTTCGTGCATTCGATCTCGAGCGTGTTCCAGAAGATCCTCTATGTGAGCGAGGACTCCATGATCGCCGGCGCGAGCATCGGCCGCATCGATTCGGTGCTGAAGCTCGACGAGCTTTCCTCCGCCGGCGAAGCGCAAGCCCCGCGCGATGCATCGGTGCAGTTCGAGGACGTGAGCTTCGCGTACGAGGAAAGCGGCCCGCAAGCGCTCGAGAACGTGAGCTTCACCGTGCCCGCCGGAAGCGTGTGCGCGGTCGTCGGGCCGTCCGGTTCGGGCAAATCGACGCTCGCGAACCTCCTCGCGCGTTTCTGGGACGTCGATCGCGGCTGCATCCGCATAGGCGGCGCCGACGTGCGCTCGATGGGATTCGACGAGCTCATGGAACAGCTGAGCCTGGTGTTCCAGGACTTCCACCTGTTTCGCGAAAGCATCGCGGACAACATACGCCGCGGCCGCGATGGCGCCACGGACGCCGACGTGATCGCGGCGGCGAAGGCGGCCCAGGCGCACGACTTCATCGAGCGGTTGCCCTCCGGATACGACACCGTCGTGGGCGCCGCGGGCATCCATCTGTCCGGCGGCGAGGGCCAGCGCATCGCCCTGGCACGGGCGATCCTCTCGGATGCCCCTGTCGTGGTGCTCGACGAGGCCACCGCGTTCGCCGACCCCGAGAACGAGTGGCTCATCCAGAAGGCGTTCGAGGGGCTCATGGACGGCAAGACGGTGCTGATGATCGCGCACCGGCTGTCGACGGTGGTCGGCGCCGACAAGATCGTCGTCATGGACGACGGCAAGGTGGCGGAAGAGGGCACGCACGCCGAGCTGCTCGCTTCGGGCGGCACCTACGCACGGATGTGGGAACGCTACGAGCAGTCGCTCGCTTGGGGCATCGGCTCCGACGGCGGCGCGCGAATCGCTGCGGCGCCGCCTACTGCAGCCCTTCCGCCCGAGGCGGTGGCTGCGAAGTCCGCTGCCGCTGCTACTGCTACGACCGCATCCGCGGCCGCCGCAAGCGCCGATGGAAACGAGGATGCCCCGGGCAAGAAGCAGCCGTGGCTCAAGCGGCTTCTGAGCCTTTCGGACGAGGGGTACAGGAGCTTGGCGCGCTCGTCGGTCGCCTGCACCCTCACTGACCTATCGCTCATGATCCCGTTCATGTGCACGGTCGCCGCGTTTTCCATCCTCATCGGAACGCTCGCGGGCGAGCCGTTCGAGGCTGGGAAGCTGTGGGCGGTGTTCGTCTGCGGCATTGCGGGCCTTGTCGTCACCTTCATCGCCGCGAAGAACGACTACAGGAAGACGTACGTCGCCGCCTATACCGAATCGGAATCGATGCGTCTATCCCTTGCCGAGCATCTGCGCCGGCTGCCCATGAGCTTCTTCAACCGGCGTGGAACCGCCGATGTCGCCGACCGCATCATGAGCGATGTGACCGCGCAGGAAACGATGCTTTCGAGCACGGTGCCGCAGCTCGTGGCCGGGTGCGTCTCTACGGTCGCGATCTGCGTGCTGCTCGCGTTCTTCAACTGGATGCTTGCGCTCTGCGTGCTCGTGACGCTGCCGATCGCCGCGCTGATCGTCCTTGCCAGCCATCGGCGCGAGAAGCGCCTGTTCGAGCGCCAGCAGGATGCGCGCATCGAATCGCTCGCCTGCATCCAGGATTATCTCGAGGGTCTCAAAGACATCCGCGCCTGCCATATGGTCGGCGAGAAATCGCACGAGATGAACGAGGCGCTCCTGTCGCTCAAGCGCATGACCATGAAAGTCGAGCTGGCGGTCGACCTATCGGTATCGCTCGCCAACGCGATCCTGCGCTCGGGCGTGGGCATCACGGTGTTCGTCGGCACCGCCTTGCTTGCGGGCGGCAGCGTCGACTTCATGACGCTGCTCATGTTCCTCCTCATCGCCTCGCGCGTGTACGGGCCGATCCTCATGCTGGTCTCCAAGCTGCCCAGCGTGCTGAGCCTTTCGACCAAGACCGCGCGCCTCAGGGCCATCATGGACGAGCCCGAGGCATGCGGCGATGTGGAAGTCCTGGTGGACAGCCATCAGATCGCCTTCGAGGACGTGCGCTTCGCCTACGAGGAAAAGGAGGTGCTGCACGGCGTGAGCTTCGTCGCGCGCGAGGGGCAGGTGACGGCGCTGGTTGGGCCGTCCGGCTCGGGCAAGTCGACCTGCGCCCAGCTCGCGGCCCGATTCTGGATACCCGGCGGGGGACGTGTGACCTGCGGCGGACGCGACATAGCGGGTTTTCGCGAGGAATCGTGGCTGTCGCATGTCTCGATGGTGTTCCAGGATGTGCTGCTCTTCGACGACACGGTGGCGGGCAACATCCGCATCGGGCGCGAGGACGCGACCGATGACGAGGTGCGCGCCGCGGCGGAGACGGCATGCTGCACCGAGTTCATCGACAGGCTTCCCGACGGCTTCGACACCATGCTGGGCGAAAACGGGGCAGCGCTTTCGGGCGGCGAGCGCCAGCGCCTCTCGATTGCCCGTGCCCTGCTCAAGGACGCGCCGGTGATCCTGCTCGACGAGGCCACGGCCTCGCTCGACCCTGAGAGCGAGACGTTGGTCCAGCAGGCCGTGGGGCGCCTGTGCGCCGGCAAGACGGTCATCGTGATCGCCCACCGCATGCGCACGGTGGCAGGGGCCGACCATATCGTGGTGATCGACGACGGCTGCGTTGTCGAGGAAGGGAGCCATGGGCTTTTGCTCGAACGGCAGGGCCTCTATGCCCGGCTGTGGGAGCTGCAGCACGAGAGCGCCGGCTGGAACGTCGAGAGGCGCTAACGCGGTTCGCAACGGCGTACGGTGCCCGCCCTCACCAGTCGCAGCGTGTTGGAGGTGTGCCCGGTGGGCGGTATGGTCCTCGGCGAGTCCGAGGTCTTGGGCTCCTTCACGCAGGGGCCTCCGCCGCCGTCTCCAAGGGCGTGGGCCACGGTCATGCCGCCGTCTGAGAGGACGTTTAGGGAATGGGTGGCATACCAGTTCCCCAAGATGCCGATCGCCGAACCGACCCCAGAGACCACGCCAAACGAGATCATGATGGGCGGCCCCACTGTCTCGCTCGGTCTCTCGAGCGAGACACACCGCTTCCCTCAGCGTTGGCGTACTGCGGCGATGCGTCGTGCGTTCTGCTTCGATCGTCCGACGTTCGTCTCGTAGTTTTGCTGGAAGACCCAGCAGTAGAGGCAGTCAAGGATAAAGTGCACCGCGTTGAACGACGCGAAGCCCTCGATCTTGGTCGAGAACGAGCTGTCCTCGCCGACGTGAGTGAGGATGGTGTCATCGGCCATGCGTGCGACCGTGCTCTGCGGATGTGCGGTGATGGCGAGCGTGCGCTTCCCCAGACTCCGGAGAATCTGGACGCACTCGACAATGGCGGGCGTCTCACCCGAGTGTGAGACGAGCAGGTCAAACGAGTCCTTTCCACCAAGGAAGGCGTAGCTTGGAAGCAGGGACGAGTTCTCCTCGATGTTGGTCTGCTTGCCCAGCCTGACCATCTTCTGCTTGAAGTCGAGGGCTGCGGTGGCAGAGACCCCGACAGCGTAGATGTTGACGCTATCCGCTGACGCCATGCGTTCCACGACGCCTTCGAGCCTGCGGTAGTCGAAGCCCTGGAGGGCGTTGTTCATGGCGCTCGCCGCCAAGTTGGCCATGCTGAAGGCAACCTCCCGAAGCGGGTCCGTGGCCGAGAAGGGCAGGTTTGCGTCGACGCTCTTGCGTCGGGAGGCCTCCTCGAGCTCTGCCGCAAAGACGATGCGGAAGTCACGGTAGCCTGACAGGCCCAGCTTGCGGCAGAGGCGGGTTATGGTCGCGGGGGAGGAGTAGATCCTTCTGGCGAGCTCCGAGATCCCCAGGTTCCTGATATCGTGGGCATTCACGAGGAGGTAATCCGCGATCTTGGCCTCGGAGGCGGTGAGGCTGCCCTTCATTTTGAGCGCGTCCATGATCATCGTATGCCTCGTTTCTGACGTGTGACGCGGATCCCGCATGGGACAGGTGCCGCTAGCCGAAGTCCCTTATGCCACCAGATTTCAGCAGTATGGCCGTCGAGGCGAAGGACGCAACGAGTGATATGGCGATGCCCAGACAGTACATGGGGAAGTTCTTCGCGCCGAGCCATGCACCAAACGAGAGGATGCCAGAGAACGCGAAGTTGGTGGCTGCGACCTGCCCGAGGCCGAGCACGAGCCCGCCGCAGGCCCCCGAGACGACCATCGTGGCGATGAGCCTCTTGTCGCGCAGGATGACGCCATAGAGGCCGGGCTCGGTGATGCCGCAGAGGGCGTTGGTGAAGGCGGCGGAGCCAGCGGCGGTCTTGTCCTGCGGGTCCTTTGCGAAGAGCATGACGGCGAGGCAGATGCCCAGGGCGGCGTAGTTGCCCATGCCGCCTGCGGCGAGTCCGTACTCGAAGCCCTGGCTGGCAAGGACGGCGAGCATGATGGGGGTGACTGCCCAGTGCAGGCCGAGCAGGATGATGATGCTGAAGAGAGCGCCCAGCACGACGTCCATGACAATCAGGTTGTTTGCGAGGACGGTGTAGAGGGCGCTGATGCCGTTTGCGGCAAGGCCTCCCAGGGGGCCAAAGACCATGATGGTCAGCGGTACGAAGACGAAGAGGCACAGAGCGGGTACGATGACGAATTGGACGGAGCTGGGAGCGACCCGCTTGAGCCAGCGCTCGAAGAGGCTCATGCAGAAGACGGCGAGGAGGATGGGGATAAAGGAGCCGCCGAAGTTGAACGCGGTGAAGTTGATTCCCAGCAGGTTGACGCTTGCGCCCGTGACTAGCAAGTCAGAGACGCCTGGGTACATGATGGCAGCCCCGAGGGTCGCGGCGACGTAGGGGTTGCACTTGAAGTGCTTGCCGGCGGTGAAGGCAAGCAGGATCGGGAAGAAGTAGATCAGGGCGTAGAAGATCGCGTAGAACGTCATATAGGTCAGGCTGTCGGGGGCGACGACGCCCATGTTGGCGAGTAGGCCGATGATGCCGGAGGCAATGCCGCCCGTTGCGAGCACGGGGATGTAGGGTGCGTAGACGTCGGACATCATGCGGGTGAAGCGGTCGAAGAGACCGATCCTTGCGGCGCTAGGGTCGTCTATGGCCTCGGACTCCCTGATGCCACGCTCCTTGAGCTCGGGAAGCTCGACGAGCTGCCTGAACACGTCGTCCACCCGGTTGCCAACGAGCACCTGTCGGCCCCTCTCGGCAAGCTCGAGGGCCAGCTCGCAGCCAATCGAGCCGCCGCCGAGGATGACGATGCGCCCCTCGAGCTCGTCGGCGCGCATGATGGCCTCGGTTGCCAGCAGCACCTTGGGCCCATCGATCCCCTCGATGGCGGGCCTGCGTTCGGTTGCGCCGATTGCGATGCCGAGCGCCTCAGGCTCGAGGGCGCGCACAAGCTCGGGCGTGGCCTCGCAACCGAGCATCACGCGGATGTCCCTCTTGGCAAGCTGGGCCCTGTAGTGGCCAAGGAGTCGCGCCACCTCCGACTTGTGGCTCTCCCGTGCGATGAAGCGCAGCATGCCGCCAGGCTCGTCCTCGCGTTCGACCAGCGTCACGCGGTGACCACGGTCGAAGGCGGTGACGGCCGCCCTCATGCCGCCTGGTCCCGCACCAAGGATGACCACGTTGCGGCCTGTGTCGGCACGGGCGATTCCTTTGGGGACAAAGGACTCGTTGTGGTAGTGCGGGTTGACGGAGCATCCCACGTTCCAGTGGTCCGAGGCGATGTGGTAGCAGTTGTTGCACCTCAGGCAGGGAACGATGTCCTCGGGCTTGCCCTCCATGGCCTTCCTCGGCCCGTCGGGGGCGGCGATGAGCGTGCGACCAAAGGCGACGGCATCGACGTCGTTCCGGGCGAGGGCGTCCTCGGCCACCTGTGGCGTCATGAACGCGCCCACAACCGAAACGGGGATGCTCACGGCCCGCTTTACTTGGCGTGCCCAGCTGAGGTTGGTCATCTCCGGCTCGAGGTTGGTGGTGATGCAGTGGACGTTCGCGACGGTGTTCTTGTCGATGCCCGAGGAGACCTGGATCATGTCCACGTACCTCTCGGCCATCCTGGAGAACGCGAGCACGTCTGGGAACTCGATGGACCCCTCGACCCACTCATAGGCGCTGATGCGCATCTCGACAGGGTAGTGCGGCCCGACGGCATTGCGGACGGCCTCGAGGATGCGCAGGGGGAACCCGGCCCTGTTCTCGATGCTGCCGCCGTACTCGTCGCTTCGGTGGTTGTAGAAGGGCGAGAGGAACTGGTCGGGCAGCCAGCCGTGACCAAAGTGGAGGAGGATGGCGTCGAATCCGATCTTTCTGCAAGACGCGACCGTCCGGGAGTACCAGTCGAGCGTCTCCTGCATCATGGCCTCGTCCATGGCGCGCACCTTGGTACCGTCGGGCATGGTGAGCGAGCAGGGACCCTTTGCGTAGTCCCTCACCCGCGACTCGCGCCCTCCGTGGAAGATCTCGATGGAGGCCTTGGAGCCCGCCTAGTGGACCTTGAGGACGCGCTTGCGCGTCGCCTCGCGCTCGTACTTCGCAAATGGCCAGGGCTCGTCCTCGCTTGCGAAGCTCGATCTGCCAGGCTCGACGATGGCGTGCCCGGCCACCACGAGCGCTGCACCGCCCAGGGCCTTCTCGTCAAAGGCGTCACCCGTCGGCGTTGCGATGATGCGGTTCCTCAGGATCATACCGTTGACGTTCAGCGGACGAAGGAGCTGCTCGAACACGCCCTGTCACCTCCCTTGCATCGCCGTCCTCTGCCGGCAAGGATAGGTGACGGGTCGGTGGGAGAAGCCCTTGGGGGTCAAGTTGTTGAATTGCTTTCAGCTCTGGGGCGAGAAAGTGCCTCCGACATGAAAATGCTTTTCAGACAAGGGGGAGTGGGGGAGAGGAAGGTCTCCATCGCGCTCTCCGAGGCTGACGTCATGGGCGCCAGGCGCGGCGGGTCCACCTACAACCCCACGTCGGGTGATGTGGGCGCCCACTAGGTCCCCGCGCCTGCCACACGAGGGACGTCGCGTTTGCCCCGCGAGGGACGTCTTGCCTGTTCAGATTTGTCGCAGTCGGCACGACGCCTTGGGATGCGACGCCTTGGGATAGATGCTATAAATAGGCACGGGCGCGCCGATTGGTGCGCCCACGAGGTGCCTGGCATGGCAGCCTTGGTGAGCCCTTGCCCCTCCTGGGGAATTATGATCGGGCATCAATCTGCCAGGCGCGAAGAGAGGACGGCAGGGGGCCGTCCGAGACCCAGGGGGGACATAACGTGAGAGAGTACCTGGTAAGCGCGTCGGACGTGCTCGAGGAGTGCGCAACCGATGCCGAGCAGGGCCTTGGTGCCGGTGTCGCAGAGGAGCTGCTCAGGCAGAACGGCCCAAACAAGCTCAAGGAGGCCGAGAGGACCCCACTCTGGATCCGCTTCTTCCAGCAGATGGGCGATCCCATGGTCATCATGCTGATCGTGGCTGCGGTCATCTCGGCCGTGACGAGTATCGCCCAGGGCGAGGCGGACTTCGCTGATGTGATCATCATCATGTTCGTTGTCGTGCTGAACTCGATCCTCGGCGTCGTTCAGGAGGAGAAGTCCGAGGAGGCGCTCGCGGCGCTCCAGGAGATGGCCGCCGCCACGAGCAAGGTCATCCGGGACGGCAAGCAGGTCGAGGTCCACTCGCAGGACCTCGTCGTGGGTGACGTCGTGATCCTCGAGGCCGGCGACTCCGTGCCGGCGGACTGCCGCATCCTCGAGAGCGCGTCCATGAAGGTCGAGGAGGCGGCCCTCACGGGCGAGTCCGTGCCCGTGACGAAGCACGCGGACGCGATCAGCCTTCCCGAGGGCGAGGACGACGTTCCTCTCGGCGATCGCAAGAACATGTGCTACATGGGCTCCACCGTGGTCTTTGGCCGTGGCCGTGCCGTGGTCGTGGCGACGGGCATGCAGACCGAGATGGGCAAGATCGCCGGCGCCATCGCCGAGGCACAGGACGAGGAGACCCCGCTGCAGGTCAAGCTCGACGAGCTCTCCCACATCCTGACCATCCTCGTCGTCATCATCTGCGCCGTCGTGTTCCTCACGGGCTTCTTCAAGCATGGCATGGGCTTCGTCTCAAACCTCGACCTGGTGCTCGACACCTTCATGGTCGCCGTGGCACTTGCCGTCGCCGCCATCCCCGAGGGACTGGTCGCCGTCGTGACCATCGTGCTCTCCATGGGCGTCACCAAGATGAGCCAGCGCCACGCCATCATCCGCA
>ERZ772986.1787-NODE-1787-length-12051-cov-6.256085_pt1 | contig 12051 bp, 12 predicted proteins | sample MGYA00511898_ERZ772986 | MGnify/ENA primary metagenome ERZ772986 (study PRJEB29015, sample SAMEA2737934) | human oral metagenome | biome: human oral; feature: human-associated habitat; material: dental | place: China | collected 2148 ... | reverse complement strand
GGAGGGTCCGCCCGTCGTACATGGTGCCGAGGATACCGAGGATCTTCAGGTTCGGGTTGAGCCGGTCGGAGACCTTGGAAATGGTGTCGGTCAGCAACGCGATACCGCGCAGGGCGAAGAACTCGCACTCCAGCGGCATGATCACGTAGTCGCTGGCGGTCAGGGCGTTGATGGTCAGCAGCCCGAGGCTGGGGGCACAGTCGACGAGGATGAAGTCATACCCACCGCGCAGCGGTTCCAGCAACCGGCTGAGGGTCTGCTCGCGCGCCACCTCACTGACGAGCTGCACCTCGGCAGCGGACAGGTCGATGTTGCTGGGGAGGATGTCCATCCCCTCAACGGATGTGGGCTGGATCACATCGTCCGGCGTGTACTCGCGGGAGAGCAAGAGGTCGTAGACGCTGCGTTCCAAGGTATGAGGATTGACCCCGAGTCCGACGGACAGCGACCCCTGAGGATCGAAGTCAACCAGTAGCACCTTGTGTCCGAGTTCCACCAGTGCGGCCCCCAGGTTGATGGTGGTGGTGGTCTTCCCGACCCCACCCTTCTGGTTGCACATCGAGATAATGACGGCGTGCATGTCCCGGCCGGGCGCGGGTGGCGCGGGGACGGGCAGACTCGGCATGGGCCGCCCCGTTGGTCCGAGCTCCTCGGGAAGAGTTGACTCAGCGGGCGCGTCGGGGACCTTGAACAGTTTGTCGGCCACTTCGCCTCCTATAAATGTCGACAAGTCCATCCTAACGAGACCGGGGCCGTCGCGCTCGCCTTTCGGGGATTGCGCCGGCGAGGGGCCCGACCGACGACCCGTTCAGTTCGGCCGGTGGACGGCCATCGCGGGCGCCGGCCGTCCCGTGTCCTTCGACACCGGCCTGTCGGTGCTCGGATCCCCTCCCCGGTTCACGGAGCCGGTTCCTCACACCTCATCTCGCCCGCGGGTGCGTCTCCAGGTAAACCTCCCGGAGACGATCCACCGTCACGAGGGTGTATATCTGGGTGGTGGCCACCGATGCGTGCCCGAGCAGTTCCTGCACCACCCGCACATCGGCGCCCCCCTCGAGGAGGTGGGTGGCGTAGCTGTGCCGCAGTGAGTGGGGGGAAACCTCCGCCGCGATTCCGGCGGCCCTGGCACACCTGGAGACGACGGTGAACGCCGAGTTGCGGGACAGCCGCCTCCCTAGGGTGTTCAGCAGCAGCGCTCCCCCGCCGTCGCCCTTGACCGCGAGCCCTGGGCGGGCCCGCACCAGGTAGGCGTCGAGGACATCTCGGGCGAAACTGCCGAGAGGAACCACCCGTTCCTTTCCGCCCTTCCCCCTGAGCCTCAGCCCCGCGCCCTCATCCGCCGTGGCCGCGGTGACGTCGTCGACGTCCAGGCCCGTGACCTCCGAAATCCGGGCGCCCGTTCCGTAGAGCAGCTCCAGCAGGGTGGCGTTCCGCAACCCGATGGGATCCTCCCGGTCCGGGGTGGCAAGCAGCTTCTCGACCTCGGCGACGCTGAGCGCCTTGGGGAGGCGCTTGCCCAGCTTGGGAACCTGGATATCGGCGGCCGGGTTCTCGGAGGTCATTTTCTCCTCGTGGGCGAAGGCGTGGAGGTTTCGCACGCTGACAAGGGCCCGCGCCACCGAGGCCCCCTTGAGGGCTCCGGCCAGTTCACGGACATGTTCGCTGATTTCCACGGGGCTCACCTCCCCGAGATCGGTCACGCCCCGGTCCGCGAGGAAGGCGAGGTAACGTTCCAGGTCACGGCGATAGGCGGCGACGGTGTTTGTCCGCAGTCCCCGTTCCACGCGCACATGGGCCAGGTACTGTTCCAGCGTGTCCTCGGCGGCGCTCACTCAGCTACCGGTCTGATCGGCCACGGCGCATCGGCAGGGCGCAGCTGGTTGATGCGGCCGGACAGCCTGGCGGTTTCGAGGGCCAGGACTCCTGCCACCAGCGTCGGGGACTGACACTGCCCCGCCAGCACCGCCGCCACCAGGTCCTCGCGCGGAACCCATTCGGAGCGCATGTGCGCCTCCTCGCCCTCCAGGACGAACCCGTCCGGACGGGAGGCGTTCCGGGGATCGCGGGCCAGGTAGATTCGCAGCGATTCCTCGCATGCCCCCGGGGTGGTGGTGATGTCCACCAGCACGTTCCAGCGTCCGGCGGCCAGCTCGGTCTCCTCCGCGAGTTCCCGCTGCGCCGCCGCCACGTGTTCCTCACCGTCCATGTCGAGCAGCCCAGCCGGGATCTCCACCAGTTCGTACCTCACAGGGTGCCGGTACTGGCGCACCACCGCTATGGTGTCGCGTTCCTCGTCCCAGCAGACCACCGCCACCGCGCCGGGGTGGGTCAGGTACTGGCGTGTGATGACCTCCCCAGAAGGGGTGACTATGGTCTCGTCGACGAACGCGGAAACACGCCCCCTCCCCAGCTCGACTCGTTTCCTGACCTCCCACGCGACGGGTCGATCCCAACTCATCCGGTTCCTCCTGGCTGCTGTCCTCTGGTGCGGCATCATCCATCCCGCACCCATCAGACGCTACAGCCACTTGCCAGTCCAGTTTCGGCCAGGGCAGCGCGGGTCTGGTCGCTGACCGTGGCCACCCAGTCGTCGGCGTCCCTGCCACCCTCGACGGGAATGCGGGTGAAATCACCCGGCAGGTCGTGGAACCCGGTCAGGTCCAGCAGGGATGTGCCTTCGCTGAGCGAGGTTTCCGGCAGCATCCTCCAGGCCAGCGAGTAGAGGGGCACGGGGTTGCGTGGCAGCCGCCCCAGCAGGGCCCGGAACACCTCGCCGCCGCGCCGCTGCCGCCCCGCTGCGCCCTCGGGATCGGTGGTCCAGGTACCGTCGACGAGGATCTCCCCCTGCCGGCTGCGCACGAAACCGAGCGCCGTGCGCCCATCGAGCCGCTGGGTTCCCGCAGGCAGGTCTATGTGTGCGTGTTCGTCCCGCAGCGGATGTTCCAGGGTGACATCCACTCCCCCGACCGCGTCGACGAGGGCGACGAATCCGCGCAGGTTCACCACGGCCAGGTGATCCACGGGCATGGCGAGGCTGCGGCACAGACCGTCGACGAAAGCCTGCGGGCCGCGCAGCCAGCTGGTGGCCAGCCGATCGTACTCGTTGGGGGCGACTTCGACGACGAGATCGCGGGGAATGCTCGCGGCACGGGTCTCCCCTCCTCGTCGATGGAGGGCCAGGATCAGGTCGGCGCGGGCCCCGTGTTCGTCGCCGAGCTCACCGAAGTCCGTGGTGCCCTCGGGCGCCAGGGAACGGTCGTCGATTCCGACCACCAGGAGTGTGCGTCCGTCGTCCCGCGAGGTGTGAAGCCCAACGTCCAAGCGATTCGCCCGGGCATTCAGCAACACCCCCGCGGCGACCACGCCAACCAATACCGCGAGAACCAGCACCCCGGGTTTCCAGATCCACCCGGGAACGACAAACCGCCCCGGACCTTCCGGCGCGGGGCGGTTGCTGATTGCGTCAGAGTGCGGCACCGGTGCGAGGCAGACCGGGCTTGCTCTTCTTTCCGCCGTTGTCTCCGGGCTGGCTGCTCTTCTTCAGATCGTCCTTGTTGACGATCGCGACGTTGGCCAGGCCGATCTCGTCCTTGTCGTTCTTGACGACGACGTAGTGGCTGCTGCCGGGGATCACGTCGTTGCTGAGGACCGCGCTCAGCTGGGCGGAACCGTCAGCGGAAACAGCGGCCTTGCCGAGCGGGTAAGGCTTGGAGTGGAGCGTGAAGTCAAGCTCCTGGCCAGCACTGAAACCGGTTGCACCAACCGTGATGTTCCCGCCGGGAACGGCCTTGCGCGCCACGCCGTCGCCGGTGACGGTTACCTGAGGGCCGACGGCCTTGGTCAGGTCAACGGTGATTGTGGTGTTGGTGGACTGGTCCTGGTAATCGAAGCAGGTGAGCGAGGTCGGAGTCTGTCCCTGATTGCTTGTGATCATGTACCCAAAAGCGGTTGGCTGATTCTTGAGGTCGACGGTCTCGGTCTTCAACTCACCGACCTTGATGATCGCCTTTGCGGTGTGGTCAGGGCACTTGGCCAGGAGATAGGCCGAGGCATCGCCTTGAGCGGTGTTGACGGTCCGAACCGCCAATGACGGCGCAGCACCTTCATCGGCGGAGGCCTGGTTGATCCCGGCAAAAGCCAAGGCCAAGGCGGCTGCCCCTGCAAGGACACGCTTCTTCATTTGTCTTCCCCTCTGTTTTCGCGTAGCCCAATGCCACGTACGAGGCTTACGCTATACCATCGCGGATCCAGCCGGTACCCATGGGGATGCACGGCTGCCCACTGCCACCGCTCCGGACAGCGCTGTTCCCGGAAGCGCACGATTCACCCCAATTCCCACCGTGCGCCGGGAGACGCCTCCCAGCTGTCAACATGCCGCCGGCTGGAAAAGGGAGGAAAACCGTGATCAACGCCCGGTTCTGGGCAGCCCGGGTTTGAAAGCCACGATTTTTGCCGGGACCTGCCCATTGGGTTTCCGCACATTTCCCCGCTGCCCATTCCCGGACCGTGCAGGGCCATTGATGGCGGGATTCTCGTTCTTCGACGTAGCCTTGTTCTTCACGATGAAGGCAAAAATCGCTCGTTGCGCATTCTTCGCTCGGACCGTCAGGTGATGCCTTCCCGGTGTGGCGTCGGCGGGAATCTGCGCATCCACGTCAGCGCTACCATCCGGGTTCGTGGTGCCGGTGCCGATCCTGACGGGTTTGGAATGCATGTACACCTCGAAATCTTGGTTCGGGGCAAACCCCTTGAGGGAGACCTTGATCGTCCCGCCGGGCTGGAAGCCCTGCTGGTCGCTCGTGGCGGTGATGGTTGGTTCGGTCGGCTCGTCCGCGTCGACCTCGACACCGTTGCTCACCACCTCCCCGTCCGCGTAGACGCAGGTCGCCACCACATACTGCCGACCCGTGGCGTCATGGATGTGTTCGAAAGCGCCGTCCCCCTCCAGCGTCACGTCCACCTCCCTCTCGGCCTCCGGCGCCTCACCTGCACCGTCCTCCGGGATCTTGGCCTCGGCCGATCTCTCCTCGACGGCCTCCGGCTGCGGTATCTTCTCGGAGAAGAAGCGCAGGACGGCTTTGGACGCGTTGCCACTGCACCGTCCTCCGAGCCACACCGGGGATGCGCCATCCACCGTGGCGCCCACGGCGTACAGGCTCAGGACTGCTGAGTCCTCGGCCCGCGCAGCAGGAGCCATCAGCGTTAGCCCGAGACCCAGAACCGAAATGCCGACCAAGATCCGTTTCCTCATGCCCGTTCCTCTCCGGTGCGCGCACCTTGGCGTACCACGGGGAGGGACATTATCCGAAAGTTAGCATCCACCACAAACGGGCTGGCGAAAACGCAGCCGTCAGTTCTTGGTCTCGCGCACCCGCAGGCCCACCTCGCCCCATTCCTTCATGAGTTCCGGCATGGAATCGGGATGCACCGCGACCGTGAGGTCGATCAGGACGGTGGTGTCAAAACCGGCCGCCGCGGAATCGCGCGCCGTGGCGTTGACGCAGTAGTCGGCGGCTATTCCACAGACATCGACCTCGGTGACGCCACGTTTCACCAGAAAGTCCGCCAAGGGTTCGCCGGTGATCTCGTCGGTTCCCTCGAAACCGGAGTAGGCGGCCTCGTTGCGTCCCTTCAGGAACAGGCCGTCCCACCCCGCGAAGACCAGTCCAGGATGTTGCCGCGCACCGGACGTACCCGCTACACAGTGCGGGGGCCAGGAATCCTTGAAATCCGGGGAATCGCTGAAGTGCCCGCCCGGATCCACGTGGTGGTCTCGGGTGGCGACCACCACGTCGTAGCCGTGATCCCTCAGCAGCATCCGGTTGATTCTCTCGGCCACCGCCGCGCCACCAGCCACGGCGAGGGCCCCGCCCTCGCAGAAATCACGCTGTACGTCGACGACGATCAGTGCACGGCTCACATTGGGCCACCCTACTCGGTGCGTGCGTTCATGAGTAGTTCCTGCGCGTGCCTCAGCCCAGCATCGGAATCCCCACTGCCACTCATCATGCGGGCCAGTTCGGCAGCGCGTTCCTTCTCACCGAGGGGGGTGACGTCCGCGGTCGTGACCTGCCCATCGCTGGATTTGGCGATCACGAAATGCTGATCGGCGAACGCTGCCACCTGCGCCAGGTGGGTCACCACTATCACCTGGCCGTCCGCAGCGAGCCGTTTCAGCCTTCTGCCGATCTCCAGACCGACCGCACCGCCGACCCCAGCGTCCACCTCGTCGAAAACGAAGGTGTGTCCCGGGGACTGGCCCGCAAGCACCACCTCGAGCGCCAGTCGGATGCGGGAAAGTTCCCCACCGGAGGCGACCTTTCCCAGCGGACCCGGGGCGGAACCGGGGTTGGCGGTGAACACCAGTTCGATCCGGTCCGCGCCGTGAGGGCCACGCGAGGTTTCCGTGACGGCGAACTCCAGCCTGGCGTGTGGCATCGCCAAGGCCTTCAACTCGGCGGACGCGAGTTCCGCCAACCTGCCAGCGGCTTCTCTGCGGGCCCGAGAAATTCCGGCCGCAGCATCATCAAGGGCCTTGTCGAGAACCGAGGCCCGTTCCCGCAGCTCCTCGATCCGGTCGTCGGCCCCATCGAGCTCGGCCAACCGCTCGGTTGCCCGCCCCGCCCATTCGAGCACCTCTGCAACATCGTTGCCGTATTTGCGGGTCAGGGCAGCGAGCTGGCCGCGACGATCGGCGACGGCCTCCTGTCTGAGCGGGTCCGCGACGAGGTCCGCAGCATGGCTGGCGACATCCTGGGCGAGGTCCGTCAGCAGGTAATTCATCTCGGTGAGACGCCGTGCCAGGTCCGTGGCGCCCGGGTCGCGTTCGGCGAGCGTCTCGAGGGCCTTGCGCGCGGCCCCAACCAGCCCGAGCGCGCTGGGGGCGTCGAGGTCCTCCTCCGATCCACTCAAAGTCACCCGCGCGGTCATCGCCAAGGCCTTGAGATCGTCCGCATCAGCCAGGCGCACCGCCTCCGCGGCCAAGGCCTCGTCCTCCCCCTCCCGGGGGTTCACGGCCTCGATCTCCTCCAGCCCGAACCGCAGCACGTCGATCTCCCGGGCCCGGCTCATCGCCTCAGACTCAAGTTCCGCGAGTTCCTCGGTGATCCGGCGATGCTCCGCGAAGTCGCGGCGGTATTCCTCCAGCGCCACCGGTGCTGCGAAGGCGTCGAGCAGTTCCCGTTGCCGTTCGGGGGTGGAGAGCCGGGTCTGTTCGGACTGGCCGTGGATCGTGGCCAGGTCGGCCAGCAGACCGGCCACGGTGGATACTGGGACCTGCACCCCACCGATCGTGGCGCGGGAACGTCCTTGGGAGGAAATCTGCCGAAGAGTGACGAGCTCCACCTCGTCGTCGAGGTCACCACCGAGGGCCTCGACCGCCTCGGCCGTGTTCTCACCGACCTCCCAACGCCCCTGCACGAGCGCCTTGTCCTGCCCGTTCCTGACCAATGACGCGTCGGCACGGACCCCCAGCAGCAGTCCGAGTCCAGCAACGATCATCGTCTTTCCAGCGCCCGTCTCGCCCGTCAGGGCGGTGAGCCCGGGACCCAGCGGCAGGACGGCCTCCGCCACCACCCCGAGCGAATTCAAACGAAGCTCTGTCAGCATGTTCACCTCCGGGGTGGGCGTCGCCAGCCGTCGATCGGCAGCTTGAACTTCCGCACCAGCCTCGTCGTGAACGGCTGTTCAGAGAGCCGGGCCAGCCGCAGCGGATGCCTGCTGGCGCTGATGGCCACCCGCTGCCCGGGCACCACGTCGAAGCTGCGCCTACCGTCACACCAGATGATTCCCTGCGGCACGGGACCGCCCAGCTCAAGGGAGACGTGCGAGTCAGGGGAGAGCACCATGGGCCTGTTGAACAGGGCGTGGGCAGACAGCGGCACCAGCAACATCGCCTGCACCTCGGGCCATACGACAGGTCCGCCACCGGAGAACGCATAGGCGGTGGATCCGGTGGGTGTGGCCACCAGCACCCCGTCGCATCCCCATCGGGAGAGCGGATGGTCGTCGACGTGCACGAGGACGTTCAGGATCTTTTCCCGCATCAGTTTCTCCAGCGAAACCTCGTTGACGGCAAAAGAGGACCACAGCACCTTCCCGGATGCGTTGGCCACCTCGACCTGCAGAACCAGGCGCTGCTCGGTTTCGTAACGCCCGTCGATCACCGCCTGCGGCAGCGATGTGAGGTCCGAGGTCTCCAGCTCCGCCAGGAAACCCACGTGTCCGAGGTTGACCCCCAGCAGCGGGACGTCCAGGGGCTGGGCCCATTCCGCTGCTCGCAGGAGGGTGCCGTCCCCCCCGAAGACGACCGCCAGCTCCGCCGGTTTCCCGTCGATGGGCTCGGGGTTCGCTCCGGGCACGAGTTCTCTCAGGCGCTCCACATCATCTGAGAAACTCAGGAACCTGAAACCGGGCATCTTGCTCATGAAAGCTACTGCTGCCTCCAGAGCTTCGGGGCGTTCCGGGTGCAGCAGCACGGCGACGGTTCGGGTTTCCACGGTCATCAAGGGTAATAAGCGCCGCGAATCGAGCACAATCGGATGAAGAACTCCTGATTGCCGCCGGCTCCGGGCAACCGACTGGGGCCACGCCAGTCACAACCCCACCCGAGGGCGTCGGCAGCCTCAACAACGGCATTCACGGTTTCCTCGCGCAGCCGGGGATCACGGACCACCCCGCCCGCACCGAGGGCCTCCCTTCCCACCTCGAACTGCGGCTTCACAAGCAACAACGCCACCCCGCAGGGACGGAGGACCTTCAGCAGTGATGGCAGCAGGAGCTTCAGGGAGATGAACGAGACGTCCCCGACCACGACGTCGACGGGTTGGTCGTCCAGATCGGTGAGGCTGAGGTCGCGCAGGTTCAGGCCCTCCCGGACCCGGACGCGCGGATCGGAACGGATCGGCTCGGCCAGTTGGTGATGCCCGACGTCGACGGCGTAGACCAGTTCCGAACCGTGCTCCAGCGCCACCTGCGTGAATCCCCCAGTGGACGCCCCGGCATCGAGTACGCGGCCGTGCAGGCGGGTTCCGGAATCCACGACCGCGCCCAGGAGTTTGTGGGCGGCGCGGGAAACCCATTTCTCGGCGTCAGCGGAGATCTCGGTTGCGGCGTTGACGTTCATCGCTGGTTTCCGCGCAACAACCCCGGCCACCCTGACCCGTCCTTCCGCCACCAGCCGGGTGGCCTGGGTTCGGGAACGTGCCAGGCCACGGGCCACGAGGGCCCGGTCCAGCCTCACCGGTTCGTCCCGGACCCGGGTTCTTCCATCTGCCCCGCCCCTGGGTTCAAGGCATCCACGAGCACCCGGTGTGCCTCGTCCAGGCGGGCAAGGGCGTCGTCCACCGGCAGTTCCCCGAGATCGTCGGTTCCGTACAGGACTTCGTTGATCGCCTGCAGGCGCTGCACATCGCCTGGGGCGGCATCACGGGGAGTGGGTTTGGTCATCGCAACAGATCCAGTCTCGCCAGCAGTTCGGCACCCTCAGCGTTGAACCTCCAGATGGCGTGCAACACGCACCACAGCAGATCAAGTTGTCCCTCGATATCCTCGGGGACGACATCAGTGACAACTCTGCCGTCTATCATCCACGCCTCCGCCACCCCGCAGCGGAACCCGTTCCCGATGGTCTCTGCCTCACGGGCTGGCGCCAGCAGGGCAGAGATGTCGTAGCCGATATGGGTGGGGCGGCCAATGGGGTCGGCCTCGGCGAGATCGTACTTGCCATGCGCCCCCGTGAAAACGAAGAGTGAATCCATGCGAACATTTCCGGCGCCGACGATATCCGTGTCGATACGGTCGCCGACGAAGATCGGGCGCTGCGCCTCGAGGCGCAGCACGGTCTCGTCGAGGAGCGGCCTGAACGGCTTACCCGCCATCGGCGGCCGAAACCCGACGCAATCCGCTATCAGGTCGACCTGCGCGCCACAACCCGGCAGGATTCCACGCTCGGTCGGGCGGGTCTGGTCCGGGTTCGTGGCGAACCACGCCGCTCCCCTCTGGATAGCGATGGCGCCAAGCTCCAGGAGACCCCAGGGAAGCTGCGGATGGTAGCCCTGCACGACGGCCACCGGGTTCTCCTCCAAGGTCGAGACCGGAACGAAACCGCCCTCGGCAAGCTGGGAGGCGAGCGCGTCGGTGCCGACCACCAGCACCTTCGCCCGCACCGGGAGTTCCTCGCGGAGCATGCGCACCGTGGCCTGGGTCGAGTTGACCACATCCAATTCGTCGGCCTGGATCCCGAGCTCCCGCAGGTGCTCGGCCACGGCGGCCGGGGTGCGTGCCGCGTTGTTGGTGACAAAACCCAGCCGGGTTCCAACCTCACGCAGCTTCGCCAAAGCACTCGTCACCCCGTCGATGGCGTTCGGGCCGAGATAAACCACCCCGTCGAGGTCGAACAGGGCGGCATCGTAGCTCGATACGAGAGTTCTCACTCCCGGCCCCCGTCTATCTCCGCGAACACCTCGGCTATTTCTTCCTCGGGGCTGACCAGGTCGATCACCTGGGTCTCTATCGCGTCCTCCATGTCGACCACTTCGGTTCTCTCGTCAACCGTTTCGGGATCCTCCTCGGCAACTGGTTCCGGATCAAAGTCCTCTGGCAGGACAATTCCGTCCAGGGCAGCGAGCCGCTCCGTGACCTCGAGCTGGTTCTCTGGGTCCATCCGGGCCACCGACTCGAACCATTCCCGGGCCGCATCAAGCCGGCCCTCGCGCTCCAACAGGTCCGCGTAGGCGTAACGTAGGCGTGCCTGCCCGAGTTTCGGACCGATTCGGTGGGATATCGCCGCCTTCAACAGCCGCATTGCCTCGCCGCGCTGCCCGAGGTCGCTGCGAATCCCCGCCTCGACGAGAATGCACTCAATGCGGAGCCCCAGTTTTTTGGTGCTGGGATCCAGACTCGCCAGCAACTCGAGTGCCTCGCGATGCCTTCCCAGGGCGCGTTCGCAGTCCGCGAGCACAGGAAGGAGCTCATCCCCCCCGTTCATTCTTCTGATGGCCCGGAATTCCCGTAGGGCGATGTCGTAGTGGCCAGACACGTAGGCCGTCTCGGCGGCGGCCTCCCGAACCACCGGCAGGCGACCGGCGCGCCTCCTAGCGGCCTCAGCGTGCCGGTAGGCCAGCTCCGGCTCGACATCCAGCAACTCCCCGGCGGCTAGGATATGGGCCCCCACCGTGTTGGCCAGGTCCTTCGGGAGACCTTTCAGCTCCGCACGCACGCTGGCGGGCAGCATCGACTCGTCGAAGTTCTCAGGTGTGGAGGGTTCGTTTTGCGCCGGGGCCGTTCCCGGTTTCGGCACACGCCGTTCCTCGCCGGAGTTTTCTCCCCGGGAACCGCGGCGATCACCCCGCCCGTCCCGGGACTCGCGAGGAACCCGCCCCCTACGTTCACCGTCCCTGTCGGGCGGTTTCAAGCCTCCCTGCTTCCGTCCTCCCTTGGAGTTGTTCCTTTCACCTCCGACCAGCTCCCTGCGTCGGGAACCGGCGTCGCGGTCCTGCCCTTCCTGCCATTTGCGATCGTTCCTCCCCCTGCCCCGCCCGGTGTCCCCAGCGCGCCTCCCGGAACTGGTGGTGCCCTGCTGGTCGCCGCGACGCCGGTCACGGTTCCTGCCCCGGGTACCATCCCTAGGGGATTTTCCTTCAAAACCCATGAACCTGATTCTCCCAAAGCGAACCCGAGAACCCAACTTCATCGTTGCCAGCTAACAAGGTTCCTGCAGTTGAGACTGTTCCAGAGCTGATCGAACCGCTTCATGGGCATCAGCAGGCGGGGGTTGGGGCTCTCGGCATGACGGAGATTCCGCGGGGTTCCATCCCATGCACCATTCGCCGAACAGGATCGGGGCAATACCACCCGGTTCTCCTGCACAGGCCTGAGGTGTCACCGCTCTCGACAGCGAGATCCCAGTTTTGTTTGTTTGGGTGGTGGGTGTGGTTGTGCCCCCCGCATCCCGGGTGGGGGTGTGGGGGGCACAGGGTAGTGTGTTGTCCGGCGGTGTCTTACTCTCCCACACACTCGCGTGTGCAGTACCATCAGCGCTGGGAGGCTTAA
>ERZ772986.1785-NODE-1785-length-12054-cov-5.251188_pt1 | contig 12054 bp, 15 predicted proteins | sample MGYA00511898_ERZ772986 | MGnify/ENA primary metagenome ERZ772986 (study PRJEB29015, sample SAMEA2737934) | human oral metagenome | biome: human oral; feature: human-associated habitat; material: dental | place: China | collected 2148 ... | reverse complement strand
GTAAAAGACTACAAGCTACGAGGATTAATAAAACTAAATACACTACCGAAGGGGGGTGGTTGTGAAAAAGAATAAAAAGATAACGCAGAATATATTATTGGCGGCCGTTATGGCTACCATGCCGCTACTCGTGGTGCGGGGTGATACATATCAAATAGGGCTGATTATAGAATGTATTGCAGCCGTGATTAGTCTGTTATTATTGTTTACTTCTGCGAATAGAAGAAAGAATTTTCCACTTTCACATCTGGCGGCTACTTTGTGGCTATTTATCCCTGTGTCATTTTTACTCCTACTACAGACACCTTTGTTTGGGGGCGGTTTTGAGGGGCTTTTTAATTGGGCGAGAACCGGACTCATAGTTGGTATCGTCGCTATAATATTGACAAGTATTCAGCTGTTCAGAGTGAATCGTTGATGGAGTTTGACGGGGTTAATTGTGAAGAATAGTCAATAGGTACGTCAAAGAGTCAAGGATGTAACCAGGGGATTTCATTACCATTCGGCGGCCCATTGCTCATTGTGATAGGTTGATTAACTGACACAGCCGATTTATCATAAAGGGTAGGTTATGAAAGATGATGTAGCGACGACAGACAAGCCATATTTGAGCGATACGGTTGTGATTTTACTGGTAGTCGCACCGGTAGCTTTGTGCGTGCTGCTCTTTGTCGTGGCGAGGTGGGATACGTGGTGGATTCGTGAATATCATGTTACTGAGATAGCAGCAATGGCGCTACCGATGCTGTTGTCGGCGGCGGGAGTGTGGATGATGGTGTGGCTGAGGGGTGTATATAAACTCTGTGCGCTGAGCAGCCTCGCGGTAGCGGCGTTGTTCTGGCTGGCGTTCCTTTATAAGCTATCGCAATGATTTTTACGGCTCTGGCGGTACTTGGTGCGGCGGTTGATAGTCATAAGAATTGTGCCGCAGATGAAAAGTGGTGGCGCGCAGAATAGGTACACAAACTCTCCCAGCCCATCAGCCAGAAAGCAGTTACCTATGGAAAATCCGCTGCCGCAGCGCCCGGGAATACCCCACCCGCCGATTGTCACATCGAGAAGCAGTATGAGTATTGCGAGGTAAAACAGGATACCCGTTATGACAAGCGGCCAGCGGTTGCGTAGGGCCTGATGGCGGGCGGTGATTGACCGGTCCGTTATCCCCATCATCAGCAAGGTTATAAGCATGGCCACAATAAACCACATCGAGTCGTGCAAATAGTAATCATAATAATAGTCGGGCGGGCCAAATTGGTCGGAGTTGAGCTTGTGTAGGTGGTCATTATGGGCAGTTGCAAGCACGAAAACGAGAACCGTTAGGCCGTAAATAAGCCAACGTATAATGCGGGTGGTAATTGACTTTTTTGATGGAGCATTTTCAGTCATCAATGGTCGCTTTCAAAAAACTGCCGTTTCTTTTCGAGCCACGCGTCTGATTGGCGGACGAGTTTTTGGCTGTCGGCAGAGTTTTTGAGGAGTGGCTTGATGGCTTCCTCGAGGTAGATGCCGCCCTGGGAGCCCTTGAAGAGGAGGGTGGTATCGTTATTGGCCAAGTGGGTGAGGAACTCAGTAGTATCAGTGGCTTTAGTAAACGAAGTGACAGTGCAACCGTTTTGGCGGGCGGCTGGAGCGAGGAATTGCTCGGCCAAGTGGCCGACAGTGATGACGTGGTCAAGCTGCTTTGGGTCGCATAGTGCGCCGATGGCAGCGTGTTCATCGGCTGCGGTCTGGCCCAGCTCGTTCATGTCGCCAAGGACGGCGATTTTGGTTTTGGCGGGCAGCTGGTAAAGCGTCGTTAGGGCAGACTTTACGGCGAGGGGGCTGGCATTATATGAGTCGTCGATGATGGTCGCATCGTTGATGCCAGGCAGAATATTCATGCGGCCGCTGACTGGTGTGAAATTCTCGAGCATGGTCATCACACATTCAATGTCAAGTCCAAGCTCTAACGCCACCGCCGCTGCGCCGCCGGCAACGCGGAGTTGATGCACGCCGACCACAGGGATGATGAATGGACGTGAGGTTTGGTCGGCGTGGATAAGCTGGCACCGAAAGCCCTTGCCGCTGGTAAATTTACCGATAGCCATCTGGTAGTCGGCGCCTGGCTCAGTGCCATAGGAAATGATTTGGCCGCAATCGGCGAAGTCCACGAATTCGGGGCGAATGTCATCGCGGTTGTAGATCACTTTTTCGCTATATTCAGCGAGCGCGAATTCCTCGCGGGCGACGGTTTCTAGTGAGCCGAAAAACTCCATATGCTCAGGCGCGATGGCGGTGACAATGGTAATGTCAGGGCGAATATAGCGGCCGAACGCGGCCATTTCGCCGGGGTGATCAATGCCGAATTCTTGGACAACAACGTCGATATTATGCTGGCGGCGGGCAGCACGGCGGGCTCGGCCCAAGACCGATAACCAATTCCATACCGAGTGGGGATTCTGCGGTGAGTCAACACCGAGGATTTCTAGTGGCGCGCTAAACTCGGCGTTGAAGTTGCCGCGGTTGGTGCGGACTTTATAACTGGAGTTTAGGACGCTGACGAGGGTTGATTTGGTGGTGGTTTTGCCGACACTGCCGACGACGGCAACGAGCTTGATGTGCGGATTATGCAGGAAGAACGTAGTGACAGAGCGGGCGAGAATGCGCGAGATGAGGGTTTTGAAGAGTCTCATGGATATAGTATAGCATCTTTTGAAATAGGTAGTGATCCAGGAACTTGATTTTTTATCAAGTTTATGCTAATATTCATGCTAGTTATGCTTAATCATGAACGGACACCAGCACGAAGATTGGCACCACCCCGTTGGGGTCGGGTGGACGACCTATTGTATGCTGTCACAAAAACGCCAGAATACCAAGAAATAGTCGATGGAGTGAAGTCTCAAGGGGCTGAGCAACAGCTAGTACAAGAGAGTAATGCCGAAGAGTGGGGTGTACACCTCATCGAAAGTTTGCCTAGTGCACTGCGCGGGAGAGCAGTTGCTATTATGGCTGCAAAAGCCGTATCGGAGCGAGTGGGGCAAACCCACAAATACGAGAGCGATCAAACTCGCCAATTAGCGCTCGTGGCAGCGATACCAAATTGGCTGTTAGCGCAGCGACAGCTTGATCAGCATGGCGACACAATGAAGCGTCCTGAGAAAAAGAAATTACTTGGTCCAATAATAGCATTTAACCATGCTCTTCGTAAGATAATCGACGCGGAGCAATGTTCAGGGATGCAGCAGTTGATTAATTTTGTTAATAACATTGTTTTAATGATGGGCGAGGGTGAGGAGGTTGTTCGATATGCAGAAAATGCAGCACGAATAACCCTCGTTGGTATGAGGCAGGAAATTGCAGCAGAGAGCGTCCTAAGTTCAATGCAAGAAGTGCACGGCATCAGGGGTGCAAACGATGAGGAAGAACTGGACGGTATAGATATTGTCGTGAATTATAGCGGTGTTGAGGTTGGTATTGATGTTAAATCAAGCCAATCAGCCGCTGATCAAGCAAATAAAATCGCTAGAGAACATGGAGATACTGAGTACATGGCAGTATGGTCTGGGTTTACTGGTCGTGATTTTGGTGACAAGCTCATTTTGGAGAATTGGCAGCTTAGAAACAAACAAGACTATTACCGCTCCGTTATGGATGTAGTAATTCAGCAAGCTGGGCATAATGTTGCTTAATATATCAGAATAGTTTATAATACTGAAGATGACTATACGTTCATATGATATTATCACCCCTGACCCAGACTTGGACCCGGAAGTATTTCTGAGACAACAATATATAGAAGCGCTCAAGCGTAGCACTGAGATACCTGGTAAGTTAGGCGCGGTTGCACTTTGGTTGGTTGTGACTCCTAACTCTGATGGTAATGAGTTGGCTGCGCGGCGACACGAACAGGACGGTAGTGCTGAGACAATTATGCTAAATGCAACCATGGTGCTTGATTCAACGGGTTTTGATGAGTCCTCTATTCGAGCGACTGGAGATGTTACGGTCGGGACAGAGAAAGCAGTTTGTGGCTGGGGGAGGCTTGAAAAAGATGAGAATGATCAATTAAAACTGCATGTTAATGAAGAACTGGCGAACCTGGAGGAACCAGGTGAGGCGGCTATGGAGTTCAATTTCTAGCACTCACACTTGACGAGTGCTAATTTGGTGCGGTACAATGGGTGTGTTGTTAACGAAATGGAGGATGATATGAGTACACCTATTCAGCCTCTCGGTGACCGCGTGGTAGCGGTGCGCGAGGAGGCGAAGACGCAGACGGCGAGCGGGATTTATTTACCGGACAACGCCAAGGAGAAGCCAGTGGTGGCTGAGGTCAAAGCAGTCGGCGGCGACGTCAAGAATGTAAAAGTGGGCGACAAGATTGTTTATAAGGAATATTCGACCACGGATTTGAAAATTGACGGTACGGAATATTTGATCGTCCGCGAGGAAGATATTTTAGCAACGGTTGTTTGAGAAAAGGGGAGTTTTTAGTATGGCAAAAAAAGTTTTTTACGATGATGATGCACGCGCTCGCGTATTGGGCGGTGCCCAGGCGCTATATAACGCCGTTAAGGTAACCTACGGGCCAAAGGGTCGCAATGTGGTGATTGCCAAGGGTTTTGGCGGGCCGACGGTGACGCACGACGGCGTAACAGTGGCGGAAGGCATTGAACTGGGTGAGCAAGACGACGAGACGCTAGGTTACAAGGTCGGTGCTGATCTGATCAAGCAGGCGGCCAAGAACCTGAACAAGCAGGCTGGTGACGGTACCACGACCGTGACGGTGCTGACCTATTCGATTTTGAAGGAAGCTAACCGGCTGATCGCAGCGGGCCACAACCCGATGGAACTGCGCAAAGGCATCGAGCAGGCCGGTGCGGAAATTGTCAAAGAGCTGAACAAATTAGCTGAGCCAATTGAAGGCAAGTCTGAGCGTGTGGCAGAAGTGGCAACCATTTCGGCGGGCGACGCGGAAATTGGCAAATTGATCGCTGGTGTCATCGAGAAAGTTGGTAAAGACGGCGTGGTAACGGTTGAGGCTGGCCAAGGTTTGGAGCTGGAGGCTGAGGTTGTTGAAGGCTTCAGCCTGGACAAAGGCTGGGTCAGTCCGTTCTTTGTCACCGACACCGGTCGGCAAGAGGCGGTTTACGAAAAGCCAGCGATTTTGATTACCGATAAGAAGATTTCCAGCGTACAAGAGTTTCTGCCGATGCTGGAGAAATTAGCACAAAGCGGCAAGAAGGACGTGGTGCTGATTGCTGATGAAGTTGAAGGTGAAGCGCTGAGCATTTTGGTGCTGAACAAGCTCAAGGGTGTATTTAACACCGTCGCGGTTAAGGCGCCAAGCTTTGGCGACCGCCGCAAGGAAATTTTGCGCGATATCGCGGTGCTGACTGGTGCAACGGTGATTTCTGAAGATCACGGATTGACGTTTGAGAATGCTGGTCTGGAGGTCTTGGGTTCGGCGCGCAAGGTGATTGTCGGCAAAGATGAAACCACCATCGTTGAGGGCGCGGGTAAGCCGTCAGCAGTAAAGGAACAAATCGCTCAGATCAAGGCGCTGTCCGACAATGCTTCCAGCGAGTACGAAAAAGAACAATTCGACAAGCGGGCAGCTGCCTTGAGCGGCAAGGTGGCCGTTATTAAAGTCGGCGGCGCGACCGAGACAGAAATTGACGAAAAGAAGTTCCGGGTGGACGACGCAGTGGCAGCGACCAAGGCAGCCTTGGCTGAAGGAATTGTCGCCGGTGGTGGCGTCACGCTGGTGAATTTGGCTGGCGGCTTGAAAGTGAGCGGTGCAGATAGCATCGCGGCTGGCCGGCAGATTCTAAAGGATGCCTTGAAGCAGCCGTTCCTACAGATTATGCGTAACGCTGGCTTGAATGCCGACGCACTACTAGCGCAGGTCGAGGCAGGCAAGGCTGGCTTTGGCGTTAATGTCATGGATCCGGAAGCAGGCCTGGTGGACGTCAAAAAAGCTGGCGTCATCGACCCAGCGCGCGTCACTAAGGAAGCAGTGCAGAACGCGGTATCTATCGCCTCAACCGCAGCAACCATGGGCGCACTGGTCGTCGACGTACCAGAGCCAGAAGCTCCAGCTGTGCCTGGTGGCATGCCAGGTATGGGGATGATGTAAGACTCTTGCTTCTACCAGTAAAATGTCCCGTATGAAGCGGGACATTTTATATTGCTCGTGAAGTGAATTACCGACCTTGGGCCTGCGCTCTGTTTATGTTTGAGTCTGCAGTCTCAGCTCTGCGACAAGAAATCAATTTCCTTGATAATATCGAGCAGCGCCTGGGCTTTGCGGGTCTCGTCGGGGATGGCGACGGCCGCTTCGTGTGCTGGGGCGATTAGCGAGGTGTCGTCAGTTGAGCGCAGCAATAGGAGGTAGGTGTCGAACTTTTCCTCGGGCGAGACGTTGAGCTTGTTGACCAGTGGTCGAAGCTCATTTAGAGCATTTTGCTTGATATCATCAAGTGACATATCGGTCGGCGTGGTATATGGCCGACTAGTGTTGTCGGTGGTTGGCCGTGGTGCTGGTGCGGCCGACCCGGGTGCGACGCCGGTCTGTGGCTTGGTCGGGCGACTGGTCGTGTTGGCGTCCTGGGCGCCGGTTTCTTCAAATCGTAGATTGTCATCATTGCCGCCAGAGACGCTCGCTAGCACGTTGGCTAGATCTTGATCGCTGTTGACTTGTCCGCTGTCTTGAATTGTCATACCCCACCTCTTTTCACATTACGGTTACGCTTGCTTCCTATGTTATACTGTAACACAGGAAAAGGAGGAATTTCAAGATGCTTGACGATAAAAATCTTTTAGCGCAGCGCGATCCGGGCAGTACACGAACGAGTGCGGTGGCGGTGACGACGCAGACGGACTTTGTGGTCGAGGTGGAGTCACCGGCGAGCCCCGGTGAGGTGGCGAATGTGGTGCTGGCGGGCATGGGCGGCTCGGCGCTGGCGGCGGATATGGTCAAGGTGCTGACGGCGGATCGGATTATGGTGCCGCTTGAGGTAGTGAAAGGCTACCAGTTGCCGAATTTTGTGAACGAAAAAACACTAGTTATTGCTATCAGCCACTCGGGCAACACCGAGGAGACGATGAGCTGTTACCAGCAGGCTCGTGAGCATGGCTGCCAGTTGGCGGTGATGGCGACGGGCGGGAAATTGTTTATGGCGGCCGAGGCCGATAATCTGCCGCGGGTGCGCGTCCCGTCGGGCGGCCAGCCGCGGATGTCAACGATTTATCATTTGCGCGGGCTGCTGAAGCTGCTCAGTCAGTTTGAGGTGATTGACGATAGCCTGTACCACGCGGTTGCAGCCAGTGGTGTGTGGCTGAAAGATCAGCTGAGCCAGTGGGCCGAGGAGGTGCCAACGGCGGATAATTATGCCAAGCAACTGGCGCTCAAGCTCGTTGGTTCGACCCAAGTGTTTTATGCGGGCGAGTTGACATGGCCGCTGGCGTATAAGTGGAAGATTAGCTTTAACGAGTCAGCGAAAAACGTGGCGTTTTGGAATCAATATCCGGAGTTCAGCCACAATGAATTCATCGGCTGGTCATCACATCCGGTCGATAAGCCATATAAGGTCGTGGATTTTCGGAGCAGCCTTGAGCGTCCACGAATCCGGGAGCGGATGGAGCTGACCAATCGGTTGCTGTCGGGTATGCGCCCGAAGGCCGAAGTAGTCGAGCTACAGGGCGAGACGCTGCTCGAGCAGCTGCTGTGGGGGCTGGCGCTGGGTGAAATTGTCAGTATCTATGCGGGCATTCTCAACGGTGTTAATCCAGAGCCAGTGGCGCTGGTGGAGCAGCTAAAGAGAGAATTGTCGTAGGCTCATTTGAGCCGGAGAATAAAAAGCGGCGCCCGGGGAGTGGGGCGTCGCTTTTATTTTAGAGCCCATTGAAGGTCGTGGCGGATTTGTGTGAATCAGTGGCGCAAGCTCTCGATCGGGTCTTTGCCGGCAGCGCGGCTGGCTGGATAGATGCCAAAGAGCATACCGATGATCAGCGCTCCGCCGATGGTCAGGGCGGCTGCTTGCCACTCGAGAACCGGGGTGAATGGTAGGTACATACCGAGGAGGAATGACGCGCCGAGGCCGATAACGTAGCCGAGAATACCGCCAAACAGGCCGATAATGGCTGATTCGATGAGGAATTGGGCGACGATAGTGCGGTTGGTGGCGCCAACGGCCTTACGGATACCAACTTCGCGCTGGCGTTCGGCGACCGAAACTAGCATGATGTTGGTGATGCCGATGCCGCCGACCAGTAGCGAGATGCCGGCGATGACCGCCATGGCTGTTGAGAGCGCGTTCACTAGGTGTGAATTTGGTGCGGTAATGGCTTGGCCGACCAAGGTGTGGTAGTCGGTATCGCCTTGATGCTGCTGGGCAAGGACTTTTTTGGCGGCATCAATTTTAGTTTGCAGCGCCGCACCATTGTCGGCGGTGATGAGGATTTGCTGGATCTGGGCGGTGTTTTGGGTGAATTTTTTGCTGACGGCCAGCGGCAGGATGATGGAGCGATTAAAATCAACACCGAGGTAACTAGGCGCAGTTTCCGGCTCGTCGAGCACGCCAACGACTGTCAGTGTCTCGCCGCGGAGCTTGAGGACGCTGCCGAGGGATTTTTCAGTGCCGAATAGGTCAATTGATAGCTGCTTACCAATCACGACGCCGTTGGCTTCGTCGATGAATTGTCCCTCGCGTAACTTGAGGCCGGCGAGCTTTGCCAGTTCGCCTGAGCTACCGGTAACAGTGATGTGCTCTAGCTTCGTCTTACCGTCCGGTGTCGATACGTTAGTGTGAAATGTTGCCAGCGGTGCGGCGCTGTTGTTGGTCGCCTTGGCAATTTCTCGGGCGTCCTGTTCGGTCAGGGTGTTCACCATCTGGGCGGCGTGTCCGGAGCTGAGTGACAGCAGTGAATCTGGCCGCGCCTCGCTGCCAGACCGGATTAGCGCGGTGGTGTCAGAGATCTTGGCGGATTGATCCCCAAACAGGCGGCTCGTGCCGGTCAGCAGCGACAAGATAATAGTAATGCTGGCGATGCCGACCATGATGCCAAAAATCGACAAGTAGGTGCGGACTTTATTTGACTTGAGCGATTCAGTCGCGTTCTCGAAGTGATTATTGAGGAGCACTTTCATAACTTTTTCGTAGCTTTCCGTTCTTTTTTGACTGGTTTCTTGGTTGATTTGGCGGCATCGGTTTTTGCGTCGTCGGCTTTATCGGACTTAGGGGCGGGTTTCTTCTCGGTCGATGGAGCAGCGGTTTTTGCGGCGCCAGAATCTGCTGATTTTTTACCATGGCTGCTGTCGGCTTTAACAGTCTTTGTGGTCGCTTTGGCCGAAGTGGTGCCAAGCGGCCGCTTTGGTGGGAGGTCATCCGGGGACTTCACTGGGTCAGCTGGTTTGTCGGGTGTAGTCGTCGCGACTGGCTGCTCGGTCGAATGTTTCTCGGGAGTAGTTTTCGTTGACTCAGTTTTCTCGTCTGGCTTAGCTTTTTCAGCTTTGGTAGTTGCGGTGTGTGGCGGAGTTGAACTTGCCGGGGTTGCTGGCTGGTTATCGCCGCCCAGCTTTTGCTTAAAGATCTTCTTGATGTGATGAGTATCGGTATCAATACGCCCATCAAGCATGGGAAATCACCCGGCTGGCATAGGACAGCAGCTCTGGATTGTGCGTCACCATGATAATCGTATTGCCTCGGCGGTGAATGTCGGACAGCTCCTCCATGATGATGTGGCTGGACTTGGAATCAAGGTTGCCGGTCGGCTCGTCGGCCAGGATGATTGATGGGCTGTTGACCAGTGCTCGGGCGATTGCCACGCGCTGAACCTGACCGCCAGATAGCTGATGCGGCAGATAATACTCGCGCTCGCCCAGATGGAAGTTGCGCAAGATTCGGCTGGCTTCTTGGAGGCGCTTGGTTTTGCTGATACCTTTATAAGTAAGCGGCAGGGCAACATTATCGATCACCGTCAGGCGCGGGATGAGATTGAAATGCTGAAAAATAAAGCCAATATCGCGCGAACGAATCGTGGCGTGATGGGTCGCCGTCAGATCCTCGACCGGTTTATTGTCAAGGTAATACTCGCCCTCTGACGGATGGTCGAGCAGCCCGAGGATGTTGAGCAGGGTCGTCTTGCCGCAGCCGGACGGGCCAACGATGGCGATAAATTCACCCTTTTTGACCTCGAGATTGACATTGTCCAGTGCCACCTGCTCGGCGTCACCAAAGCCAAATCGTTTTGTTACATTAGTAAGTTTAATTCGCGTTGAAGGATCGTTCATCATTGCCTTTATTATAGACAAAAAGCCGCTCCGGTTGCAACCGCTAGCGGACTTTCTGTTATAATATGCATCACGGAAGGATGCAGGAGTGGTTGAACTGGCACGCCTGGAAAGTGTGTAGGCTCTTCACGGGGCCTCCGGGGTTCGAATCCCCGTCCTTCCGCCAAGAGATATTTGAGAGGGCATTATGGAAATATACGAACATCATACAGAAAAGCGTATAGAAACAAGAGAACATTATACGTACTTAATCAATATTTTGATAGGCGCATATAATGCTGGTAAGCTACCAGAGATAAAAGATATTATTATCGAACCTGAATATGGGTATGTGGCGTCAATTAAGTATAATTCTGGAGAACACAGAGTTTTATATGGACATGATCCTGGGTTTAATTCAGGAAGCGCAGAGCAATTAGCTAATGATAAGGGGTATACAAGTTTTTGCTTAGAGAAAATGGCATAGATTGTGCAAGAGGTTCTGAATTTCTTTTACCTTGGTGGGCGGATATGCTGCGTCAATCAGACCGTCAGCAGTTTAATCACTCTATGCGTGACACAAAAGAAGCCCTTGGCTATATTGATGAATCTTTAGGATTTCCTGTCTATATTAAACCTAGCAGAGGTTCTCAAGGAGTTGGTGTAGCTAGAGTTGAAACCGCTGAAGAACTTGATAAGCTTCTTAACCAGTATAACGAGGAGCGCGTTAAAGTAGCTGTCATTGAAGAAGAATTAAAAATGCCTGACTATCGCATATTGGTTTTTGATGATGAGGTAGTTAATGCCTATGAGAGACGACCTTTTTCTGTTAAGGGTGATGGAGTAAGTAATTTAGAACAGCTAATTGATTTGAAACATAAGACCTTGGTAGATTCTGGTAGAGATATACATTTTGAAAGGCAGCTACCTATAATTATGAATAAATTGGGGAAAATGGGTCTGTCTATGACCGATATTATACCGAAAGGCACAGATGTTCGTTTGATGGATATATCAAATTTATCAGCAGGAGGAACGCCAGTTGATGTCGGTGAAGTTATGCATCAACGGTGGCGAGATCTAGCTGTCAGGGTGGCAAGAATCTTTGATTTACGAATATGTGGGGTTGATTTGGCGTGTAAGGATATTACGCAATCAGATAGCGAATACGGCGTAATAGAGGTAAACGCAACGCCTGGTGCCAAACAATTTATGGCAAGCGGCGTGGCTCAGCAGGAAAAGCTAGAAGATATTTTTGTTAAATTCTTCCGAACATTATAATGATCTACCTTGCCGCAAATTCACTCACCAAATAAAACGACCCGGTAACAACGACGTACGTATCGAGTTGCCGGGCCTTCTTGATAGCTTTCGCGAGAGCCTTGTCTGTATTATGTTCAATCTCGACTGCAGATTTCATGACATGGCGGATAATTTCCGGCGGCATGTTGCGGTGATTTTTGCCGTAATTGGTGCTAAATGTGGTGGCGTAGGTTAGTTGCGCCAGGTTGTCAATTATAGCAAGCGATTCTGCTATTGATGACTGCTTATTTTGCCCGAATGCTACTACGAAGATAGGCTTTTTATCCGGATACAATTTTCGTAATGAATCAACCAGGGCGCGGATTTTCTGGGGATTATGCGCAACATCAAATATGATGTTAACTCCATCAACATTGCGCCTCTCTAACCGTCCGGGAATAGTGATATACACGGATTTTTCCAGAACTTCTTTTGGTAGGAACGGCTTTTTATCTAGTGCCAGCCGTTTTTCAACGGCGCGGTACGCCAATGTCCAA
>ERZ772986.1775-NODE-1775-length-12088-cov-3.113355_pt1 | contig 12088 bp, 10 predicted proteins | sample MGYA00511898_ERZ772986 | MGnify/ENA primary metagenome ERZ772986 (study PRJEB29015, sample SAMEA2737934) | human oral metagenome | biome: human oral; feature: human-associated habitat; material: dental | place: China | collected 2148 ... | reverse complement strand
TTTTGGGTCGCGCGCATGGTCATGATGGGGCTCGCGTTTGGCAAGGATGTTCCCTTCCATCATGTCTTCATTCACGGTCTCGTCCGCGACAGCCAGGGGCGCAAGATGAGCAAGTCGCTCGGCAACGTCATCGACCCCAACGAGGTCTGTGCCACGAACGGTGCCGACGTCCTGCGCCTCTGGGTCTCCTCCGTCGACACCTCCACCGACGTCCCCTGCGACGAGACCATCCTCTCGCACGTGGGCGATGCCTACCGCAAGATCCGCAACACCTTCCGCTTCCTTCTGGGCGAGCTCGAGGACCAGTTCGATCCCGAGGCCGATGCCCTGCCCTTCGACGAGCTTTTGCCCTTCGACCGTCTGACCCTCGCACACATGTGCGAGGTCCACGACGCCGTGAGCAGGGCGTACGAGGGCTACCGCTTCAATGTCGTCTACCGTACGCTCTACGACTACGTGACCGAGCTCTCCAACGGCTACCTCAACGCCACGAAGGACCGCATGTACTGCGACGAGCGCGGCTCCCGTGGCCGCAGGAGCGCCCAGACCGTATGGGCGCAGGTCCTCTCGATGCTCGTCCACGACCTGCAACCCATCCTGGTCTACACGACCGACGAGGCCATGGAGTTCATGCCGGCGGCCCTGCGCGACGGCCAGGACTTCGCGGCACTCCTCGACTGGTACCGAAATCCCGTGGAGGAAGGTGCCTGGCGGCCGCTGCTGCCCACCTACCGGGCGCTGGGGGAGGTGCGTGGCGCCTTCACCAAGGCCTTCGAGGAGGCAAAGGATGCCGGCGTCGTGACCGAGCAGTCCACCCAAGCAGCCCGCGCCGTCCTGAGCGTCCCGGCCGAGCCCTTCGCGCTGCTCTCCCAGAGCGCCTGCGACCTTGCGGAGGTCTTCGTCTGCTCCGAGGTCGAGCTTCGCCCCTCCGACGAGCTCTCCTGCGTCGTCGCGCCTGCGGACGGCGAGAGGTGCCCTCGTTGCTGGAACTGGCGAGAGCTGGGCGAAGACGGCCTCTGCGGGCGCTGCCACGGTGCCGTCGAGCACTGCGACTGCGAATAGGAGGTCCACTTGGACATCAGCCGTCCCCTCTCGCGCCGCGGCGGGCGCACCTTCGCGTTCTGGTTTGCCGTCCTGGTCGTGGTCACCCTCGACCAGGCGGTGAAGGCCGCCGTCAGGGCCAGGCTCGCGGTGGGGGAGGTGGCCCCCCTCCTTCCGGGCGTGTTGCGGCTCGAGCACGTCTAGAACACCGGCGCCGCCTTCTCCATGGGCGAGGGCGCGGGCGTGCTCTTCGTCCTCGTCGCCCTTGCCGTGCTCGTCGCGTGCGTGCTGCTCGTCTGGCGAGAGGAGCTCCCGCTCCCGCTCGCGGCCGCCGTCGGATGCGTCGCGGGCGGTGGCGTCGGCAACGCGGTCGATCGCGTGCTCTTCGGCTCGGTGACCGACTTTTTCGCGACGACCTTCGTGAGCTTCCCGGTCTTCAACGTCGCCGACGTCTTCGTGACCTGTGGCATCGCCCTCGCGCTCGTCGGCTACTGCCTCTGGGACGCGCGTCGGACGCGTGAGGAGGCCCTCGCCCACGAGGCCTGCGACGGCAGGTCCTGACCCATGTCCGAGACCCTCGTCAGCGCCCTCGTCGGCCCCGACGCCGACGGCATGCGCCTCGACGCCTTCCTCGCCTCGGTCGACGGCTGCCCCTCCCGCAGCGCCTGCGCGCGCCTGATAGGGGAGGGCGCCGTCACGATCAACTCGACGCCTGCGACCTCCAAGAGCGAGTGCGTCTGCCTGGGCGATCGCATACAGGCTTGCGTACCGGTGGCGCAGGGCGGTCCCGGTGCGCTCAGTCCCAACCCTGACATCAAGCTTGACGTGCGCTTCGAAGACGAGCACCTCCTCGTCCTCTCGAAGCAGGCGGGCCTCGTCTGCCACCCGTCGCCGGGGCATGTCGATGACACGCTTGCCAATGCGCTCGTCGCACATTGCGGCTATGGGCACCTGGGCATGCTCCAGGGCGACGACCGTCCCGGCATCGTGCACCGGCTCGACATGGACACCTCGGGCCTCATGGTCGCCGCCAAGAGCGACGAGGTGCAGCGCGCGCTCCAGGACCTCATCCGCCTGCGCGCGCTCGACCGCCGCTATGTGGTGCTCGTGCAGGGTTACGTCGCCCCCGACGCGGGGACCGTCACCACCGGCATAGCCCGCTCCACCCGCGACCGCCTGCGCATGGCCGTCTCCGACGACCCCATGGCCCGCGAGGCCATCACGACCTTCGCCACGCTCGAGCGCTTCGAGGCCTCGCGCTCAGACGAGGGCTACTCCCTTCTCGAGTGCCACCTCTACACCGGCCGCACGCACCAGATTCGCGTCCACATGCGCCACATCGGCCACCAGGTCGTGGGAGACCAGCTCTACGGTCGAGGTGGCGATCGGCAGAACCGTGGCCTCAGGAGGCAGTTCCTCCACTCGTGGCACATCCGCTTCGACCATCCTGTGACGAGCGCGACCATCGAGCGCGCCGACGCCCTGCCAGACGATCTTCTCGGTATACTGGAGTCGCTCAAGGGCAGCTGGGCCGTACCGAGGCGGGGGAGAGGATCTGCCCCCAGCTGGGGGTCGGTGACCTCTCCTGATGCCGGTTCGCGACCGAGAGGCAGGTTCACGTGAACTTCCTGAAGATCGGGCTTACGCCCATCGTCATCTTCAACATGGTCCTGATGGTCTTCTTCACCTTGGCCTACTTCTACCAGCTGGTCTACATCATCCGTGTCTGGAGGCGCGGCGACGTCGCTCTGCCCAAGGCGAAGAGGAACCACTCCTACGCCTTCGTGATCGCCGCCCACAACGAGGAGCCCGTCATCGGCAACCTCGTGCGCTCCATCCTCAGTCAGAGGTACGACGGCGTCATCGACTGCTTCGTCGTGGCGGATGCCTGCACGGATGCCACCGCAGCGGAGGCCCTCGAGGCCGGCGCCATCACCTGGGAGCGCAACGACCTGGTGCGCAAGGGCAAGAGCTGGGTCCTGGACTACGCCTTCAACCGCATCCTCGACGAGTATGGCGACAAGTACGAGGCCTTCTTCGTCATGGATGCCGACAACCTGATCGCCCCCAACTACGTGGAGGTCATGAACCGTGCCTTCGACTGCGGCTACCTGGTCTGCACCAGCTACCGCAACTCCAAGAACTTCGATTCCAGCTGGATCAGCTCGGCCTACGCCCTCTGGTTCCTGCGCGAGGCGAAGTTCCTGAACAACGCACGCATGATGTTGGGAACCAGCTGCGCCATCTCGGGGTCCGGCTGGATGGTCTCGGCCTCGATCATCCGTGGCATGCATGGCTGGCGCTTCCACACGCTCACCGAGGACATCCAGTTCTCCACCTTCTGCTGCGCCCATGGCATCCAGATCGGCTATGCGCCCGCCGAGTTCTTCGACGAGCAGCCGCTGACCTTCAAGGCCTCCTGGACCCAGCGCATGCGGTGGACCAAAGGCTTCTACCAAGTGTTCTTCTCCTACAACAAGAACCTGCTCACGGGTATCGGCAAGGGGCAGTTCGCTTCGTACGACATGCTCATGACCATTGCCCCAGGCATGATCCTGACCCTGCTCTCCGCGTTCGTGAACGCGACCTACCTCATCATCGGCACCCTGAGCCACGGCTTCATCGCCACCCAGGGGGAGCTTGCCATGTGCGTGGGCTCGCTCGTCATGACCTTTGGCTCCATGTACGTGGTGTTCCTCCTGCTTGCCATCATCACCACCGTCTCCGAGCGCAAGCATATCCACGCCAAGAAGAAGTGGCGCATCATCACGAACCTCTTCACGTTCCCCCTGTTCATGATGAGTTACATCCCCATCACGGTCGCGGCACTCTTCAAGCGTGTCGAATGGGTTCCCACCAGGCATGACATCGCCGTCAATGTCGACGACGTCTTGAGCGAGGGCGCCCGCTGACGTCCCCGAGCGCCTCGATTCCGTGATTCTGGCCGCAAGCCAGCGTGTAGTGCTTCGATGGTGGGCCGCCCGGCTGGGCCGTGCCCTGTCCGCGAATGGTAGAATCCGTGCAATATTTGGCATCGCTTGTCGACAGTCGCATGAGCACGACGGAGGGAGACGCATCCATGGCAACGTTCTTCGAGGGGGAGTCCCACACCTTCTCCGAGTACCTTCTGGTCCCTGGCTACTCCTCCCACGAGAACGTCCCCGCAAACGTCTCCCTCGAGACCCCCCTGGTCAAGTTCAGGCGCGGCGAGGAGCCGCCCATCAGGATGAACGTCCCCATGGTGTCCGCCATCATGCAGGCCGTCTCCGGGCCGCGTCTGGCCATCGCCCTTGCGCAACAGGGCGGCATCTCCTTCATCTACGGCTCCCAGACCCCCGAGTCCGAGGCGGCCATGGTCCGCGAGGTCAAGACCTACAAGGCGGGCTTCGTCGTGTCCGACTCCACGCTGACGCCTGACATGACGTTGGCGGACGTCCTCGAGATGCGCGACCGCACCGGCCACACCACCATGCCCGTCACGGCCGACGGCAGCCCGACCGGTCCCTTCCGTGGCATCGTCACCTCGCGCGACTACCGCGTCTCGCGTGACGACCGTGGCAAGAGGGTCTTCGAGTTCATGACGGGCGCCAAGGACTGCGTCACGGCCGATCCGAGCACCTCGCTCAAGGCCTGCAACGACATCATCTGGGACCACAAGATCAACACCCTGCCCATCGTGGACGCTCAGGGGAACCTCGTCTCGCTGGTCTTCCGCAAGGACTACGACTCCCACAAGTCCCGTCCTGACGAGCTCCTCGACGAGCACAAGCGCTACATCGTCGGTGCCGGCATCAACACCCGTGATTATGCCGAGCGCGTGCCCTTGCTCGTCGAGGCCGGTGCCGACGTCCTGTGCATCGACTCCTCCGAGGGATTCTCCGAGTGGCAGAAGCTGACCCTCGACTGGGTCCGCGCGAACTACGGTGACTCCGTCAAGGTGGGCGCCGGTAACGTCGTCGATGCAGAGGGCTTCCGCTATCTCGCCGACTGTGGTGCCGACTTTGTCAAGGTCGGCATCGGCGGAGGTTCCATCTGCATCACCCGCGAGCAGAAGGGCATCGGCCGTGGCCAGGCGTCGGCACTCATCGACGTCTGCCGAGCACGTGACGAATACTTCGAGGAGACGGGCGTCTACGTTCCGGTCTGCTCCGATGGCGGCATCGTCTACGACTATCACATGACGCTCGCCCTCGCCATGGGTGCCGACTTCCTGATGCTCGGCCGCTACTTCGCGCGCTTCGACGAGTCGCCCACCCGCAGGCTCAACGTCAACGGTTCCTACGTCAAGGAGTACTGGGGCGAGGGCTCCGCGCGCGCCCGCAACTGGGCCCGCTATGACTTGGGTGGAGACAAGAAGGGCCTCTCCTTCGTCGAGGGCGTCGACTCCTACGTCCCCTATGCCGGGCCGCTCAAGGACAACGTCGAGAGCTCGCTCACCAAGGTCCGCTCCACTATGTGCAACTGCGGTGCCCTCGACCTTGTGCAGCTGCGCGAGAAGGCCAGGATCACCCTCGTGTCCGCGACCTCCCTCGTCGAGGGCGGCGCGCATGACGTCATGCTCAAGGACTCGAACTCTGACGGCAACTTCAGGTCGTAGGCGCATCGCCGCCGCGACAGGTGGCTGACACCCGAGGTGTGGTGACGATGGACGAGAAGGACCAGGAGATCCCGGGCGGCGGCGTCGAGCGCCAGGTGGGGGAGTCCGTCTCGAAGATGGGCCTGGAGGACCTTGTCGACTCGATGGGGCGTGTGGCCCAGGGCGCCGCCCGTCAGCTGGGCCTCGTCGGTGGCGACCCCTCTCCCTATGTCATCTGCGAGCGGAACGCCACCAGGCGTGCCGTTGTCAGGACCGTCGGAGGCGTGGTCCTTCTGGCCATCGCCTTCTCGCTTCTGCCCGTCTCCGGTGTGTTTGCCCTGCTCGGGACCTCTGCATCCGTAGTTGTCCTCGCCATCGCCATCGTCTTCGCCGCCCTCGGTCTGTGGGGGATACTCCAAGGGAGTCGAAGGCGGAGACTGGCCAAGGCGCTCGCGCAGGTGGCCAAGGCGGTCGGGGAGAGGCAGAGCGTCCCGCTCGTCGAGCTTGCGGGTCGCGTCGAGGTCCCCGTCGGCCAGCTCGGGCCACTCGTCGGTGAGGCGATCAAAAGGGGGCTCATCCCCGAGGGGCGCCTGGACGCGCCGCTGGGGACGCAGACGCTCTACCTCACCACCTCATCCTGGGAGGACGACTGCACCGCTCGCGACGCCGTGACGGCGGCACGGGCGCAGGCCGAGTCACGGCGGCAGGAGCTCACCGAAGACGCGTGCGAGGTGGTGGAGGCCTGCTCGTCGTTCGTGACACGCATCCACGCGCTTGGGCCGAGGGTCAGCGACGGGAAGGTCTTCCTGTCACTCGAGGGCATCGCATCCAAGGTCGCAGGCCTCTCTGACTACGTGGCGGCACACCCCGAGGCGGCATCCCAGCTCCGTCGTGCGGTCACCTACTACCTGCCTACCACCGCCAAGCTTGCGAGCTCGTACGTGGAGCTCGAGGGCTGCTCCGAGAGCCCCGAGGCAAGCTCGACGAAGGAGGAGCTGAAGAGGACCATCGCCCTAGTCGATTCCTCGCTCGCAAGACTCTCGGACGAGCTTTTGCGGGAGCAGTCGTGGGACCTCAGGGGGGACATGAAGGTCATGCGCACGATGCTCGAGCAGGACGGCCTTGCGGACGGCAGGGATGATGTCCCGCGTGCGTAGAGCCGCGCGCCGAGGACGTCGCACCGGACCTGCGGGGATGCTCAGTAGTTCGATGCCTCGATGAGCTTGGCCTTCAGCTCGCCCTCTATCTTGGAGAGCTCGGCCTCTGCCTGGCGGCGGCGCTCGCGGCCCTCGGCCTGCACGCGGGCCACCTCGTCGAGCGTGGAGATGAGCTGCTCGTTGGTGTGCCGCAGCGTCTCGATGTCCACCACGCCGCGCTCGGCCTCCTTGGCGGCGTCCACCGTCGCCACCCTGAGCTGATCGGCGTTCTTCTTGAGGAGTTCGTTGGTCATGTCCGCCACTTCGCGCTGCGCGCGGGCGGCCTGCGTCGCATGCTCGATGCCCAGGGCGATGACCATCTGGTTCTTCCAGAGCGGGATGGTGTTGACCACGGTGGACTGGATCTTCTCGGCCATCACCGCGTCGGAGCTCTGGACCATGCGGATCTGGGGTGCCGTCTGCAGTGCCACCTGGCGCGTGAGCTCCAGGTCAAAGATACGCTTCTCGAAGCGGTCGCACTGCTGTGTGAGGTCACGGGCCGCCTGCGCGTCCTCTGCGAGGCCCGTCCCCGCCGCCCTCGCCTGCAGGGCCGCAAGGTCGCCCTCGCGTACCTGCGCGAGCTTCTCCTTGCCGGCGACCACGTACATCGTCAGCTCCTTGAAGTACGCCTCGTTGAGGGAGTAGAGCTGGTCGAGCATGGAGATGTCCTTGAGCAGCGTCCGCTGGTGGCCCTCGAGTGCCTCCGATATGGAGCGCACGTTCCTTTCCACCTCGCTGTAGCGGGCCTTGAGGCCCTCCAGGCCATTCCGTGCCTTGCGGAAGATGCCGAACAGGCCACCCTCGTCCTGCTTGGGGTCGAAGTTCTTGAGCGTGACCACCAGGGAGCTTATGTCGTCGCCGATCTCGCCCAGGTTGCTCCCGCGCACCCCCGTGAGGGCCCGCTCGGAGAACTCCGAGACCTTGCGCTGGGATCCTACGCCATAGGAGAGGACGCCTGCGGTGTCGGTGACGTCGATCTTCTCCACGAAGGAGGACAGCTTCTCCCGTTCCTGGGGGGTGAGCGATGCGGCTGGGTCACTCTTGGGAACAGCCTCGGAGTCTGGTGAGACCTCGGAGGCGCGGGGCATGGGGTCACCGAACTCGAGGCGTGGCTCGGGAACTTCCATCTCGAAGTCCTGGACGGCGTCTGACATGGATCCTCCTGCGATGGTCGGGGCACGCACGGCATCGAGAGAATTCTATCGCAGGGAAGTCTCCCTCGCCTCCCATGAGTCCGGCCACTGGCAGGGTGACCCGACCACACCGCCCTTGGGCTGGCCTATACCGGGGCAGCGGCGCCTCTCCCGCACCCGCCTCCCGAGGGAGCGCGCTCAGTCCTTGGGGGCGTGCCTCAGCATGAGCTGGGTCACGAGCCTCGACGCCTTCTCAATGGCGATGTCCTCGCGCACCACCGTGGCCTCGCCGCCCTTTTGGAGGAATCGCTCAAGCTCCTCACGTGAGAGGGGATAGCGTGTGGAGAGACGCTCGACCTCCCTGGCGTACTCCTCGTCGGTGGCGTCTATGCCTTCGGCACGGGCGATGGCGAGGAGGACGGCCCGCGACTTTATCTGCTCGGTGGCCTCGCGTTCAAGGTCGGCTATGAAGCCCTTTTCGTCTGTGCCCATGGCCTTGTAGTAGTCCTCGAGCGAGTGCGAGTCGGCCGCGAGACGGCTCTCGATCTCCATGGCCATGGCCATGGCACGGCTGCTGGCAAGTTGCTTGGGAACGCTGACGCTGCTCTGCCTGGTCACCTTTCTCACATAGTATGAGCAGAGGAAGTGTCCGTACATGGTGTCGCGGAACTCCTCGGGACCACTCTCGGCCTCCTGGCGTGCCAAGGCATAGTCTTCGTTGCTCAGCTGGATGGCCGAGTAGTCACAGAGCTTGACGCGAACGTTGGCGAGGCCTCCCTGGCGGGGGACGGCGCGGAACCTGCCTGTCATAGCGATCTCCCTTCGGGGCGTTCTCTCGTCTCTCCCATCGGCATGTGCCGTCGTCGCAGTCTGTGCATCCCATGCACAGACTGCGCGTGGCGCGCCAGGGTACCGTCAGAGCTCGTTGTTCATGAAGGCTGACACGGGTGCGGCCAGCTCCTCAAGTGCGTCCTGGTCAATGATTGTGATTTCATTGGGGGACGAGCGCTCTATTATCCCGTATTCCTTGAGCTTGGAAAGTATGTTGTAGAAGTTACGCCGACTCATCTTCAGCTTCTTGCTGGTGGTGCTCGCGCTGGAGATCTCGCATGCGCCATCCCGTGCGTTCTCCATGAGCCAGTACGAGAAGACCCTCTTGTCGCTGAAGAGGTCGTACGTCAGGTTGAGCTTGAACATCTCGTACAGTCGGACGCTGGTCTTGAAATAGAAGAGCATGCGAAAGCCCGGATCCTTCATCAGCGTCTCGTTGAAGAACCTGGGCGATATCCTCACGAGGTCGCAGGGCGTCCGTGCGATGGACGAGCAATAGAAGTTCTGCCCGTAGTGGTTGCTCAGGTGCCCCGTGAACTCGTCATCGAAGTTGGTGTCGACGATGATGGTGCGTCCCCTGTGCGAGGTGGCACAGTCATCCACCACTCCCGAGACCAGGTACCAGATCGGATAGCTGTTGTCGTACGCGGGGCAGAAGTTCGTGCCCTTCTCGACATGAATCAGCCTGTAGCCATCCGGGTGTCCCGCAATGAACGGATATATCTGAGTTTCCTTGAACTCCAAGGCCACCTCCCATCCTCCTTGTTTGGGCTGGTGCACGACGCGCTCATCCTGCATAGGATATCCAGGCTCAAGACAATCCCTCACTAACATAGCCACAAACGCTTCCTCTGGCCAGCCGAACGGTGCAACTTGCATCCCTTTGCCGCGTGCGAGACTTCCGTAGCCCCATAATTGACGAAAGCGTGCCCAACCAGGAGGCCCAAATGAGACTCAGCAACCTGACCAACGGTGCCGAACAGGCGATGGCGCGGTCCAGAGAGATCGCAAGCTCGCTCGGCCAGCATCTTGTGGGCTCTGAGCACCTGCTCCTCTCGCTCCTACGGGACGAGGGCGCCGCCTCAAGCGTCCTTGGCGCCTTCGGGGTGCGCTATGGCAGCGTCATGGCCGCCCTGTCCAGGACGGACGGCGAGCTTGCAAGCCAGCATGCGGGTTACCTCGGCCTGAGCTACACCCCCAACGCCACCCATGTTCTCGAGCACGCGAAGCGCCATGCGGAGGAGATACGTTCCATCCTCATCTCCACCGAACAGATCCTCTGGGGCATCCTCGATGTCGAGGAGTGTCTGGCCTTTCAGATCCTGTCCACCATGGGCGTGGACATGCACCAGCTGCGTCGCATCCTCGAGGAGGATTCGCTTGCCGCCGTGTCGGCCATACGCAGCAGCGGCATCTCGGAGGACGAGGGCTCGTCCTTCGGCACCCTGGAGGAGTTTGGCACCGACCTCACCGAGCGTGCCGCTAAGGGGGAGCTTGACGAGGTCATCGGCCGCAAGGACGACATGCGCCAGCTGATGCAGATTCTGGGCCGCCGTCGCAAGAACAACCCGCTGATCCTGGGCGACCCTGGTGTGGGCAAGAGCGCCCTGGTCGAGGGCCTGGCCGACCTCATCGTCGTCGGCAAGGTTCCCTCCTACCTCAAAGGCGTCAGGATCATCACCCTTGACCTTGGCAGCATAGTCTCGGGCAGCAAGTACCGCGGCGACTTCGAGAGGCGCATGCGCGGCTGCATCCAGGAGGCCATGCGGGCAGGCAACGTCATCCTCTTCATCGACGAGATTCACTCGGTCATCGGCGCCGGCGCCGGAGAGGGCTCCGTGGACGCCGGGTCCATCCTGAAGCCACCCCTCTCTCGTGGCGACATCCAGGTGATCGGTGCCACCACCATCGACGAGTACCGCAAGCGCTTCACCAACGACCCCGCCCTCGAGCGCAGATTCCAGCCCCTTACCATAGAGGAGCCCGACTCCGACGAGACCCTGCTCATCCTCGACGGCCTGAAGGAGCGCTACGAGAGCTTCCACGGCGTGAGCTACACGTCCGAGGCCCTCGAGTCCGCAGTCGGGCTCTCCGGCCGCTACCTCAGCGGTCGTCACCAGCCCGACAAGGCCATCGACGTCATGGATGCCGCCGGCGCCCGTCTGTGCTACGAGTCCACCATGGGCGAGGCGGGCGAGACCGGGCTCGCTTCCGAAGGCGCCGTCGTGGTGGACAAGCACCTCGTCGCCGAGATCGTGAGCGAGGCCTCGGGCGTGCCCGTCTCCCGCCTCACCGAGGAGCAGTCCAAACGCCTGCTCAAGATGGAGGAGGCGCTGGAGCGCAGGGTGGTCGGCCAGGACGAGGCCGTGTCCGTGGTGTCCAAGACCATACGACGCGTGCGTGCCGGCCTGTCCGACCCGCGCCGTCCCGGCGGTTCCTTCCTCTTCCTGGGCCCCACTGGCGTAGGCAAGACCGAGCTGGCAAAGGCGCTGGCCGAGTTCCTCTTCGGCAGCGAGGGCTCCCTCATCACCTTCGACATGTCCGAGTACATGGAGAAGTTCGCCGTCTCCAGGCTCATCGGGGCCCCTCCCGGATACGTGGGCTACGACGAGGGGGGTCAGCTCACCAAGGCGGTGAGGCTGCACCCATACTCGGTCATCCTCTTTGACGAGATGGAGAAGGCCCATCCCGACGTCTTCAACATCCTCCTGCAGGTGCTTGAGGAGGGCAGGCTCACCGACGGCCAGGGGCGCAAGGTCAACTTCCGCAACGCCATCGTCATCATGACCAGCAATGTGGGTGCCCGCGACATCATGCGCGACCGTACCGTGGGCTTCATGCCCACCACCGAGGAGGCGGACGCCCTGGCCGTGCGCAAGGACGTCACCAGCTCGCTTTCCAGGATGTTCCGCCCCGAGTTCCTCAACCGTATCGACCGCCAGGTCATCTTCAATCGCATCACTGGTGAGAACGGCATCAAGATCGTCGATCTCATGCTGGGCGACCTCCTTGAGAGGCTCGGGGGTAGGGGTCTGGGCATCGAGGTTACGCCGGAGGCCAAGGGGCTCCTTGCCAAGGAGGGCATAGACGAGAAATATGGCGCCCGCTCCCTGCGCAGGGTCATCCAGCAGAGGCTGGAAGACCCGATAAGCGAGGGCATCCTTCGCGGCGACTGGGACGACGGTGACGTCATCCACGTTGACTGCGAGGACGATGGCCTCCAGATCAGCTAGGTCGCGGCGCGCAGGGCACCGCCAGGGCACCCAGGCTCGAACGGATCCAATGCGGTGCGACCCTATTCCCAGGCCCTC
>ERZ772986.1766-NODE-1766-length-12118-cov-4.532455_pt1 | contig 12118 bp, 8 predicted proteins | sample MGYA00511898_ERZ772986 | MGnify/ENA primary metagenome ERZ772986 (study PRJEB29015, sample SAMEA2737934) | human oral metagenome | biome: human oral; feature: human-associated habitat; material: dental | place: China | collected 2148 ... | reverse complement strand
CGTTTTGGTGCTAAATGCAGTGCGTTTTGGTGCAAAACGCAAGGTAAAATGGTGCAAAATGCAGTGTTTTTTGCAGCTAAATACGAGCAGAAAAGTATAAAAATACGCCACAATGGTATAAATATAGTCTTATAGAACCATGAAACACATGGCTAAAAAGGGCAAAATAGTGGTTAAAAAGTATGGTTTTTGGGTCTAAAAGTAGGTTTTTGGGCGTGATAAATTACGAGCTTTCGGCCAAACTAGAAAGGTAAAATGGTGCTAAATGCAGGTTCTGAGCCTAAAAATAGACAAAGCAAAAGACATGAAAGGCTAGAAATAGTGGCTTTTTGCCTACTTTTTAACCTATATTTTTGCTAGAACGGAGTGAAAAATGGAACGTTGTTGTAAAATAAAAGTAAAGCTTTTAAGTTTTGTGGGTTGATGGATTAAAGAGTTTTTGAGTTGGTAAGTTAATGGGGTTTTGAGTTTGTGAGTTGATGGATTTATAAGCTGATGGGGCTTTGAGTTGGTAAGTTGATGAGGTTTTGAGTTTATAAGTTCTTGAGTTTGTGAGTTTGTGAGTTGATGAACTTGTGAGTTTGGGGTTGATAAGCCTGTAAGTTGACGAGTAGATACATTCGGTGGTAGTAGGGTTTTCGTGAGTTAATGGTCTAGTGGGTAGATTTGTTCTACACTTCGTATATGCGATGAGTATTTATATTGTGTTGGCATTAAAATATCTTGTGCAGGCATTGCAAAGGTAACAAACTCCGCTCTATTGAAAGAAATACTAAAAGTCAAGACTAATTTATTGCATCAAACGCAACCCGGTGGCTGTGGCATGAGGTTCGGTTCTTACGCCACAGAAACATAAACAAATGGTTACAACGCAGCTTAGTCTGCCCCCAAATGCGCGACATAAGATTTTACCAATATGGTAATAGAAAATATTCATCGCCTTTTCATTGCGGATTTAAAATAAAAAACATATCTTTGCAAAAGATAGTCTGCACGCGTTTGCACCACTTTTGCAGAAGATAGGCCATGCCTACCCAAGCTAAGGAAACGCACAAGCTTGTAGGCCACGAACATTTAAACCGCAAAACAATATGTCTTTTACTAAACTTTGCAACGAGATTTTTAATCAGGCGATACGTGACTACCACGTAACCGACAACATCGACACACCTATCAACAACCCCTACAAAAGGGAAACGATAGAAAACCGCCTGTATCTAAAATGCTGGATTGACACCGTGCAATGGCATTTTGAAGACATTATTCGCGACCCGCACATCAATCCCGAAGAAGCACTGAGCCTTAAAAGGCGCATCGACCGCTCTAACCAAGACCGTACGGACCTGGTGGAGCAGATTGACAGCTACTTCCGACAGAAGTACGCCGATGTGAAACCGCAAGCCGATGCCAGGCTTAACACAGAGAGTCCTGCATGGGCCATCGACCGCCTTTCGATACTCGCATTGAAGATTTATCACATGCGCGAACAGGTGGAACGTACGGATGTAGATGCCGAACATCACGAGCGTTGCAAGGCTAAGCTGAACATCTTGCTGGAACAACAGGCCGACCTGTCGACCGCTATCGACCAACTACTGGCCGATATTGAGCAGGGGCGCATCTACATGAAGGTGTATATGCAGATGAAGATGTATAACGACCCGGCAACAAACCCCGTGTTGTACAAGAAATAAAGGCTCCCGTGTGCGTTTAAACGCAATGGGCGTTTCGCTGCCAAGCAAAAGAACTAATACCCACATCAGTGTGAAGACCGAACATATCCTTATCATCCGTTTCTCGGCCATGGGCGATGTTGCTATGACTGTTCCTGTGGTTCAGTCTTTGGCGAAACAATACCCTGAGTTGCGGATAACGTTTTTAAGTCGACCCTTTGCGCGCCCATTATTCGAAGGGCTTGCCCCTAACGTGGGATTTATGGGAGCCGACATTAAGAAGGAATATCATGGGGTTGGCGGTTTAAACAAGTTGTACAAGCGCATCGTTGCTAAGAACATCACTGCCGTGGCCGACTTGCACAATGTGTTGCGCTCTGGCTATTTACGACTACGGTTCAACCTTGGGCGTTATCGGGTGGAACATATCGACAAACACCGCAACGAACGCAAGAAACTGGTGGCACAAACAGACAAACAGCTGGTGCCTTTGCCTACCGCTTTCCAGAACTATGCCGACGTTTTTGCCAAGTTGGGCTATCCCGTAAAGATGGATTTCACCTCTATCTTTCCTCCCCAAGGCGGCAACTTGCGCCTTCTTCCTCCCGAAATAGGCGTAAAGAAGGCCTTTCAAGAGTGGATTGGCGTTGCACCTTTCGCGGCTCATAAGCAGAAAGTGTATCCGCCAGAGATGCTCGAAAAGGTGATAAAGATGATAATAAGGGAGCATCCTTCGTGTCGTGTGTTCCTTTTTGGCAAGGGACCCGACGAAGATCCCATTCTCAACGGCATCGTAGAACGTAATGCGCAGTGCCTCAACGCCTCGGCTGTGCTTGGCGGAATAGCGCAAGAACTGGTATTAATGAGCCACCTAGACGTGATGATAAGCATGGATAGCGCCAATATGCACTTCGCCTCGCTGGTTAATACGCCTGTGGTTAGCATTTGGGGTGCCACCCATCCTTATGCGGGCTTTATGGGTTGGGGGCAAAAACCGCAGAATGCAGTGCAGATAGATTTGGCTTGTAGGCCGTGCAGCATCTTCGGAAACAAGCCTTGTTTGCGTGGCGACTTGGCTTGCCTGCGCACTATCTCGCCCGAAATGGTGTACGAAAGGGTGAAGCGCGTGCTGAATAAGCGATAACCAAACATGGTTGTATAGATAACAAGACATACCGCGGCAATGGGCTGATGGGCCTGCCGTTGGTTGATTTCATTATTAAAATATAAATTCATTATAAACAAATTAAAAGCGAATAGATTATGAAGAAGTACATTTGCGAGACTTGCGGCTGGATTTACGACCCCGCAGTGGGCGATCCCGATGGCGGTATTGAACCCGGAACGGCTTTCGAAGACATTCCCGAAGATTGGGTTTGCCCCATCTGTGGAGTAGGAAAAGACGACTTCTCGGTTGTGGAAGAATAAAGTTTTTTAGAAGATTAATAGAACAAGGGGATGGCCTGCAACGGCGCATCCCCTTTTTTGTGGCGTGGGAAAGATGAAGGGAGTGGACGAGTGGACAAGGTAACGAGTTAGTGGGGGTAGTTTATCTAGTTCCACAAGGTTTTCTTGATACATTAGCTTATCTAGTAGTACTAGCTCTTCTAGATCTCCTAGACCCAACTAGTCTTGCTTGTTCATCAGTGGGCGTGAGCACCTTTTCACCCTTTCACTTTTTCACCTTTAAACATCATCTTTTCACCCTTTCACCCTTTCACTTTTAAAGGGCGCGAGCCATCTTTTCACCTTTTCACCCTTTCACTTTTTCACCTTTAAACGTCTTTTCAGCATATAAAAAGAGCGCCCCACCCGAAGGCGAGACGCTCCATTCACAAAAATATAGATAAAAAATCTTGAGTGGGGATGTTTTAGTCCTTGTCTTATAAGTGCAACAAGCTACGCTCGTGCATAGGAAACAGCTTAGATAATGCCCCTAATTCTATCATCAAACGCCGAAAGAGCGGCCTTTGCGCCTTCGCCCATAGCGATAACAATCTGCTTATAAGGTACGTTGGTGCAGTCGCCAGCAGCGTAAACGCCGGGAATATTGGTGCGGCAAGTGGCATCAACCACAATCTCGCGCCTTTCGTTTAGCGGCAGCGCATCGCGGAAATGCTCGGTGTTGGCAGCCAAACCAATCTGTACAAATACGCCATCGAGGGCTATTTCGCGTTCCTCTTCGTTGGTACGGTCTTTCACACGAATGGCTGTTACGTGGTTACCATCGCCCAAAACCTGCATTGTTTGCGACGATTTGAATATTTCGATATTGCTCATAGAGGCCGCTTTGTCTTGCAGAACCGTGTCGGCGCGCAAGGTATCGGCAAATTCAAGTACCGTTACGTGGTTACAGATGCCTGCAAGGTCGATAGCTGCTTCAATTCCCGAATTACCACCACCAACTACGGCCACGTTCTTACCTTTGTAGAAAGGCCCATCGCAGTGAGGGCAGAAGTGAACGCCCTTACCCATGTATTTAGCCTCATCGTCTACGTTAAGACGTCGCCAACTTGCGCCGGTAGCAACAACAACGGCAGGCGCTACAAACACCTCTCCACCCTTAACATACACGCGTTTGGGCGATTGCGAGAAGTCTACGCTTTCAAGTTTGCGGTTCTCGAATATCTCTATGGGGTAGTGTCCGATGTGCGAACGCAAGTCGTCTGCAAGCTGTGCACCCGTAGTTTGGGGCACCGACACCAAGTTTTCGATGCCGACAGTGTCTTTAACCTGACCGCCAATGCGACCAGCTACCACGGCAACCTTCAACCCCTTGCGTGCCGAATAGATGGCGGCAGCAGAACCGGCAGGCCCTCCGCCTATAACAACGAGGTCGAACTGGCGCTCAACGGGCTCGGCATTGCTGTCTTCTTCGCTGCCGAACATGTCTTCAAGCTTGCCAAGCAGTTCGCCTAGGTCGCCGCGACCGATGTGCAAAAGCTCGCCGTTGGCATAAACAGCAGGTACAGCCTGTATGTTTAATCGTGCAACTTCATCTTGGAAGAGGGCTCCGTCAATCATTTCGCTGCTTATCCTGCTGTTAGCCAATGCCACGATGTTGAGTGCTTGCACCACGTCTGGACAGTTTGTGCACGTCAACGATACGTATGTTTGTAGCTTAATCTCTGCCCCTTTGAGGTTTGCAATTCTTCTGCTGATAGCCTCGTCGGGCAGGTTCTTTCCTTTACCGTCGGCATTGAGAACAGCCAAGAGTAGGGATGTAAACTCGTGTCCGTTAGGGATTCCGCGGAAGGTTATGCCCACTGGTTGGCCGCCTTTAAGCAGCGAGAACGACAGTTGGGCGTCGTTCGTGTCGGTGAAATTGGCCGACAAGTGTGCCGAAGTAGACACAAAATCGTTTACAAATGCTTTCAGTTCGGCCGATTCGGCGCGCGATGCGTCGGTGCGAACGTCAAGAACATAGTCGTTTTCTAAGCCAGCAAACACGTCGCTAACTTGTTTGAGTATCGAGGTATCGAGCATAGTGTTGGTTTCTTTAAGGAGTATTTATATGCTTAAAACGCTTGGAACAGGCGCACTAGAAGAGGGGGCATAAGTGCTTTTTAATCCCCTTATTTCCATCATCTAGACTTCTAGTCACCCCAGATATCAAATCAATTTCAAGCGATTTCTAGGCCGTTCCTAATGCGTTGATATGTTTTATAACTCTACTAAAATGATAAATTGTGCAGGGTCTATTATTCTAATAAGTTGCCCCATTCCCCACCTGACGGGGAGAGATGGGGCAACTGGTAAATATATAGGTACTTGTTCGCAATGTTCAAACACCTAAACGTGTGGCTCTAAATTAGATTTTGCCAACGAGGTCGATGCTGGGTTTCAGCGTTTCAGCGCCTTGTTTCCACTTAGCGGGGCAAACTTCGCCGGGGTGAGATGCCACGAACTGAGCAGCAGCAACCTTGCGAACAAGCTCTTCGGCGTTACGTCCTACGCTGTTATCTTGAATTTCGGCGATCTTGATTTTGCCCTCTGGGTCAACAACGAAAGTGCCACGATAAGCCATACCTTCTTCTTCGATGAATACGCCAAAGCCCTTAGCCAGTACGCCGAGTGGGTCGGCCAGCATGGTATAGTTAATCTTCTTGATGCTGTCAGAAGCGTCGTGCCAAGCCTTGTGAACGAAATGCGTGTCGCAGCTAACCGAGTAAACCTCAACACCCATCTTCTTCAGCTCTTCATACTTCTCTGCCAAGTCAACCAACTCGGTGGGGCAAACGAAGGTAAAGTCTGCTGGATAGAAGAAGAAAACGGCCCATTTGCCCTTTACGTCTTCGCTAGATACGGTTTTGAACTCGCCATTTTGATAAGCTTGCACCTTAAATTCGGGCAGCAATGAATTGATGATTGATTGCATAATGTGTTTTAATTATTTTTGTCGTCGGTGCTGTTGGTGGCGCGTTCTCGTTAAAAGTCGCGCCCCAACGACGTCCGACAAGCGTTCTATGATTTTGTTTTAACTGTTGTTTTGGAAATCTATTTCACGATGAATGCGTGCAATGTAAGGCTTACTTCAAAAGACCTTCAACCACTTTCCAGTCGATGATGTCCCACAAAGCGGCCAAGTGGTCCACACGGCGGTTTTGGTAATCCAAGTAGTAAGCATGCTCCCAAACGTCTACACCCAACAAGGGATTGTTCCCGTGGCGTAGGGGATTGCCGGCGTTTGCCTCCTTGGTGATAACCAATTTGCCGTCTTTATCTTGCGACAGCCATGCCCAACCCGAACCGAAGAGCGTTGCAGCTGCTTGCGTGAACTCCTTCTTAAAGTTCTCAACACTACCGAAGTCGCGCACCAAAGCCTCTGCAATCTTGCCAGTAGGCTCGTTACCCTTAACAGGCGACTTAAACTGCAAGAAGTAATAGGTGTGGTTAAGCGTCTGTCCTGCGTTGTTAAAGATAGGCCCGTCGGGAGCAGTCTTCACGATTTCTTCAACGCTCTTGCCCTCAAACTCAGTGCCTTGGATAAGCGTATTCAAGGTGTTAACGTAGTTCTGAAGGTGCTTTCCGTAATGGAAATTTATCGTTTGTTCGCTGATAACAGGCTCCAACGCATTGGGTGCGTATGGAAGAGTTGGCATTGTTATATTCATAATTGCTAAAAATAAGTTGGTTAAAAACATTTGTTCGTTATTTTATTACGACTGCAAAGTTATTAACAATATTGGCTGTCACAAACAGATAATATCTATCGTGCAATAGGTTCGCTCTATTCGTGGCTGTCTTCTGCATCGTCGGATGCTTCATGCAGCCGTGTTTCAAGGGCATTCGGATCCTCGTCTTTACCGCCAAGGTTCAGCGTATCTTTTAGTTTCTGATACATGAACGATAGCGTTAGCAGCAGTACGCCAAGGATAATGAACACCACGATGCGGCCAACGGCAGGCATGCGCCATACATCGTAGAGAGCCAACTTGGCAATAATTACGCCAAAAGTGCAGATGCTTAACCAGCGCATGGTTTTGTTTGGCAGGCGCATGCCTAAGGACATTTGTAACGTTCCCACAGCAGCCAGCGACAAAGAGAAGGCTGCACTGAACTGTTCTACCCCCATCTGCATCAGCAAGGCGCGCACCATGCTCACCCACAGCAAGGTAGCCGACAGGTTAAGGAACACGGTAAAGGGTGTTGTTTGCTTTTCGGCATGCCTGTAATAGCTTTTGCTCGCATGCACATAAAGCCCTATGGCACAAGCAATGCCCAGCCATTGCATGCCAATGGCAGGCATGGGCTTGGTATATTCGCCGTAGTAGAACACGTCGCCTGCAATAAGGAACATGGCCAAGAACATGTAAACAGCGTACAACCAACCATACTTGCCGGCCGGATAACGACGCCCGAAACCCACGGCAATGGCAAACAGCGTGGCTATACGCAACCAAGTAACTGCGGCATTGTAGGTGGGCGAAGGGATGAACAAGTCCATTTCGGTGCTGAGGCAAGCGTAGATGGTAATAATACCCACCCCATATACGATGTGATTCCACGGCACGTACAGGTCGTAGAGCTTCTCTTTGTTGCGGTCCATTATTCGCGCGAAGGCCAAGAAACAAAGACCGCGGAAGATTGTAGACATGAAATGGGAGTTGAACACGAGTGTGGACACCTTTGGCGTACCAGCAAAGAGCAATTCATGCCCTTCGCCAAGTATGGTGACGAACAACACAACGATGGCCGCAACGCCGTAAACACCCATGTCGAGTCGGCAATAGAGCCAAAGCAAAAGCACCATTTCGGCCGACAGACAGACGGTGAGCACCGCGCCAGAGAAGAACAAAGGCAGCGAAACCGAGAGGTAAGCCAAGCCCAAGCCCAGCAATATGGCCTGCTTCAAGTCGTTGCTCTGCTCCTTATATCTTAGCCATAGATGCAAGCCTACGTAGGCGGCACCCATCGTAAGGGCCGTAAAACCATTCTCATAATATTCGTCGTCGCCCAGCATGGCAACCAGCAAGATGGTGAACATGCTGCTAAATATCATCGCCGCAATGTGGAAACCGGCGAACACGCCTTTCATTCCGCGCCGCAAAAGCGTAAAGCAGCTTGCCGTAGAGATAACCCAAAACAGGCCATAGAACAAGAGATGAACGCCATAAGGCAACTCAACAAAGTCTTTACCGATTAAGAATAAGGCCAAATATGTGGCGGCGGTGCTTATCAAAGGCAACTCGTTCCAACGCGTTCCCCACGAAAGGTAGAGGCTGCCCAGACCTAAAATAACCATATATACGTATAAGAAAAGGAAGTTGGGCGTACCCGTTGCGGTGAGGAATGGTGCGAGAAAGCCGCCCACGATGGCCGTTACAGCCAATTCGCGACGCTCGTAATGCCGAGCCGTCCATGCCATAAACAGCGTTACAACCACCATGATGCCGAAGGCAACCGACTGCGAGAAGAGCTGATAATAGTGGAAAGCGATGGCCGTAGTGACGTAATACACGGCGCATCCGCCACCAGCCAACAGCGAACTGAACGCACGATAACGCTCGCCTAACCGCCAAGCGATGCCCAAAAGCAATGTGCCAACGCCAAAACCAAGGGCTGTGCGCATGGTGTGGCCTATCCAATTTTGGTCGATGGCATACTTAACGAAGAAAGCAATACCCAGCACAAAGACCAAGATACCTATCTTACCGAAGAGGTTTTCGCCGATAAACTTCTCGTAGTTAAAACCTTCGTCGTCTTCGTCGTCTGTACTCATTGTGGGGCCATTAGTGCCGTTTCCATTGGTTGCAGCTTGCGTATGCTTAGGCTCCAAATACGCGTTAACGGCCGAAACAGGCTCTTGCACGGGCTGTTCTTGCACTTGTTCCACCGCATTTTGTGCTTGCGCGGTTTCGTCTTGCGCAAAGGCAGCCACTGGCACATGCAGCTGCGGCTGCTCTTGGGGCAGGTTGTCAAGCCCCTCTTCGGTGTCGTTGGCTTGCGGTTCGTTATTGTCGCCTTGCTGTTCGGCATCGTTATCTTGCACAACGGCATCTGCTTGCGATGCCTCAACTTGGCCAATAGCCGGCGTTTCTGCCTGGTGCAGGCTGTTGTCTGTGCTTTGCAGTTCGTCTTCTGTCTGTTGTGGCTCGCCTTCGGGCGTGTTCGTTGGCGTATCTTTGCCCCCAATAGGCACCTCTATTGTGGCAACAGGTGTGGCCACTCGTTGCTGTTCGCTCACCGTTGTAACCTCTGCGACAGCACCCTCCACGTCTTCCATCTGGGTGTCTTCGCCTGTTGGTTGGTGGGTATGCGTAGTCAAAGGGCTGCTACCTTCTGCTTGCGATGGTGTTTCCATCGTGTCTTTGTGTTCCTCGGCATCATCGGCTGCACGGGTTGCAACACCTTGTTGCAATCGTTTCGCAATCTCTTCCCTAAGTTCGTTCAACGATTCTGTTGTGCTTTCAAGCCGCTTTTGCATCGTCTTCAACTGAAAGAATAGCTCCCCGAATTTGCCACCCAGACTCAACCGCACGGCAATTATCACAGCAACAAAGGATAATGCCAGCGTAAAAATGAACATTTCTATTCCGTCGTACATAAATATAAAGTGGGTTTAGTTATATAATAAGGTATAATACGTAGCAAAGTTATACAAAATATTGATAGGTTGGTGTAGAAAATTGTAAAAAATGATGTTTAATTTTCAAGCGAAACACAACGCCGCTTACTGGCAAAGACAATCTAAGTGTGCCCGCTGCCCACACGCTTACTGCCTGTTTGGAACAGAGAAAAGGCTGCAATCATGCTGCGAATGGCATAACTTCGCAACAACAAGTAGCCCATTCTCGCCTGCTGTTTAGCAGCAAAAGCCCCTCTAATGGCTGTAAGCAGCAGGGCTATGGCCATATATTTGTGGCGCGGTAGCTATTGAGTAGTTGTTTTGTTATTGCAGCAACTGAAAGTTATATCACCATGCCCATACAACAACAAGCCACGAACGCAGGAAACGAAAAACAAACAAACCGACATAACCTAGCACTGCACAACCGAACAACCCATGCGCACATATAGTTAAAAGTATTTTTTATACTTTACAAAACATACCCCATTCGCAACCCCATTCTAGCGAAAATCAGGCATAAAATTCGGTATTTTGCAGCCTTTTTACCACTTTTGCTGCCGCTGTCTTTGTCAAGTTTCGAGCATATTGCCTGCATTTTGCACCATTTTGCCTTTCTAGTTTGGCCGAAGGCTCGTAATTTTTCAAGCCCAAATACCCACTTTTAACCCCTAAAAACCCACTTTTTGATAGGTGTTTTGCCACTTTTGACCACATATTTGGTGGTTTTAAAAGGTTATATTCATACCATTGCAGTGTATTTTTATGCTTATCGCCCTACATTTAGCGGCAAAAAGCACTGCATTTAGCACCATTTTACCTTGCGTTTTGCAGCAAAACACACTGCATTTAGCACCAAAACGCACTGCATTTAGCACCAAAACGCAGGCTATTTTGCACCAAAACGCACCACATTTAGCGGCAAACTACCCCAAAAGTGGTGCAAATGGCGGCTTCTTCAAATAAATATTCATTTTGCCAACGTCCACTTAGCACCCCTTTTTGCATCGAAACAAACCTTCGCGAGAATCGATTTTTTGCGGCAAGGTGGGCAGTTGGTTGACAAAAAGGGCACTCTTAGTGTTAAAATATCCGCTAAAAAACTTACAAAACACCCCTACCCCTCCCCACTTGGAGAAAGGGTAGGAGGGCGTATTTGTTTCCTGCCAACGGCACAATACCGCCAGATGGGCAGGGCATCCGTTAATAAAAATGGTGCGATGGGCTTTACACGCATGGCGTTATTGCCCCTTCGGGCCTAACGCAGTGTTACCTAACGAACACCTTCTGGACAGTTCCGTCGCTATACTTAATGATGTTTACGCCTGGTTCGGGTGCAGAAAGGCGTCGACCAGTGAGGTTAAAGCGCGCCACTTCCACACGTTCTGTCGTAGCTTTGGGGGTTTCGATGGCCGTGGCAGTGTAGGGTTTCACCACGCAACGGGCGGCGTTAACGATGCTATTGGTGGTGTTGTCGATAACCAAAACCACTACGCTCAGGTTGTTTTTGTTAATTACCGTCACCCAATCACCAATGCCGTTCAACGCCGTTTTATGAACAATGGGCCTATCGGCCACTACCCTTTGGGGCAAAGAGCCGTCTAGCCCGTTGGCTATGCCTACCTGAGAGCGGGCCACATCTTCGAAAACAAAGTTCTTAATGGGGTCAGATGACTTGATAAAGTAATCCAATTCGGGGTTAAGACCTAGATAACTGGTACTTCCGCTGTATCCATTTCTTTGCGCCCAGTCGTTTCTTTGTATTCGGTTTTCTATCAACACGTAGGCCAACGCATAGCGGGCATTGTTGGTTGTGCCACGAAACGTGGTGGTAGACTGTACGTCAATGCCCTTACCTTCCCTATTCCACTGCGCTTTCACGTCGATATCCATCATCGCTCCGCGCTGTTTGGCCATCTGATAATATAGCTCGCCGGTAAAGCCCTCTACCTTATTTGCACGCGATGCCCATACGGTGGGCAGTCCACGGTGGGGAGTTGCGGGCACGTTATAACTTTTTATGCCCATCACATCACCATCATGTACCACTATCCCGAAGAAGTCGTTGGGGTGTTTTTTGGCCATTTGTCTCATGATGGCAATGCCAGAAGGACACCAGGGGCACCAATTGGCGGTGTAGTCTTCGAATACCACGCGACATGTGGGCAGCTTATTCATGGCAGTGATGGGTAGCTTGGCTATCTTTCCAGGACTTCCATTGGGCTTACCATTAATCTGTGTAACGTCTAAAACCAACTCGTAATCGCCCGCTTTGCTTTGTGGCGGGATGCTGATGGTTAGACTTGCCATTTGGCTGGCCCCCAAAGGGGTAGCAAATGTCACTGTTTTTTCTTCCACAACCTTGCCGTTTATGGTG
>ERZ772986.1763-NODE-1763-length-12133-cov-4.928879_pt1 | contig 12133 bp, 9 predicted proteins | sample MGYA00511898_ERZ772986 | MGnify/ENA primary metagenome ERZ772986 (study PRJEB29015, sample SAMEA2737934) | human oral metagenome | biome: human oral; feature: human-associated habitat; material: dental | place: China | collected 2148 ... | reverse complement strand
CATCAGCAGCGGTGCAGCCGGAAACACCGTATCCCTGACTAAGAACGGCCTTGACAACGGCGGCAATAAAATCACCAACGTAGCAGCCGGAGACGTCAGCGCAAACAGCACCGATGCTGTCAACGGCAGCCAGCTGCATGACGTAAAGACACTGGCAGGCCAGCATACGACCGTCAAAGCCAAAGACAGCAATATAACCGTCACCGAAGGAACCAATGGAACAGGCGGCAAAGAATATACTGTCGGACTCGGCGACAAAGTCACACTGGGAACCGATCCGTCCAAACAGGTATCCATCGACGGAACAACCGGCATCATTAAAGCCGGAGACAAAGTCACCATTGACGGAACGACAGGAAACATCGATGCCGGAAAAGTGAAAATCAATGGGAAAGACGGAACCGTCAACGGACTGACCAACAAAACCTGGGATCCGAACAACATCACCAGCGGACAGGCCGCCACAGAAGACCAGCTCAAAGCCGTAGACCAAAAGATTACCAATACATCTGAAGAACTGACGAAAAAAGGCATGGAATTTGCCGGCAACGACGGAGAATTCCACCGGAACCTGGGAGAAAAAGTCACCATCAAAGGAGAAGGGACAAAAGATGCCTCCCAATACTCCGGTGAAAACATCAAAACCTTTGCCGACTCGAACGGAAACCTCACCGTCAAAATGGACAAGAACCTGAAAACCGAAACCATTGTCGCCACAGGTAAAGACGGCAAAAATGGCAAAATCGGTATTAATGGTAACGACGGAAAAACGACAAACATCTCCGTTACCAGTGACGGCAAACCCGGAGTAGACGGCGCGCCGGGGGCGACCACGACCCGTATCGTATACGAAAAACCGGACGGAACCAAAGAAGAAACGGCTACCCTGAATGACGGCATGAAATACGGCGGCGATACAGGAAACGTCATCAAGAAGAAACTGAACGAACAGGTGAACGTCGTCGGAGGCATTACAGACGAAACCAAACTGACGACAGAAGACAACCTCGGCGTCGTATCCGACGGCAATAACAACCTGAAAGTCCGCATGGCCAAAGACCTGAAAGGATTGAACAGCGTAACCACCAACACCCTGACCGTGGGAGACGTGAAAATCGACAACAGCGGCATCAACGCAGGGAACAAGAAAATCACCAACGTAGCAGCCGGAGACATCAGCGCAAACAGCACTGACGCCGTCAACGGGGGGCAGCTGTGGAAAACAAACCAAACAATCAACAACATAGGAGGAGCCGTCAATGAACTGGGAGACCGGATGGACAGAGTAGGAGCAGGAGCGGCAGCATTGGCAGCCCTCCACCCGCTGGACTTCGACCCGGATGACAAGTGGGATGTGGCAGCCGGCTACGGCAACTACAAAGACGCCCATGCGGTAGCGGTAGGCGCATTCTACCGTCCTAATGAAGACACCATGTTCAGCGTGGGAGGCTCCTTCGGGGGAGGAGAAAACATGGTGAATGCCGGAGTCAGCGTGAAGCTGGGACAGGGCAACCATGTATCCACATCCAAAGTAGCCATGGCGAAAGAAATCGTCGATCTCCGTGATGAGAACAAGGATTTGAAGAAACGTCTGGATACCATGGAGCAGAAGATGAATTCCATTCTCGGTATCCTGGATATGGGTAAAAAGAAGGATTTCCCCGATGTGCCGGAAAACCACTGGGCTTATGAATATGTGTCTACATTGGCAGGAAACGGCATCCTTGAAGGCTATCCGGACGGCATGTTCAGCGGCGAACGTTCCATGACCCGCTATGAATTTGCGGCGATGTTCTATCGCGCATTGAAGAATGGAGCACCGGTAGATGACAATATGGACAGAGCTATGAATGAGTTCGAACCGGAACTCCGCCAGATTCGTCTGGATCGTATCCGTGTCGACCGTATTTCCGGCAAGGACAATGACAGAAATAAGGTAGAACGTGTCCGCGTCAACAGCGAAGATGATAAGGCAAACAATGATTACCGTGATGTGTACGGTTCTCATATTTCCCCGGAAGCGTAAACTGGAAAGCAAAGACAAGGATAAGGAAATAGTATAAGAAATAGAATGCGGTACTCGTCAGATGTGATGGGTACCGTATTTTTATGTAAGCGGGGGATAAGCGGACGGTCTTTTTATTGTTTGATAAGAGTGACGCTAACGTTAATCGTCATCCTGAACGAATGTGAAGGATCTGTTGCTGTGGTGAGGAAGCCGGTAAGAAGATAAAAGCTATCAGCTGTGAGCTGTCAGCTGCAAGCTAACTATTCTTTTACGATTTAAATCATTACGACAAGCGAGTATCCTCAATCGTACTACGTGTGCCGGCAGTCGACAATATTCAATATCCGGTACCTGTGTTTTTATTTCCTTGAAAATTTCTGCATTTTAACGGCGGCATCCCATTTATAAAAACGACTTTGATGGTATAATAAAATCGTATGTGTATGATAAAAAATCGATACCGGACAATTACCGTGCACATAGGATCGATTCACTGAACATCGACAAGGAGGAAGATGGAGTGGAAAAGAAAGATTTTATTTGGAAAATGGGAGGGCAGCAGGGACAGGGCGTTGAATCCTGCGGAGAAATTCTGGGGCGTGTTCTGGCGCAGGAGGGATATTCCCTTTTCAGCCAGCGCCTGTTTGCATCCCGGATCAAAGGCGGACATACGACGATTGCCCTGCGTATCGCGACCAAGGAAATTGCGACGATCGGGGAGCATGTGGATTGTCTTGTAGCTCTTGACCAGGAAACGATCGATCTTCACGGAAAGGAAATTTGTGAAGGCGGCGTTATTATTGCCGACGATGCTTTCAAGCCGAAGTGGGAGACGCATACGGGACGTATTTTCCTGCCGCTCCCCATTACGGAAATGGCAAAGAAGTACGGATCCATGCAGATGAAAAATATTGCCGCTCTTGGTATGAGCGCAGGACTGCTCGGGTTTCCGGAAACGCCGTTCTACCGCTTTATTGCGGAACGTTTTGCGAAAAAAGGGGAAGCGGTCATCAATAAAAATAAAGAGATTTTCAAGGAGGGTTATGACACGGCTATCGCTGCCATGCAGGGGGTAGAGCTGGGGAAACTGGCCGTTCCCGAGAAGAAAGACCAGCTGTACCTGCTTGGGAATGAAGCGGCCGCGCTCGGCGCTATTTCCGCAGGATCCCGTTTCATGGCTTCTTACCCGATTACTCCGGCATCGGAAATTATGGAATATATGATTAAAGTGGCCCATAAGATTCATGGCACGGTCGTGCAGACGGAAGATGAACTGTCATCCGTTATGATGGCGATGGGGGCGGGCTATGGAGGTGTCCGTGCGTTCACTGCGACATCCGGCCCCGGGCTTTCTCTCATGGCGGAATCCATTTCCATGGCGGCTGTTGCTGAAATCCCGGTGGTTATTATTGACGTGATGCGTGCAGGGCCGTCCACGGGGATGGCGACAAAAGTGGAGCAGAGCGATATCCGCTATGCTGTCGGCTCCGGCCACGGAGATGCGGAAAAGATTGTTCTTGCCGCCGCGTCTATCGAAGACTGCTACTACATCGTCCAGGAAGCGTTTAATCTGGCGGAAGAATATCAGACTCCTGTCATCGTGCTGTCCGATCTGCAGTTCGGTATGTGCAAGCAGTCTGTTCCCGCTTTTGACAGGGACCGTATCGGCATCCGCCGCGGTAAATTAGTGACGGAAGGCCTTTCTGAACTGGATATGAAAACGAAATCTTATTTCCACCGTTTTGCTGACACGGAAGACGGTATTTCCCCAAGAACAATTCCCGGCGTGAAAAATGGCATGTTCCTTTCCACAGGCCTTGAACATAATGTATTCGGCAAACCGGCGGAAGGACAGGGTGACCGTGTGATGGAAATGGAAAAGCGCCACAGAAAGTTCGCTGCCGTTTCCAAAGCGATTCAGCCGTTTACCGCAGCCCATGAAGAAACGGACTGCGACCTGCTCCTTGTAGGCATTACTTCCACTAATGGCGCGCTGGAAGAAGCGCGGGAATGTCTGGAAGCAGAAGGCAGGAAGGTAAATCACATCCAGCTCCGCCTGATTTCCCCGTTCCCTGTGGAAGAGCTCCGTCCGTATATCGAAGGGGTGAAGAAGGTTCTCATTGTCGAAGAGGATTTGACGGCGCAGCTCCGCGAGCAGTTTGCTATCCGCTTTGACTGCCACGATAAACTTCTTTCTCTTTTGCAGTATGACGGCACGCCGTTCCTGGCTTCGACCATTATCAATAAATCCAAGGAGGTCATCTGATTATGGGTTCACCGAGAGATTATAAAAATACTATCGTGCCGAACTGGTGTCCCGGGTGCGGCGACTTCGGGATTCAAAATGCGATTGCCGCTGTCTGTGCGGCTAAAGGCTGGCCGAATGAAGATATCGTTTTGATTTCCGGTATCGGCTGTTCTTCCCGCATCGGCGGGTACCAGTACTGCTACGGCGCCCACACGACCCATGGACGCGCGCTTCCTTTTGCCCAGGGCATCAAATGTGCCAACAAAGATATTCATATGATCGTCTGCTCCGGTGACGGCGACTCTTACGCCATCGGTTTGGGACACGCCCTCCATGCGATGAAGAGAAATATGGATATCACCTATATCGTTTTCGATAACCAGGTCTACGGCCTGACAAAAGGGCAGACAAGCCCCATGTCTTCCAAAGGCTTTGTGACCAAGACGACGCCTGACGGCAATCCCCTCACCCCGCTTGACGCTCCGTCCATGGCTCTTGCCGCGGGCGCTACCTTCGTGGCGCAGGCGTATGCCATCGACATGAAGAATATGGTGGATGTCATTACCAAAGCGGTTGATCATAAAGGGTTCTCCTATGTCAATATTTTCACGCCCTGCGTCACTTTCAACCAGTTCAATACAGTGGAATGGTACAATGGTCATCTGAAAAAACTGGCAGATATACGGGAAAACTATGATCCTCATGATAAGGCTGCTGCGTTCCATCTGCTTTCCGACACCGACAGCCTCGTACTGGGCGTTATTTATGAAGAGGAAGGTGCTGTACCTTTCGGTGAAATCGTTCCGTCGGCGGATGTGCGCCTTGCAGATCACGTGGAAAAGCCGTCAGCTGAGCTTTTTGAAGATCTCTGCATGGAATTTCGGTAAAATTGTTCTCCGGCGGCGGTTTTCCCGCTTCCGGAATTAAGAAAACATTTATAAATCAGATTCTGCGATTTAAGCAGCAACTACTTGAAATAGCGGGCCTGTCCCGAAGTGTGAAGGGCGCTTTTGTGTCCTGAGGAAAGGATAAGCATCATGGCATCAGATCGAATGATGGAATACTATTATTCCATGGGGCAGGATACCCTGGCTGCCGGAGATATCGACGAAGCGGTCACTTATTTCCGTAAAGCGGCCAACCTAGGTGCCGGCGAAGCGGCTCATGAAATCGGCGTTATCGGCCGCCGGCTGGAAAAGGGAGACGGGCTGGAAAAGGATGAGGAAAAAGCGGCCCACTGCTACCGCCTGTGCGGAGAAATGGGCGATGATGAAGCGTGGCTGTACCTGGGGAAGCTGTACCTTCGGGGGCTTAATGGAGGAAAGCCGAATCCGCGGAAAGCCAAACGTGCTTTGGAGCATGCGTCTGAGGCAGGATATACGGAAGCGGCCGTTCTTCTTGCCCGGATATACGATGAAGGTGTCATGGGGCAGGTTAATCCCGCAACTGCTTTTAAATACTACCTTTTGGCAGCACAGCGGGGAGATTCGGAAGCCATGCTTATGACCGGTCTTTTTTATGCGCAGGGAGTATCCGTGCCCAAAAATACCGTGGAAGCAGAAAGATGGATACGGAAGGGGAAAGAAGCGGGCGACCCCGATGCCGATGAAACGCTCCGCGGATTTCTGGCGGTGGCCTGCACGGAGTATCTGACAGGGGCGGCAGGCGTGGTGGATGAGAAAAAGGCTGCTGCCATGGCCAAAGAAGCGGAAGTGATGGGAGATAAGGAAGTCTATCTCCGCATGGGATACGCTTATCGCGCAAGCCGTGTGGAAAATCATGCGAAAAAAGCTTTTGATGCTTTTAAGAAAGCGGCGAAATGCAAACTGCCCGAAGCCGATGCGGCGCTGGGTCTCTGCTATGAGTCGGGTCTCGGTGCAGAAGCGGATATTTCCAAAGCCGTGAAATATTATAAAAAAGCGGCAGAAAAAGGAAATGCTTTCGCCATGGCCCATTACGGCTGTGCCCTTGCCAATGGGGAAGGCGTGAGGAAAAATAAAAAATCCGCCATGGAATGGCTTATCAAAGCGGCCATGAAGGGCGATGAAGGCGCCATCCTCATCCTGAAAGAAGATTACGATTACACCTTGAAATGATAAAGACACCTTCTCTGTAAGCAGGGGAAGGTGTTTTTTCATGGTACAATAGAAATATATTTCATGGAGGATCATTCATGCTCATTCCTTACCGCTCGGTGCGGACACCTTGCCGAAAAGAAACGGAGATAAAAAAATCAATATTTATTGCGCAGCTTTTCCCTGTAGAAACAGAAGAGGAAGCGCAGTCCATTTTGGAAACTGTGCGGAAAAATCACAAAGATGCGGCCCACAACTGCTGGGCATGGCGCATCGGCACCGTCCGCATCCGTGAGAAATCAAGCGACGGCGGAGAGCCGCAGGGGACGGCAGGACATCCCATGCTCCATGTCCTGCAGATGAAATCGCTCACTAATACTCTATCCGTTGTGACAAGATACTTCGGCGGCATCAAACTGGGGACGGGCGGACTGGCGAGAGCATACGGCGGTATTCTGGCGGAAGCCGTGGAGGAAGCGGGTGTTCTTTGTTTTATGCCCCACGTCCGCCTGGAACTTACGATTCCCTATACCGCGGCAGGCGCGTTTGAACACTACATCAAAGGTACGGATATCCGTGTACTGGACAGAATCTTTGCGGAAGAAGTGCAAATCACATGCCTCTGTCTTCCGGAAAATAAAGCAAGGCATGAAATGTATTTCCGGGATATGACCGGCGGAAAAGTAAAGGTGGAAGACCGGGGCGAAGAATATGTGGGAATGGAAACAGAGGAGAAGGAGTAAAGGGAATCGGATCAGTAGGGATTTTTTATCCGGTTTTGCAAATAAAAAGGAAGTTCGGTACGGCCTTTGCTTTTTCTGAACACTATGGGAGCCTGTTTGCGCTTTTACGGAATTTGTTGACAAAAGGCATATAAGTTATTACTATTTTTATAGTTATGATTCAAATCAGGACAGGAATTTTATGTTGAAGTCGTCATGGGTTCGGGGACTGAAATGAAGTGCCCGGGATTTACCCGCGGACGCAGAGGGGGAAACGGTTATGATGCCAATTCTTGATTATCTGGACGGGATACTGTATTATCCCATCCTCGTTGTGGTATTAACGGCGGCAGGGCTGTATTTTACATGCAGGACGGGTTTGGTGCAGTTCCGCATGTTTTGGGAAAGTATCCGCCTTGTAATGGAAAAGCCGCAGAATGAAGGGGCGGTTTCTCCCTTTCATGCGCTCATGGTTTCCACGGCATCCCGCGTAGGTACAGGAAATATTCTGGGGGTTTCCACGGCAATCTGTCTTGGCGGGCCGGGTTCCGTTTTCTGGATGTGGGTTATTGCCGTCATCGGCGGAGCGTCCGCGTTTATTGAAAGTACCCTTGCCCAGGTCTATAAGAGAAAAGACAGCAAGGGAGACAGCTACGGCGGGCCCGCTTATTACATCGAATCCGCCATGCACAACCGCACCCTTGGCGTACTTTTCGCTTTCTTCCTCATCATCACCTATGCCGGCGGCTTCAATATGCTTGCCTCTTATAATCTGCAGTCCACTTTTGCGGCATACAGCTGGTATGATCCGGCTGTCACACCGTGGATTATCGGTGCCGTTCTCGGCGCGCTTGTAGGGTACTGCATCATGGGCGGCGGAAGACGTATCCTCCGTGTCACCGGTGTTCTCGTGCCGATTATGGGGCTCATCTATGTGGCGGCGGCTGTGATTGTCGTTGTGATGCATATAAATCTTATTCCGCAGGTGTTTGGCATGATTTTTGCCGATGCTTTTGATTTCCGGTCCATTCTGGGCGGCGTTTCCGGATCCTGTCTCATGTTCGGCGTAAAGCGCGGCCTCTTTTCCAATGAGGCGGGCGTAGGTTCCGCGCCGAATGCCGCCGCTTCCGCTGATGTAAGCCATCCTGTCAAGCAGGGACTTGTACAGATGCTGTCCGTTTTTATCGATACGCTCCTCATCTGTACGGCGACCGCTATGATGTGTCTGGCTTCCGGTACTCCGATTACGAAAGAAATCGCCGGTGCGGGATATGTGCAGAATGCCGTCACAGTGGCTTTCGGAAGCTTCGGTCCGATCCTTATCACGGTGTGCATGGTGCTTTTCGCCTTTTCCACACTGATCGGCAACTTCTTCTATGTGGATAACTGCCTGATCTTTATCCATAAAAAAGAACCGGGAAAATCTTTTATGACGGGCTTCCGTATTTTAGCAGCCCTCGTCATTTTCGTCGGCGCGGGCATGTCTATGGCGGCTGCTTGGGATATCGCCGATATTCTCATGGCTCTTATGTGCCTGATCAATATTCCTGCCTGCCTTGTTCTCGGCGGAACGGCAATCAAAGTGATGAAAGACTATGAGCGCCAGAAAAAGGAAGGCAGGGATCCGGTCTTCCGTGCGGCTGACGTGGGTCTGAATCTTGACGAAGTGGAATACTGGAAATAGTAATTTCGTACTAAAAAGCTCATTCCGGAAATTGACGGGGTGGGCTTTTTCAGGAGGCGGTATATGTATCCCCGGTTGAAAATATATTTGAAACGGATTGAAGAAAATACGCGGGTCGTCAGACAGCTGTGTGCCGGTCACGGTATCCGCGTCATGGGCGTGACGAAGGCATGCTGCGGTGCACCCGAACTGGCGGAAGCTTATCTGGCGGGCGGCCTTGCCATGATTGGCGATTCCCGCGTGGCGAATCTGAAGAAACTGGAAAATATCGAAGCGGAAAAGTGGCTCATCCGTCCACCCATGCTTTCGGAAATAGAGGATCTGGTCCGCTATGCGGATGTGTCGCTCCAGTCTGAAATGGAAACCGTCCGTGCGATAAATAAGGAGTGTGAAAAGCAGGGGAAGCGCCATAAAATCATCCTCATGATGGATCTTGGCGATATCCGCGAGGGATATGTGGATGAAGAGGAATTGATCGCCGCCGCGGTGGAAACGGAAAAGCTTTCTCGTGTGGATCTTTACGGTATCGGCACCAACCTGACCTGCTTTTCTTTTATTCAGGCCGATGAGGAAAAAATGGAACGCCTTGCGGAAATGCGGAAGAAAGTGGAGAATGCCGCCGGCCATACATTGGAAATCGTCAGCGGAGGAAACAGCGCGGCCCTGGATCTCATGATGCGCGGAGGTATTTGTGAAGGGGTAGATAATTTCCGTCTTGGGGAAAGCCTTCTTTTCGGCAAGGAACGGAGCAGGTATACTTTCCTGCCGGGAACGAGGAATGACGGATTTATTCTGGAATGTGAAGTGGTGGAAGCGAAAGTCAAACCGAGCCTTCCCTGGGGAACGGCGGGGGTGGACAGCTATGGACGGAAACCCGTTTTTACAAACAGGGGTGAAAAGAGGAAAAAGGTCATCTGTGCCATCGGACGTCAGGATTTTGATGCGGAAACGGCAACGCCTGTGGATGAAGGCATTCTTATCTTAGGTGCCAGTTCGGATCATCTCATGCTGGATGTGACAGACAGCGTGAAGGAATACAAAGTGGGAGATATCGTGGAATTGCGGCTGGGGTATTTCTCCGTTCTCCGCGCTTTCACTTCGCCTTATGTGGAAAAGATATTTCTTAAAAAATGAAGAAATCGGGAGCAGGACAGGGCGCTTCTTCAGCAGAAAAATATGTCTGTTTTTCTCATGAAACAGTGGCGAATTTTTAAGAATCCCGTATAATAGAGAAAAGGATTTTTTGTAGTCTGGAGGATGGTACTATGGACGCAATCGAATGCCTGGTTACAAGGAGAAGTATCCGCAATTATACGAAAGAGCCTGTTTCCGCAGGGGACATCGAAAATGTGGTGGAAATCGCGCAGATGGTTTCCTGCTGGGAAAATACGCAGCCTGTCCGTTATGTGGCGGTGCTGGACAATGATCTGAAGAACCGTATTGCCGATGAATGCACGAAGAAGTTTCCCTGGAATACGGAAAATATCCATGAAGCGCCTGCGCTCATCGTGCTTTGCACAGTAAAAGGGCTTTCCGGCTATGAACCGAATGGAGAAGCGTCTACGACAAAGGGGACCCACTGGCAGTCTTTTGATGCGGGCATGGCGGCGGATCATTTCTGCCTTGCCGCACGGGCGGTGGATCTGGGGACGCTCATCATGGGACGGTATGACGAAGAAAAGATCAAAGAAATTCTTGATCTTCCCGAAGAGTATGATGTGTCCTGCATCATTGCGGTGGGCCATCCCGAAGTCATACCCGCTGCGAATGAAAGAAAGCCTTTAAAGGAAGTGCTGACTTTCAGATAAGGAATAGGAGAAAAGGAAAATAACGGAACTCTCATAAAAGGGAGTCCGTTATTTTATTGGCAGGGAAAAATTATTTTCTTTATCCACTTCCGTCTGCTCCGGCAGGCCGTGATATAATGGAACAAAAAACAGGGGGAGTCTATGTCTTTACTTGAAATTGCCTGTCCTCACTGCGGAAAGTCCATGGCGTTTTCACCGATTGATTATATCAATACGGAAGAGCGGCCGGAGATGGTACAAAAGGTGCGCGATGGAGAGGCTTTCGCATCGGTATGTGGCCATTGCGGTAAAAAGTCCCATATGGACTATTCCTTTTTGTACTACCAGCCGTCAGCGCTGTTCATGGTGTACTATGCAGCGGATCAGGAAAACTACGAAAAGGCGTGGAAGATGCTTACCGGGCAGGATGGAGAACACCGCCTTGATGAAGAAAAACTTCGGGGCGTGAAGAAGCGGCTTGTCACGTCACGGGAGGCACTTCGGGAAAAACTCATGATTCTTGACGGCGGTTTTGATGACCGTGTCATTGAGCTGATGAAGGGGCTCGCCTTTATGTCGCTTCGACGCCATAGCCCCGAACTTCATCCGGAGCGTGTCCTTTTTGATATGGGGGTTGACGGGAACCATTATTTCCGTTTTGAGGAAAAGGGGAAAGTCATCGCGGCATATGCATTCGAGGCGCCGATGTACCGCGAAATTGAAACGGGTGTGGAAGATATGCTGGAAATACTTTCAAGGAACCAGCCTGTTATTAATGCGGAGTGGGGTGCTAAAGCGCTCCGCACGATTCATCAATTATAAGGAGCGGTTATGTCACAGTCACAGATGCAGGAAATCACCTGCCCGAAGTGCGGGAAGAAACAATCTTTCCGTGTGTGGGACAGTATCAACACGATGGAGGATCCCCGGCTTAAGGAAGCGGTAAGGAATGATGAAGCCTTCTCTTTTCATTGCGAGGACTGCGGTGCGTCTGCCGTGCTGCATTATAACTTCATCTACCATGAACCGGCGGAGAAGCTTTTTATCGTATGCAACGCTGACGGTGCCGATTACACGGCGATGAAAGAAACGCTCACGGCGGAGGACAACGCCTTTAAAAGCTACACGAAACGCATCGTCCTCTCTCTCAATGAATTCAAAGAAAAACTATTGATTTTTGACGCGGGATTCAATGACAAAATTGTGGAAGTCATGAAGAGCGGTATTTATGCCAATGTGGAGGCCCATTACAAGGATAAGGGGATTGATGAAATATTTTTTGCCACCAACGAAGAGGGAGAGCATGGATTCCTTCTCCGCGGCCATGGAGAAATGCTGGCGGCGGTAGAATTTGACAAAGCCCTGTATGATGCGCTTCTGGAAAAGGCATTGGAAACCATAGACGCCCTTTCACCTGCGGATGTCATTATTGATACGGAATGGGCGCGGGCAATGGTGGAAAGGTTGTAAGCCGTCATCAGCATAATAGATTCTTCACTCTGTGTCATTGTTCCGTTTCCCTGCTTTTTCATATGGCATTCTTACCTCCGTTCAGAATGACGGCGGACGGCAAGGTGTCATAATGAGTGAATGTGAAGGATCTGCTGCC
>ERZ772986.1762-NODE-1762-length-12135-cov-5.454884_pt1 | contig 12135 bp, 14 predicted proteins | sample MGYA00511898_ERZ772986 | MGnify/ENA primary metagenome ERZ772986 (study PRJEB29015, sample SAMEA2737934) | human oral metagenome | biome: human oral; feature: human-associated habitat; material: dental | place: China | collected 2148 ... | reverse complement strand
AGCAGGAAATCGTTATCAAGACACTTGGCAATCTCTTCGCCGGACTCAAGCTCTTCGGCGGGGCGACCGTGCTTGGCGATGGAAGGGTTGCGCTCATTCTCGATGTCGCAACGATGATTCAGCAGTGAGCAGGGGAGGGCAAAGAAGATGGCAGAGGATATGAATCAGGGAAATGCACCGCAGAATAATCAGTATGTGGCATTCAATCTGCGTGATGAGGAATATGGCGTCAGCATTCTGAATGTGCAGGAGATCCGTAATCTTACGGATATCACACGTGTTCCCTATGCGGCGGACTTTATCAAGGGTGTCATCAATCTGCGCGGTTCGGTTCTCCCGGTCATTGACCTGAAGCAGCGTCTTGGCCTCGCGGAGACACCCTATACGGACCGTACGCGCATTGTCACAGTGTCGGTCGAAGATGTTCACGTCGGCATGCTCGTTGATGCGGTGACCGAGGTGCTGAGCTTAGAGAATGCGCCCGTCGATACGAAAAAGGCGACAAACGCACGCGAGAGCAGCAAATTCCTCAGCGGCATCGGCAATATTAACGGTCGCCTGATTGTTCTGCTTAACCTTGAGGAGATCGTTGGATTAAGAGATTCCAAATAAAAGCCGGAAATTCATGTGGGGATGGAATCTGTCCCACGATGAGAGGTATCTTCATGACTTTTGATGAGGAGGAGCTGGCGGCGCTGTCTGAGGCGCAGCTGGATGTGCTGCGGGAGATTGGGAATGTCGGTGCAGGAAATTCTGCGACGGCACTTTCTCGTCTTATTAAGTATCGCATTGAAATGAATGTGCCGCATGTGGCGCTCGTGCCAATTGAAGAAGTACCGGAATTTGTCGGCGGGCCGGAACTTGTGGTCGCCGGTATTTTCCTGCGCGTTTATGGAAAGGCGCCAAGTAATATCCTCTTTCTCATCCCGCGGGAGAGTGCCTTTGCACTTGTGGATACCCTGTACGGGCGGGAACGCGGCGCAACCTCGGAATTTGATTTGATGGACGAATCGGCGCTGATGGAGATCGGCAACATCCTGGCGGGATCGTATCTCAATGCGTTTTACAGCTTTACGGGAATCAGTATGCTTCCGTCTGTCCCGGCGCTTGCCGTAGATATGGCGGGGGCTATTCTCAATGTTGTTTTGGTTCAGCTCGGTGAACTGGGGGATCATGCACTTCTCATCGAGACAAATTTCGTGGCGAATGATCGGAGCATCAGCGGTCATTTCTTTCTTGTGCCCGACCCCGGGTCACTGGGCTGCATTATGGATGCGGTAGGAGTTGGATGATATGCCGGATTTGATTAAAGTCGGTATGGCCGACTACAAAGTCGGCACAGCTCCTTCCACGCTGATCAGCTACGGATTGGGCTCCTGTATCGGCCTTTCCATTTACGACCCTAGTGTAAAAGTCGGAGGACTGCTCCATTATATGCTGCCGGACAGCACACAGGCGCGCCCGTCAGATACGCCGGCGAAATTCATCGATACGGGCTTTCCTCTCATGCTGGCGGATGTCCTGAAACTTGGTGCAGTGAAGTCGCGCCTTGTGGCCAAGATAGCCGGCGGTGCGCAGATGTTTGCATTCTCCAATACGACGAATGTCATGCGCGTCGGTGAGCGAAATGCACAGGCGGCAAAGGAGCTCTTGGCCGCGCAGGGGATTCGGCTTATTGCTGAGGACACGGGACTGAACTATGGACGTACTGTTTCAATTGATCTGAATGACGGCAGCTATACGGTCAAGACTGTCAGCAAAGGGAATAAAACGATCTAGGGGGAAGGTGATCTTTTGTTTAAAGTGGGGATGGCACTCCTGTTTTCTGTCATTGCAGCACTCATTGTGTTTTTGACAGGATTGCTGAGTGATGCGCGTCTTGTGACTGCGCTCGTGCGCAGCTTGCTTGCCTTCGTCTGTGCCGGCGTATTCACTTATCTTGTTACGTTTATCCTTGAGGCAAAGGGCTGGGCTGCGTTTGATAAGGTTCCGGAGGAGCGCATGAAGGATATGCAGCAGCTTCTTTATGATACAGATGACATTGACTTCGATGCAGAGGATGATGATGAGGCGGATGTAGAGGCCTTTGCTTCCTCAAAAGATTTTCAGCCGCTTTCTGAGGAGAGGTTTGTTCACATGAAGACTCCGCCCGCAGAGGAGGATCGGCAGGACAAAGACACATCGGAAGCGGCACCTGCATGAACTAGGTGTCTTGGCGGTGCTGAGAGGAGATGATGCAGATGGCGGAACAGACGGAAGAAGAGAATATTGAAGCACTGTGGCAGGAGTACGAGAGGGAAAAAACCGTTGCTGTACGAAACCGCATTGCCGAGTATTATCTGCCGCTTGTACGTCTGGTTGCTGGACGCATCGCCATCAGTCTTCCGCAGCATGTCGATCGGGAGGATCTGCTGAGCAGCGGATTCTTTGGCCTTCTGGATGCGATTGAGCGCTATGAACTCGCGCGCGGCAATAAATTTGAAACCTATGCAGGTGTGCGTGTGCGCGGTGCAATGCTTGATCACCTGCGCGCAAAGGACTGGGTGCCTGTCAGCGTGCGTCAGAACATCAAAAAATATGAAAAAACCGTTGCGCAGCTGGAAGGAGAACTTGGCCGAGCAGCGACAGATAAAGAACTGGCAGAAGAACTTAACCTGTCAATCGAGGAACTGCATCACCTGGAAAGTCAGGTCAGTGCTGCCACCGTCATTCCTCTGGAGGAATACCTGCGTGCAGACACGCAGGCCTCATTGGAAGACGGTCCCGTAGAACATGCAGAGTGGACGGAGGTCAAGGAGACCCTTGCAGCAGCGATTGAAAAGCTCCCCGAGAAGGAGCGCACCGTCATTGCCCTCTACTACTATGATGAAATGACACTGAAGGAAATCGCGGCGATTCTTCACCTCTCTGAGGCGCGTATTTCGCAGCTGCATACAAAGGCGATTTTCCGTATGCGCGGATCGCTTGCACGTATGAATGATGTTGAATAACAGCGCATCGCCCCAACGAGAATCGTTGTAATCGAAGCGCAATTTTGAGGACAAGGGAGTGTATTATGGAACGTATCGTTGGGGAACGAAAAGAGGGGTTTCAGCTCATCCTGCGTGAAGACGGTGCATATCTTACCATCTATCCGGAGGAAGAGGGGACAGAAGTTATTGACCTTTCGTCTCTTCGTGAGAAGCTGGAGCGTGAAGGAGTCACAGATTATGATGTCCTCCAGCTCGCATACCTTGTGCGTGCAGCAGAGGGCATAGAGACCAAACTTGATCCTGCCCCGGAAGATGGAGAAGAGAATCTTGCCATTCCCTTTTCTGTCGAGATTGCCGCAGATGGAATGTCGGCGGCGATTCGTTTTGACGACAGCAAGGGAAACTTGCCGCCAAGTGTTTCCGATGTACTGGATGGACTCAGAGCAAAAAAAGTCGTCTATGGCATTGACCGTGCTGCCATTGGCCGCGGCGTTGCACGTCTGACGCCGTTTATGGCGGCGCGTGGAACGGCACCGATTGCGGGAGAGGATGCACGCATTGAGAGAAAGTTCGATATGGGGGCCAAGGGACGTCCTGCCGAGCGCGCCTATGACCGCGTCGACTATAAGGATATGAACATCTTTATTAAGGCAGTCACGGGCGATGTCCTTGTCGTACGCATCCCGGAGACGTCTGGAACGCCAGGCAAGAATGTATTCGGTGAAGAGGTCGCACCGAGACCTGGAAAGCCGATCAATCTTCCACAGGGGAAAAACACCAAGGTGGTCAATGGCAACGAACTCGTTGCGATGATTGATGGGCAGATCGTCGACGATGGAAAGAAGATCAGCGTCGATCCGCATCTTGTCATCGACAGCGGTGTCGATGTTGGTACGGGCAACATCGACTTTGCCGGCAGTGTCGAGATCTGCGGCGATGTTGAGAGTGGATTCTCCGTCAAGGCGGCGGGCGATGTCGAGATCAAGGGAATGATCGGCGGCGCGGAGGTTGAGGGGCGCAACATCGTTGTGTATGGCGGCATCCGCGGTATGAATGTGGGAAAAATTCGTGCCCGCGAGGATGTGAGTATCGCCTTTGTCGAAAACGCAAATATTATGGCGGGGCGGGATATCTTTGTCAACGATGTGGTACTTCACTCTGAGATGCGAGCAGGACACCATGTCATTGTTGAGGGGCAACGCGGCTTTATCACGGGCGGCTCCGTCGGTGCAGGAGAATCCATCCGAGGAAAGATCTTTGGGAATGCATTCTTTGTGCAAACAAATCTGCAGGTCGGTGTAGATCCGAATCTCAAGCAGGAATATGACACACTTTTGAAGGATTACCAAACATCGAGCAAACAATTGTCGGAAGTACGGCGCTCTCTTGAGACATTGAAGAAACAACCTCTTATGAGTCTGTCGGAGCGTCGGCGTGAACAGCTCGTTGAGCTGACACATCTGCAATTTCCTCTGGCGGCCAAGATCAAGCGGATGCAGGAGAGACTGCAGGAGATGCATGATGCCCTTGACCAGATGAAGAATGGCTCCATTGAGGCGTCGGATACTATTTTCCCTGGGGTAAATATTGTCATTAGTGGGGTGAAAAAGTCCGTTGACAGTGAACTTCGCCATGCAAAGCTTCAGGTTGTCGAAGGAGAAGTCGTCGTAGGTATCCTATAAAAGGAGGACAGCGCTATGAATGTCACGCCAATCAGTATGCAGATGATGATTCCGCAGTCCAATGAAGCGGGAAATGTTCAAAGCAATATGCAGAACCAGGTCAATGTTCAGCAGACCTTTGAATCTCTCCGACAGAAGCAGGATGCGGAACTTGCCCGCCAGCAGGTGCGTGCGAAGGAAAAGGCAAGTGACGATGCGCGCGTCAAGGACGATCCTGAGCGTGAGCGCCGGCAGGGCGGACGCGGCGGTCAAGGGAGGCGCGGAAGGCAGGAAGACCATGGACAGGAATTGCTGCAGCGTCTTGCCGTCGACCCCAACCGTGGTGTGCACCTCGATATTAGCTTATAGGATAAGGGAGGCGGCCTGCTATTATTTCCATCACCGAAATTCTGGGCGCACTCATCATCATAGGAGCAGTCCTGCTCCTCATCGTGCGCTATGTCATCCATCGCCGCCAGCGCAGCGAGGAGGATGACGAGGAATTGGCAGAGTCTATTGAGAAACTGAAAAAGGAACTGCAGCAGTCCGCAGACACCATCATCAAGCGTCTTGGCAGTCATGTGACCAAACTTGAGGGACTTCTGCGCGAGGCGGATGATCGGCGTGTTCAGTTGGAGACCCGTGCTGCAGAGGCGCAGCGCCTTGAATGGGCACTTCATCAGCGCATTGAGGAGCTGGAACGTCGTCTGAGTGACATGGGACAGACATTGCCTCCTGCCATTCAGCCACAGCGACGTGCCGCAGTTCCTGTTTCGCCGGCGTCGTCCCCACAGATCAGCGGAGTGCTCGGGGGACAGGTGCCTCCCCTTGTCATGCAGCCGACAGAGGCACAGCGTACGGACGGCGATGCTTTTGCTGCTGTGCTGCACCAGTCCATCCTGCGTGAACAAATGCGCGGTGGGACGCCACCTGCGGCACCTGCACCGATACCGCCACCGCCGGCGCAGGCATCTCCTTCGCCGCGTGCCGTGCCGCCGTCTGTTTCATCCGCAGTTATGCCGGCATCTGCAGCCCCCGTGCAGCAGATGCCGCCGGAACGGATGGAGCAGCCTGCTCCGCCGACTGAGGAGGAAGAACTGCCGGAGGATGAGACCATCATCAAGGCTCGTGCACTCCTGCGTGCCGGGCGCACCATCGAACAGGTGGCACGCGAGACTGGCGTCGAGATCGGGGCTCTGCGGCTGATGAAGCAGATGACACAAAAGGATTGACAAGAAGTGAAAAGGTCGGTATAATAGCCACTGTTCGGGACGTAGCTCAGCTTGGTAGAGCGCTTCCTTGGGGTGGAAGAGGCCGCAAGTTCAAATCTTGTCGTTCCGACCATTCTTTTGAACATTGCTGGAGTATTCAGTATGTGATGCTGAGTACTCTTTTTATTATGGGTAAGCGTACGTGTAGGATTGAGCGATGCCGTTTTTCAGAATCAGCGTTGAGGTGACTTGAAAACAGAGGACAAATCTGCTAAGATAAAGATACAAAAAGAGAGACACCGCAAGGCGTCACCTCTTCACGAATTACGGATTAACCGCTCACGTTTTGAAGGACAGGGCGGTTATCTCTTTTTTATAGCAACGATCAAGCTAGTGACGAGTACAATCACTAAGATAAAATCGTAATAACCCATATTGCACCACCTCCCACTTATAGAGTTGGAGAGGTGAAGAGAATAGACGCCCTACTTGTTGTGTCTCTCTTTTGGCATTATACAAACGATGGCGGGAAAGTGCAGCTAGCAACGCTTTATAAGAGCATCAACGTTTTACAGAATCCGTGTTGGGATATCTTGAAAAAATGCGCTGTGTCTGCTATGATAGAGGTACAAAAAAAGGAGAACCACCGTAGGGCGGCTACTCCTTCACAGAATAACGGAATAACCGCTTACCGTGTCAAAGTAGGGCGGTTATTTCTTTTTTTTGGCAACGATGTAGCCAGTGACGAGAACAATGATTAAAATGAACTCGTAATAACCCATAGTGCACCACCTCCCGCTTATAGAGTTGGAGAGGTGAAGAAGTTAGCCGCCTTTGCCTTTAGTGGTTCTCTTCAGGCATTATACAAACGATGGCGGGAAAGTGCAAGCAGCAACGATTTGGATGAAAAGTTGGTACATGGTCTTGCTGCTATTGACAGAATCTATACAAACATCTTGCGAACGCTGTGTGAATCTGTTATCATAAAGACAGAAAAGGAGGACCCCTCTCTGGCGGCTGCTTCTTCACATGGCTATGAAATACACCGCTCACGTTTGGGACGTAGGGGCGGTTTTTCTTTTGCAGCGTGATCGGACGGATGGCGTATGCGGCATCTGTCGAAGGAGGGCAGGTATGGATGTTATCGTAGATCGTGGCGTGCTGCAGGTGCTGCTGCTCGCCGTGATGTTTCTATCCATTATGGTAGAGATCAAGACGGGCGGGCTGGGCGTCGGTGTCCTGCTCGGGATTGTCGCGGCGGCGGTGTTCTGGGGCAGCCAGTATACGCGCGGTCTGGTGGAGTTCTATCACATCGCGGTGTTTCTTGTCGGTGTGCTGATGATCATTGTGGAGATCTTGCTGCCAACGGTCGGACTGCTCGCGGGGCTGGGCGTTGCAGCGATGCTTTACAGCATAGTGCTCGCGCTCGGCGGCGACATCGGCGCACTCGCTGCGCTCGGCATCGCGCTTGCCATCTCTGTGGCGGTATTCCTGCTCGTCGTTGCCCGTCTGCCATCGAGCCGGCTGTGGAACAAGCTGGTCCTTCACAATAGCTCGCGCACGGAGGAGGGCTATGTCAGTGCCGTTGGGGCAGTTGATCTCATTGGGAAGATGGGCAAGGTGCTCACGGAGCTGCGGCCTGCGGGAACGGTACAGATTGACGGCCGCCCTGTTGATGTCGTCTCGGAGGGCGCATTTATTGAAAAGGGGACGCGCGTTGTCGTCCTGTCTGTGAGCGGCAGCCGTGTGGTAGTGCGTGAGGCATAATATTTCGGATGGATGAACATACGTCTAGGAGGTTTTCATGGGTACACTATTCGGAGGAGCATTCCTCGTTGTCATCGTTATCCTGGCGGTTTCGATCTTTCTGCATTTTGTTCCGCTCGGGCTGTGGGTCTCGGCGATCTCGGCAAATGTCTCGGTCGGCATTGTCTCGCTGGTTGGGATGCGCCTGCGCCGCGTTCCGCCGAGCCGCATTGTTCTGCCGCTCATCAAGGCGAATAAGGCAGGGCTGGATGTGAGCGTCAACCAGCTCGAGGCACACTATCTCGCAGGCGGTAATGTGGACAAGGTGGTGGATGCGCTGATCGCGTCGCATCGCGCGCAGATCGCCCTCCCATTCGAGCGCGCAGCGGCAATTGACCTCGCGGGGCGCGATGTGCTCGACGCGGTGCAGATGAGTGTCAATCCAAAGGTCATCGAGACGCCGATTGTCTCCGCTGTGGCAGCGAACGGCATCGAGCTGAAAATCAAGGCGCGCGTTACGGTGCGTGCGAACATCGATCGCCTCGTTGGCGGTGCAGGGGAACCGACGATCATTGCACGTGTTGGCGAAGGCATCGTGACGACGGTCGGCTCCTCGCAGAGTCACAATGACGTGCTTGCCAATCCGGACGACATCTCGAAGACTGTGCTTGGCAAAGGCCTCGACGCAGGAACGGCATTTGAGATTCTTTCCATTGATATTGCCGATGTCGATGTCGGGCGGAACATCGGTGCAGAGCTGCAGACCGATCAGGCGGAGGCGGATAAGCGCATCGCACAGGCAAAGGCGGAGGAACGCCGCGCGATGGCAGTTGCTCGTGAGCAGGAGATGAAGGCGTACACGCAGGAGATGGAGGCCAAGGTGGTCGAGGCGCAGGCAGAGGTGCCGCACGCTATGGCACAGGCGCTGCGCGAGGGCAAGCTCGGTGTCATGGACTATTATCAGCTGAACAACATCCAGTCGGATACGGATATGCGCCATGCGATCAGCGCATCGGGGAAGCAGGATGACAAGCATCCGTCTGTCCCCGTAAAGTGAGGAATGCACCATGGAATTTCTCGTCGTAGTCGGCATCCTGATCGCGATCAGCGTGCTCGATGACCGTGTGCGCGGAAAGAAAAAAGTTCCGCCGCCGACCGTGCCGCAGGAGATTCCCCGTCAGAGGCGCGGGGGACAGAAAGGCGGTGCGTTCGAGATCCCGCCGATGCGCGGCATCCCCAGCCGCATCGAGATCGGGACCGTCGATCCGACGGAGGCGGAGCGCGCCCTGCGCGAAAAGTGGGAGACGGAGCGCAGAGCCACCGAGAAAGCGGCGGCGGCCCATCAGCATGCGGAGAAGCAACGCGCCGCGCAGGAACGGCGCACTGAGATACTGTCTGCTGCAGTATCTCCTGCGATGCAAGGGCTGCCGCAGTGGACGCCGCAGACGATGCAGCAGGCGGTCGTGATGGCGGAGATCTTGGGGAAGCCACGCGCTCTGCGCCGCTTTCCGCAGCGATAGCAAAGAAAAACGAGGATTGCCACATCGGCAATCCTCGTTTTTTTGTGATTCTCTTATTTGATCTTATTCAGCTGATCTGCCATGTCTGCCGCACTGCGGTCACCCTCCACCGCTGTGATGATGGGCTGTGCGCCGAGCATGACCGTGGAGCCGTCCGCGTACGCATCCGCAGCGGCGTGCCCATTCTTATAGGCTGCCGCGAGGTTGCCCATAACGAAGTAGGCGCGCTCCGCCGAGGTCATACCGTTGGCAGGGGCGGGGGTCACGAACTCCTTCTTGTTGATATAGACGGTGCCGTTGTTCACTGTGACCTTGCCGCCGCTCATCTCAGTCAGCTTCTTGGCGTAGTTGTCACGGCGCGAGGCATTCGACGGATGATCGGCGGCACCGGACATGATGGAGACGACATTGGCGGAGTTGTTGCCGTCCATATCGATGACACGCTGCCATACCGCTGCCGTTGCTCCTGGGTTGTACGGAGAGTGCGAGATGTAGTCAAAGGCGAGGTTATCTGCCTCCCACTCCATCGGCTTGGTGAGTCCCTGTCCGCTCCATATATTGGCGGCGATTGCACCGAGTACCGTACCCGTCGCACTCGCAAGAATTGCAGGCCCGAGCGAACGCTTCATGCCCCTTGCAGGGTGATCCTTCTGCCCGTGCCCCATCTCATGGGCGAGGACGACGGCGATCTCATCCTCGTTATTGAGGTAGTTGTAAAGCCCCGTATTGACGCTCATATTATGTCCGAGCGTACAGAATGCGTTGAAGCTGTTCTCGTTGTTGATGAAATAGAGGTACGGACGGTCATAGATGGTCGCGTCCTGTGAACCGATCGCCGCCGTCAGATTGGTGAAGATGCGGTCGAGCTGGTTGTTGAGCGCGTAGTCGTCATTGACCCCGTACTTTTCGCGCAGCTGATTGTTCAGCGCCTGACGACCTTCCTCAGTTGTGTTGTAGTACTTAATCTCCTTGTTCATCTCAGCGGACGCTGCAATACCGCCGACGATCGCACCGATGATGTTGCCCGTGCTTGCCTCGGCCACGGCTGGGGTACTGAGGGTAATGCCACCCGCCATGGAGATGGAGAGAGCAAGTGCGACACCACTTCGCATCAATTTTTTCTTATTCATAATTCCTCCTAACATATGAACCGATGAACATATTATATCGGATGAAAATATTTCTGTCCAGTACAGAGGGAAAGAAGCGTGTCGCTGTAAGCGCAGAGCAGGTTTTAGGAGAGTAGGACTTTTTTCTCCTGCGTGTGCAGAGGGGGCGCTATTCTTGACACCATCCACAAAAAACATTAAAATATATAAGAATATGCGCTTATTTATGAACGAGGAGGTGGCCGTTATCTTTACGGAAATACTCATGATAATTATCGCCATTGGCGTTGGCGCTGCAGCCGGCTATACGGCACGCAAGCGTGCGGCAGAGGCACAGATAGGATCAGCCGAAAGTGAAGCAAAACGCATTGTCGACGAGGCCGGGAAGGCGGCGGAGACGAAGCGGAAGGAAGCACTGCTCGAGGCCAAGGAGGAGATCCAGCAGCAGCGGCAGGACTTTGAGCGTGACACGAAGGAACGCCGCAGTGAACTGCAGCGCATGGAGCGTCGTACGATCCAGAAGGAGGAGAATCTCGACCGCAAGCTGGAATCCATCGAGAAAAAGGAGGAAGGTCTCGCACGTAAGGAAGCACGCATCGACAAGACGCAGGCAGAGGTCAGCGCGCTCTATGAGAGTCAGCGGCAGGAGCTCGAGCGCATCTCTGGGCTCTCCTCCGAGGAGGCACGCACCGTGCTCATGGCAGAGGCAGAGGAAGAGCTGAAGCATGAAAAGGCACGCAAGATCAAGGAATATGTCCAGCAGACGAAGGACGAGGCGGACAAGGCAGCACGTGAGATCCTGAGCGTCGCCATCCAGCGCTGTGCTGCCGATCACGTAGCGGAGACGACGGTCTCGGTCGTTGCTCTGCCGAACGATGAGATGAAGGGGCGCATCATCGGGCGCGAGGGGCGCAACATCCGCACATTGGAGACGCTGACGGGCATCGACCTCATCATCGACGATACGCCCGAGGCGGTCATTCTTTCGGGCTTTGATCCCGTACGCCGTGAGGTGGCGCGTATTGCGCTCGAAAAGCTGATTCAGGACGGTCGTATCCATCCCGCACGCATCGAAGAGATGATCGAGAAGGCGCGCCGTGAGGTCGACCAGCGCATCAAGGAAGCAGGGGAGCAGGCGACGTTCGAGACGGGCGTGCACGGCATCCATCCCGAGCTGGTGCGTCTGTTGGGGCGGATGCGCTATCGCACGAGCTACGGACAGAACGTGCTGGCGCACTCCATCGAGGTCGCGCATCTCGCGGGGCTGATGGCGGCGGAGCTGGACTGCGATGTCATGCTCGCCAAGCGCGGCGGCCTCCTCCACGACATCGGCAAGGCAGTCAGCCATGAGATCGAGGGCCCGCATGTCACAGTGGGCGCCGAACTCGCACGCAAGTACCGTGAGTCGAAGGAGGTCATCAATATCATTGCTTCACATCACGGTGATGAGGAGGCGACAACGGTGGAGGCCGTGCTCGTCGCGGCGGCGGATGCTGTCTCTGCAGCACGTCCCGGCGCACGGCGAGAGAGTCTTGAGTCCTATATCAAGCGACTGAAGGCGCTCGAGGAGATCGCGGAGTCATTTGACGGCGTAGAGCGCTGCTTTGCCATTCAGGCGGGGCGTGAGATCCGCGTGATGGTAAAGCCGGACAAGGTGGATGATGCGGGAGCGGCAGTTCTCGTTCATGATATTGTAAAGAAGATCGAGGGCGATCTCGAGTATCCGGGGCAGATCAAGGCAACGGTGATCCGTGAGACGCGCGTTGTCGATTATGCGAAGTGAGGCAAGAAACATATAAATAGGGGACATCTGCCCTTTATTTATGGGAAATATGGAGGATGGACAATATCCGCGGTGAAAAAGCGGAACTGCCCGACGTTCAACAAGGAGTGCATCATGCAGCAGCTGACCTATA
>ERZ772986.1759-NODE-1759-length-12140-cov-13.625486_pt1 | contig 12140 bp, 9 predicted proteins | sample MGYA00511898_ERZ772986 | MGnify/ENA primary metagenome ERZ772986 (study PRJEB29015, sample SAMEA2737934) | human oral metagenome | biome: human oral; feature: human-associated habitat; material: dental | place: China | collected 2148 ... | reverse complement strand
TCGAGCATCGACTCGAAGGTGCGCACGACGATCATGTCGTGGAGCATCTGGACCATGCCCTTTTCGCCGTAGCGGGCGATCTCGGTGTCACGGTCGAAGGTGTACTGGTTGACGGGGACCTCGGGGAACTTCACGTACCCGGGGCGACGCACCTCATTGGGGTCGATGATAAGAGACTGAGTCATTGTTCTACTCTTCCTTGACGTAGGGGATGTTCGTTAGAGCTTGACGGCCCACGCGGCTTCGCGGATGACCTCGGAGACCGTGGGGTGCGGGAAGACGACCTGGCGCAGGTCCTCGACGGTGAGTTCCATCTCGAGGACGGCCTGAGCGCCCCAGATCATCTCGGCGGCGTACGCACCCAGAACGTGGATGCCCAGCACCTGGTGGGTCTTGGGGTCGACGAGGATCTTCGCCTCGCCGGGGGCCTTGAAGCCGTTCTCCGCGATGAAGCGGCCGGACATAAGGGCGGGAACCTTGGCGACGAGGACCTCGCGGCCTTCGCGCTTGGCGGCGGACTCGGTCAGACCGACGCCGGCGGCCTCGGGGATCGAGAAGACGGCCCACGGGACGGTGTGCCAGCGCATGACCTCACCGCGCTTCTTGGCGGAGGGATCGAGGATGTTCGCCGAGGCGATTTCCGCCATGCGGTAGGCGGCGTGCGCCAGGAGGGAACGTCCGGTGACGTCACCGATGGCCCACACGTTGGGCAGGTTGGTGCGCATCGTGTCGTCGACGACGATGCCGCGGTTGATCTCGAGGCCGGCCTCTTGCGCGCCCCAGCCCACCGTCGCGGGACGGCGGCCAACGGCCATGAGGACCACGTCGGCCTCGACGCTCAGCTTTTCCTCGCCCTTGGAGTAGTGGACGGTGCCTCCGTCGAGGGACTCGACGCGGCAGCCCAGCTCGAAGGTCACGTCCTTCATGGCGGCGCGAGCCTTGGCGGCCAGGTCGTCGTCCATGAAGGGCAGGATCTCGGGGGCCATCTCGATGACGGTCACCTGGGAGCCGAGGGTGGAGTACAGGGAGGCGAACTCGACGCCGATGACGCCGCCGCCGATGATCGCGAGGCGGGAGGGGACCTCGGGCAGCGAGAGGATACCCGTGGAGTCGACCAGCGCCGGGTTGTCCTGGGTGCCGGGCAACGGGGGCATGGCCGGCACGGAGCCCGTGGCGATGATGACGTGATCCGAGGTGTAGGTCGTGCCCTCGACGGTCACGCGACCGGGGGCGTCGAGGTGGCCTCGTCCGTTGATGACGGTCACGCCCGCCTTGCGCTCGGTGGCTGCGACGCCGGCGACCAGGCCCTTGACGACCTGATCCTTCCAGGCCTGCATCTGCGTCCAGTTGACGGCCACGCCCTGAGCGTCCACGCCGAACTGGCTGGCTTCCTTGGCGTGCAGGTAGTTCTTCGCGCCGTTGAGCAGGGTCTTGGTGGGGATGCAGCCCACGTTCAGGCAGGTACCGCCCAGGTACTGCTCCTCGACGAGGGCGACCTTCTTGCCCGCGTGTCCGAGGCGCTCGGCAGCCAGGTAGCCGCCGGGGCCCGCACCGAGGACGATGACGTCAAAATGCGTGTCACTCATGAGTATTCCTCTTTCCTCAGGCCAGTACGGTCACGTCGATGTTTTCGATGGCGGCGACCAGGTCGCGCAGGAAGCGCGCGCCATCCGCGCCGTCGATGACCTGGTGATCGATCGTCAGCGACAGGTTGAGGCGCTGCTCCACGCCGATCGTGCCGTCGGCGGCCACGGTCGGGCGCGGGGTGATCGCGCCGACGCCCAGGATGGCCGTCTGGGGCAGGTTGATGACGGGGGTGAAGGTCTCGATACCGAAGGAACCAATGTTGGAGACCGTGAAGGTGCCGCCGCTCAGGAAGTCGGGCGACAGGGAGCCGTCGATCGCGCCGCCGGCGAGGCGCTTGGCCTCGTCAGAGAAGGCCTTGAGGCCCAGGGCCTGCGCGGAGCGGATGACGGGGACGAGGAGGCCGCGCGGGGTGTCGCACGCGAAGCCGAGGTGGACCTGCTCGAACTCGGTGAGGACGCCGTCCTCCAGGTGAGCGTTGAACACGGGGTACTTGAGCAGGGTGCGCGACACGGCGAAGCAGACCAGGTCGTTGAGCGTGATCTTGTTCAGGCCCAGAGCCTCGTCGGCGTTCTTGACCTTCTTGCGCATCGCGAGGATGCCGGCGGCGTTGGCCGTCGTGTTGAGGGTCAGCTGGGCGGTGGAGGTCAGGGACTCCATCATGCGCTTGGCGACGACCTTGCGCACGCCCTTGAGCGGGGCGGAGGTCGAGGCGCCGGGGAAGTCGGCCGCAGCGGCGGGGGCGGCGACAGCGGCGGCGGGGGCGGCCTCGGGCGCGCGACCCGCGTCGGTGACGGACACGCGTCCGCCGATGCCGGTGCCTTCGGTGGCGCTCACGCCGGCGGCGCGCGCGGCGGAGGTCAGGACGGGGCCGGCGGCGATGGCGGCGGCAACGTCACGCTCGATGACGCGGCCGTGGGGGCCGGAGCCCTCGGCGATAGCGGAAGCGTCGACGCCGTTCGAAGCGGCGAGGGCGCGGGCGCGCGGGGAGACGGCGCCGGTGGCGCGCTCGGTCGCGAAGGCGGGGGCGGCAGCCTCGGGGGCTGCGGCGGCCTGCTCGGCGGGAGCGTCGGCTTCGGCGGGGGCAGCGTCGCCACCGGGAACGAGGCCGGAGATGTCTTCTCCGGGCTCACCGACGATGATGAGCGGATCCTTCACGGGGACCTCGTCGCCTTCCTCCCACAGGAGCTTCAGGACGGTACCCTCGGCGGTCGAGGGCACCTCCATGGTCGACTTGTCGGTCTCGATGGACGCGAGCGTCTGGTCGACGGAGACGGTGTCGCCTTCTGCGATCATCCACTCGACGATGATGCATGACTCAACAGAGTTGCCCAGCTGGGGCATCACCACGATGGTGGCCATGTAATTCCTCCTAGACGATGCGCAGCTTCGTGCGCTCGGCCAATTCCTTGATGGATTCTTCGGGGATCTCATCGTCGGTGATGATTCCGGTGACCTCGTCGATCCCCATGAAGCTGACAAAGCCGGCTTCCCCATACTTGGAGGAGTCAGCGAGCAGCCACGTCTCTTGTGCGCGGGTACGCATAATGGAGCCGACCTGTCCACCTTCTACGAGCTGGGTGGTCAGACCCCGATCAACGCTGAACCCGTCGGTCCCGAGGAACGCGACGCGAGCGTTGAAGTCATTGATGGCGCGCTCGGCGACCGGCCCCACGAGGGACTCGGACTCGGCGCGGAAGTGCCCACCCGTCAGCGTGATGTTGAGGTTCGGGTTGGAGCGGGCGTTAGCGAAGACGAGCACGGAGTTGGTGAGAACCTGAACCCCGCGCTTGCCGGTGAGGTACTTGACGATGAGGGCGCAGGTGGTGCCGGCCTCGATCATGACGCGATCGTCGTCGTGGATCATGTCGGCGGCGGCGCGAGCGATGCGCTCCTTGATCTCAACACGATCATTCTGGCGCAGGTGAATGTTGCGGAAGGTGGTGGGGCGCGCACCACCGTGGGTACGCACGAGGTAACCCTGCTCGTCGAGAGACTTCAGCGATGCCCGCACGGTGACGGGCGAAACTCCCAGATCGGAGGCAAGCTGCGCGACGCTCACCTCACCCTCCCGGGCGAGGCGATCCAGGATGTAGTTCGTGCGTTCTTCTGCACGTCCCATGGGGCACCTCTTCACGGAATTAGCGACATTCTTTGTCACTTTCTCTTTCGTTAAGAAAAGAATAGTCACTAAAACGAAAGTATGCAACATCACGAGAAGAAGATTCACACAGGTGCACACGGAGCGCACAAACGTTCAGAGCGACACTGCTCATCCTTCATTATTCAATGATATTGCGCGGATAAATACGCTGGTGGGCAGCCCTCTCGGGCCACCCACCAGCTATGAAACTGTCTTCCCCGCCCCGGACTCGCCATCCAGTTGAAACGAAAACGAAACGAAAGCGTTCGTCACCGATGCAACAAGGCTCGCCCTGGGGCGGCAAATGAGTTTTACTCGCCGGGCTGACGAACGCCCACCGTGAGGAGCAGGTTGCCGTACAGGCGCTGCTCGCCCGTCGCAACGATAATGCCCACGTTCTCGTCGCGCGCAGCATCGTAGAAGTCCCAGCGGGAAATTTCACCGAACTCGACGCCGGGCAGAGCCGCACGGAACTCGTCGTGAATCGGAATCTCCACCGGATCGGCGTCGGGTGCGGGGGTCATGATCTCGGCGCGCTCGATCGGAATCGTGCGCTTGAGGACGTCGAGGACCTGGCTGACGTCCAGGAGCCCCGGCGCCAGGTTGAGGGAGATGAGTTCGCAGCGCGGGTTCACACCCGTCGTGTGCGGGTAGTTCGCGTCAGCCAGCAGGATCTTCGAACCGTGACCGGCGGCCGCGAGCGCGCGCAGGAACTGCGGGTGAGTCATCGGACCATAGAGCATGAACGTGCCTTTCTTACAGGTGTGAACTGGCCCGGATGACCAGCTCGGGGTCGAGAACAATGTCCTGGGAGGGTCCCCCGCCCATGAGCGAACGCACGAGGCGCACGGCGGTGCGCCCGAGGCGATCGAAGGGCTGGTGGATCGTCGTGAGCGGGGGCGCGTAGGAGTCCGCGCCGTCGATGTCGTCGAAGCCGACGACCCGCACGTCGCGCGGGACCACTCCCCCGCGCTCGTAGATGTAGCGCATCGCGCCGAGGGCCAGCTGATCGTTCGCGGTCTGCACACCCTCGGGCAGCCGCCCAGCCGCGCGCATCACGTCGTAACCGTCACGCGAGTCCCATGAGTCAGGCTGGAGCACGACGGGTTCGATGCCGTAGGCCTGGCATGCCTGCTCGTAACCGAGCCTGCGCATCTGCGCGTCCGACCAGCCGGTGGGACCACAGATGTGAACGACGTCGGTGAGTCCCTGGGCGAGCAAGTGCTCCGTGGCCAGGCGCGCCCCGCGCACGTTGTCGACGGCGACCGTCGAGATGCCGTCGAGCCCCTTTTCGCTCGTCAGAACGAGGACGGTCGGGAAACGCTTGCCCGCCTCGATCGCAACGTCGATGGTCGGATCCTGGCCGCCCAGGATGATGACGCCGTCGACATCGAAGGGGGCAAAGTCGCTGCGCAACTGCCCATCCGGCCCATACGCGTAGGACAGGGACACGTGGTACCCGGCCTGCGACGAGGCGTTGAGGATCGACAGCAGCACGCGCCCGTGTCCGTGGAACATGGGGGCGGCCAGAACGACCTGCAGGACGTTCGTGCGCTTGGCCGCGAGCGCGCGCGCCGCGTAGTTGGGAACGTAGCCAAGCTCGTCGACCAGCTTGGAGATCCTCGCACGCGTCTTTTCGGAGACCTCGGGATCCCCGCGCACGACGCGCGAGACCGTGTTGGTCGAGACGCCCGCGCGCCGCGCGATGTCGGCCAGGGAGACTTTCTTAGCTGCGGGTCGGGACGTGGACATGGGTCGCTGTGCTGGCTGCGATGACGGAGGCGCGATCTTCCTCGGCGAGAGCACCGATGGTTTCGAGCTGGGCGAGGAGAGAACCGAAGGTCGAGGCCTCGATGGGGCCGCGCACGACGGTGACTCCCGAGATCTGGGCGGTCAGGTCGCACAGCAGGCGGTTACGTGCGCCGCCGCCCACGAGGTTGAGCTGGTCGGGGGCCCTCCCCGTGGCCTCGGTCAGCTCGCCGATCGCGCGGGCGTAGCGACGGGCGAAAGACTCGATGATGACGCGCACGTACCCGGCCATGGAGTCGGGGCGGGCCGCGCCCTGGGCGTCCAGGGCCTCGTCGATCTTGCGCTGCATGTCGCCGGGGGTGGCGAAGGCCTCCTCGTCGGGGTCGAAGGTGCCCGAGGCGGCGGGCAGCTCGCGGGCCTGGGCGACCAGCTCGTCGGTGTCGGTGGGCGTACCCTCGCGCTCCCACTGGCGCTGGATCTCCTGAAGGATCCACATGCCGGTGATGTTGAAGAGGGGACGCACTCCCCCATCGGTGCGACCTTCGTTCGTAATACCGAGGTCGAAGGCGGCGTCGCTCATGAGCGGCTTGTTCTCGATGGCACCCAGGACCGACCAGGAGCCGCAAGACAGGAAGTAGGCGCGCTTGCCCTCCTCGATCGGCAGGCCGTGGACCGCACACGCCGAATCATGGGCGCCGCCGCGCACGACGGTGAGGGTCTCAAGGCCGGGCACCGTACAGGGGCCGACGACGGTGCGGTCGCCGGACAGCTCGCCGAACCAGCCGCGCGGGATGCCGAGGCGTGAGAAGACCTCGTCGTTAAAGTCGCCGCCGCCCGGGGTCAGCAGGCCCGAGGTCGAGGCGATCGTACGCGACCAGCCGACGACACCCGTCAGGCGGTACGCAAAGTAGTCGGGCAGGAAGAGGGCAGCAGCGACGCGCCGGGCGTCGTCGGGATTTTCCCGCAGGTAGGCGAAAAGCTGATTCGCCGTATTAATCGTCGCCGGCTGATTACCGGTCAGGTCAAAGAACTCGCGGTCGCCAATGCGCTCGCGGAAAGCATCCAGGGTGCGGGCGGTGCGCTCGTCGCGGTAGGCGACAACATCGCCGACGAGATCGCCATTCTCATCGAGGGGAGCCCAGTCCACGCCCCAGGTATCAATGGAGACGGCGCGGGCATCGGGGAAGCGTTCGAGGGCCTTCTTCAAGCCGGTGATCGTTTCGGCCTCCATCGTGGCCACGTCCCACGTGAGGGTGCCGTCGTCCCGGCGGCGCGCCTCGTGCTTAAAACGGTGGATATCCGTGACATCCAGGCGACCATCATGCAACGTTCCGGCGAGGACTCGTCCGGACGCGGATCCAAGGTCAACAGCAAGTACGGTGGTCATTGAAGGTCTCCTCCAGATACGCCCTGGCTCGGCGTGTCCCGTCGTTGGGTTCTCGTGCAGCTTTCCTCATCGGCGAGGCCGGGGCTGCGTCCCGGGAAAAGACCCCCGAGGGGGGTGGCCCGGTCGGGCCCGGGGAGAGAGGACACCCGAGCCCGACCGGGAGTTGCATCAGCGGTACATCGGACCGAAGGTGTCGCAGGCGCGGAAGTCCGCGGCCTCGAGGGACTCGGTACCGAACAGCGACCACGCCTTGGGACGGAAGATCCGCTCCTCGGGGACGTTGTGCATGTTGACCGGGATGCGCAGCATCGAGGCCAGCGTGATGAGCTGACCGCCGATGTGGCCATAGGAGATCGCGCCGTGGTTAGCGCCCCAGTTGTTCATCACGTCGTAGACGCTCTTGAACGCGCCCTCACCCGTCAGGTTCGGGACGAACCAGGTGGTGGGCCACTCGATGTTGGTGCGCTCTTCGATGGTGAAGGCGACCTCGTCGGGCAGCTCAACCGTGTAGCCCTCGGCGATCTGCATGACCGGTCCGAGGCCGCGCACCAGGTTGATGCGGCACATCGTCACGGGCATCTCGCCGGAGGTGCGGAAGTGGGTCGAGAAGCCGCCGCCACGGAAGTAGCCGGTCGAGGCCGGGTGGAAGGTCGTGGCCTCGAGCGTGGCGTCGCGATCCTCCTCGGTGAGTTCGTACCAGGGCTTGATGACGTTCTTGCCGTCGCGCACGGCCTTGCCCGCGCCGTCCAGCGTGGTCGAGCCGGAGTTACGCAGGTCGAGCAGGCCGACGGCAGCGCGGCCCTCGGGCTTCCAACCGGTGGCCTTCTCGATGGACTCGGGGCTCCAGTAGGTGCGCACGTCGGAGAAGATCTGCGGCGTGTTGGTCAGCAGGTAGCCGAACAGCATCGAGGCGCCGTTGAGCGAGTCGTTCTCGGTGGCCACGACAGAAGGCTGGCGGATGCCGGTCCAGTCGAAGTTCGTGTTGAGGATGGTCTCCAGAACGTCGCCGTTCGGGAAGTGGTCCGTCCACTGGCGCTGGCCCTGGAAGCCTGCCGCGATGGCGCCGTGGCCGCCGGCCTCTTCCTCAAAGCCCAGCTCGGCCAGGCGCGGGTTGCCGTGCATGAGGTCGCGGGCGATGAGCGTCATCTTGGTGACGAACTTCCACCAGTCCTCGTGCTTCTCCGGGTACTGCCACTCCGGCGGGTTCCAGTCCTTGCCCTGCTTGAAGTTCTCGCGGATCCACTGGTACGCCTTCTCGTACTCCTCGGGATCGTAGATGCCCTCATCGATGCGGCGGGTGAACTCGGACATGTCGATGTACTCGTTGCGCATGCCGAGGTAGGAGCCGAAGAAGTCGGGGTTGACGACAGAGCCAGCAATACCCATGGAGACGGAGCCCATGGACAGGTAGGCCTCGCCCTTCATCTGAGCGACGGCCAGACCGGCGGTCGCATAGTCGAGGAGGCGAGTGCGCACGTCCTCGGGGATGGAGGTGTCGTCAGCGTCCTGCACGTGCTCGCCGTAGATGCCGAAAGCGGGGATACCGATCTGAGCGTGGCCTGCCAGGGCGGCGGCAAGGTACACGGCGCCGGGGCGCTCAGTGCCATTGAAGCCCCAGATGGCGTGCGGCATCGCGGGATCCATGTCGGTGGTCTCCGTGCCGTAGCACCAGCAGGGGGTGACCGTCACGGTCAGGCCGACGTTATTCTCGCGGAACTTGGCGGCGCAGGCCTGGGCCTCGTGGACGCGGCCGATCGTGGTGTCAGCGATGACGACCTCGACGGGGGCGCCGTCCGGGTAACGCAGGTTGGAAGTGAAAAGCTCGGCGACGGACTTCGCCATGTTCATGGTCTGCTCTTCGAGCGCCTCACGAACGCCCTTACGGCGGCCGTCAATAGTGGGGCGGATTCCGATGCGGGGGTGGTTTGTCATTATTCCTTCATCCCTCATGATGACGTCGATGTCGGAGCGCGGGGGCGCTCGCCCCCTCGGATCCTGTGAATAAAAAGGTGCCGGGCCCGCGGGTCCCACCCCACCGTCGTGGAGCGGGACCCGCGGCGGGCCACCGGTTCAGTGTGTTACGTCCCCGGCCCCGGCCTCGTGCCCGATGGAGCTATCGGCTCACTCGTACAGGTTCGCCTTGATGTCGGCGTTGTCGATGTTGGTCTTGTCGTACCACGCGAAGCCCGAGTCGATGACCTTGGGCAGCTCGCCCTTGTTGATGGCGACGACGGCAGCCTTGACCGTGTAGTAGCCGATCTTGACGGGCGACTGGGTCACGGCGCCAGCCTCGGTGCCGGCCTTGATGGCGTCAATCTGGGTCTTGCCGGAGTCGAAGCCAACAACCGTGACCTCCTTGCCGGTCTCCTGCGAGCCCTGGACGATACCGGAGGCGGCGGCCTCGTTGGAGCCGTACATGCCGACGATGTCGTCGTTGGCCTGGATGATGGCCTTCGAGGTGTCGGCGGCCTTGGTGACTTCACCGGCGATCTGCTCGTCGAGGAGCTTCAGGTCCGCGGGAGCGTTGGCCTTGAAGTACTCCTTGAAGCCCTCGCAGCGCTGCTTGCCCGTGGTGGAGGTCGAGTCGTGGCAGACCATGCCGACCGAGCCCTTCTTGCCCTTGAGCAGCTCGATCATGTGCTTGGCGGCCTCGGCGGCGGCGGCCTTGTTGTCCGTCTGGACGGTGGTCACGGGGATGTCGGAGTCAACGCCGGAGTCGAAGGCGACAACCGGGATGCCCTGCTTGTTGATCTCGTCGAGCAGGTCGGCGGCAGCCTTGGAGTCGAGGGCGGCGAAGCCGATGGCGGCCGGGCCCGAGTCCAGAGCGGACTTCAGCTGGTCGGTCTGCTCGGTTACCTTGGTCTCATCCTGCGGGCCGACGAACTTGACCTGGTAGCCCAGCTCCTCACCAGCCTGCTCGGCGCCTTCCTTCACGGCCTGCCAGAAGCGGTGCTGGAAGCCCTTGGAGACGAGGTAGATGGTCTTGGTGCCGTCGCCCTTGACCGCAGCCTTCTCCCAATCCTGAGCGTTGGCGGAGGTGTCGACCTTGGTCGCACCCGAGGAGTCACCGGTCTTGGTGTCAGTCGCGGGAGCGGAGGAGTCCGACGAGGTCGTGCAGGCAGCCAGGCCCAGGGCCATGGAGCCGACAGCGGCGGCGGCGAAGATACGTCCGATGGGGCGCATTGGTATTCCTTTCGTGGGGTGGCGGGGTCATTCCCGCCCTTGGGTGTGTGGACCGACTTCGGTCCACGATGGGTGAATTGAATAGGTAAGAATCAGGCGGCGTTCTCGCGAACGCGGCGGATGTTATCGATGACGACGGCGAGCAGCAGGACGATACCGGTGACGACGAACTGCCATTCGGCGGCGATACCCATCATCGTCAGGCCCTTCTTCAGGGTCTCCATGATGATCGCGCCAACCAGGGCGCCGGGGATCGAGGCGCGACCACCCGACAGGGACGTACCACCGATGACGGCCGCGGCGATGACGTTGAGCTCCATGCCCACGCCCTCAGCGGGCTGGACCAGGCCACCACGCGAGGAGTAGAGGACCGCGCCAATAGCCATGAAGGCACCCGCGACGACGTAGATGATGATCTTCCACAGGCGGACGTTGACGCCGGAGAGGCGGGTAGCCTCCTCGTTCGAGCCGATCGCCAGCGAGTAGCGGCCAAGCAGCGTCTTGTTCATGAGGAAGGTCGCCAGGACCGTGAGAACCACGAAGATCAGAACGGCGTTGGCAACACCGGGGATGATCTCGCCACGCGCGATGGCCTTGTAGCCCGTGTTCGCGATCGTGATGGAGGACTTATCCGAGATGATCAGCGCGAGGCCTCGGGCAACCATCATCATTGCCAGCGTTGCGATGAAGGGCGGCAGACCCAGGATCGAGACGTTCAGGCCGTTGACCAGACCGATCGCCATGCCGATCAGCAGCGTCAGGATCAGGCCAGCACCCAGAGGCAGGTTCATCTTGTCGCCCGCCAGGAAGATACCGGCCATCACAGCCACGAGGCTCATGCCCGTACCGACGGAGAGGTCAATGCCGGAGGTCGCGATGACGAACGTCGCACCCAGCGCCATGACGCCCGTGTAGGCCGACTGCAGGACGATGTCCAGGTAGATGTTCGGCTTCGCAAAGCCGTTGGCTGCAATGCTGAAGAACAGCAGGATGACGAACAGAGCAACCGTGACGAGCATCAGCTGCATGTTGTTCTTCAGGAAGGTCTTGACAGGCGACGGCGCCTCCAGGCCCTTGTTGTCGACGACGGTGCTCACGCGACTTCTCCGTTCGCTTCTTCCTGGCCGACGGTGGCCAGTTCCATAATGTTTTCTTGGGTGGCTTCCTCGTTGTTGAGGGTGCCGATGATGCGGCCGTGGGCCATGACGGCGATGCGGTTGGCCAGGCGCAGAACCTCGGGCAGCTCCGAGGAGATCACGATGATGGCCTTGCCCTGCTTCGCTAGATCCTCGAGCAGCGTGTAAATTTCATCCTTCGCGCCCACGTCGATGCCGCGCGTCGGCTCGTCGAAGATCAGGATGTCGGTGTCACGTTCCAGCCACTTGGCCACAACGACCTTCTGCTGGTTACCGCCCGAAAGGCTGCGCAGCTCGACGTCCACGGAGGGGGTGCGGGTACGCAGCTTCTTCACGTAGTCCTGGGCGACGTTGCGCAGCTTCTTCGTTGCGACGACGGTCGCGGTGGTGAAGTGGCTCATCGCGGCCAGGCCCGTGTTGAAAGAGATGTCCTTGTCGAGGAGCAGGCCGTACTGCTTGCGGTCCTCAGACAGGTAGCCGATGCCGTTCTTCACGGCGTCGTTCGCGCCCTTGATGGTGACCTTCTTGCCGTGGACGTAGATGTCGCCCTCGGTGTGGGGGTCAGCACCGAATAGGGCTCGTGCGACCTCGGTGCGCCCGGCGCCGACCAGGCCCGCGAAGCCGAAGATCTCGCCCTTCTTGACCTCGAAGGAAACGTCGTGGACGGCCTTGACAGTCGAGAGGTGCTCGACGCGCAGGACGGCCTCATCGGAGATCGGCTTGGTCGTGGGACGCGCGTCAGCGGGGACCTCGCGGCCGACCATCATCTTGACGACCTCGCTCATCGGGGTCGAGGCCGTGTCCACCGTACCGATGTACTTTCCATCGCGCAGGACCGAAATGCGGTTGGTGAGCTCGGTCAGCTCGGGCATGCGGTGCGTGATGAAGATCAGGCCGGTCGTGGGGCACACGAAGTCGCGCACCAGCTCGAAGAGAGACTCGGTCTCGGTCGTGGTCA
>ERZ772986.1758-NODE-1758-length-12141-cov-2.724888_pt1 | contig 12141 bp, 8 predicted proteins | sample MGYA00511898_ERZ772986 | MGnify/ENA primary metagenome ERZ772986 (study PRJEB29015, sample SAMEA2737934) | human oral metagenome | biome: human oral; feature: human-associated habitat; material: dental | place: China | collected 2148 ... | reverse complement strand
GGTAGCTATCCCAATGTTTGAGGTCTGATATGTTTGTCCATTTTAGCTGGAATCTTTCGATTGCTCCCGTCCAATCTTCTTTTTTACTATCGAGCGATACTCCGATGATATCGAACTTTTTGCCTTTGTATTTGTCGTACAATGCTTTGAGTGATGGTAATGCTTTTCGACACGGACCGCACCACGAAGCCCAGAAATCGATAAGCAGATAGTCGGTCTGCCCTACGAAAGAGCTAAGTTTCACCTCGTTGCCATTGATATCGTTGGCAGAAAAATCTATGAAAGGTTGTCCGATAGATGCTTTCTTTTCTTGCTCGATATTAGAGATAATCTTTGCTATCTTCTTGTCGGTCTTGAAGTTCTCGTCGAGTAGCGATATTATTTCTTCTCGCTGAGCTATCGACATTCCCCAATATGCCGATAGGAATGCTATTTTTCCTACAATATTTTTAGGGTTGTTGCGGGCAAAGTTGTAGCCAAGTTCGACATACTCTTTATCTACCTCTGCTGCTGCTTTTTCGGAGATATTAAGCGCATTTTCGTACTTTTTGTCGAGTATCTTATTTTGCCTCCAAAAGTCTGAGTATATATCGTTTAAATTAGTTCCCGAAACATCTACTTCGTTGTCGGCTCCGATTTTTATATTTATCTGTCCGCTTTCGAGTACTATTTGCCTCTCAATAGGCTCATCCTGATCCATATCTATCTGCAGAGTTACTATTTTAGGAGTATCTACCCTACATTTGAAAGAGAATTTGCCTTTTTTTATCTCTGTGCTGTCGAGGTGAGTCATATCAATATCGGTCAGATATACTGTCTTGTTATCCAAGCGATTGTCTGCTATTACACCTTCGATTTTCAGATTTGTCTTGCTGCATGCCGCCACGACGAGTATCGCTGCGACGATTGTGATGATTTTTTTCATATCTTACTATTTTTGCGTTTTTATGTGTTTGTTTTTAATTTGCTTGTTTATAGTATTTTGCGTCTGCTATCCCTTACCGTTAAGCACCGCAAATGGTACTACCATCTCTTCGAGCGATATACCGCCGTGTTGGAAAGAGTCTTTGAAATATGTAGAGTAATAGTTGAAGTTGTTTGGATAAGCCATGAAGTTCCTGTTTTTGGCGAATATATATGTAGAACTTACATTGGGGCTTGGTAGCATAGCTTTTTGCGGATTGGTGATGTCGAATACCTCGTTTTTGTTGTAATTCAGTGCTTTACCTACCTTGTAACGTAGGTTGGTAGAGGTGTTTCTATCACCTATTACTTTTATCGGTTTATTTACCTGTACGGTACCGTGGTCGGTAGTGATTATTACTTTGTAGCCGCTTACAGATAGTTCTTTGAACAAGTGCATTATAGGCGAGTATCTGAACCAATTGACCGATAGGGCTCTATATGCAGTTTCCGTATTGGCTATCTCTTTTATTACCTTCATTTCCGTACGGGTATGAGATAGCATATCGATAAAGTTCAGTACACAGACATTTAGCTGATTGTCTTTTAGTTGAGGTAGCTTTTCGATTAGCTTGCCGTCTTCGGGCATACTTGCTATCTTATTGTAAGAAAAGCTTATGTTTTTACGATATCTTTGCAACAATAGCTCGATTAGTTTGTCTTCATACAAGTTTTTACCGTTCTCTTCGTTGTCGTCGAACCAATATTGCGGATACATCTCTTTGATTTGCAGTGGCATAAGCCCCGACATTAGAGCATTTCGAGCATATTGGGTGGTGGTGGGCAGTATTGAATAGTATAGTATCTCTTTTTCAATGGTATAGAACTCTTCCAATAGCTGCTGAACCATTTTCCACTGGTCGTAGCGGAAATTGTCTATCACTATCAAAAACACTTTCTCGCCACCATCGAGCAGTGGAAATATATGTTTCTTAAATATATCGGGCGACATAGTCGGGCGACTATCGGGCGAAGCAAACCAGCTGAGATAGTTTTTCGATATGTATTTCGAAAAAGCGAAATTCGCTTCTTCTTTTTGCGACATCAGTATGTTGTAGAGTTCGTTTTGCGTCTGGTCGAGTCGTAAATCCCAATAGGTGAGCTGTTTGTATAGTTCGAAGAAATCTTCGTCGGAGTTGGCTTCCGATATTTGATTGTTTATCTGTATAAACTCGCTGCTATATGCCGAGTTGGTTTGCTCTTTTACGATAGCATTCTGATGCAGATGTTTTTTTAGTACGAGTAGTATCTGACTGGGATTGACCGGTTTAGTGAGAAAATCGGCTATCTGTTTGCCGATAGCTAAGTCCATTATATTTTCAGCTTCGCTTTTGGTAATCATGACTATCGGTAGATTAGGCTTACTCTGCTTTATCTGCGATAAAGTATCGAGTCCCGATAGCCCCGGCATATTTTCATCGAGAAATATTATATCGAACTGGTTGTTGTTGATGAGCTCGATGGCATCTATACCGTTTGTAGTCTTTTCGACCTCATAGCCTTTGTCGGCAAGGAAGAGGAAGTAAGACTGCAAAAGATCTATTTCGTCGTCGACCCAAAGTATTTTTCCCTGTTTATCCATATTGTTCCCTTTTTGTAATAATAATTGTTTTAACGGACAAAAGTACGATTAAATTGTGATTTAGGGATAAAACGGAGTTTTAGTATAATCGATAGTAATGATTAATGTATAGAATTGCGTATAAAGTCGATAAACAACGGGTGCGGACGAAGCACCGTCGAGCTGTATTCGGGGTGGAATTGTACGCCTATGTACCAATGTTTTGGGTCGGCAAGTTCGATTATCTCCGTCAGGTTTGTCTTCGGGTTCGATCCCGACAGCACCATACCGTTACTCTCGAAGCGTTCGGCATAATCGGAGTTAAATTCGTAGCGGTGTCTGTGTCGCTCGAATATAGTATCCGAGCCGTATATGCGATGTACCTTGGTGTTGGCTCTGAGGCGGCACTCGAAAGAGCCGAGACGCATTGTTCCGCCCATATCTACCACATTTTTCTGACTTTCCATAATATCTATCACCGGATTGGAGGTATTCTCAGCCACTTCGGTAGAATGTGCGTCGGCAAGCCCTAATACATTGCGGGCAAATTCTATCGCCATACACTGCATACCGAAACAAATACCGAGGCAGGTGATATTGTTTTCGCGAGCATACCGAGCCGCCTCTATCTTGCCCTCCATACCGCGTTCGCCGAAACCGGGAGCAATGATGATACCGTCGAGGTCGGCGAGTTTTTCCTTAGCGTTGTCGCGTGTGATATCTTCGGAGAGAATGAGTCGGAGGTCGAGCTTGCGGTCGTTGTAGGCAGAGGCATGTATAAGGCTCTCTATTATCGACTTATATGCATCCGACAGACGCACGTACTTGCCCACCAGCCCGATACGGACACTACGATGAGCATTTTTGAGTTTGTTCAGAAACATATTCCAGTCGTCCATCTCCGCTTTGCGGGTATCTTCGATACCGAGCTTACGCAGCACGATACGGTCGAGCCCCTCTTCTTGCATACGGATAGGCACTTCGTAGATGGTCTTCATATCGGCACTCTCGATAACGGCGTCGTACTCGACGTTGCAGAAAAGTGCTACTTTGTGCCTCATTTGCTGCGAAATAGGGTGTTCGGTACGTAGAACGATGATGTCGGGTTGCACACCTTCTTGCTGTAACTCTTTGACGGAGTGCTGTGTAGGTTTAGTCTTGAGCTCGCCCGCTGCTTTGAGGTAAGGTACGTATGTAAGATGTATGTTGATGCAGTTTCTGCCCATCTCCCAACGCAACTGACGGATACTCTCGATAAAAGGAAGGCTTTCGATATCGCCGACTGTACCGCCTATCTCGGTAATGACAAAGTCGAAATCGCCCGAATTGCCGAGATAGAGGATATTCTCCTTTATTTCGTTCGTAATATGGGGGATTACCTGCACGGTGGTGCCGAGGTAGTCGCCACGACGCTCTTTGTTTATCACCTCCTGATAGATTCGCCCGCTGGTAACGTTATTTACACGCTGTGTCTGTATGTTTAGAAACCTCTCGTAATGCCCAAGGTCGAGGTCGGTCTCGGTACCGTCTGCCGTAACATAGCATTCACCGTGCTCGAAAGGATTTAGTGTACCTGGGTCGATATTTATATACGGGTCGAACTTCTGAATAGTAACACGATAGCCGCGAGCCTGCAACAACTTACCCAACGACGCAGAAATAATACCCTTTCCCAACGACGAGGCTACTCCTCCTGTTACAAAAATATACTTTGTTTCCGACATATTATCAATATTTTAGCTGATTTACCAATAAAACAAAAACAAATAATTCTCTTGTTTATTGCTTTAATAATAAGAAAATTATAAGTTCTGCCTATACTGCCTTTTATCTAAAAATTACAGTGTGCAAAGTTATAAAAAATAGTACCGAAGTCCAACTAATATTTTTTAGATGACCACTTGAGTAGATACAAAAATAGCGAAGACCGTCGAGAGCCTCCACTCTTTTGTAATTGATATAATATCTAATACGGAAAGCTTACGCTTTCATAGTGTATTCGTCGGATACGGTAAGTTTGTTCCTTCCCTTAGCTCTGCGTGCGGCAAGTACTCTGCGTCCGTTGGCAGACGCCATTCTTTCTCTGAATCCGTGTTTGTTTTTACGCTTTCTATTCGACGGCTGAAATGTCCTCTTCATAAATTCACTTATATATTAAATAGTTAATAACTATATGTGCTTTCAAAATGTGGAGTGCAAAGGTAATATATTTTTTTTGTTCTACAAAATTTTATTTTTAATCGAATCTGCCAATAGTTGCAATTTTTATAAGTGTATAAGCCAGCCTGCAATAGCTCCTATTACAAGCATAAGTATGGGATTCGCTTTCAGCCGCCACATCGCTAAGAATGACAGAATCAGCATCGACCACGAAAATATATCGGTGTATTTGCTGCCGAATGTCTCGGTATTCACCAAAAGTACTGCAGCAGAAGCGATAAGACCGATTACAACATATTGCATCACGGAAAGTATCGATTTCGTGTATATATTGTCGCGATATCGATTGAATATGTATATTAGTAGGTACATTAATATGAATGAGGGTGTTACGACGGCGATAGTAGCTATTATAGCTCCTAAGATGCCTGCAACCGAAAAACCTACGAATGTAGCCGAGTTGATACCGATGGGTCCCGGAGTAGCCTGCGATATAGCCACAATATCGGTGAATTGCGATACCGTAAGCCAATGGTAGTGCTCCACTATTTCAAACTGTATCAGCGACAACATCCCATAGCCACCGCCGAAGCCGAGCAATCCGATTTTGAAGAAAGTATAGAAAAGTTGAATGTATATCACTGTGTTGTGGAATTTAATGTGTTCGAGTCGTTTATAACAGAACTCTCTCTATGCTGTTTGCTTTTACGTACCACAGATACCCCTCTACTGAGTATCCCATCTTTTCGAGCAGAGACATATAATGCACTATCTGTCTTCGGTGGGCTGCCTGCGGTTGCCCGAACTTATAATCGACTACTATTGCCCGCTTGCCGTCTATCATTACCCTGTCGGGACGGCTGGCAGTCGGTCGGTTGTCGGCTGTTTTGGAGATTATTGTCTGTTCGTTGAGGGTCTTGTACTGCCCCGAATACCACTCGGCAACCAACGGATTGGCAATAGCCTCGGACACTGCCGACACGTAATACCGACTGTCGCTGTCGGTTATTATCCCCTTGTATACCAGATTACGAACGGCACTATCTACATCGTCGGCTGTGTCGATAGCCGAGAATATGCTGTGCATTATGTTGCCCTCCAAGACGAAAGGGCTCGTCTCGCCGTCTTGTCCGAGTATAAACTCACGCGACGAGTTGGACTGTATGAAGAGCGTCTTGTCCAATGTGCCGTTTTGGATATCGAAACCCGCCCGTACCGTCTCCGAATAGAGGTTCTTGAACGGATTGTCGTCGGGTACACTGCTGCTGCCTGCCGATGCGTTATAATCCGACAGATTGCCCGAGGCGAAAGTGTCGTCGTCGAGAGTGACAGATTCTTGCAACAACTGTTCAATACGTATTTTTTTCGTCTCGCCAGAGGCTCTTTTGGCGAAGATAAAAAGATTATTCACCGCACGAGTACAGGCTACATAAAAGACATTGAGGCTGTCCATCAGCAACATAATGGTTTCGTCTATAAAATCGTCTCTGAACACAGACCGCTCCATACGTTTGTCGTACTCTATGGGAAATACCGGCAGGTCGAACGGCTTATCCTTCGCTCCGCACCAGACGATGGAAGAGGTGTTGGTTCGGTGCATATCTTCTTCCAGAAAAGGTATTATCACCGAGTCGAACTCGAGCCCCTTCGATTTGTGTATCGTCATCACCCTTATACCTTTTATTGAGCTGCTACCGACGGTTTTTCGGCTCAGTTCGTCGTTCCAGTATCTTACGAAGTCGGATATGTCGGCGCTATTGTCTTGTTGATAGCTCATCAGATAATCCATAAATGCGTATAGGTATCCGGCTTGTCCCTCTATACGGTGTATTCCCGAGAGGCTTATTATCGTCATAGCGGTCTCGTACAGAGATTTCAGCCCGTAGTCGGAGAGCTCGGCTCTCCAATCGACAGAGGGTAACCCCAGCGTTTTACAGATGAAACCGACTTCGTATGCAGCTACCTTATCTTGCGGATTATCGATTACTTGCATAACAGCTACTATGAGCTGTACGGCGGGCGACGACGAGAGCAAGAAGGCTTCGTCGGATACGACATTCTTGTAAGCGTCGTCCTCAGGTTCGCTTTTTGCCAGAAAATCGGCAACCTGCCGAACCTCTTTGTTGGTACGACAGAGCACGCATATCTTTTCGGCGGGGTATCCTTTGCGGGCAAGCGTGTCGAGTGTTTTGCCGAGCATATCGAGAGCCTCGTCGTCACGGTCGTATATCCCTACCGATACGAAGCCTTCGTCTGCGGTCTTTGCAGCATGCTGTCGCACATCGCCGTATGCCTTCTCGAAAGGATTGTAAGGCAGACTGCCATACGTGCTTCGGAACTTTTCGGGTAGCATCTGAGCCATCTTGCCGAAAACGTCGTTGTTGAACTCGACGATGTTGCGGGCACTACGCCAGTTGGTATCCAATACCCTTGTCTCGGCGTGGCGAATCTCGTCTTCGATATTATTCAGTATCCGCCAGTCGCCGTTGCGCCATCGGTAGATGCTCTGTTTGACGTCGCCTACCAGCAGCGAAAACCGTCCCGACGCCATGATGTCGGCAAGCAGAGCCTTGAAGTTTTGCCACTGCAACCACGACGTGTCCTGAAATTCGTCTATCATTACATTGCGGACGTCGGCTCCTATCTTTTCGTATACGAACGAAAAATCGTGTTCGGGGTTGATCATCGCATTGAGCACCATAGCTGTGTCTTTGAGCATAAAACGGTTGTTTTCGCGGCTCTGTCGGTCTATCTCTTTCGATATATAGCTCAAAAGTCCCAGATTAAAGATATTCTTCAAACACAGTTTTGCTGCCAGATACCTTGCCATATACCGTTCTCTGAACTCTTCGGTCTCTTTCAGCAGCGGGTGGAAAACCCTCTCCATCACGGGCAGTAGGGTGTTTCGCTCGGGGTTCGACTTGGTTACTAAGTTACCGTAGTCTTCCAACGCATCGAGAACCATCTTACCCGCCTCGAAATCGAAGTCCTTATCGGTAAACTTCTTGAAGTGGTTGAATACGGTTTGGCGGTTGAATGTTTTTGCCACGATACCGTATTCGGCAGACAGTGCGAAAAATTCGTCGGCTTTCCTCTTCAAATAGCTCTCGAAATGGTTTATTATCTTTTTGTATTCCGTGATTTTTTCTTTGAAGATATCGGGATTCTCCTCTATCAGGCGTATGATGTTGTGTTGCTGTGTCTGATAAACTTCGTTGAAGATATTGAGTCCGAAAATCCTGAGTTCTCTTTCGACGTTCCACGTCTTCTCTTCGGATATTTTGTCGTTTACGAAACTCTCGAGCCAATCGAGCAGAACGGAGTCGTTATGTGCCTGTGCTATTACTTCCCTGACCGCCTCTGCTACGGCTTTGATGTCATTCAGGTCTATGTTGAACCGAGAGCCTTTGCCGAGTTCGCGGGCAAGATTGCGGAGTACCCGCTGGAAGAAGCTGTCGATGGTGCCTACGTTGAAATTGCCGTAGTCGTGCAGTATCTTTAACAGTGCCCTGCCTGCCACTGCCTTTATCTGTTCGTCGGTGATGCAGCGTCTGCCAGGCAATTCCCGCTTTATGTTGTCTATGAGCGGTTGGTTATTTCCGTTGGCGATAGAGTAGAGGTCGGCCAGTATCCGCAGCTTCATCTCGGCGGTAGCATCTTTGGTGAACGTAACGGCAAGGATATGCCGAAAAGCCTCGTCGCCCTCGACGACCAGCCTCAGAATAAACTGCATAGCCAGATTGTACGTCTTGCCGCTCCCCGCCGATGCTTTCAGTATGAGCATAGTTGTTTTTTGAGTTTGGGTAGGTTTAGCTTACCTTACCTTACCTCCCCCTTCTATTCAGTACCGCTATGGTAGCGTAGATAAATACAAACGTTGCTACCAAGAAATAGACTACATCGCGGCTATCGACGACTCCGCGTGATATCGACTTGTAGTGGTAGTTGATACCGAGTGCTGAGATAAGGTCGGTTACATTGCCTTTGACAAAGAGCAGACCGACGAAGTCGAAGCCTTTGAACATAACGAACGACATCGTGGCGCCGAGGACGAACGCAAAAATCTGATTGCCCGTTATCGACGACGAGAAAATACCTATCGCTATATAGATAGCCGACAGAAACAACAGTCCGAGCATAGAGCCCCAGAACGCACCGCTATCGACATTGCCTTTCGGGCTTGCCAACATCGACACCGACACATACCACACCAGCACAAAGAGCAGTGCCACAATCACTATCGCCCAGCTGCCGAGCGACTTGCCCGTTACTATACGGCGTTTTGAGACAGGACGTGCCAGAAGCAGTTCGAGCGTGCCCTGCTGACGCTCCTCGGCAAAACTACGCATCGTTATGGCCGGACACAGAAACAGAAACAGGTATGGCGTAATGGCAAAAAGCCCGTCTAATGCAGCGTATCCGCTATCGATAATGTTGTATTGATTGGGAAAAATCCACAAAAAAAGTGCCCCGCCGAGCAAAAAAATGGCGAGTACGATATATCCGAGTATGGAACCGAAAAAACTACGGAATTCTTTTTTGGCTATTGTCAGTATCTGTTTCATAAGAGTCTATCTATTAGTTCAAAAAAATAATATTTTCGTTGTTGTAAGGCAGTGCGATTATTGCCATTGCAAAAATAACCAAAAATATCGATATGCGTAGGAGCTATTCGATTTTTGCAAGAAAAGAATTACACGTTTACCACCGTTGCCGAATAGACTTTTTGCATATATTGGTAATATCTACCCGAAAAGGAGTATTTTTGTATTTCGTTTTTACAGTACAATATTTATACATGATATAGATGACATTCGATTTAGAATACAAAGATACACAGACACGGGCGAGAGCAGGGCGGATAACGACCGAGCACGGAGAGATACAGACTCCGATTTTTATGCCCGTAGGCACGGTGGGCTCTGTCAAGGCGGTTCATATGCAGGAGCTGCGTAGAGATATAGATGCTCAGATAATATTGGGCAATACGTATCATCTCTTTATGCGTCCCGGACTGGAGATAATAGAGCAGGCAGGCAGTCTTCACCGCTTCAACGGTTGGGATAGACCAATACTTACCGACAGCGGTGGTTATCAGGTATTTTCGCTTGCAGGTACACGTAAAATCAAGGAAGAGGGCGTTACCTTCCAGAGCCATATCGACGGCTCGCGTCATCTCTTTACACCCGAGAATGTCGTCGATATTCAGCGAACTATCGGAGCCGATATCGTGATGGCTTTCGACGAATGTACTCCCGGCAATGCCGACTACGACTATGCCCGCCTCTCGATGGAGAGAACACATCGCTGGCTGGCACGCGGCTACGGACGTTTTTTAGAGACCGAGCCGAAATACGGTTATTCGCAGACATTTTTCCCCATTGTACAAGGCTGTGTCTACGAAGACCTCCGCCGACAGTCTGCCGAGTTTGTGCGAGGCTTCGACGCCGAAGGATATGCTATCGGAGGGCTTGCCGTAGGCGAACCCACAGAGAAGATGTACGAAATGGTAGAGCTCGTAAACGGCATTCTGCCCGAAGACCGTCCGCGTTACCTGATGGGAGTGGGCACTCCTGCCAATATCCTCGAAAATATAGCACGCGGCGTGGATATGTTCGATTGCGTTATGCCCACACGCAACGGTCGCAACGGAATGATATTCACCGAAGAGGGTATCATCAACTTCAAGAATCGGAAGTGGGCTACAGACTTTTCGCCGATACAGGAAGGGACAGGTTGTTTTGTCGACGAGCAATACACGAAGGCTTATCTTCGGCATCTGTTTGTTGCGGGTGAGCTATTGGCTATGCAGATAGCTTCGATACATAACCTTGCTTTCTACTTGCGGTTGGTGCGTCAGGCAAGGCAACGAATTGTAGACGGTACTTTCGGCGACTGGTACAAGGAGATGGCAGAAAAAACTATGCGTAGGCTGTAAATAAATAATATATATACCAAGTATGAACGATAGACTCAAAAATACATACACCACCATATCGGCTAAAACGAAATCGCTCGTAGTGGGAGCGGCGAGCAGTATCAAAAGCGCAAAATACTTCTCGATTCTCGACAGATACATTATTAAAAAATATCTGAGCACATTTTTCGTGTCTATCGTGCTGATAATATCGGTAAGCGTAGTGTTCGACTATGCCGAGAAGGTCGACGATTTCTCCGAAAACAACGCCCCGATGCGTGCTATCATAGTCGATTACTACTTCAATTTTATCCCGTTTTTTACCAATCTGCTCACTCCTCTGTTTGCCTTCATATCTGTAATATTTTTTACCTCCAAGATGGCATACAATACTGAGATAATAGCTATATTGTCGACAGGGATGAGCTTCCGACGCCTGATGGTGCCATATTTCATATCGGCGACCATTATAGGGCTTATGTCGTTCATTTTGGGAGGGTATATCATACCTTCGTCGAACAAGACGCGGCTCGATTTCGAGGACAAATATTACAAAAAATTCCGCTCCGAGCTTGTGTACAACGTACAAATGGAGCTTGAGCCGGGCGTTATAATGTATTTCGAACGTTACGAAGAGACTATCAATCAAGGATACAACTTCTCGCTCGAGCGATTCGATGATAAAAAGCTCGTTTCGAGGCTTACAGCTCGCAACGCACAGATGGACTCGTTGTACCACTGGCATTTGGTCGATTACGTGAAACGCGACTTCAAAGGAATGCGTGAGATAATGACGATGGGGCAGAGCCTCGACACGGTAATAAAGATGAATCCACAGGATTTCTTTGTCAGCGGAGAAGACGCTCCGCAGATGACCAATACCAAACTCTACGGCTACCTCCGCCGACAGAAAGAGCGAGGAATACCGGGCTCGCAAATGTTCGAAAACGAGTACAACAATCGCTTCGCAATGCCGTTTGCAGCGCTTATCCTTACTCTCATCGGAGTATCGCTCGCATCGCGTAAAGTGCGTGGCGGCACGGGATTGCACCTCGGAGTAGGTATCGCTTTGAGTGCCATATACGTGTTGTTTTCGACTATTTCGTCTACCTTTGCCATCAATGGCTCTATGCCCTCGCTGCTCGCAATCTGGATGCCGAATATTATATTCACGGCCATCGGTATATTTTTATATCTTAAAGCTCCAAAATAGTCTACCGTACGTATAAAAAAGGCGATAATAGTTGTAATGTACAAGTTTTATCTACAAAAAAGTACTCCAAGTGAATTTTCGTACCTTCCGTACGTTCAAATGATGTCAATTTGTCGCTCGGTGAGGTCGCTTTCCTCTCAAGTAAGGTCGCTTTCCTCTCAAGTAAGGTCGCTTTGCTCTCGAGCAAGGTTGCTTTACTCTCGAGCAAGGTTGCTTTACTCTCGAGCAAGGTTGCTTTACTCCAGAGTAAGGTTGCTTTACTCAAAAGCAATGTTGCTTTACTCTCGAGCAAGGTTGCTTTACTCCAGAGTAAGGTTGCTTTACTCA